>Ga0065709_1029383_pt1 | contig 26126 bp, 19 predicted proteins | sample Hoacrofraction14_2_FD_59096 | JGI IMG/M metagenome (GOLD analysis project Ga0065709, IMG submission 59096) | Hoatzin crop microbial communities from Cojedes, Venezuela, sample from fiber fraction 14 v1 | ecosystem: Host-associated > Birds > Digestive system > Esophagus > Crop | place: Venezuela...
AGCACGAGGTCCTCGATGCGCACGCCGATGCCTTCGGGCAGGTAGATGCCCGGCTCGATCGAGAAGATTTGCCCGGCTTGGACGGGCTCGTCGTGCGCGGCGCTGACATCGCCCGGCTCGTGCACGTCGAGGCCGATCTGGTGGCCCAGGCGGTGGTTGAACCACTCGCCCCAGCCGGCGTCCTCGATGACGCTACGGGCGGCATGGTCAATCTGGGCAAACGTGACACCCGGGCGCACGATGGCCTCGGCCGCCTCGTTGGCGGCTCGGACGGTCTCGTACACGCGACGCTCGAGGTCGGAGGGCTTGGCGGTGAAGAACGTGCGCGTCATGTCCGAGCAGTAGTCGTCCTTCTTGCAGCCCACGTCAAAGAGCACGATGTCGCCAGGGACGAAGGCGGTGTCGTCGGGCTCGTGGTGCGGGTCGGCCCCGTTGGCGCCAAAGCTCACGATGGGGGCAAAGGAGTAGCCCTCGGCGCCCAGGCGGCGGTACTCGCCGAGCAGGCCTTCGGCGATCTGCTGCTCGGTGACGCCTGCGTGAACTTGGGTCGCCAGCCATGTCATGGCCTTGTCGTTGAGGGCCGAGGCTACGCGCATGCGCTCCTGCTCGTCGGCGCCCTTGATGGAGCGGGCGGCGTCGACGGCGCCCGAGGACAGCGTGTAGCCCGTAGCAGCGCCCGCCTCCATGAGCGGCAGCAGCCAGCGTGCGGTGAGGGCCTTGTCGATGCCCAGCGCGGCATCGTGGTCCACGACGGCGGCCGTGAGGGCCACCGGGTCGTCGGTGTCGCCGAAGGTGACGATTTTCTCGCACGCGCCCGCGGCGTCGGGGAAGAGGCGGTTGCAGAAGAGCACACAGCCGTTGGTGCGGCTCACGTAGAGTGCCAGGTAGCGCTCGAGCGGGTTGGTGGTGTAGCCGCATAGGTAGCCGATGGACGTGGGGTCGCAGACGAGCATCTGCGAGAGGCCTCGCGCATCGAGGTTGTCCAGCACCTTCTGTAGCCTGTCCTGGTTCATGGGTGGTTCCCTTCGTCGTGCTTGTTTGCCACGCGCAGTGTAGCACCGGGCTAGTGGGAGCAACGTGACGGCTGCGACCTTGCCGGCTCTTCTCGCATATGGGCGCAACGTGCGTTGTTGATGTGTTTTTCATCACAGGGTGGAAATCCGACTCTCACGCGCAAATAATAGGGTTTCGCTGCAGATTGGGACGAGTGTCCCTCGATTCCATGTGTCAAATGGAGGATCAGTTGATGGAGAGCGAACTTCCAACCGTCAACCGTGTCGATATGATTCACGACGAGCTGGGCAAGATTGAGGGCCGTCGCCTGCGCGTGCGCGCCAACATGGGCCGCTCGCGCATCATCGAGCGCACGGGAACCCTGTCTTCCACGCACCCCTCCCTCTTCATCGTCGAGGTCGAGGAGCGCCGTGGCCGCACGTCGCGCCAGTCGTACCAGTACGTCGACGTGCTTACCGGCAACGTCGAGCTCTATGACGTCCAGACCGGCGAGCGCCTCTTTGATTTCGTCGAGGAGGAGCAGGCGTGACAGATGCCTGCTCGCCTGCGGCGGTGAGCCTGCTGGCTCCTGCCAAGGTCAACCTGTACCTGGGAATCCACGAGGGTCATGATGCCGAGGGCTACCACCAGGCCGATTCGGTCATGGTGGCGCTCGGCATCTGTGACGAGGTCACGATTACGCCGGCCGAGGGACTGACGCTGACCTGTGAGCCGCTCGTTGATGCGCCTGACAGCAAGAACACCGCCTGGCGTGCGGCCGAGCTGCTGGCAAACGAGCTGGGCCGCGAGCCTAACGCGCACATCTCTCTTGTGAAGCATGTGCCCTTCAAGGCGGGGCTGGGCGGTGCCTCCTCCGATGCGGCGGCGGTGCTGCGGGGCATGTGCCAGTTGTGGGGCGTCGACGTGGATGACCCGTGTGTGGTGGAGGTGGCCAAGCGCGTGGGCGCTGACGTGCCATTCTTCCTCGATTGCCGGCCTTCGCTTCTGGTGGGCAGGGGTGACGATCTTGCGCGTGTCTTTGAGGATGCGCCTGAGCTGCACGTGGCGCTTGTTCGTCCCGAGGGTGATGGGGTGTCGACGCCTGCGGCCTACGCTGAGTTTGACCGCGAGCCTGCGGCGGCCCCCGGGCCCGATGCTATGTGCCAGGCGCTTGAGGCTGGCGATGCCCGCGGCGTTGCCGCAGCGCTCTGTAACAACCTTGAGCCTGCGGCCGCGCGTCTTGCACCCGAGATTGCCGAGGTCGGAGCCTGGCTCGTGGCTCAACCCGGCGTGCTTGGCGCGCAGCTGAGCGGGTCCGGTAGCTGCTCGTTTGCCATCTGCGAGGACGTCGATGCGGCACAGGTGGTGGCTGCTGCTGCCGTCGAGCGCGGTTGGTGGTCTGCGGCCGTGCGATCGCTTGCGTCTTTGGAGGACCTTGCGAATCCTGCGATTCCTGCAGCGCGCGAGGGGATTATCTGCTAAAGTAGCCTTTGCTTTTCGGGTCGTGGCTCAGCTTGGTAGAGCGCTCGGTTCGGGACCGAGAGGTCGTGGGTTCAAATCCCGCCGACCCGACCAGACAGACCGCAGGCCGGAGGACATGCGCCTCCGGCCTGCTTCTTTATGGTGCGGCCTTCGCAGCGCCGTGCTAACTCTTGGCAGGCGCGGCTATCATGAGCTCAAAGCCGCATGACCTGAGGAGGTGCATATGAAGCTCGCGGAGGCGCTGCAGGAGCGGGCAGATCTCAACAGGAAGATTTCCCAGCTGCGCGTGCGGCTGGTCAACAATGCCTTGGTGCAGGAGGGGAGCGAGCCTGCCGAGGACCCAAAGGAGCTGCTGGTTGAGCTGGACAGCTCTATCGAGCGACTGCGGTGGTTGGTGGCAGCCATCAACCACACCAACTGTCGGACGGTGATTGACGGGCAGTCGCTGACACAGATCATCGCACAGAAGGATGCCCTCACCACGCAGGTGTCGGCGTACCGCGACCTGATTGATCACGCGAGCGCCAAGGTTGATCGCTACATGCGCAGCGATATCAGGGTGATGTCGACGGTCGACGTTCGTGAGCTGCAGAAGAAGGCGGACGGACTCTCCAAGCGCATTCGAGAGCTGGACAACAAGCTTCAGGAGTGCAACTGGACCACCGATTTGCTGGATCTTACATAAGGCAAAGGCTGGTAGTCTGCTCGGGCGAATGCATCTCTGCGGCTGAGAATGAGTCCGCACCTGGGTAACGTCGATGGGCCGGCGTGGGGTTCAACTCCCCGATTAACCGTAAAGCCCCAATGGCGTACAAGCGCACGGTTTATTGTGCATGGTTATCCCCGCGCATTGACGAGCAGACGAGGGTGGGAACGGGGACTCCTTTGCCTTTTCTGAGGGCGCGAAAAAGCGACTGCACAGGAAGCCGAATATGGCTCTCAAACGGAGCGACCTTGGTCAATACCCAGAACACATGTTTTATTCCGCTAAAACGCCTTACATTGATTTGCCCAGCTAGAAGGCCATGTTTTTGAGCCTGTATGGCTCTGCTTCAGATACGATATCTTCTTGGCGGAGTATCGGCACTCAAAGCGCTGCAGGTAGATGCCCATGAATTTGGGTCATGTTTTCTCACCGTGGCGAGAGCGCATGATTTTTTGCCCATCCTGACCTGCGTCTCCCTGGGCCCCATCGAAACGCCCTAACAAAAATCAACCAGAAAAATGATTCTTCTAATCAAGAAATGCCTGTTGGCGGTAGAATCAAATTCTTCAAAACTATATTTTTCTGGGTGATTGGACAACCGTGGCGGGAAAGGCTCATGTTCTGATTGGGACGAGCGCATTGCGCGCCATTCGGTCACTGCGCGTGCTTGGCTTTGGTGGTGTAGCTGCACTGCCCTATGTCGAGGTTCCCGCGCGGCGTCTTTGGGCACTTGCCGATTGCATCGAGATTGAGGAGTCGCCCGTCCCGTCTTCGTGGGGCGAAAGCCTCGAGGACGTAGCCTTTCCCTTTGAGGATGTTGCTGCAAACAGACAGGTGTCATGGGCTTCGCTCGATGAGGTGCCAAGGCCAAGCAAGGAGACGCCGCTTGAACTTGGAGTTTTCAGCAAGGATCGCCAGAATAGCAACAAGTCCCTTCGCTGCTCGCTGCTTAACCGCAAGATGCCGGCAGCCGCTCTGGTCACCGTGGAACGCAACCTGCACATTGCGTCGCCCGAGCTTGTGTGCGTGCAGCTGGCCTCGCGTCTTTCGGCTCCAGCGCTCGCCATGGTTGTCATGGAGCTGACGGGCGCATGGTCGCTTCCCCCTGCGCCAGATTCCACTATTCCGACGAGCTACAATCTGGCTCCCGCTACCACCGTGGCGCGCATCCGTCATATGGCTGCGCTTGTTCCCCGTGCTCGTGGGCGGGCAAATCTGTACAACGCCCTTGCCCTGGCAACCGATGCGACTGCATCGCCGCCTGAGGCCCAACTCGCGCTCATGCTCAACACCGCCGTCGAGGACGGCGGCTACGGTCGGTCGCCCGTTGCTGCAAACGTCTTGGTGGAGCACCCCGAGGCCGCGAGGCCCTATCTGAGCCAGACAACTTACTACACCGACGTCCTTGTGCCGAGCGCCCTTGCAGACCTCGAGTACGAGAGCGAGGAGTTCCACCAGAGCACGCTCGGCCATGACCGTCGTCGTGTCCGTGATCTACAGTCGCTAGGGCTGCAGGTGATTCCCGTCACGGCATCCGACCTTTACGACGTTCGCTCACTCGATCGCGTGGCATGGGCGCTTGCCCTGCGCGTTGAGGCGCTTGGCGGTATGGCAGCGGCCGATTACATGGAATGGCTGGGAGCTCGCGATAATCGGCGTGCCCGCAGCACTCTCTTCCAGCAGGTCAAGGGCTTCGAAATCCTTTAGCGAGCCCTCCCCCCCCTCGTGCCTCCACCCTCTAATGTGTGGCAAATGTGCCATGGGAGGAAAATGGTTGCATCTAGATAATTACATAGCATAATTACTTATAGCAACCAACACGGGGAGTTCTGATGAACATCAAGACAGAAAAGGAATTCATCGACGCCTGCCACCTGGCAAAGGCAATCGTTGGCATGATGCCGGCGCTGCCCGACGGCCTCACGCCGCGCCACATGCGCGCGCTCGATGCCATCGCGCAGCTGAGCTCGGCCGTAGCCGATGGGGCTGCCGGTGGGGAGACCCGCGTGAGCGACGTCGCCGACTTCATGCGCTCCACGCGCCCGTCTGTCACGCACCTTCTGGCCAGCCTCGAGGAGCGCGGTCTCATCACCAAGACGCAGTCGGAGACAGACCGCCGCGTCTTCGTGGTGGCGCTCACGGATACCGGGCGTGACCTCTACCAGCGCTTCGTGGACGACTACCACTCGCACCTCGCTCGGCTCTTCTCGGCAATTCCCGAGGAGGACGTGCTGGTGGCGACGCGCGTCATGACGCAGGCATACGAGCTCATGGCGCAGGATTCGGGAAGGAAGTAACCATGCACGACAAGACCACCGCCGCGGCTGACTCCGCGGCCATCACCGCGGAGCCCTTCGAGCGCTGTCTCGACGCCAAGCTCGTCATGGCCGTTGTGGCCACGGGCATTATGTCGTTCTCGGGCGTGTGCGTCGAGACGGCCATGAACGTCACGTTCCCCACGCTGATGGAGGAGTTTGGCGTGGGCACCTCCACGGTCCAGTGGATGACCACCGCGTACCTGCTGGTGCTCGCCGCCGTCATCCCCACATCCAGCTACCTCAACCGCCGCTTCAAGACCAAGCACGTCTTCCTTGTGGCCATCTGCCTCTACATTGTGGGCATTCTCGTGGGCTTCACCGCGCAGGTCTTCCCCGCGCTGCTCGTCGGCCGCGTCATAGAGGGCTTGGGCACGGGCATCGCGCTGCCGCTCATGTTCAACATCATCACCGAGCAGGCGCCTCAGAAGTCCATGGGCATGATGATGGGCATCGGCACGCTGGTCACCGCCATGGCGCCGGCCGTGGGCCCGTCTGTGGGCGGCTGGTTGGCCGAGACCTTCAGCTGGCGTGCCATCTTCGCCGCGCTGCTGCCGTTCCTGTTTGTCTCTCTGGTGCTGGGCCTTCTCAGTATCCGTCAGTCGCATGAGGTCGTTCGTGACAAGTTTGACTGGCGTGGCTGGGCGCTAATCGTGTGCGCGTTTGGCTCGCTTGTCTTCGCGTCCGTTGAGGGCGGCGAGAACGGCTGGACCAGCCCGCTCACGTTGGGCCTGCTCGCACTGTTTGCCATCATGCTCGCCGCCTTCGTCGCCAGCTGCCGTGCTCGTGGGCGCGCCGGCGAGGTCTCGCTCATCAGCTTGTCCGTCTTCGCTAATCGTGGCTTTACGTTCTCGCTGCTCGCCATCATCGCCCTGCAGTTCTGTGTGCTGGGTCTGAGCTTCCTCATCCCCAACTACGCACAATTGGTCATGGGCGCGGGCGAGACCGAGGCTGGCTCGATCCTGTTGCCCGGTTGCGCCGTGGGCGCCGTAATGGCGCCGCTGGCGGGCCGTCTGCTCGACCGCTTTGGCGCCCGCAAGCCCATTCTCACGGGTGCGGTTTGCATACTTGCTGCGCTGGTGCTGTTCTGGGCGCTCTCCAAGGCGCTGGGCACCTACGTTGCCATGGCCATCTACGTGCTGTTTGCCTTTGGCCAGTCCGTCATGGTCGGCAACTCGCTCACCAACGCGCTGTCGTTCCTCCCGGCGGCCACCAAGGCCGACGGCAACGCCGTGGTCAACACCTTGCAGCAGCTGAGTGGCGCGCTGGGCACGAGCATCGCCTCCGCTGTGGTCGCCGTGAGCCAGGCCGCCATGCCGAACGACATGGCCACCGCCACGATGCTCGGTACGCGCAGCGCGTACCTGCTGCTGATTGCCGTGGGAGTGCTGCCGCTTGTGTGCTCGCTCGTGGCGCTGGCTTCTCCCAAGTGCGTCGAGGGTAGGGATGCCAGCGAGGCCAAGGCGGCGAAGGCCGCCGAGGCTCCGCATGTTACTCGCCGCAATGGCCCCACCGCCCACGCCACAGCAAAGTAGGCGCTTCTCCGCCGTCCTTACGCGTACCCGTAGCGGCCGCGCAGACGTACGAAGAACGCACATGTGACGCAGAGCGAGACTAGCTCGGCCACGACCATCGCCGCCCAGATGCCGTCGGCGCCAAAGAGGGCCGGCAACAGCATGACTGATGCCGCTTCAAAGACCAGCGTGCGCAGGAACGAGATCGCCGCAGACACGGGCCCATTGTTGAGTGCCGTGAAGAATGCCGAGCCAAACACGTTGACGCCCATGACGAGGAACGTCAGTCGGTAGATGCTCAGGGCGTGCAGCGTGAGCTGTGTGGCCCCGGCACTTGTCCCCATGAAGAGCGCAACAATGGGCGGTGCGGCAGTGCCCGCCAGCACAAAGGTGATGAGCAGGCCACCCCCGGCCATGAGTCGCAGGCTCTTGTGGAAGAGGCTGCGAATCTCGGGCTGGTCTTTGGCACCGTAGTGGAAGCTCACCACCGGCGAGACGCCCTGCGAGTACCCGTAGAACGCTCCCATCGAGACGAAGTTGATGTACATGAGCACGCCGTAAGCCGAGACGCCATCCTGCCCCAGGTACCTCATGAGCTGGTAGTTAAACAGTAGTCCCACCAGCGACTCCGACAGGTTGGTGACCAGCTCGGAGGAGCCGTTGAGAAGGACCTGTCGCAGCTCGTCGCGGGTGGCCTCGGCAGGGCCAAGGCGCAGCAGGCTTGTGTTGGGGCGGGCGAAGTACGCGAGGGGGACAAGGCCGCCCACGGCCTGGCCGATGACGGTGGCTGCGGCGGCCCCCACAAGCCCCCACCCAAAGACAGCGATGAACAGCCAGTCGAGCACCATGTTGGTGACGCCGGCGGCAAGGATGGTCACGAGTCCGAGCTTGGGGCGCTCGGCCGTGGAAAAGAACGCCTGAAACGCATCCTGTAGCGCCACGAAGGGGATGCCCATGGCCACGATGCGTCCGTAGAGTATGGCCTGATCAAGCAGGGTGCCGCTGGCACCCAGCAGGCGAGCTACTGGTCGCATGCCCAGCTGCGCAAGGATGCCCAGGCCAATGCCCATGACAGCGGTGAACTGTATCAGGCGGCTAAAGATGCGGTTGGCTCGCATGGGGTTGCCTTCGCCCAGGACCTTTGCCACCAGCGCGCTGCCACCTGCGCCCACCATGAGGCCAAAGGTACCTAGCAGCATGATGAAGGGGTAGATCAGGTTGAGTGCGCTAAACGCCTCGAGACCAGCGAAGTTCGAGACAAACAGGCCGTCCACCATGACATAGAGCGACAGCACCGTGACCATGGCCATGGTCGGCACGGTGAAGCGCAGCAGCTTGCCGTAGGTGAAGTGGTCGGAGAGCTCGATGGCCATGGGATCCTCGGGGGTGGGGGCGTTCCAGGCGGACGGACGGAACAAGACTGTATCGGTGCGATGCGGCAATCGCAAGTCAGGCGGCTCTTCTCCACAGGCCAAGCGCAAGGTGCGGCACGTGCGCTACCATGGAAGGCGCACACCACGATTGAGGCGGGCCTATGGAGCACAGGGACCAAGCACAGCTCGACGCGCTCAAGGTCGAGTACTGGGACGCGATGCCCGGCGCCTTTGGCGTGTATGACCTCATCGACGGCCACCTGAGTGTGGTCTACCTCAACGACGGCTACTACCAGATGGTCGGCGGCGTGCGAGAGGACCGCGAGAAGTACAACGCCTCTGCCAACGACGCCGTGCACCCCGCAGATCGGCCTGTGATCGCTCACGAGCTTGCGGTCTCCATTGCCGAGGGCCGACCTGTCAACTGCAAGGTGCGCATCCTCAAAGGTGACGGCCGATACGGGTGGTTTGGCCTGAGCGGCACGCATCGCGTGCTGGGGCCGGGAAGCTTCAGGTTCTATGCGGTGTACTACGACGTCACCGAGCTCATGGAGAAGGAGGCCCAGAACGCGTACTTCCTCGAGTCGGACCAGGTCATCATTCGCTGCTCGGGCATCCTGCAGCGCAACCTCCCGCTGAAGGAGAACCTCGAGGAGGTCCTAGGGCAGATCGCGCACTACATGGATGCGCTCGACGCGCGCGTGGTGCTGCTGGACGACGACGGCCACTTCAGGAAGCACTTTGGGTACCGGCCGGAGCGCTGGGTGGGTGGCGCGCTCAAGACGACGGGCATGACGCGCGATCAGATCGCGCCGCTCATCGAGCCGTTCATGCGCATGGAGAGCGTGCGCATTGACAGTCCCGAGGAGATCCGCGAGTCCATGCCCGGCTATTACCGCGTGATGGTCGAAGAGGGCGCGCGCAACGTCCTGATGGTTCCGCTGTTGCAGGATGGCGAGCTGGCGGGCTACTTTGGCCTGCTCAACCCACACTATGACAAGCTCGAGCAGGCGTACGGCGTGCTCAACTCCATTGCCACGAACATCTCGAACGCCCTGCTCAACGAGAAGAATATCCAGATGATCCTGGAGTCCAAGGAGCGCATCCTACGCTATGCGGACGCGTATCACCAGGAGCTCAACTACTTTAGGTCGGCGAGGGATGACGTGACGCTGCGCGCACACGTTGACCTGGTCGGCAACCGTATCTGCGAGAGCATCCCCGACGTGACCGCGTTTGTGGGCGAGCGGACGTACGACGAGGTTGCTCGTGACGGCTTTGGCATGGACAGCCTCGACGACAGGGGGCGGCGCATTGGAGACGTGCTGAGCCGCGACGCGCTGCTGCGCTCGTACGACGAGGGCCGCTCGCGCTTCTGGGGCGTGTTCAGGCGGGTAGACGTGAGGCACATCCAGTGGTCGCGTGTCGAGGTGGTCATCATCGAGTCGCCCGAGACGGGCGACCTCGAGGCGTTCATCTATGTGGCGGACGTGACGGCTGAGGAGCTGTCGCGCAGGATCAGCCAGCGTATGGCCAGCAGCGTCTATGACTTCACGGCCGTGATCAACCCGGCAGACGAGACGATCCGCTTCGACGTGCACTATGTTGATTCGGCCGAGAGCATTGCGAGTTATGCGGACGCCGTGGAATACGAGATAACCGAGAAGATCCGCGAGGAGGACGCCGAGCTCACGCGCGAGGAGACGACGATTGCGCATATCTGCGAGGAGCTTGAGCGCCACGGTCAGTACACGAGGTTCGTGCGATATGGCGGGGCGGGGCGCGACGAGGAGCGGAAGCTCTGCCAGTACTCATGGCTGGACGAGAGCAAGAGCCTGATCTTTGTGTGCGTGTCTGATGTCACCGAGCAGTATCGCAAGGAGCGCGAGCAGATGCGCAGGCTGCAGGAGGCGCTTGACGTGGCCGAGCAGGCGAGCGCGTCAAAGTCGGAGTTTGTGAGCCGCATCAGTCACGATATCCGCACGCCCATCGGCGCGGTGCTCAACCTCACGGAGTTCGCGAAGGCCGATATGGATGATGCGGAGCGGCTGGGCGAGGATCTTGACAAGATCGCGACGTCGGGACGGCTTCTGTTGTCGCTGATCAACGACGTGTTGGACATCGCGAAGATTGACAGCGGCAAGGTCGAGCTGCGGCCCGAGCCATATCCCTTTGACGAGTACGTGAGCGAGATACGCAACATCATCGAGCCCATGTGTGAGGAGAAGGGGCTTGCGTGTGTGGTGGAGGCAAGCGAGGCGCATGTGGGTGCCGCTCTGGTCGACAGGGTGCGTCTCAACCAGATCACGCTGAACCTACTGTCCAACGCCGTGCGCTATACGCCGGAAGGCGGCACGGTGAGCTTCCGGGCGTGGGATGAGCAGCTGGAGGAAGGCCGCATACTCTTTGCCATGCAGGTTGAGGACACGGGCATCGGCATGAGCAAGGACTTCCAGCAGCGCATGTTCGAGGAGTTTGAGCAGGAGGAAGACAATCCGTATCGTACGGATGTCAAGGTGGGCACGGGCCTGGGCCTGCCCATCGTGAAGAAGCTGCTCGACCTGATGGGCGGACATATTGACGTGCAAAGCGAGCTGGGGAAGGGCACGCTTATTGAGGTGCGGATTCCGTTGGAGGTAGCGGAGGAGGCCGGCTCTGCTGGCAGCGAGGACGCAGGGGCGGGCGATGGCCTGGTGCGCGCGCACATCCTGTTGGCCGAGGACAACGAGATCAATACGATGATTGCCATGCGCATCTTTGGGGAGCTTGGCGTGACGCTTGACCATGCGGCCGATGGTGCCGAGGCGGTCAGGATGTTCAGGGAGTCGCGGACTGGCACCTATGATGCGGTGTTCATGGACATCCAGATGCCCAACTTGAACGGCTATGAGGCGACTCGGGCGATTCGTGCGCTTGGGCGCGAGGACGCAGCCGGCGTGCCCATCGTCGCAATGACAGCCGATGCCTTCACCGATGCCATGCGGAAGGCCGAGGAGGCGGGCATGACCGGCTTTACGACCAAGCCGCTCGACTCTGTCGAGCTGCGCCGGATCCTGCTGGAGTCGATCTAGGCCGACGGCGTCACAAGAAGCGTCGCAAGATATGGCGTGAGACGGCCTGCCGTCCGGGATGAGACCGCCTCATTGCTAGGCGAGCAGCATGGCGATGACGCCGACGAGGGCGGCGGGTATGGCGATGAAGGCCAGGCCGTAGACGGCGTACTTCAGATGGAACCAATAGTCGTGGTAGGCGTCGACGAGGTCCTCGGTGCCAGGAATGACCCAGATGCGCGCATGGCAGAAGTAGGCGCAGTCCATGACGAGCGCATCGAACCAGGACCAAGCATTGAAGAGGATGTAGGCCTGCCAGAAGCCGTCCCAGAAGGTGCGGGCGTGGTTGATGCCGAGGATGATGACGAGGGGCAGCACGATCATGACGCCGGCGCCGATGAGCTTGTAGCGCAGGCGGTTGCGGCGGACCTGCTCCTCGGTGACGAGGCCTAGCTCGAGGGCCCGGTCGTAGATGGGCTTTGGGTAGTTGTGGATCTGGCTGATGGCGCCATCCTTCAGGACGATGGCCATGAGCACGCAGAAGATCACCAGGCAGTAGATGGCTGATTCGAGGGCAAGGGTCTGCCAAGACATACGGGCTCCGATGACGGCGCTGGTAGTTGCTATAAGTTAAGTATAGCTAACTTTATGCGACGTCAGTAGAGCTCATTACCGGGGGAGAGCTCGTCCAGCAGGCGGCTGCGTGCGATGCGGCCCGTGGCCATGTCGAGGGAAGCGAGCCAGGCTTGTGTGTCCCAAGCACCGCGCTGCTCCCCGGCGTGAGCCATGGCCCAGGCGATGCGATCCGCGGCCTCGGGTGTGCGCAGGTCGGCGGCAGTGACGGGGATGATGGCGACACCGATGGACTGGAGGTCACGCAGGCGGCGGAGGTCGTCGGTCGCCTTGCTTGCCTGCTCGCGGCGCCACTGGTCGAGCCATGCGCCGGTGACCATGCCAGCAAGCGCGGGGTCAAGGTGCCAGTTGGCCCCCATGTACTCAAAGCCGGCGTGGAGGACGGGGGAGTAGACGTCCACGTAGCAGGTGGATCGGGTGACATATGGCGCCAGATGTTCCGGAGCCTTGACCTGCCGGTTCATGACGAAGGGACCAAGTCCCCAGCCACCTTGGTCGATGGGTGTTCCCATGGAAAGGGCAAGCCATGTCTCGGCAGGGGAGGCCGAGTCATCCAGTGCGAGGTCTAGGGCCGCCTTGAGCTTCGCACGTCCGGGGATGCGCGGGACCTGATTGGCGAAGGCGCGGATGCGCTCGACTGTGGTGACCGCCTCTATCTGGAAGGCACAGTCGTCCTCGTCGGCGAGGGGCCGGAGCGAGTAGCTGCCGCAGAGCTCCATGATTAGCTGGGCCAGTTGCATGACGGTGGCGTCCTTTGCCATCTGGCAGGCAATGAGCTCGGGTGAGGAGATGAAGAGGTCCGGATCAATCCGGACGAAGGACCCCTCCGGAAGCTCCGCATTCAACAGACGAACGTGGACGCTTTTAAGCGGTGGCCTCCTATTGCGGCTGAACGTGCCAAGTTCGAGCGGGTCGTGCTTCGAGAACGCGCCGTAATCACCGAAGCGTTCAAGGTCAACGCGCGTGTCAACGACTACAGAGTCTTGGTCGAGCGCGTCTGGCGCCGAAGCCGCCTTTGTAAAGCGTACTGTGGCTCCAAAGTACGCGCCGCATCGAATAGTCCTCAGAAGTCGCAGGGCACTGCTGCCGGTTATCACGTACACCTGAATGCACCTCCAAAATCCATATCACAAATGCGTGGATTTCCAACGATATCAAATTTTCAACTGGGCATTTGCTATAGGGCTCGATATTTGTGATATGGATTTTTGGCCCCAAATCATGGGTCCCGCAAGTAGGGGCACTGCTGGAACCGCAGGTGAAGGTGCACAAAAACAGGTGCGGATACTCCACTGGTGGAGTATCCGCACCTGTTCAGCGCAATGACGCCTTCGATTTACGGCGCATTTACCTGCGCAAACGCAACGACGCAATCTAAGGCCCGTCACGCTCGTACAGACGTTCTTTGGACCCTAGCTAGGCTCGCGTTGTCAAAGGCCGTCATTCGGCCTTAGAACGCGGTCGTTTACCTGCGGTTTTTCGATACCGCATCTGACCTGCGAAAACTACGTGTGGGCGATTTCGTACCCCGCCGCCCCAAGTACCTCCAGGGCACGCGTGAAGTCGCTCGCCTCCTTATAAATTGATGACATCCCCTGCGTGCCCGACCTCCCGGCTGATGATGACGGGCGTGCCGTCGCACGCCAGGGTGCCGCCGGAAACCTCGACCGGCAATCCATCGATGAGGTTCAGGTACGTCCCGTCCGGCATATCAACGTCCACGTGGCACGTGGCGCCGCGCAGCGAGAACACGCCCACGACACGCTTACCGGCTCCCTCGCGAATAACCGCGGCCACATCGAACTCGTCGTCGGCCCGCGCGCCAAAGTAGTCGCATCCCGGCAGCGCCTCGTGCTTGATGCGTGCCAGTGCGGCCATGAGCTCGCTCAAATCCTCGTCGCCGTCCAGCCCAGACCAGTCCACGACATCTTTGTCAAATAGGCTCGGAGCATGCGTCGCACCAACCTCTTGCCCCGCATAGATCAGTGTTGTCCCCTTGAGCAGGTACGCAAACGCCGTCAGCGACCGCAGGTCAAACCCATCGGCCAGCTCGGCGATGCGCGCGGTGTCGTGGTTCTCCAGGCAGCGCATCTTCACGTAGTTGTCGGGGTATGCCGACTCCTGGAAGTCCAGCAGGTCAAGGTAGGCGCTCAACGGCAGCTCGCCGCGCAGCAAGCGCTCGAAGGCCTCACGCACGTCGTAGTCGTACTCGATGTCAAACGCCCGGTACTCATCAACGTCCTTCACGCCCACCAGACCGCGCCTGCGACACTCCATCCCAAAGGAGCGGTGAATCGTCTCGGCCAGCCAGATGCACCCCGGTCGCACGCGCTCTACCTCGGCACGCGCTCGCTCCCAGAACTCAACCGGTACGAGCGATGCCACATCGCAGCGGAAGCCGTCCACGATCTTTGCCCACCCCACCAAGGTCTCGATGAGGTAGTCCCACAGCTCCGGCACGTCAAAGTCCAGGTCGATGATGTCGCTCCAGTCGCCGATGTGGTTCCCAAAGCTGCCGTCCGCACGGCGCCAGAAGAATTCGGGGTGCTCCTGCACCAGTACGGCATCCGGGGAGGTGTGGTGGTACACCACGTCAATCATGCACTTCATGCCCTGCGCATGGATGGCGTCCACCAGCGCACGAAAGTCCTCCATGGTCCCAAACTCCGGGTTCACCGCGCGGTAGTCCTTGTTGGCATACGGACTGCCCAGCGAGCCCTTTCGGTTGACCTCACCCACGGGGTGGATCGGCATCAGCCAGACGATGTCTGTCCCCAGTGAGCGGATGCGCGGCAGGTCCTCCACCAGCGCCGCAAAGGTGCCCTCCTCGGTGTGGTTGCGCACAAAGACGCTGTAGATGACCTGGTTGCGCAGCTCAATGTTGGTGTCTGTAGCCATGTGGCCCTCCTTGAATCGTATGCGCGTTGCCGCAGACGTGACAGAACGTGAAATGGCGCCCATAGGCGAGAAGGGAGCATTGCCTCAAGCTGCCCCGCCGGAAGTCTCGCATCCGTCCCTCACGGCGCCCATAATCTAGCAGCCGCCCCTCGCACTCGTGCAACTACAGTCGCAAAATACGACGCTCACCGCTCGAAACATACCGTTCACATCCAAATCCTCCGGTTCTCGCTAGCTTTCGAACGAAAGAGGGGGATACTAAGCTCATCGGAAACGTTACCAGAAACGTTTCCCTGCAGGTAGCAGCCAAGGGGTCCGCGGAAGGAGGGGAGACCATGGCAACTATCAAGGACGTCGCATCTCAAGCCGGAGTTGCCGTAAGCACGGTCTCCCGCGTCATCAACGGGCACCCCGACGTGAGCGAGGACACCCGCAAGCGCGTCCTTAGCGCCGTGAGCGAGCTCCACTACGTCCCCAACAACAGCGCTCGTGACCTCGTGTGCCGCCAGCCCGATGCCATCGGTCTCGTGGTTCGCGGTGCCGAGAACCCCTTCTTCTCGCCGGTGATCAACGCCATCGAGCACGCCTGCGAGGAGGCCGGCTACTCCGTCATCCTCCGCCAGATCAAGTCTGACGAGGACGAGGTCGCCGAGGGCGCCGCCCTTGTCCAGGCCAAGCGCCTCAAGGGCCTCATCCTGCTGGGCGGCCGCTTCGACTACACGCTCAAGGAGGGCTCCTCCATCACGGCCCCCTTCGTGTGCTGTACCTACACCGACGAGTTCGGCAACCTGGACGCCACGTCCTACTCGTCCATCTCGATTGACGATTACCGCGAGGCCTATCGCGCCACCAAGATCCTCATCGACCGTGGCCATACCAAGATCGCCGTCCTCGCGGACTCCACCACCGACCATTCCATCAGCCAGCTGCGCTACCGCGGCTACTGCGACGCCCTCAAGGACGCAGACATCGAGCTCGACGAGGGCCTCGTGCTGGTGGCCGGCGAGTACTCCATGGAGGCGGCCTTCGAGAAGACCACCGAGCTCCTGGCCAACCGCCGTGACTTTACCGCGATTTTCTGCATCGCCGACACCTTGGCCATTGCCGCCATGAAGGCGCTGCACAACGCCGATGTCAAGATTCCCGAGGAGTGCTCCGTCATCGCCATCGACGGCATCCGCTTCTCGCACTACGTCGTCCCCACGCTCACGACCCTAGTCCAACCCGCTGAGGAGCTCGGCGCCGGCGCGGTCCAGATTCTCGTGAACGTCATTGAGGGCAGGGAGAAGAACAGTCACGTCCGCGTCCAGACGACGCTCAGACAGGGGGGCACCGTGGCCAGCCCACGCTCCTCCGCAACCATGGCGCCCGCGATGGCGCTCGCGAACTAGTGGTTTACGCATCACAGGGATGCGAAAGACAGATAGAAGGGGAAGCACTATGAAGAACGTCACACGCAGGGCATTCATCGGCACCAGTGGCCTCCTGGCCGCGACGCTCGCCGCTTGCGGCGGCAGCACCGGCAGCTCCGACGGCGGCAGCAGCTCCGGCGGCAACAGCAGCGCCAGCGGCTCCGGCTCCGTCTACTGGCTCAACTTCAAGCCCGAGCTGGATGAGACCCTCCAGGACCTGGCCAAGACCTACACCGACGAGACCGGCGTCACCGTCCAGGTCGTGACCGCTGCCTCCGGCACCTACAGCGAGACGCTCATCGCCGAGATGGACAAGTCCGAGGCCCCCACGCTCTTCGTCATCGGCAACGCCGCCGGCGTCACCGAGTGGGATGACTTCGCGCTTGACCTCGCCGGCACCAACATCGAGGCCGAGGAGATCGACGACACCTACGACCTCTACGACGAGGCTGGCAAGAAGGTCTCGCAGGGCTACTGCTACGAGTGCTACGGCATCGTCGCCAACGCTGACCTCATCGAGCAGGCTGGCCACAGCATCGACGACATCAAGAACTTCGACTCCCTCAAGGCCGTCGCCGAGGACATCCACTCCCGCGCCGACGAGCTGGGCTTCGACGCCTTCGCCGCTCCCGACATGGACGACTCCAACTCCTGGCGTTACACCGGTCACCTCGCCAACCTCGAGTACTACTACGAGGAGCAGGACGACGGCGGCTGGGACGAGTGCCCCGCCGAGATCAAGGGCACGTACATGGACAACTTCAAGAACCTGTACGACCTGATCATCAACAACGCCACCGTCCCCTCCACCGAGCTCGCCACCGGCGGCCACGACCCGCTGACCGAGTTCACCGATGGCAAGGCCGTCTTCCACCTCACCGGCTCCTGGGACTACGCCACCATGGTCGCGGCCCAGCCCAACATCAAGATGCTGCCCTACTACTGCGGTGTTGACGGCGAGGAGAACGCCGGCCTCAACTGCGGTACCGAGAACTGCTGGGCCATCAACATCAACGCCTCCGAGGAGGACCAGCAGGCCACGATCGACTTCATGGTCTGGCTCGTGAGCGACCCCGATGCCTCCGCCAAGATGGTCGAGCAGCTCGGCATCATGCCGTTCAAGAACGCCGCCGAGTCTGACAACGGCTTCCTCAACGACGCCGCCGACTACACCGCCGCTGGCTGCTACGTCATGGACTGGGCCACCAACTACCAGCCCAACGTTGACGAGTACCGCGCCGCCCTGGTCAGCGCCCTCAACAACTACAACGCCGATCCGTCCGACACCACCTGGGCCGACGTCAAGACGGCCTTCGTCGAGGGTTGGGCCACCCAGTACCAGGCTGCCAACGCCTAAGCCTTGCCCCTTCCACCCTTAGGGCCGGGACGGACGGACGTGCATCGTTCGCCCCGGCCCTTCTCATATGCAAGGAAAGGGAAAGGAGAAGAACGCTATGAGCAAGAAGCCCAAGACGGGCAACTCGATTCGCAGCGCCACCCGCCGCTGGTCATGGCTCTTTATGGGTCCCGTGGTCGCGGCGTTCATCATCGGATTCATCTGGCCATTCATTCAGGGAATCTACCTGTCGTTCTGCAAGTTCAAGCTTGTCTCCAACGCAACGTTCGTCGGACTCGACAACTACAAGTCCGCACTTGCCGATGCCAGCTTCCAGCACTCGTTCTGGTACACGGCACTCACGGCCGTGGTGAGCCTCGTGCTCATCAACGTCTTCGCGTTCATGGTCGCCTACCTGCTCACGCAGAAGATCAAGGGAGCCAACCTCTTCCGCACGGTCTTCTTCATGCCCAACCTCATCGGTGGCATCGTGCTGGGCTATATCTGGTCCATGATCTTCGATGGCATCCTCAGTGCATACAACACGTCGATCCTGCTCAACACCACGTACGGCTTCTGGGGCCTGATCATCCTTATGTGCTGGCAGCAGATCGGCTACATGATGATCATCTACATCGCCGGTCTGCAGGCCGTCCCCGAGGACATGCTCGAGGCCGCCAAGATCGACGGTGCCAACAAGTGGCAGACGCTGTTCAAGGTCACCATCCCCAACGTGATGCCCTCGATCACCATCTGCATGTTCCTGTCGCTCACCAATGGGTTCAAGCTCTTTGACCAGAACCTCGCCCTCACGGGCGGCCTGCCGTTCATCCAGCAGGCTGACGGCTCCACCATCAAGACCACCGAGATGCTGGCCCTGAACATCTACAACACGTTCTACACCTCGGGCGCCGGCGCGCGTGGCGTTGCCCAGGCCAAGGCCGTCATCTTCTTCATCCTCGTGGCAACGCTCGGCCTTCTGCAGCTTGCCTACACGCGCAAGAGGGAGGTGCAGCAGTAATGGCAAAGACCAAGGAGCAGACGCTCGCAGCCGAGCGCCGTACCAAGACCATCCTCAGCTTCGTGCTGGCCATCATCTGCCTCATCTGGGTGCTGCCCGTCGTGGCTGTGGTCGTCAACTCGTTCAAGAAGAACACCTTCGTCAAGACGCACACCTTCGATCTGCCCAACGACGAGAGCTTCGCCGGCTGGGACAACTTCATCACGGGCATGACCTTCGGCAACTACCCGTTTGCCAATTCGGTCAAGTACAGCGTCATCATCACCGTGCTGTCCGTCGCGCTGATCCTCATCTTCTGTTCGATGGCGGCGTGGTACATCACGCGCGTCGACTCGCCCATCTGCAAGGCCATCTACTTCCTGTGCGTGTTCTCGATGGTCGTGCCGTTCCAGATGGTCATGTTCACGCTGTCCAAGACGGCCGACACGCTCAAGCTCAACACGCCGTGGACCATTCCCATCGTGTACCTGGGCTTTGGCGCCGGCCTGGCCATCTTCATGTTCGCGGGCTTCGTCAAGTCGATTCCCATCGAGATCGAGGAGGCCGCCGCGATCGACGGCTGCGGCCCCGTGCGCACGTTCTTCAGCGTGGTTCTGCCCATGCTCAAGCCCACGCTCATCTCGGTGGGCATCCTCGAGATCATGTGGGTCTGGAACGACTACCTCCTGCCGGTCCTGGTGCTCGACAGGAACACGTACCGCACCATCCCCATCCACATCCAGTACCTCAAGGGCAGCTATGGCACCGTTGACCTGGGCGCCACGATGGCACTGATCCTGCTGTCCATCATCCCGGTCATCGTGTTCTACCTGGCCTGCCAGAAGCACATCATCAAGGGCGTCGCTGCCGGCGCGGTCAAGGGGTAGGCATGGATCGCTCAAGTGGCATCATCCTTCCCGTCTCCTCGCTGCCGTCGCCCTACGGCATCGGCACGCTCGGCGCGGCTGCCAGGGAGTTCGTCGACTTCCTGGCCGCCGCCGACCAGGCGTGGTGGCAGATTCTGCCCGTTGGCCCCACCAGCTACGGCGACTCCCCGTACCAGAGCCCGTCGGCCTTCGCCGGCAACCCGTACCTCATCGACCTTGACCTGCTCATCGCGGACGGTCTTCTCACCCAGGACGAGGTGGACGCCGTCAACTGGGGAGAAGAGCCTGCGCGCGTCGACTACGGTGCCCTGTACGAGGGGCGCCTGCCGCTGCTGGCCAAGGCATACGAGCGCGGTTGGTCGCGAGACCTGGCCCAGGTCGAGGAGTTCCGCGCGGCCAACGCCAGCTGGCTTGACGACTACGCACTGTTCATGGCGGTCAAGCGGCACTTTGGCATGGTGGCCTGGACCGACTGGCCCGAGGACGACATCCGCCTGCACGAGGCCGACGCGGTCGCGCGCTACGCGGACCTTCTCGACGACGAGGTAAGACTCTACGTCTATGTGCAGTTCCTGTTCTTCAAGCAGTGGGACGACCTGCGCGAGTACGCCCACGAGAAGGGCGTTGGCATCATCGGCGACCTTCCCATATACATGGCGCTCGACTCCGCCGACGTCTGGGCGGGCCCGCAGAACTTCCTGCTTGACGAGGACGGTCGGCCCAGCGAGGTCGCCGGTGTGCCGCCCGACCAGTTTACGGCCGACGGCCAGCTCTGGGGCAACCCGCTGTACGACTACGATGCCATGCGTGCTGATGGCTTTGCCTGGTGGACGCGGCGCATCGAGGGGTCTGCACGCCTGTATGACGTCATCCGCCTGGACCACTTCCGTGGCTTCGCCAGCTACTGGGCGGTCCCCGCGGGCGAGGACACGGCCCGCAACGGCCGCTGGGTCACCGGACCCGGCATGGACCTGCTGGGCACGCTCATCGAGCGCTTTCCGCAGATCGAGTTCATCGCCGAGGACCTCGGTTATCCCGCACCCGACGTGCGGCAGCTTCTGGCAGACTCGGGCTTCCCGGGCATGAAGGTGCTGCAGTTTGGCTTTGACTCGCGTGACGACTCGGGGCTGGACGCCCGCCCGCACAACTACGTGCACAACTGCACGTGCTACGTGGGCACGCACGACAACGCGCCCGTCATGGACTGGCGCGAGGACGCCGACCCGGCAGACGTCGAGACGGCCCGCCAGTACTTTGGCATCACCATCGGCGAGAGCCTGCCGTGGGGCTTCATCCGCGGCGGCATGGAGAGCGTCGCAGACCTCTTCGTCGCGCAGATGCAGGACTACCTTGAGCTCGGGCAGGGGACGCGCATCAACACCCCGGGCAGCCTCGGTGGCAACTGGCAGTGGAGGATGCTTCCCGGCCAGACCACGCCCGAGCTGGCAGAGCGCATCGCCAGCATGACCCAACTGTACGGAAGGAGCGCTAAGCACTCATGGCAGAAGTAAGCCTCAGGCACATCAAGAAGGTCTATCCCAACAGCGAGCCCACAAAGAAGAAGGGCCTGTTCAAGAAGAAGGACGAGGAGCCCAAGAAGAAGCACAACCTGCTCGTGACCGACGAGGGCGTGCTGGCGGTGCAGGACTTCAACCTCGAGATCGCCGACCGCGAGTTCGTGGTGCTGGTTGGCCCGTCGGGCTGCGGCAAGTCCACGACGCTGCGCATGGTCGCCGGCCTCGAGGAGATCAGCGGCGGCGAGCTGTACATCGACGGCGAGCTCATGAACGACGTGGCCCCCAAGGACCGCGACATCGCCATGGTCTTCCAGAGCTACGCACTGTATCCGCACATGACGGTGCGCGACAACCTGGCCTTCCCGCTCAAGCTGCGCAAGGTCCCCAAGGACCAGATCGATGCCAAGGTCAACGAGGCCGCCGAGATCCTGGGCATCACCGAGTACCTCGACCGCAAGCCCAAGGCGCTCAGTGGTGGCCAGCGCCAGCGCGTGGCCATCGGCCGCGCCATCGTGCGCGAGCCCAAGGTCCTTCTCATGGACGAGCCCCTGTCCAATCTGGACGCCAAGCTCCGCAACCAGATGCGCGCCGAGATCATCAAGCTGCGCCAGCGCATCGACACCACGTTCATCTACGTCACGCACGACCAGACCGAGGCCATGACCCTGGGTGACCGCATCGTCATCATGAAGGACGGCGTGGTCCAGCAGGTTGGCACCCCGCAGGAGGTCTTCGACAGCCCCGCCAACCTCTTCGTGGCCGGCTTCATCGGCGTGCCCCAGATGAACTACTTCGACGCCCAGCTGGTGCGCAGCGGCAACTCCTACACCGTGGAGGTCGGCGGCATCAGCGTGGCCCCCAGCGAGCAGAAGCAGGCACGCCTTCTGGCCAACGATGTGCAGTCCCAGCCCATCACGCTGGGCGTGCGTCCCGAGCACCTGCTGCTGCTTGGCCAGAGCGAGGGCGCGGACCCCGAGGGCGAGACCCACGAGGCGCTGCAGGACAGCAAGAACGTGCTGGCCGGCACCGTGGACGTGTCCGAGATGATGGGCTCCTCCGTGCACCTGCACCTGAGCTCGCTTGGCCAGGACGTCATCGTGATCGCGCAGACCACCGACATCCACGGCCAGCACCTGGGCGATTTCCAGACCGGCCAGGTGGTCTCGTACACCTTTGGCAACAACGTCATGCACATGTTCTCGAAGGAGGACGAGCACAACCTGGAGTGGTAGCAGGGTGTGATGCCTTGGGCCCGAGCGTGGTCCTGGGCTCGAGTGCTTGGTGCTGACGACATGCGGCCCTTCTCGCTTGGCGGCTTTGCTGGCGAGAAGGGCCGCTTTTGTTGCGGGTTCGCAGGCACGCGGGGTGCGAGGGGTGCGTGTGCCGGGCGCGCTGGGGTGTGCGGGGTGCGTGTGCCGGGGCGCTGCCGGGCGCGCTGGGTGCGCGGGGCGCGGCTCTTCTTGTCCGTTTCGTTCATATTCTCGAAAAACGTCGCAACGACGAAGGGGTGCCCAGTGTTTTCGTTCATATAATCGAAAAAAGTCACCAACTGCGATATTTTTCGAATATATGAACGAAAACAGTAGCCAGCACTGGGGACTTGCGCCGATTTTCGAATATATGAACGAAACGGACGAGAAGAGCGCGCGTTGCCCGGGACCCATCTGGCTCCGACGGCCGTGGCCTGCCGAATCTTACCTCGTGACGTGGCGGGGAATGACGCGGTCGCGGAGGGCCTCCTTGCGCGCCTGCCAGACGTCTCCGGAGGGCATCTTGCGACCCAGACCCAGGCGCTTGAGCACGCGCAGGGCCAGCTGGCCCATGATCTCCCCGTCGCGCATCTGCTTGATGGTAAGGGGGATGACCTCGATGCCGCGCGCCTCGAGCTGCGCCTCGCGGTTGACGTCGTCCATGGGCTTGCTGGGCGTGGCTTGGCTGCCCATGTGGCGCTGGAACCCGTGCACCTCGATGTCGAGCCCCGCCTCAGGCCAGAAGAGGTCGGGCCTGAGGGCACCGTGCTGCTGCTCGTCCAGCACTTGGCCGTCCTCGCTGACCCAGGGGTTCAGCATGGGCGCTGGGATGCCGTAGCCGCCCAGTCGCGGAGAAAGGCAGAGCAGCTCGTAGGCGGCCACCTCAAGCGGGGAGAATGCCCCGCCCACGATACGCCTTGCCGCCTGGAACGCGCGCGGATGGCCCTTCGCCGTCCAGCCGATGGCCCTCAGGTACGCAAGGACATCTTCGGGCGTGCACCAGGTCTCGTGGCGCACAAAGCCGTCCTCCGCGTCGGGCACCAGGCTGTACCTGCCGCAGAGCTCGCAGCCCAGCGTGATGAGGTCAAGCTCGTCAAGCAGGTTGCTCATCTGAGCAAAGATCAGCTGCGGCGTGCTGCACGCGAGCACCTTGGTGCCCTCGACGTCGCTCGACGGGCCCTCGCTGGGCACGGTCAGCTCTCCGCCCACGACGTCGCGGCTAAAGACCAGCTCGTCAAAGGAGCCGGCGGGCGTGGGACAGCTCCAGATGCGCGAGCGGAAGAGCACCTCTCGCGGGCGCGAGCTCTGCTTGCGGCGGTTGACGGCCTTGGGGACGATGACGCTCACGGGGTTGGACAGCAGGCCGCACTCCACCAGATGGGCAAACTCGCGCGGCGGGCGCACGGCCTCGGGGACCGTGAGGATCGACCCGTCCAGGCCTTCGGGAGCCGGCTGCAGAAAGACCATCGAAGAGCTGATGCCCGAGGTGCTCTGCGCCTCGCTTGCGGCCAGGCGCCGGCGCAGGTTGAGTGCGGACGTGTGCGATATCGCATGCACCGCACCGGGGACGAACTGCTTGGAGCTGTCATAGACGTCCGAGATCTTCATGGGTCCTCCTTGGCAGGTTGGGCGGCTGCTGCGAGTGGGCCGTTAGGTGGCTGCTGCGAGTGGGCCGTTAGGTGGCTGCTCTTAATCATTTTCGTTCATATTATCGAAAAATCGCACCAAGCGCGACATTCTTCGATTATATGAACGAAAACAGTGGAGAAGGGCCGACCGGCCTGGCAGCGTCACACAAAGGGGCGGCCGCATCATGCGCGACCGCCCCAACGGGATTGCAAGGATACGGCGGCGCTAGTCCTGTGCCATCGCCAGGTGCGCAGCGACCTCGTCGTAGCTGAGGTCGAAGAGCCTCTTGCGCGCGCTCGGCAACCTGCTCGCTCGTATTGCCGCCGGTGCGCAGGCTGGAAATGGCTTGAGTAATGGTGCGCTCGCGGCCCTCTGCTCGCCCCCTGCGCGGCCCTCGTCCACACCTTCGGCATGCCCGAGGTCCCACCCCCGGCCGAAGCCGGCCTTGTCGCCCTCGTCAAGGAGGGGCTGGCGGTACTTCTCCTCGTCAAACTCGGATCAAGCGAGAAGAGCAAAAAAAAGATTGAGAAATTTTTGAGCAGAATACCTTTGGTATTACGAAATATGGGCAACAAATTGCCCATTTTAAGAAACGTGCTGGTAGAGGCGGCTTGGCATGCATTGGAACCCCGACGGTAGCGTCACAATGCCAACTCACACCACTACAAAATTCGGCCCCATCGGCGAGGTCCCCATACGGCACGTCGCCAATCGCGAGGTCCCCATACGGCACGCCGCCAATCGCGAGGTCCCCGCATGGAACGTTTTGAGGGCGATTTCGGGCCCGAAGCGTGCGGCACAGGGACTTGGGTGAGAAGAGCGTGCGGCTTGGGGCGGTAGGGCAACTAGGGAAGAGTAGCGGCGACGGCTCCGCACACCGTCTTGTCGCAGGTAGATGCCCGTGCTATCATGGTGGCCAGCGGATGCCTGCGCAAGTGGATGTGGCAGCGCCGTTAAACTCTTTGACGGAAGGCCGCCCGACTAACGTCGGCGGTCTTCGTCGTTATGGCGCCATCCCCAGGCCGCGATGACCTGCACCACCGACGCCACGAGACTTGCGATCGAGGCCGCCAGCTCCAAGGCTTTGGTAAGCAGATCCGCAGGCATCACCTCCTCTCTAGAAAAAGAGGCGCTGCCGTGCGCGCAGGGCTTGCACCGCTGACCGGCCCCCGTGTAGCGTAAACACGGCCAAGAATCAAACAACTGTTCTAGAAAATATGCCATCAAGCAAACAGCTCGAGCCCACTCACACCAAAAACCAAACCAATCGTACCGGCCGCACTTTGAAAGCCGCACAGGCCCCAAATCAGCATCCCTCAAGCAGAAACCCTCAACCTCACATCGAAGGTGCCAGAGCGGGGCCTTCGGCAGGGGGGGTGCGCGCCCTAAAACGGCTAGCCGGGCTACGCTTGAAACAACATCTGCCAAGGTAGGGCCCCGTACGCAAACCGTACCAAAACGTATCAAAAGTGAATCAAATACATATATAGAGTACGCGCGCGAGAAACACTAACTTTTGCCAAAGAATCAGCAGGGTAGCGCCTTCAACTCCATACGTCTACACAATTCCTACACATAAATGTTGAAAACACGAAGAAAACTCGTCGAAAATCGCGAAAACTCGTATACAAGTACGCAAATTCGCTAGACCAATCGAGAAATTTGACTCCCAGACTGATAGTTGCCTTATCACAGCCCCTTTTAGCCTGTAAGATAGTACCTGTATTATGCCGTGAATATTGTAGAGGCATGCTCTCTGCACCGTTTACGGAGGCACTAAAGGCGCTCTCGTTCAGGGCGAGAGCACGAGCAATAGGTAGGTGGCAAGATGAGTAAGAGAACTAAGAAGTGGTTCAGCGGGGGAGGACAGTCTCCGGCCAACAAGGCCCTGGCTATCTTCCTGAGCACCGTGCTGGTGATCAACATGATCCCGGCGCGCGGCCTCGCGGAGGCGGTCGACCAGGTCTCGGATGCCGTCGAGGCAACCCAGGTTCAGGACGACACCACCGCACAGGACCAGGCCGCACAGGAGCAGGCAACTACCGAGGAGCAGCCCGCCGCTGCCGCCGAGGAGGAGCCCGCAGCAGAGGAGCCGGCCGCCCAGGAGGCGACCCCCGCAGAGCAGCAGGCC
>Ga0065709_1029384_pt1 | contig 26114 bp, 19 predicted proteins | sample Hoacrofraction14_2_FD_59096 | JGI IMG/M metagenome (GOLD analysis project Ga0065709, IMG submission 59096) | Hoatzin crop microbial communities from Cojedes, Venezuela, sample from fiber fraction 14 v1 | ecosystem: Host-associated > Birds > Digestive system > Esophagus > Crop | place: Venezuela...
ACCGCCTTTAAGGCGGGCTTTCCGGAAAAGCGCGGAAGGAGCAGGATGTCCGCGGCGGCGAGCAGGGCTGCCGCGGCGGGCCACCAGAAGAGCGGGTGGACGCGGAAGGCTCCCGCGGCGTCGCCCTTTATGAGGCGGATCCATGCGCGGGAGGTCCCGCAGCCGGGGCAGGAGATGCCGGTCAAGAGGCGGATCGGGCAGGCGTATCCCGTCAGGAGGATGAGAGCAAGGTAGAAGAGGGCGATTATGCCGAAGGCGGGAAGCGCCTTCTTGAGGCGCGGCGCAAGCGTATTTTCATTTTCAGGGGAATGATTATGGTCCATGCCGGCCGCCTTCTGAAGTAGTCCTGTGCTGTGTATGATATTATTCCAACGCCCGCGCAAGGTCAAATGCGGACCGCGGGCTTTGGCGGCGCGTCCCGCGTGACATAAAGGCGCATTCAATGTAAAATGGCTGTCATAACGGCGGCTTGCGGCCGCGCGGAGAAGCTCCGGCAGGTTCGGGGCCGACGCGCCCGGGAAGCCTCCGTGCGCCTTGTGCCGCGCACAGCCGCGGCGAAGGGCGCGGACGCAGGGTTTGCCGCCACTTCTTTTAAGAGGAGCAAGATGGATAAGAGCAAGATCAGGAACTTTTGCATAATCGCCCACATCGACCACGGCAAGTCGACGCTCGCCGACAGGATAATAGAGATGACGGGCGTGCTGACCGAGCGCGAGATGCAGTCGCAGGTCCTCGACAACATGGACCTTGAGCGCGAGCGCGGCATAACGATCAAGGCGCAGACGGTGCGCGCGGTCTACAAGGCGGACGACGGAGAAGAGTATCTCTTCAACCTCATCGACACGCCGGGGCACGTCGACTTCCAGTACGAGGTCAGCCGTTCGCTTGCGGCCTGCGACGGGGCGGTGCTCGTCGTCGATTCGACGCAGGGCGTCGAGGCGCAGACCCTCGGCAACGTGTACCTCGCGCTCGACCACGACCTCGAGATCGTGCCCGTCATAAATAAGGTAGACCTCCCCTCGGCAAGGCCCGAGGAGGTCGCCCAGGAGATCGAGGACGTCATAGGCATCGAGGCGATGGACGCGCCGCGCGTTTCCGCGAAGACGGGCGAGAACTGCCGCGCCGTCCTTGAGGAGATAGTGAGCAAGCTCCCGGCTCCGACGGGCGATGCGGAAGCGCCGCTTAAGTGCCTCATTTTCGACTCGCTCTACGACTCCTACAGGGGCGTCATAGTCTTCATGCGCGTGTTCGACGGCACGGTCCGCAAGGGGACGCGCGTGAAAATGATGGCGACCGGGGCGGTGTTCGAGGTCGTCGAGGTCGGAGTGTTCGGTCCGGGGCGCTTCATCCCCTGCGACGTGCTCTCGGCGGGCGAGGTCGGCTACTTTACGGCCAGCATCAAGGAAATAAGGGACACCAGGGTGGGCGACACGGTCACGGAGGCCGACCGCCCCTGCGCCGAAGCGCTGCCCGGCTACAAAGAGCCGCAGTCGATGGTCTACTGCGGCATCTACCCCGCCGATTCGGCGAGGTACCCGGACCTTCGCGACGCCCTTGAAAAGCTCCAGCTCAACGACGCCGCGCTCGCCTACGAGCCCGAAAATTCCCTCGCGCTCGGCTTCGGCTTCCGCTGCGGCTTCTTAGGCCTGCTGCACCTCGACGTCGTCACGCAGAGGCTTGAGAGGGAGTACGACATCGATCTCATAACGACCGCCCCGTCGGTCATTTACAAGGTGCACAAGACCGACGGCACGGTGATCGACCTGACGAACCCCGCCAACCTCCCCGATCCCTCGGAGATCGAGTACATGGAGGAGCCCTTCGTCAAGGCGGAGATCATGGTCACCTCCGAGTACATCGGGCCGATCATGACGCTCTGCCAGGAGAGGCGCGGAGTGTACGAAGGCACCGACTACATCGAGCAGACGCGCGCCGTGCTCACCTACAGGATGCCCTTGAACGAAATCATTTACGATTTCTTCGACGCCTTAAAGAGCCGTTCGCGCGGCTACGCGTCCTTCGACTACGAGCCCGCGGGCTACGAGAGGAGCGAGCTGGTCAAGCTCGACATCCTCGTCAACCACGAGACCGTCGACGCGCTTTCATTTATCGTATACGGGCCGTCCGCGTACACGCGCGGCGCGAAGATGTGCGAGCGGCTCAAGAAGGAGATCCCGCGCCAGCTCTTCGACATCCCGATCCAGGCGGCGATCGGCTCGAAGATAATCGCGAGGGAGACCGTGCGCCAGATGCGAAAGGACGTCTTGGCCAAGTGCTACGGCGGCGACATTTCCCGAAAGCGCAAGCTCCTTGAAAAGCAGAAGGAAGGCAAGAAGAAGATGCGCCAGATCGGCAGCGTCGAGGTCCCCAAGGAAGCCTTCCTGAACGTCCTGAAGCTGGACGAAGAGGGCTGATGGAGCCGGTCGGGATCTACCTGCACGTGCCCTTCTGCGTGCGCAAATGCCGCTACTGCGACTTCCTCTCCTTCCCCTCGGACGAGGAGACGATGCGTAAGTACGCCGCCGCCCTGCGCGAAGAAATCCGCCTTACGGGGCTTCATTTTGAAAATGAATACCGAAAGCGCCTGAAAGCGGATACGGTCTTCATCGGCGGCGGGACGCCCACCGCGCTGCCCGCGGACTGCCTAAAAGGCCTGACGGACCAGGTGAGGGCGAGTTTCGACGTCGAAGAGGGCGCGGAGGTCACGGTTGAGATGAACCCCGGGACCTTCGGGAAGGGCGGCTACGAAGAAGGGCTGCTCGACTTTATAACGGGCGAGTGCTCGCGGGCGAGCATCGGGCTGCAGTCGGCGGACGACGCGGAGCTTCAAGTCCTAGGGCGGATCCACACCTTCGCGGAGTTCGAGGAGTGCTTTGCCGCGCTTAGGAGCCGGGGCTTTAAGAATATCAGCGCGGACCTGATCTTCGCGCTGCCCGGGCAGACGCTCGCGTCGTGGGAGAGGACGCTTAATAAGGCGGCCGCCCTTTCGCCCGAGCACATAAGCGCCTACAGCCTAATCCTCGAGGAGGGCACGGAGTTCATGCGGCTTATGAGGGCGGGAAAGTTCTCGGGAAAGTATGCGCTGCCCGACGAGGATACGGAGCGGGAGATGGCCCACTTCGCGGAGGACTTTCTAAAGAGCCGCGGATATGCGCGCTACGAGATCTCGAACTTCGCGAAGCCCGGCTTTGAAAGCCGCCACAACCTGCGCTACTGGCGGCGGCGGGACTACCTGGGGATGGGCCTTGGAGCCGCGTCGCTCTATGAGGAGACGCGGTACTCGAACACGGCGGACCTCGGAGAATATATAAAGGGCGTCGCTGAGGCGTCGGAAGCCGCGCGGGCGTGCGGCTTGCCCGAAAACGGCGGCGGGACGCCGGAGCCGCGCGCGGGGCGCGCGGAAGGGACGGAGGCGGCTAAAGCGGCGGAGAACACAGCCGCTGCGGTAAAAACCATACGGGAGCCTGAAGCCGCCGAAGGCGGCACAGGGCGGGGGAGGAGCCCGAAAGCCGGACCTGAGCTCCTGCTTCCGGCGATAAGAAAGAACATCGAGCGCCTGACGCTCAAGGCGCGGATGGAAGAGTTCATGTTCCTGGGGCTTCGGACGGCGCGTGGGATTTCCTCCGCGGACTTTGAAAGGAGCTTCGGGAGAAGCCTTGAAGAGGTGTACGGAAAGGCTCTCGGCGAGGCCGCAGGGCAGGGGCTCATGGACGCGGCCGAAGAAGGCGGCGGCACGCGCTTCTTTTTGACGCGGCGCGGCGTCGACGTTTCGAACGCGGTGCTTGCGGGTTTCCTGCTCGACTAGGCAGAAACGATAATTAAAGCCATGAATGAAATGAAGTTCATCCGCGTGCGCGGAGCAAATGTGAATAACCTGAAGAACCTCGACGTGGACATCCCGCGCGGGGAGCTTTGCGTGTTCACCGGCCTTTCGGGGTCGGGCAAGAGCTCGCTCGCCTTCGACACGATATTCGCCGAAGGGCAGCGGCGGTACATGGAGTCGCTGTCGTCCTACGCCAGGCAGTTCCTCGGGCAGATGGAAAAGCCGGACGTCGAGAGCATAGAAGGCCTCCCGCCCGCCATTTCGATAGACCAGAAATCGACCAACCGCAACCCGCGCTCGACGGTCGGGACGGTCACGGAGATCTACGACTACCTGCGCCTCCTCTACGCGAGGATCGGTACCCCGCACTGCCCGAACTGCGGGCGGGTGATCGCCCGCCAGACGGTCGACGAGATGGCCGACCGCATCCTCTCCCTGCCCGAGAAGACGAAGCTGCAGGTCCTCGCGCCCGTCGTCAGGGGCAGGAAGGGAAGGCACGAAAAGGTCTTCGAGCAGGCCTTGAAGTCGGGCTACGTCCGCGTTATGGTGGACGGCTCGATGTACGACCTCTCCGAGGAGATAAGCCTCGACAAGAACGTCAAGCACGACATCGACGTCGTGGTCGATAGGATCGCCGTAAAGCCGGGCGTTAGGGGGCGGCTTTCCGAGTCGCTTGAGACCGCCATGCAGCTCTCCGACGGCCTCGTCGTGATCGACAAGATGGACGGCACGACGGAGACCTTGAGCAGCCGCTTTTCGTGCCCTGAGTGCGGCATTTCCATAGACGAGATAGAGCCGCGGAGCTTTTCCTTCAACAACCCCTACGGGGCCTGCCCCGAGTGCGCGGGCATAGGCTACAAGATGGAGTTCGACATGGCGCTCATCGTCCCCGACAGGCGCCTTTCGATAAATGAAGGGGCGATCGCGGTGCCGGGCTGGCAGAGCGCGATGCAGCCCGACTCATTTACGAACGCGGTGCTCAGGGCGATGTGCGAGGACTACGGCTTCGACCTCGACACGCCCTGGAACAAGTACCCGCGAAAAGTCCAAAAGCTCCTGACCTACGGGACAGAGGGGCACGTGCTGAAGGTGACCTACAAGAGCCAGCGCGGCGTCGGAGTGTACGACGTTCCTTTCGAGGGGATACTGGAGAACTGCAGGAGGCGCTATAGGGAAGTATTTTCCGACAGCGCGCGCGCGGAAATGGAGAAGTTCATGCGGATTTCGCCGTGCAAGGCCTGCAAGGGGCAGCGGCTAAAGCCCGCCGCGCTCGCGGTCACGGTCGGCGGAAAGAACATCCACCAGGCGACGTCGCTTCCGATCGACGGCTTTCTGGACTTCATTTCGAAGCTCAAGCTGTCGGCCTACAGGCAGGCGGTCGGCGGGCAGATCATAAAGGAAATAAAGGGGCGCGCGGGCTTCCTTCGGGACGTCGGCCTGTCCTACCTCACGCTCGCCCACAGCGCGGGGTCGCTTTCGGGCGGCGAGGCGCAGCGCATCAGGCTCGCAACGCAGATCGGATCGGGGCTCGTGGGCGTCGCCTACATCTTAGACGAGCCGAGCATCGGCCTCCACCAGAGGGACAACGACAAGCTCCTAGCTTCGCTTAAGCACCTGCGCGACCTCGGCAACACCCTCATAGTCGTCGAGCACGACGAGGACACTATCCGCTCGGCGGACTACATCGTGGACATCGGCCCAGGCGCGGGGGAGCACGGCGGGCAGCTCGTCGCCGCGGGAAGCGTCGAGGACATAATGGCGGCGCCGGAGTCGATAACGGGCCAGTACCTCTCGGGAAAGCGTTTCATACCAGTGCCCGAGGCGCGCCGAGAGCCGAAGGGCTTTTTGAAAGTCAGGGGGGCGGCGGAGCACAACCTAAAGAAGCTCGACGTCGACATCCCGCTCGGGGTGTTCACCTGCGTGACGGGCGTGTCGGGCTCGGGCAAGAGCTCGCTCGTCAACGAGGTCGTCCTAAAGCGCCTCGCCCGCGACCTAAACCGCGCCCACGAGCTGCCGGGAAAGCACAAGGAAATGTACGGCATCGACAAGCTCGACAAGGTCATCGCGATCGACCAGTCGCCGATCGGAAGGACGCCGCGCTCGAACCCCGCGACCTACACCGGGGTCTTCGACATGATCCGCGACCTCTTCGCGGGGACGGTGGACGCGAAGGCGAGGGGGTACACGAAAGGGCGCTTTTCATTTAACGTGCGGGGCGGGCGCTGCGAGGCCTGCCAGGGCGACGGAATAAAGAAGATAGAGATGCACTTCCTGCCGGACGTCTACGTGCCCTGCGAGGTCTGCCGCGGCAAGAGGTACAACCGCGAGACGCTTGAGGTGAAGTACCGCGGGAAGAGCATTTACGACGTGCTGAACATGACGGTCGAGGAGGCCCTGGAGTTCTTCTCGAACGTGCCGCGCATAAAGAACAAGATCAAGACCCTCGCCGACGTCGGGCTTTCCTACGTCAGGCTCGGGCAGCCCTCGACGGAGCTTTCGGGCGGCGAGGCGCAGCGCATAAAGCTCGCCTCGGAGCTGTCGAAGCGGTCGACGGGGCGGACGATATACATCCTCGACGAGCCGACCACGGGCCTGCACTTCGAGGACGTCAGGAAGCTCATCGAGGTGCTCCAGCGCTTCGCCGACGAGGGCAACACGGTCCTCGTTATCGAGCACAACCTTGACGTCATAAAGACGGCGGACTACATAATCGACCTAGGCCCCGAGGGCGGTGACGGCGGCGGCACGCTCGTTGCGGCGGGGACGCCGGAGGAAGTGGCCGAGCGGCCCGAATCATTTACGGGGATATACGTGAAGCGGGAGCTTGAGAAAGCGAAGAAGCTCAGACAGGAAAACTCGTAAGGCGTTTCCCGGAAAATGATAAACTAAAAGGATGCAGGCGGGCTAAGGGCGCGGCGTAAAGCCGATGCGGCGGGGATTTGAGGCCGGATGCAAAGCACGCATGGCGCGGGAAGAGACAAGAGGGATACGATGGCAGCAGCGGAATACGGTATAGATCTTGGAAGCTCGACGATAGTCATTTACGCGAAGAACAAGGGCGTAATCGTCACGGAGCCTTCGGTCATAGCCTACGACAAGGACGCCGACAGGATACTCGCCTACGGCGAGGAGGCAAAGCAGATGCTCGCCCACACGACGGGCAGCGTGGTCGCGATACGCCCCTTTAAGTCGGGGACGATATCCGACTACGCGATGATGGAGAAGTTCCTGCAGCACTTCCTCGACATGGCGCTCGGGCGGAGGGCGTTCTTAAAGCCCCTCGTGACGATCTGCGTGCCCGCGGGCGTGACGAAGGAGGAAATGAGGGCCGTCGAGGCCGCCGCTTTCCAGGCGGGCGCGCGCGACGTCGAGATCGCCCCGCAGACGGTCTGCGCCGCGATCGGCGCGGGCATCGACATCACCAAGCCCGTCGGCAACATGATCGTCGACATCGGCGGGTACAGCACCTCGATCGCCATCCTCTCGGTGGGCTCGCCGGTCATCGAGCGCGTCGTGCCGGTCGGCGGCGACCGCTTCACCGAGGCGATCGCGAGGTACGTCCGCCGCCACCACAGCCTCTTCATCGACACGGAGCAGGCCGAGGAGGTCAAGCGGAAGGTCGGGACGGTCTACCAGAGCCCGTCGCTCATCGACAGCCGCGTGACGGGAAGGAACGTCATAACGGGAGTCCCGATGACGATCGCGATAACCTCCGAGGAGGTCCGCCTCGCCTCGCGCGACGCGGCTGGGGAGATCGTCGACGCGATCCACAGCGTCCTCGAAAAGACGCCGCCCGAGCTCGCGGCGGACATCGTAAGCCGCGGCATCGTCCTTACCGGCGGCGGCGCGCTCATAGGAGGCTTCGAGGAGCTGACGGAGGAGAGGACGGGCATCAACACGATGACGGCCGAGAACGCCGATCTGTGCGTCGCGGAGGGCGCGGCGAACTACCACGACATGATGGACAAGGTCAGCATGATGCGGTGAGCCAGGGACTTGTCAAGGCCGCAGGCGGCGCGGGGGATGAGGCGCAAAAAGCCGCGGCGGATGCCGCCTAAGGGCAAAAGGCGGGCCTTCGCGGCGTTCGGCGCGGACCTTTGGAACGGCGGGAAGGCGCAGAGCGCAAAAAGCCGCGGCGGATGCCGCCTAAGGGCATAAAGGCAGGCAGGCGGCGCGTTCGGACCTGCGCAAAGAGGAGCGAAAGAACATATGTCGGATACTGTCACCGGAGTGGTGGAGCATATTACGTTCCGGAACGAGGACAACGGGTATACAGTCCTTGCCCTGGTCTCGAAAGGAAAGGAGCTGACGGTCGTCGGCTCTTTTCCTGCCGTGAGCGAGGGCGAATACTACGAGGTGACGGGGACTTACGTGACGCACCCGGTGTACGGGCAGCAGTTCAAGGCGGAGAGCATAAGACTACGCGAGCCCGAGGGCACGGAGGCGGTCGAGCGGTACCTGGGCTCGGGCGCGATAAAGGGCATCGGCCCGACGCTGGCCGCAAGGATAGTCAAGGCCTTCGGCGACGACACGCTGCGGATAGTCGAGGAAGAGCCCGAGCGCTTAAAGGAAATAAAGGGCATCAGCGCGCGCATGGCCCGCGCGGTCGCCGAGCAGCTCGACGAGAAGAGGAGCCTGCGCCGCGCGATGATTTTCCTGCAGGGCTACGGGATCTCGATGCAGCTCTCGGTCAAGATCTACAACGCCTACGGCGAGGGCGTCTACGACATCCTAGCCGACGACCCCTACCGCCTCGCCGAGGACATCGACGGCGTCGGCTTTAAGACCGCTGACCAGATCGCGATGCGCGTCGGCATCGAGCCCGACAGCGACCAGCGCCTTAGGAGCGCGGTCCTCTACACCCTGACCTTGGCGGCGGGCGACGGCAATATGTACCTCCCGGCCGACGTCCTCGCGCAGCGGACGGCGGAGCTCATCGGCACTGACGCCGAGCGCGTCGAAGGGCAGCTTTCCGAGCTCGCCCTTGAGCGGAAGATCGTAATCCGCGGCATAAAGGAAGCACCCGCCAAAGCCGCCGATCCGGAAAATGAAAATGCCGCCGCGCCCGAAATTAAAGCCTGCTACCTCTACGCCTACTACTTCATGGAGCTTGAGTCGGCGCGGCTCTTAAGCGAGCTTTCCGTCGCCATGCCCGTCAGCACGAAAGAGGTCGAAAAGCGCATAAAGAGGCTTGAGAAGAAGGCCGGCGTGACCTTAGAGCCCGAGCAGGAGGAGGCCGTGCGCCTCGCCGCCTCGAACGGGCTGGTCGTCATAACCGGCGGCCCCGGCACTGGCAAGACGATGATAGTCCAGCAGCTCCTCAGTTACTTCCGCGAAGAAAATCTCTCTGTCCGCCTCGCGGCCCCGACGGGGCGCGCGGCGAAGCGCATGACCGAGATGACGGGCTTCGAGGCCTCGACGGTCCACCGCCTCCTGGAGGTCAGCGCGGCGGGCGAGGACATGCGCGGCGCGAAGTTCGAGCGCAACGAGGAGAACCCCTTAGAGGACGACGTCATAATCATAGACGAGATGTCGATGGTCGACATTTTCCTGATGCACGCTTTGCTTTTGGCGGTGCCCAGGGGCTGCCGATTGATCCTCGTGGGCGACGTCGACCAGCTCCCGTCGGTCGGCCCCGGCGCGGTGCTCCGCGACATTATCGAGTCGGAGGCCTTCCCCGCCGTCAGGCTGACGCGCATCTTCAGGCAGGCGGCGCAGTCGGACATCGTCTCGAACGCCCACCGCATCAACAGGGGAGAGCCGATGGTGCTCGACAACAAGAGCCGCGACTTCTTCTTCCTGAGGCGGAGCGACGCCGACACGATAGTGGCCCAGATAGTCGCGCTGATAAGCAAGAAGCTCCCCAGCTACGTCCACGCGCCTATGGGCGACATTCAGGTCCTGACGCCCATGAAAAAAGGCCCGCTCGGCGTCGAGAGGCTCAACCGCGTCCTGCAGAGGTACCTGAACCCGCCCGAAGAGGGCAAGGCCGAAAAGGCCTACGGCGAGCGCATCTTCCGCGTCGGCGACAAGGTGATGCAGACGAAGAACGACTACGACATCCCCTGGGAAATGCGCGGCCGCTACGGCGCGGCGGTGAGGACGGGGGAAGGCATCTTCAACGGCGACCTCGGCATAATAAGGGGGGTCTCGGAGACGGGCCAGACGCTCGAAATCGAATTCGACGAGGGCCGCTTCGTCGACTACCCCTTCACGGGACTAAACGAGCTCGACCACGCCTACGCGATCACGATCCACAAGTCGCAGGGCAGCGAGTATCCCGCGGTTATCATACCGATACTCTCAGGGCCGCCGATGCTCTTAAGCCGCAACCTCCTCTACACGGCGGTCACGAGGGCGAAGAGCTGCTGCATCCTGATGGGAAATGAAAGCGTCTTTTCGGGGATGGTCAAGAACGTCGAGGCGAGGCGCAGGTACACCTCGCTGAAGGAGCGCATACACGAGATAAATGAAAGCCTCGGGGGGCTTTGAGAAGACGCAGGCATTGCCCCGCCCGGGCGCCGCGCAAGGCGCGGAACGCGGATGCCCGCCCATACTGGATCCGCGTCGCAGCGGGAAAGTGAAAAAAGATAAGCGCCCGCGCCATTAAAAGGACGCGCGGATACGCAGGTGCATAGCAAAAGCAAGCGGCCGTTTTAAAGGCAGGAAGGTCGGAAAATGAAATACGTAAGCGAAAGAGAGATCCTTGGAAGCTATAAGGGCCGGCGCGTCTTAGTCACGGGCCACACGGGCTTTAAGGGCTCCTGGCTCGTAAAGCTCCTCCAGACGGCGGGGGCAGAAGTCACAGGCTATTCGCTTGACCCGCCGACGGATCCCTCGCTCTTTGTGATGGCGGGCCTCGCCGGCGGCATGGAGAGCGTCACCGGCGACGTGCGCGACTTCGGGCACCTCAAAAAAGTCTTCGAGGAAACGCGGCCGGAATTCGTTTTCCATTTGGCCGCGCAGCCGATCGTTCGCGCCTCCTACAAGGACCCGGTTGCGACCTACGAGACGAACGTCATGGGCACGGTGTACATGTGTGAGGCGGTGCGGACGACGGATAGCGTCAAATCCTTCCTGAACGTCACGACGGACAAGGTCTACGACAACCGCGAGTGGTGCTGGGGCTACCGCGAGTGCGAGCCGCTCGACGGCTACGACCCCTACAGCAATTCGAAGTCCTGCTCGGAGCTGGTCACGCACTGCTATAAGCGTTCATTTTTCGATTCGGAAAATGCAGGCGGCGCGGCGGCGGTTTCGACCGCGCGCGCGGGCAACGTCATCGGCGGAGGCGACTTCGCCTCCGACAGGATCATCCCCGACTGCGTGAGGGCGGCGCAGTCGGGCGAGCCGCTCGTGCTCAGGAATCCCGCTTCGGTGCGGCCCTACCAGCACGTGCTCGAACCGCTCTTCATGTACCTTAGGATCGCCGCGCTGCAGCCGCGCGACCGCTCGCTTTCGGGCTCGTACAACATCGGACCCGACGGCGAGGACTGCGTGAGCACGGGGACGCTGGCGGGCATTTTTCAGAGGGAACTCGGAAATTTCACGATCGTGGAGCATCATGATGAGAACGCGCCGCACGAGGCGAACTTCCTGCGGCTCGACACGACGCTCGCCGAGAAGACCTTCGGGCACAGGAACGTCTGGCACATAGGCGACGCGCTCAAGAAGACGGCGGAGTTCTACAGGCTGTACCTTCAGGGCGCGGGCGCGGCGGAGCTTTCCGCGGCGATGGAGCATCAGGCGGATGAGTACATGGACGCCGCCGAGGCGCTTCACGCGGGAGATTGAGCCGACTCGGACAGTCCCCTGCCTTCAGCCGCGCATGAGTCCGGCAACGGAATCATGGATTTCTTGTCTAGTCTACAAGCCGCGCAAGGCTAAGGCGGGGGTCAGCGGGGCTAGCCCGAATCCAAAGCTCCCGCCAATGGAGCAGCGGGGCGGAGAAGATGCCGGCAGTTCATGGGCTTGCAGCGAAGCGGAATGCGAAGGTCCGATTTTGCGCTGAATGAACGGGCGGCGGCTTTGCGGCGGACCGACCTGCCGTGCAAAAGCGGCGCGAAAGAGAAGCATTTTCAAAAAGGAGAAAAGGATGGGCGGTTTCTTCGGACGGATGAGGGAGGCCATAGCGCGCTTCATGGCGGGACGCTACGGGATGGACCAGCTCGGGATGGCGATTTCTGCGGCGGTGCTGGTCTTGATCGTGCTCTCATTTATTTTCAGGAGCGGGATATTGAACCTGGTCGCGCTGGCAGGGCTCATTTACATGTACTTCAGGGCTCTTTCGCGGAATTTCCCGAAGCGCAGCGCGGAAAATGCAAAGTTCCTGCAGCTGACCGAGGGCGTTAGGAAGTTCTTCCGCATAGGCAAGAGCCGCTTCGACGACAGGAAGGACTTCAAGCATTTCAAGTGCCCGCAGTGCGGGCAGGAGATGCGTGCGCCGAAGGGCAAGGGGCACATACGCGTGACTTGCAGGAAGTGCGGGCGCGTGTTCGAGACGAAGGTGTAAGGCATGTTCGGATATGTTACGGTCTGCAGGGACGAGCTTAAGCTGAAGCATTTGAGGCGCTACAGGGCGTATTACTGCGGCCTGTGCCACGCGCTGGGCGAGCGGACGGGGCTTCGCGGGCGCATGCTTTTGACTTACGACCTGACCTTCCTCGCGGTACTTATAAGGGCTCTCAGCGAGGAAGAGATAAAGGAAGAGGAGCGGCGGTGCGTAGCGCACCCGTTCAAGAAGCACCTTGAGATATCCGGGGAGTGCACGGAGTACGCCGCGGACATGAGCCTCCTCCTTGCCTACCACAAGTTCCTGGACGACGCCGAGGACGACGGCTCGAAGGCGGCGGCAGCGGCGGCGAGGAGCATAAGGAAGAGCTACCGGTCGGCGGCCGAAAAGTACCCCGAGAAGGCCAAGGAGATAGAGGCGGCCCTGAAGCGGCTCCGGGCGATAGAGGAGCGCGGCGATGAAAGCCTCGACGCGGCGGCGGGCGAGGGCGGGCGCATTACGGCGGCGGCCTTCGACACGGGCGGCATCTGGGCGGATGTGATGAAAGAGCTCGGGTTCTACCTCGGGAAATTCATTTACCTGATGGACGCTTACGACGATCTTGAAAATGACTTGAAGAAGGGCCGCTACAACCCGTGGAAGTACCGCATGGGCGAAGAGGGCTTCGAGGACGCCGTCAAATCGACGCTCGAACTGATGGCGGCGGAGGCTTCGGCGGCTTATGAGAAGCTGCCGGTCGTGGAGGAGTCCGAGATACTCAGGAACATCCTCTACTGCGGCATATGGATGAAGTACGGAAAGACTGCGGAGGCCCGCAGGGAGAAGGCAGGGAGTAAGGCGAATGATTCAGGATCCGTTTAAGGTGCTCGGCGTGTCGCCGGACGTAAGCGACGCGGAGCTCAAAAAGGCCTACAGGGATCTCAGCAAAAAATGGCATCCCGACCAGAACCCCGACAATACCGAGTACGCTGAGGAGCGCTTTAAGGAGGTGCAGGAGGCGTACAGGCAGATCGTGGACGCGCGCGCGAAGGGGACCGACCCGTATGGCACTTCCTACGGCTCCTATGGGCAGGCCCAGCAGGGCGGCTACGGAAGCGGCGCGGGCTATGACGGCTACAGGCGCGGCTACGCGGAGTACGGCTACGGAAGCAGCTTCGAGGACTTCTTCAGTCAGTGGCAGCAGGCGTCCTATGAGGCGAGGCAGAAGCAGGAAGCGGCAAGGACCGAGGCGGAGAAAAAGGCCGGAGAGTGCATCTACCGCGGCGACTACAGCGCGGCGATGGATGTGCTCGCGGGCGTCAAGTTCGACGAGCGCGGCGCCTACTGGAACTATCTCGCGGCGCAGGCGAGCCGCGGCATCGGCAACAATATCGCGGCGCAGCAGTTCGCGCGGAAGGCCTGTGACCTTGATCCGACTTCCCAGGTCTACGCCTCGTACCTGAGGCAGCTTCAGGGCAGAGCTTCAAGCTACCGCCAGCGCGGACAGAACTACGGCTTTACCTTCAATGAAGAGGCAGCCAGCGGGCTCTGCGAACTTTGCTGCGGCTGCCTGCTGTGCAACGCCTGCGGCGTGCCCTGCTGCTTCGTGTGAGGCAGGCGGTTGGAACGGCGATTCCGACGCCTCCAAATGAATTATGGATTATGCGATCCCCCTGTGGCCGACGGAATTAACATGCCGCCGGTCACGGAGGGATTTTTTACGCTGAGGACGGAAATGCCTGAAGCGGGGAAGGGTGAAGCAGGGCGTAGAGGGATCGGTGGCGGGAAAAGGATGAAAATGACACCTGCCTACTCATTTAGTTTGGTTTCGTAAAGTATATAACTTGAAGTCCTATACTTTGCAATGAATAATTTATATAATAATCGCACAACGTTGCTAAAACTGTCAATAGATATAGAGGGAAAGTCGAAAAGAATTAAAAAATAAACTTTTCTGCTGTAAATTTTATGCTGAATATTGGTCTGCAACCCGTATTTGATGCCTATTCTCCGTCAAATTATTAGTCAACATCATATAGAGTTAGGGGGGACACTAATGCCAAGGAGAGGCGAAAACATTTACAAAAGAAAAGACGGCAGGTGGGAAGGAAGATATATTCTTTCCTACAATTCGGAGCATAAGGCTAAATATGCCTACATTTATGGAAAAAACTATAGCGAAGTCAAGAAGAAGCTGGCCGAAGAAAAAGGCAGGGATAAAAAGGTCGACTCCTCGCCTGAAAAATCTTCGACCTACAGCGAGTTGTTGGATTCATGGCTACATTCAGTGTGTCTAAATACAAAGGAATCCACCCAAGCAAGGTATGTACATTTGATAAACAAACATATTAAGCCGCATTTGGGGATGTATCAATTAGCACATCTTACAACAGAGAAGATAGAAATCTTTATTGGACAACAGCTCACCGATGGAAGATTAGATAAGCGCGGAGGATTGTCCCCCAAAACCGTTGCCGATATTTTGACTATCGTGAAAAGCACTATCGAATACGCACAATATAAGAATTTACCTGTTGTATGTAATCTCAGTAAACTTTCGATCAAGAAAAAAGAGAAAGAGATGCGAGTGCTTAGCAAATCAGAGCAGGAAGCATTGGCAAACGTACTTGTTGCAGACATAGACCGATATAAATTTGGCGTCCTTTTATCTTTGTATACTGGAATACGAATTGGAGAATTATGTGCACTGCAGTGGGAGGATTTTTGCATTCCGCAGGCTATGCTTAGAGTCAGAAAAACTATGCAGCGCATTCAAATCTTAGAAAATGGAAGCATCACTAAAACGAAGATTGTAATTACCGTGCCAAAAAGTCAATGCTCTGTGCGTGATATCCCTCTGCCTTCGTTTATTATTGATGCAGCAAAACAGTTCGTCTCAAATCCAAAATCGTTTGTATTAACAGGAAATGACCAGTATGTTGAACCGCGCACAATGCAAAATAGATTCAAGGGTTATGTGAAAGAAAGTGGAATTGATAGTGCAAATTTTCATGCCCTCCGTCACACTTTTGCCACGCGTTGCATCGAGGTAGGGTTTGAAATTAAAAGTTTAAGCGAAGTTCTTGGGCATGCAAACGTCAACATCACTCTCAATCGCTATGTCCATCCATCTTTTGAACTAAAACGCTCAAATATGAACAAACTGGTTTCAAAATATAAGCCGTCAAATTTATAGTCAAGAAAAGCCCGAAACGCCTTGAAAAAAGCAGGTGGTTCGGGCTTTTTTCTTCAAGTTATATACTTTACGAAAGGAAATATGCTGCATATGACAGACTTGCAAAAAAATCATTACAAAGATAAGAAACCAGAAGAAACCGTAGCATATCTTCAACAGGTGCTCAAGGAGCATGGCATCGAAGTTGAAGAAACTTGGGTTGATAAAAGTTATGTAGATACTTTTTCTTTGAGATTAAACTTCAAGGGCACTAATAAAGGTACCAACGGAAAAGGTGTAACAAGAGCATATGCACAGGCGAGTGCTTATGCCGAACTGTTTGAACGCTACCAAAATGGCGTTTTAATAAATCCGAGATTTATTCCTAAAGATAAAAGTCGATATAATTACCTTGTGTCGGCTGATGAGAAATATTTAACTGCCGAGCAGGTGGTGGCTCAAAACAATTCCTTTATGGAGATGTATTTTGGTCGAAGGAATATGACCACTGCTGATTTTGAAGAAAAAGTGTCGACTTTTTTTGCGGTCAATAAACTTGATTATTTAATTAGCGGCCACGAAGACCGATATGTTTCTCTTCCGTTTTACAGTTTTAGAGACAAAAAGGTTTATTATTTGCCTCACTGGGTCTATTGCATGTATTACGGCAGTAATGGTATGTCGGCAGGCAACACACCAGAAGAAGCTATTGTGCAAGGATTGTCCGAAATCATTGAGCGTTACGTGCATAAAGCGCTTTTTTTTCTTAATGGGGGATTGCCGGATGTGCCTGACAAATATATCCAAAAATATCCGGAACTTTATGAACGTTACCTCTTGCTTAAAAGCGTTCCTGGATTTGATGTGCGCATCAAAGATTGCTCACTTGGAGGAAAGTACCCTGTAGCGGGCTTAGTGATTCTCCAAAAAAACACCTGCAAATATGGAATTAAGCTTGGTTGCCATCCTGATTTCGGAATTGCAATGGAAAGGACATTAACTGAGGCTGCTCAGGGATCAGATATCGTTGAATATGTAAATCGGAGCGTTATCGATTTCTTTAACGCTGGGGTTACTGATTGGATTAATATGACGAATAGCTTTAAGGTTGGATTGTCTCAATATCCATATCAGCTATTTTCAGACAACTTAGCGTATGAATTTACAGAACCCAAGGATATTTCTGCAGCAACAAACGAATCGTTGTGCGATGAGATGGTTCGAAACATCGTAAAAGATGGGTATGACATCCTAATTAGAGATGTTTCTACATTGGGGTTTCCTTCCTACCACATAATAATTCCAGGAATGTCTGAACTTATTGATGCTTCCGATGATAAAATACGAGCGAGCAATACCCGTGCTTTTGTCTCTGCGTTACTTCAAGACCCTAAGCAAATCAACGCAGAGAATTGCAAGTATGTCATTGCATCTTTAGGTTATTACTCCAAGAGCTTGGTCGAAAATAGTTTGGAATCGTATTATCAGGATACCTCAGACTTTTTTCTGCCTTATAGCAATATTGGCGGAAGTGCCATTTATTTAGCATCAATGTGCCATGTGCTTGTCGGCGACTATATGGGGGCGCACCAGAAATATACTCTCATTGAAAGACACGCCCTGCACAGCAATCTGTCAACGAGCGAAAAACATAAAATCAAGTGTGTTTCTGCCTATTTGTCGGGTATGAGCGTTATGAAGAAACACACTGAGGTGATGGGATATCTGAATAAATTGTTTGATAAGGATATCTGTGCAGAGGTAGATTCGCTTTTTTCCGACAATACAAAAGTTATTGTTAAGCAATTTCCGAACACTATTAATTCAGCCAAATCAGCAGAGGCAATGGAAAGAATATATGCATATGCAGACATCTTGAAAAATGAGCAGATCACTGCCCCGATTGAGCAAATGGAAATTGCAAATGTTTTTTCAAGACTTTAAACAGTGTGTCCCTCAGAAATGAGTGTGCATAAATACATACGGAAGGAGGTTATGCAATATGGCGGAGTTTGGTCTTATGACTGACACGGAGATCGTTGCAGCTGACAACTTCAACTTGACTGAAGAAGCTAATGTCGATGCAATGGCATGGAGTTGGTCTGTTGCTTTAAAGATTGCACTCGGTGTTGCTGGTGCATTCTTGTAATCCGACGCGTCGCCCCTTTGGGCAGTCAAGGGGAGTCTTTGGACGCCCTTTGATTGTTATCAAAAAAATTATTCCACGAGGATAATGACTATGTTGCCGCAAAAAAGCGAAAGTTTATTAATATTCAGCGCACCATCAGGCACTATTATATATAATAAAGTCACTAAAAAATCTTACAGACTCGGAAAAAGAGAGTATACTCTGTTCCAAGAGCTTGATGGAGAGACGACAATTGAGAGATTAGCGGGCAAGACAGGTTTTACCGTTGATGAAATCAATAATATGTTGGGCCTTTTTGACAAGTATACATTGTTGGCTTATTCTGATTTTCAGATAGGCAAAGACGTAAAAAAGAAACACACGTTGATTTATGGAGCTCCCTTTCTGCAGGTGTTTTCGAACTCAGTGTTAAAACTTGCTTTTGATTTTTTGATTTTTGCATCTATCCCCATGCTGGTGTTTGCCATTGTTTTTATGCGTGGAAAAATTGATGTTGACGCGATGATTAAATCGGCAAACATTTTTCATGTTATCGTTATGGACTTAATACTTGCGGTATCCGTAAGTTTGCACGAAGTATTCCACGCTATCGCTGCTAAAAACAACGGTGCGTTTTGCGCTGAAATAGGATATACATTTGATCTTTTTGTCCCATCAGCATATACTACATTGTGTGGAGTGGATGAAATTAAAAGCAAGTGGCGGAAAATACAAGTGTTTTTTTCTGGAATTGCCGCAAATGCATTCATTGCTGGAATTAGCTTGTTGATGATGAACGTTCCCGCTCTTCGTGATAGCTTGTTTGTGTTTTTGATTTTTTGTTCTAACTTGTGTTTGATATTGATTAACAGCATAACTTTTGTCAAATCGGATGTGTATCATATTTTATGTTATTTGTTTGGCAATATGAACCTCAAAGAAGATACTGTTAAGATGATTAAGGGTGAAGGCCGCTGGAATACAGGAAATATGATTTACTTCTTAATTACATATATTGCTGAACCTGCTATTATTATAAAACTATTGATAATTGCGTTTGGAAAAATTGGAGGAAAATTTTTATGATGAAGAGATGTTCTAACTGTTCTACAGAAATGGATGATGGGTACAAAGTCAAATTAGACAACTCTCCGTTTGCCAATCTCATTGTTTGCCATAAAGGAAAATCAGCAAAAACTGATGCGTATGTTTGCCCTAATTGTGGGAAAATTGAGTTATATATCCGCGGTTCAATTGGCGCAAATAAGAAAGAAGGATAAGATGAGCGTGTTGTTTCAAACTAAACACTTGACTAAAAGATATAAGGATTATGATGCCGTTGCCGATGTATCTATTAGTATTTCAAAAGGAAAGATATATGGTTTAATCGGAAAGAACGGTGCAGGGAAAACCACCCTGTTAAAACTTATTTCTGGGTTAATCAAGCCAACTTCTGGAACTGTTGTTTTTAGTGAGACTGTGTCTTCTAAAAATGAATGTCGAATCGGAGTGCTTATAGAGGCGCCTGGTCTCTATCCGAATATGACTGGATATGAAAATTTGAAAGCAAAAAGCCTGTGCTTGGGATTAAATTATTCTCGTCAGCAGATTGATGAATTGCTTGATTTAGTTGGATTGCTTTATGCTAAGAACAAAAGGGCAAAAGCGTATTCACTAGGAATGAAGCAACGACTCGGCATAGCCTTGTCTTTGATTGGAAATCCAGATTTGCTTTTACTGGACGAACCGATTAATGGTTTGGATCCAGAAGGGATTATGGAAATAAGAAACATCGTCACGAGGTTAAACACAGAAAGGAATATGACGATAATCGTTTCAAGCCATATTCTGGATGAACTCGCTAAAAACGTAACAAATTTTTGCATTATTCATTCTGGCAAGATGATTCTTGAAAAATCAAAAGATGAATTCTTAAAGGATTGCGGAGAGTTGCCTATAGATGAATACTATTTGAAAATCATCGGAGGAACGAAGTAATATGCGAAATTTACTTAAATTCGATTTTTATAAAGCCATAAAATCTATTAGTACAAGGATTATTCTTCTTTGTGTAATAGGTTTCTCAATTGCATCGTTAACAATCACATACGTCTCGAAAAACGGGGGGGGACTTTCCGACGTTGCTTTAGAAATTGGCGAGCAAGCAACAGTCGTTTCATTGGAAGAAATGACCATTGTTGATTGGTGCGTCGATTCCATTAGCGGCGATTTCTTAATGCTGTTCGTGATTGTGTTTGCTATATTGTTTACTTGCAATGATTATGCCACGGGATTTATCAAGAACGTATATAATACCATAAAGCATAAATGGCACTATGTTTTATCAGAGTTTGTGGTTATATCTCTGTTTGCAGTTTTGACGATTCTTGCTGCCTATATCGTGACTTTGATCTTTAACTTTGCGGTTATTAAATCTTCGTCGCTTGGTGACGTGTCGGAACTGCTTGTGTTCACGTTGAATAAAGCGCTCCTCCTAATTGCATGCGGATGTGTCGGCGCATTGATTTCATTCGTTTTTAAAAAGGCAACAGCTAGCTTAATTATTTGTATGGGATATTCGTTTATGTTCGCAAGTTTGATTTATACTGGCGTCAACCAGATTGTGAAAAATGCAGGCATCTCGGATGCATTTGATGTTCAAAAGTACACTCTTGTCGGCAATACAATTTCACTTAATGCAAATATCTCGTTTGAACAACAAAGGATAGTTCTGCTTGTTGGATGTATAGCCATAGTTGGTTCTTTTATGGCTTCTTCTATCCTTTTTGCAAAAAGAGATATTTGATTGAATTCATCAGATGCAGTTTCAACCTGGGCGCTTGGCTGAATAAAGCTGTCCCGCAAAACATATTTGAGGATCCGTCAATGCCGCGGCGTTGGCGGATTTTTTTATGGGCGACGGACACAACTTTTTCACAGTTGCGGCAAAATCGATACACATTTGATTTTTATACTCGCAGTATCGATAAATAAGCGGGCGGGAACGGCGCTTAAGGAAAGCATTTTCAAGAATGACAAGGGCGAGGAAAGAGCAATGGCAGGATTCAACACTATTTTCGAGAGGACCGAGATAAAGTATTTGGTCCCGCAGGAGAAGAAGGAAGCGTTCCTTCGGGCGATAGAACCCTATATGCAGCTCGACGAATACGGCCTTTCGACTATCTGCAACATATATTACGACACGGAAAACGACGACCTGATAAGCCGCTCGCTCGACGCCCCGGCGTACAAGGAAAAGCTGAGGCTGAGGAGCTACGGGGTGCCGAAGGCCGACGGGACGGTGTTCCCGGAGCTCAAGAAGAAGGTGAACGGCATCGTATACAAGCGGCGCGCGGCGATGAAGCTCGGCGAGGCGGAAGCCTTCCTTTCGGGCAGGAGCCCTCAGGACGGCACGCAGATCCTTCGGGAAATAGATTACTTCCGGGAGTTCTACAAGCCGGTCCCGAAGCTCTTCATAGCTTACGACCGCCGCGCGTATTTCGGGAAGGAAGACCATGGCTTCCGCCTGACGACGGACGAGAACATCCGCTTCCGCACCGACCGCCTCTCACTTTCCGAGGGCGACGACGGCGAGCTTTTGAACCTCGGCGGCGCGATGCTGGTAGAGATCAAGTGCGCGGGCGCGATGCCCCGCTTCATGGTTGAGATCCTCTCGAAAATGAAAATATATCCGACGAGCTTTTCAAAATACGGACGCATCTACGAGCAGATGCACAGGGCGCCGGCCGCGGCGGCCTCCAAGGCGGAAGCCAAGAGGAAGCCGACGGTGCAGCGGACGGAAGGGCGAAGGATTTTCGGGCATCTCGGTAAGTCGAGGGCGCTGGCGGGGTAAAGGCACCGGCCGCGGCGGCCTCCAGGGCGGGAGCCGGCAGGAAGCCTGACGGGAAGCGGCTGACGGCCGGATACAAGGCCGGGACTTAGATGTATCGCGTGAAACGATTATTTTCCAGCTGTAATTAAAGCCGACGGAGGGAGTTATGAGTATAGAGAGCATTCTTACGACGAGCAGCACGACGGGGAGCAGTTCAATGAGCAGCGTGCTGATATGCATGGGAGCGGCGCTCCTGCTCGGGATCGCGGCGGCCTGCGTGTACATGATAAGCACGGAGAAGTACACGAAGAATTTCATCATCACGATGGCGCTCCTGCCGGTCCTAGTCGGCGCGGTCATCATGATGACGAGCGGCAGCCTCGGGACGGCGGTCGCGGTGGCGGGAGCGTTCTCGCTGGTGAGGTTCCGCTCGGCGCCGGGGACGTCGCGGGAGATATTCGGAGTCTTCCTGTCGGTGGTCATCGGGCTTGCCTGCGGGATGGGGTACTTGACCTACGCGCTGATTATAACCGCGGCGGTCGCGGCGGTCTTCATCGTCCTCGCGAAGACGCCCTTCGCGGCGGGCCGCGGCGAGGCGAGGCTCCTTAAGGTGACGATCCCTGAGGACATCGACTACACCGAAGTGTTCGATGACATTTTCGAAAAATATACGTCCGACGCGAAGCTCATGAAGGTCAAGTCGGTGAAGCTCGGAAGCATGTTCGAGCTGGACTACGAGATCGAGCTGAAGGACGCTTCGAACGAGAAGAAGATGATCGACGACATCCGCGTAAGGAACGGCAATCTGACCGTCGTGTGCGGAAGGCGCGTCGAGAGCGACACGGCACTGTAAGGCTTAAGGCTGAGGCTGCAGGAGGCTCATAAAACCTCGGGCAGAGAACGAAGTCCGAAAGACAGCACAAGCGGCCCTAAAAGGGCGTATCGATAGGAGGCGCGTTATGACGAAGAAGAGGCTTAGAAAAGGAATGGCGGCGGCTGTCATCGCGGCGGTTATGGTGAGCATGAGCGCGTGCGGAGTCACGGATTCGACGAGGAACGCGGCATCGGCGGTGAGCACGGATTCGGCATCGGAGAGCGCGGCGGTTTCGTCAGACTCCCTCACGCAGACGGCCGAGACGACCGCCTCGGGCGACGGGACGGTCACGGCCGAAATGATAAATTTCAAGGACAGCGACGAGTACGAGGCCTGGAAGAACAGCGAGTACACCGAGATCACGGGCTCGGGCAGCAGCGTGGCGGTGGACGGCAGCGGGGCAACGGCCGACGGCGGGAGCGTCACGATAACCGAAGAGGGCACGTATGTGCTTTCGGGGACATTTACCGGGACGGTCACGGTGAACGCGTCGGAGGACGCGAAGGTCAGGATCGTGCTTAACGGCGCGGAGATTACCGCCGAGGACGGCGGCGCGGGTATCGTGTGCATCTCGGCCGACAAGCTTACGATAACGCTTGAGGACGGCACGGAGAACTCGGTCACCGACAGCGGCACGCGCAGCGACGAGGAGATAAGCGCGGCGGTCTACTCCGAGGCCGATCTGGTGTTCAACGGCACGGGCAGCCTTACTGTAACTGCCAACTACAACAACGCGGTCCAGAGCAAGGATGACCTCAGGATAATTTCGGGGACCTTCGTCGTCACCTCCGTGGACGACGGCTTCATCGGCAAGGACCGCTTGGAAATAAAGGACGGAAGCTTCGACGTCACCTGTGACGGCGATGCCTTCAAGTCCACCAAGACCGACGACGCGGAGAAGGGCTTCATCTACATCGAAGGCGGCACGTTCAAGGTCGTAAGCGGCGACGAGGCCTTCGACGCGGCGGCGGGGATCTGGATAGTTGACGGCGACTTCGACCTTACGACGGGCGGCGGCGCCGCGGAATCCACCGCGCACAGCGGCGGCTTCGGCGGGCAGATGCCGGGCGGCATGGGCGGCGAGATGCCCGAGGATTTCGACGGCGAGATGCCCGAGGATTTTGACGGCGAGATGCCCGAGGGATTTGACGGCGAGATGCCGGGCGGCTTTGACGGCGAAATGCCCGAGGGCTTCGACGGCGAGATGCCGGAAGATTTCGACGGCGAAATGCCCGAGGGCTTCGACGGCCAGATGCCTGGCGGCAAAGGCGGCGGAAGGCCGGGCGGAAAGGGCGGCCGCGGCGGACAGGGCAGCGGCGAAAATAATGAAAACGGCGGCACTGAAAGCGCGGAATCCGAGGCGTCCGCAGAAGAGGCCGCGGCGGAGGGCGTGAAGCTTTCCTACGTGTCGGGCGGATATGAAGAGAACGGCTTCGGCGGCACGGGCGGCGGCTACGCTTACGCAGGCGGCGAGGACGGCACCTACGGGGCCGGAGGCGGCTACGCGGACGGCGGAGAAATGTTCGCGGGCGGCTACGCCTACGCAGGAGGCGAGGACGGCGGCTACGGTTCCGAGGGCGGATACGCGGACGATGACGACATGTTCGCGGGCGGCGGCTTCACGTACACGGACGAGGAGGAATCGGACAGCGAGAGCACGGACGGCGCCTACTCCGACGACGATGAAAATGACGATGCCGACGACACTTCCGACGGCGAGTCTATTGCAAAGGGCATCAAGGCGGACGGCTGCATAGTCATCGACGGCGGGACATTTACAATTGATTCTTCCGACGACGCGGTCCACTCGAATATGAGCATCACGGTCAACGGCGGGACATTTACGATCTCAAGCGGCGACGACGGAATGCACGCCGACGACACGCTCGACATCAACGGCGGCACGATAACGGTCGAGGAGAGCTACGAAGGGCTGGAGGCCGTATACGTGAACATCAACGGCGGCGACATCAGCGTCAACGCCTCCGACGACGGCATCAACGCCGCGGGCGGCGAGCTTGCCGACGGGCAGAGGAGCGGCCTTTCGACTTCGAGCGGATACCTGACGATAACGGGCGGCACGGTGTACATAAATGCCGCAGGCGACGGCCTTGACTCTAACACGGACATCACGCAGACGGGCGGCACGGTCATAGTGGAAGGACCCACGAGCAGCGCCGACAGCGCGATCGACTACGACGGCACCTACACCATGACGGGCGGCACGACCACCGCGATCGGAGCGGCGGGCATGCTTGAGACGATATCCGACAGCTCGGAGCTCGGCGGCCTGACGGTGGTCTTCGACAGCTCCAAGGCGGCGGGGACGACCATAACCCTGAAGGATTCGTCCGGAAATACATTTACCGAACTGACCACGACGAAGCAGGCGGCGACCTTCCAGGCGCTGGGGCTTGCAAAGGGCGAGACCTACACGCTGTACGTCGACGGCGAGGAGCTCTTCAGCGTCGAGATTTCCGACACGGTCGTCACCGTCGACGAGAGCGGGAACGAGACGAGCGTCGGGATGGGCGGCGGCTTCGGAGGCTTCGGCGGCGGACGCTGAGGCGAAGAACCGCGGCATGGATGAAGCTGGAGCCGCAGGGAATCCGCAGGAAGAAGCGCGGTTTGCCGGATAAAACGACTAGGACGAATTGAAGGAGTGAAGGCGCGGGGGCGGACGATGACGCTCCGCTCCCGCAGGTGATATGATATAAAGAAGCGCGCTTAGCATTGCAAGGGCTGTGGATACGGTTCAAACATGCATCTGCGGGGCGCGGAAGAAAATTCACCCGGCGCAGGCGGCGATCCGATGAGGACGCGGACCCAAGAAATGTGGAGGTCGAGTTGAAGGGAAAATATGAGAGGGGCGGCGCGGACGATAGGCCGCGCGGAAGCGAAATAAATGGGACGGGATCGGAGCCGAAGGAGCTGCCGGTCTATTTTACCGTGAGCGGGGACCGCTTCGTGGAGGGCGGATTGCGGGGCACAGAAAGCGGCAGCGAGGGCGCGGGAAGCGAGGGAAGCGGCGCGGCTTTGGGCGCGCTTGACGACGACTACTATGACGGATCCGAATCCGAGAACTTCTACGGAGAGGACCACAGCGACTATTACAGCAGCGGAAGCGGGGAATACTACGGCGACAGCGATTCGGACGGCGAGTATTACGACGGCGAAGAAGCAGAAGACGGATACTACGACGAGGCCGGCGGGCACCGCGGCGGAAAAGACAGCGAATATTACGACGATGCCGCGGACGGCGAGTATTACGACGGAGAAGAAGCAGACGGCGAATACTATGACGAGGCCGGCGAGCACCGCGGCGGAAAAGACAGCGAATATTACGACGATGCCGCGGACGGCGAGTATTACGACGGAGAAGAAGCCGAAGACGGATACTACGACGAGGCCGGCGAGCACCGCGGCGGCGATGACGGCGAATACTACGACGAAGCTGGCGACGACGAATACTATGACGAAGAAGCCGCGGACGGCGATGACGGCGAGTATTACGACGGCGAAGAAGCAGACGGCGAAAACTACGACGATGAAGCCGCGGGCGGCGATGACGGCGAGTATTACGACGGCGAAGAAGCAGACGGCGAATACTATGACGAAGAAGCCGCCGAAGGCGAATACTACGACGATGAAGCCGCCGAAGGCGAGTATTACGACGGCGAAGAAGCAGACGGCGAATACTACGACGAGGCCGGCGAGCACCGCGGCGGAAAAGACAGCGAATATTACGACGATGCCGCGGACGGCGAGTATTACGACGGAGAAGAAGCCGA
>Ga0065709_1000031_pt1 | contig 26061 bp, 13 predicted proteins | sample Hoacrofraction14_2_FD_59096 | JGI IMG/M metagenome (GOLD analysis project Ga0065709, IMG submission 59096) | Hoatzin crop microbial communities from Cojedes, Venezuela, sample from fiber fraction 14 v1 | ecosystem: Host-associated > Birds > Digestive system > Esophagus > Crop | place: Venezuela...
ACTCTCCAAACCTTGTGCAAGGTGAGCGCAAACCGAGCTTGCTCGAGTTTGCCGAACCGCAGCCAAGGTTCAACGCAGTTACTCTGAATGTAGGTCTGCGCTGGTCCGCGCGAGGATAATATCGGTTGCTGATAATGAGCGCGGTAGCGGCAAGTGGAGAGGCGGCGACAAAAAAGAGGGAAAAAAACGCAAAAAAATTTGGTCAGTCCAAAAAGTCGCCGTACCTTTGTACCCGCAATCGAGAAATCGAGGGCACAGCGACTGCGAAAGTAGCTCAGTTGGTAGAGCGCGACCTTGCCAAGGTCGAGGTCGCGGGTCCGAGTCCCGTCTTTCGCTCCATTAGTTCTTTGAAACCCTCACGCATTGGTAACAACCATGCGATTTGCGAAAGTAGCTCAGTTGGTAGAGCGCGACCTTGCCAAGGTCGAGGTCGCGGGTCCGAGTCCCGTCTTTCGCTCGCAACACCTAAAAATGCGAAAATAGCTCAGTTGGTAGAGCGCGACCTTGCCAAGGTCGAGGTCGCGGGTCCGAGTCCCGTTTTTCGCTCCACGATGTCCAGGTGGCGGAATTGGTAGACGCGCTACTTTGAGGGGGTAGTGACCGATTGGTTGTGTGAGTTCGAATCTCATCTTGGACACAAGCGCTAGCATCCCGCTAGCGCTTTCTTTATATACCCAAATGAAAAGTAAAGGTCCGCGCTGGTCCGCGCTGGTCCGCGCGAGGAAAATAAAAGGTCTGCGCTGGTCCGCGCTGGTCTGCGCGCAAAACCCTTAGCGCGGAACGCGCTTACCTCTCCACTCTTCACTCTTCACTCTCCACTCTGANTTAGCGGTGGGGGTAGAGGATTTTGATGAGGTCGGGGCGGCGGAGGCGGCGCAGGGCGGCGATGATGGCGGCGCGGTGCTCGCGTTGGTACCAGAAGAAGAACATGCGCTGGGCTTGCTTTTGTTCGGGGGTGTGGGCGCTGTAGATGGGCTGCAGGGTGTAGGGNTGGAAGCCGGTGTAATAGGCCTCGGTGGCGACGGTCATGGGGGTGGGAGTGAAGTCTTGCACTTGTTCCAGACGGTAGCCCAGTTCCTTGGTGATGGCGGCGAGGGANGCCATGTCTTCGTCGGTGCAGCCGGGGTGCGACGAGATGAAGTAGGGGATGAGCTGCTCGCGCAGGCNGTAGCGCTCGTTGACGCGGTCGAACAGCGCCTTGAAGCGCCTNAANAGGTCGAACGAGGGNTTGCGCATCACTTGCAGCACGCTGCTGGAGGTGTGCTCGGGTGCCACCTTCAGGCGGCCCGACACGTGGAAACGGATGAGTTCCTCGTTGTACTGGGCGTTGACGCGGTCGATGGCGGGGTCGCCNGTGCGGTGCATCGACAGGTCGTAGCGCACGCCGCTGCCGATGAACGATTTTTTCACCGCGGGCAGGGCGTCGACGCTGTGGTAGATGTCGAGCAGGGCGCTGTGGTCGGTGTTGAGGTTGCTACATGGTTGCGGGTGCAGACACGAGGGCCGGGCGCAGCGTTTGCAGCGGTCGAGGTCGCGTCCGTGCAGGGCGTACATGTTGGCACTGGGTCCTCCCANGTCGCTGATGTATCCCTTGAAGTCGTCCATCTGCGTGACTTGCTCGACCTCGCGCATGATAGATTCCTTGCTGCGCGAGGCGATGAACTTGCCCTGGTGAGCCGAGATGGTGCAGAANGCGCAGCCGCCGAANCAGCCGCGNTGCAGGCACACCGAGTGGCGTATCATCTCGTANGCCGGGATNTGTTTGCCNGCATANCGGGGGTGGGGCAGACGGGTATAGGGGAGGTCAAACGAGGCGTCGACCTGCTCGGTGGTCATGGGCGGATTGGTGCGGTTGACCTTGATGGCGATGTCGCCNGTGGCTTGCCACACGTTGTGCCCGTTCCACAGGTTGCTCTCGACCTCGATGGTCTTGAAATTCTGCGCTTGNGCGCGTTTGTCGGCCTGGCAGGTGGCGTAGCTGTGCAGCACGACGTCGGTGGGTGTTGTGGCTNCGGGCATGGCGTCGAGGGGGAGGCGGATGGCTGTCTGCGGGATGTCGGTGAGTGCGTCGATGGGGGTGCCAGCAGCCAGCGCATCGGCAATGGCAACGATGGGNAGTTCGCCCATGCCNTAAACCAGCAAGTCGGCGTGGCAATCGGCGAGAATCGAGGGCCGCAGGCGGTCCTGCCAGTAATCGTAGTGTGCGAGNCGCCTGAGCGAAGCCTCGATGCCGCCCACGACCACGGGGACGTGGGGAAACNGGCGCTTGAGGATGTCGCTATAGACGATGGTGGGGTAGTCGGGGCGTGCCCCGCTGCGTCCNTCGGGNGTGTAGGCATCGTCGCTGCGACGCCGGCGTGCNGCGGTATAGTGGTTGACCATCGAGTCCATGGCACCCGCCGAGACGCCGAAGAACAGCCGCGGCTCACCCAATTTCTTGAAATCGCGCAAGTCNTCGCGCCAGTTGGGCTGCGGCACGATGGCCACGCGGTAGCCGTGNGCCTCGAGGACGCGCCCNATCACNGCCGCCCCCATCGAGGGGTGGTCGATGTAGGCATCGCCGCTGAAGAGGATGACGTCGGCCTGTTCCCACCCCAGGTGGTCCATCTCCTTGCGCGTGGTGGGCAGCCACTGGCGGTCGATGTGATGCGANGCGGGGCGAGTGGATGCAGTGTTATGGGCAGGGGTGGAACGATGGCGGCTCATGAGATACTGTGCTTGCGCAGGGTGTCGAGGCGCTGCTGCAGACGTGCGATTTCGTCACGATATTGCGCAGCCTCGATAAATTCCATGCGGTGTGCGGCNTCGAGCATTTGCGCCTTGAGGCGNTCGATGGCGCGTTCCATGTCGGCAGGCTTCATGTANGCCACCACGGGGTCGGCGACCATGCCCGCNGCGGGCTGGAACTCGGTGGAGGTGTCGCGCGTGATGGCGTCGATGCCCTCGACGTTTTTCTCGTACTGGCGCGCGTGCTTGCGTTTCTCGTCGCTCAGCGTCATCTCNTCGTCGATGCCNATGATGGCNTTGCGTGCCTTGACGATGGCTTGCGGCGTGATGCCGTGNTCCTCGTTGTAGCGCAGNTGCAGCGTGCGGCGGCGCTCGGTCTCGTCGATGGTTTGCTGCATNGACTGGGTGATGGTGTCGGCATACATGATGACGCGGCCGTTGAGGTTNCGGGCNGCGCGNCCAGCGGTCTGCGTGAGCGAACGCCGTGAGCGCAAGAAGCCCTCCTTGTCGGCATCGAGGATGGCGACGAGCGACACCTCGGGCAGGTCGAGGCCCTCGCGCAGCAAGTTCACGCCCACGAGCACGTCGATGGCGCCNGCACGCAGGTCATCGAGAATCTGGATGCGGTCCATGGTCTCGACGTCGCTATGCATGTAGGCACAGCGGATGTCGAGGCGTGCCAGGTAGTCGCTCAGCTCCTCGGCCATGCGCTTGGTGAGGGTGGTGACCAGGGTGCGCTCGCCGCGCTCGATGCCCTGCTGGATTTCCTCGACCAGGTCGTCGATTTGTCCCCGCGAGGGTCGCACGATGATTTCGGGGTCGAGCAGNCCCGTGGGGCGGATGAGTTGCTCGGTGACCACGCCCTCGCTTTGCTGCAGCTCGTAGTCGGCTGGCGTGGCGCTGACGTAGATNGTTTGATGCGTCAATTCCTCAAATTCCTCGAAGCGCAGGGGTCGGTTGTCGAGCGCCGACTCGAGGCGGAAGCCGTAGTGCACGAGGTTGGTCTTGCGCGACTGGTCGCCGCCATACATGGCGCGTATTTGCGGCACGGTGACGTGGCTCTCGTCGATGATGGTGATGAAGTCGTCGGGGAAGTAGTCGAGCAGGCAGAAGGGTCGCATGCCCGGCTTGCGTCCGTCGAAGTAGCGGGAGTAGTTCTCGATGCCCGAGCAGTAGCCCACCTCGCGTATCATCTCCAGGTCGTAGGTCACGCGCTCCTTGAGGCGTCGCGCCTCGACGGGGCGGTTCTCGCGGTAGAAGGCGTCGACTTGCGTGCCCAGGTCCACATCGATGCGTCCCAGGGCNGCTGCCATGCGCTCCTTGGTGGTGACGAAGATGTTGGCGGGGAAGATGCGGAAGGCGTCGACTTGCTCCTTGGGCGTGAGCGTGAGCGGGTTGAGCACCTGCAGACTCTCGATTTCGTTGCCCCAGAAGACGACGCGCAGCATGATGTCCTCGTCGCTCAGGTAGACGTCGACGGTGTCGCCCTTGACGCGGAAGTTGCCCATCTTCATGTCGACCTCGTTGCGGCTGTAGAGGGCGTCGACGAGGTGTCGCAGCAGTTCATCGCGTCCCATGTTGTCGCCCACGTGCAGGGTGATGGCGTTGGCGTTAATATCCTCGGGGTTTCCCATGCCATAGAGGCATGAGACGCTCGAGACGACGATGATGTCGCGNCGTCCCGACAGAAGTGACGTCACCGTNGACAAGCGCAGTCGCTCGATGTCGTCGTTGATTTGCAGGTCTTTCTCGATGTACTTGTCGACCGAGGGGATGTAGGCCTCGGGCTGGTAGTAGTCGTAGTAGGAGACGAAGTAGTGCACCGAGTTTTCGGGGAAAAACTGCTTGAACTCGCTATAGAGTTGTGCTGCCAGCGTCTTGTTGTGCGACATCACCAGTGTGGGACGGTTAGCCCGCGCAATCACGTTAGCCATGGTGAACGTTTTGCCCGACCCNGTGACGCCCAGCAGCGTCTGATAGGGCACGCCATCGTTCAGCCCCTGTGTGAGCTGGTCGATAGCCTGCGGNTGGTCNCCCGTGGGCTCATATTGCGCATGTAGCTTAAATTGATTCATAANACCTGCTTTACCATTTTACATTCTCGCCGCAAAGTTACTAAAAATCCCCCTCTCCACAAAACATTATGCATGCAAAGCCTCACGCAGACTCCGCAGACTNCGCAGACCTCATCGCAGAAGAAATTTTTGCACGAGAGTGATATTTTGCACGCAGACCAGCGCAGACCAGCGCAGACTTTTTATTTTCCTCGCGCGGACTTATATAAGGTTGTTTAGCCTATCTTATCAATGATTGCCAATGAGCTATTCTTTCGGCGATGATTGTGTGGGGAAGACGCGGGTTCTTGCTCATGAGTTGCGTTATTTTATCGATGGCTTGCGCGGGTGTGATGATGTCGAGTTCCACCAATTTGTCGAACACATAGATGATTCCCGAAACTTTGACACCTTGACTTTCGGCGCGGTTGCGCAGTTGGCGGTCACCTGTGAGTAGTCGGCAATTCTCGGTCTCTAAGGCGTAGTACAGCACTGTGCTGTCGGTAAACGATAGGTTGCCGCCCATCTTGAGGTTAAACGCAAAAAGTTCCTGAATGAGTGTTGCAGGATATGATTTCACCTTTAACTGTTTTGACTCGATGAAAGCCTTTATTGCTGCCTGCTGGTTTTCTCGCTTAATCTCGTTGANCACGAGGTCTACTGTGTGAATCTCGCAAGGTAGCTTAAACAAGGCGTTTAAAAGGTCGGCGTCAAAGAGGTCGAAAAAGATGTTGGCATCATTGATGATGATTTCGAGTTCCATCGTTTTAGAGTAGGTCGATTTGTTCTCTGACGTCTTCAATGGTTACTTCGAGGAGTGCTGCGGCCTTTGAGAAAGAGATGAGGTCGCAGGCTAAAGCGCGATAGACGAGACGCTGGAAACGGTCGCTTTTTTCGAGGGCGTAGTGGCTCTCTTGGATTTGGCGCTTGAAGTCGGGCTTTTGATTTTTCATCATGCAGTAGTAGCGGTAACGTGGCTCGCTGATGATGCCCAGGTGGCGCGCTTTGTACATCAGGGCGTCAATCGAGATACCAAAGTTGCGCTGGATGTCGCGCATTTCGTTAAGGGAGATGTCGTGACGATGGTCGCCCAGGATTTCGGTGAAAATCTCTTTTGAAATGAGCATCTCGCTGGCAAACAGGTTGCACATTTGCTCGCGTTGTTTGTCGGTGAGGGCTGGGTCAAAATTCATCACAATGTGGCCTAACTCATGAAGCGCGGTGAGGCGTTTCCGCTCGGCAGTGTAGGCGNCNCCCCCATTGAGCACNATAATGGGCTTGTCGTGGTCGGCAAATCCACTGAGGCCGTCAAAACTGCTGGGTGCATCATCGAGTTCGATGACCTTGATTTGGTGCGCTTCGAGCATAGCAATCACGTTGGTGATGCCATCGTTTCCTAACTGCCAGTCGCGCTTTACACGATTAGCAGCGGCCACGACATCGCCTTCGCTCTTGATGGTCATTTCGCCCAAACTGTAGCTATAGGAGGTGGTGATTGAGAGGATGTTTTCAATCTCGAGGTAACGCTCTACTTTGTCCCTCACGATTTCCTTGATGGCTGCGGTAGATTTAGCACCCTGGCGGGCTTTTTTGCGAAACTCGATGTGGTCGANCGAAATCGAAAACGGCCGCACGAGGTAGTCGACCGACACCTCGAGCGCATTAGCTAAAGCGATGAGGACTGCCGAGCTGGGNAGCATTTTGCCCATCTCGTATTTCGATATCGTCTGCTTGGAAACGACTTGATGGGCCCTCATTGCGAGTCCCTCCATCGACAAGCCGCGCATGATGCGCGCGTTTTTTAATCGCTGTCCAAAAAAATCTTTTAAATCCATAGCTCACTCTTTTATGGCGACAAAATTACAAAATAATTTCAATTTGTCAACCATAATCACCAATATTCCTCCCTAAAAAAATATCAATTAATATTTATTAACACGGAAATCCATAGCAACTCATTTTCNAAAAAATAACAGACTAAAATTCAGCGGTTTATGTGAGTTTNTAGAAAGTCTGCGCTGGTCTGCGCTGGTCTGCGTGCAAAAAACTGCGCGAATTAAAAAAAGTGGGGAGTCGCGGTGTGCGGCTCCCCACTGTGGGTGTCAAGTAATCGAGGGATTACTTGATGAGAATCTTCTGGGTTTGGATGCTNCCGTCGTTGTACTTGCCGACTTGGATGTAGATGCCGGCTGCGCTGGGACGGTCGTTGCCCAGTTGATGTCCTTGCAGGTCGTAGTAAACAGTCTCGACGAGGTTCTTGCCCATCAGGTCGACAACCGACGAAGAGGTTTGATATACGGTCACGTAGTAGGTGAACTCGTAAACCTTGGTCTCTTCTTCGCCCTCGGCGTTGAGTTTNACGCGACGCGGCGAGAGGTCTGCGCCAGTGGGAGCGTAGGTCTTCTTAACCCAGCCGTCGCCGGTCTCGCTGCAGTAAACCTTACCATCGACGATGTTGAGGTTGTCGCTGGTGGTCCACTCGGTGCCTTCGGGAGTACCAATGATGAACGGGCCGTTAACGTTGGTGGGCGTGTCGCCGTCGCTGAAGACGGGAACAGCAGCAAACCAGTTAAGGAGTTCGATATTCTGGAAGCACTTGAGGGTGGGATACATACCAGGTTGAACGACGAACGAGTCGCTGGGCTGGATGAAGGTCATGTCGTTGGTGCTCAGTCCAGTACACAGTTTGTCTACNTCCGAGATAGCCATGTCGTGGTTGACGATGTTGTCGTAGTAGACATTGGTGTAGGTGCCCTGACGGTTCTTGAGCGGGTTGGGAGCGATGTGTCCCAGATAGGTGCTATCGGTGACTTCGATGTTACCAGCGTTGTAGCAACCCTGTGCAAGGAAGCCATCGTAGATACCACCGGTGAGACCACCCGTGCTACCGCTGGCCTTCACGTTACCCATGTTGTAACTGTTGTACATCTGCGTTTGACCATAAGCCCACAGACCGCCGGCAACGCCGCCTTCTTGAGTACCCGTGGTCGAGGTTACGTTACCGGTGTTGACGCAGCAGTTGATGGTACCAGAGCCGAGGCCTGCGAAGCCACCAACGCCGAAGTTATCGGCCTTAACGTCACCCGTGTTGAAGCACTCGGTAGCGGTACCGGTCATGTTGCCTGCGAAGCCGCCGACAAACTTGTTGGTGCTGTAAACGTCGCCCGTGTTNCCACAGTGAACGAATTCGTCACCCTTGACGGTCTTGCCAACGAAGCCGCCGGTGTACTGGCTCTTCGTGGTCACGTTACCCGTGTTGTAGCTGTAGCTGATGCGCGAGAGGTAGTCGGTAGCCGAAGCCAAGTTTGCGACGAAGCCGCCGAAGTTGGCCGAAGTACCAGTACCCTCAACATCACCGCTGTTTTCGCAGCCGATGATTTCAACGCCAGCAGCGAGGTTAGCGGCGAAACCGCCAGTAGTACCTGTACCGGTCACCTTGCCTTCGTTGCTACAGTTGTGGATGTAGATGGGCGAAGCACTGGAAGTGCTGGGCTTGGTCGTAGCAGCAATGAAGCCGCCCATGGTAGCCTTACCCGTTACATCGCCGTGGTTGTGGCAATTGCGGAAGTAAGCGCCACTGGAAGCCGAAGCGACAACGCCGCCCGACGAGCCACCAGCGCTGATGTTACCGAAGTTCTCGCAGTTGGTCACCTTACCAGCGCAGATGGCTACGATGCCAGCATAACCAGTCTTGGAGCCGGTGATGTCGGCGCGGTTGTAGCAGCTGTCCATTTCCGAGCCAGCGAGCATCTTGTAGGCGATACCAGCGGCGTTCATGCCAGTGGGAGCCATTTCACCATAGTTGGTGCAGTTCTTCACGAGACCACCGTCCATGATTTGACCGGCGATACCAGCAGCGCCAGCACCGCTCGAGCCCGAGGTGGTCACCTTAGCATAGTTCACAACGTTGAGCACCTTACCATAGCACTTGCCCACGATAGCACCGTTGTAGCGGTAACCGGTGATGGTACCACTGGCGAGGGTGAAGTTGTAGAGCGTGCCGTTGGGGCCAAGGTTGCCGAACATACCGCGGCAATCCTGNNTCGAGGTGACGGTGTTGTTGATGTTGTAGAACGTCTTGCCGTTACCATCGAAGTAGGCGTTGAACTGAGCATCGTTGAGACCCACGACGATATACTCGGTGGTGTCGAAGTCGATGTCGTTGAGCACGATGAAGTAACGGTTGGTGAACGGGTAGCTCTGCTCGTTGGTGTACTCAGCGAGCTTGAGCATGTCGTGCTTGTTGCGGATTTGGAACGGGTCTTCCTTGGTACCGCTACCCTCGAAAATCTTGGGCATTGCACGGAGCGGAATCACCTTGGTGTAGGTGCCTACGGTAGCCGTGAGGGTGTCGCGCAGCGAGGTAGTGTCCTCGGTGATGGTCACCTTGAGCGTACCGCCGTTAACGACGAAGTTGGTAGCCTTCTGGGTNGTCCAGGTCAGGTCGTTAGCGGTCTTGAGCGTAGCATCGTTGAGGATGTCGTCGGCCGTTTGCTCGTCGCCAAATGTTACGACCATCTTGCGGTGAGCGGCAGCCATGGGCTCGTCCTTGAATGCCTTGATGACAGGATAGAGGCCAGCGGTCCAGTCGAAGCGGCTGGGCTCCATGATGCTGTCGAACGGCGTGCCAGCGGTGAACTCGCGGGTGAGCTTAGCCTCGAAACCTGAGAAGGTAGCGGTGGCAGCAGCGCCGTAGTAACCGATTTGGCTGTCGTAGTAGTTGTTGGCCAGGTTGAGCTTGCTGTTAGGCGTGGTAGCCGTCATGGTACCGCGCGTAGCGGGGTCGGAAACGGTCTCGTCGACCATACCATAGTTGATGTTGTTCTTAACGGTAGCAGTAGACGATGCCAGCTGNTAGCTGAGACCACCAGCGTTCTTGCGTGCTACGATGTGACCGGTGTTGATGTTACCAATGTAGTCACCCGTGCCCGANACGGTACTGGTGATACCGCCAGCGTAGGCATTGAATTTCCACTTGGTGCCGGGATAGATGCTATCGCACAGAACTTCACCGTCGTTCTGGTTGTAGATGACGTTACCAGCGGTGTAGGCTGCAATACCACCAGCGTAGAAGCCACTGGCGAGGATGGTACCAGCGTTGTAGCATTGCTCGATGGTGGAGCCTGCTTGGCCGGCAGCAACGATACCACCAGCATAGCTGGTAGCAGAGATTACTTTACCATAGTTCTTGCAGTTGTAAACCTTACCGTAGTTAACGGCGGCGATACCACTGGCATACTGATAACCGCGAACCTCGCAGTCGCTTGCCAGGGTGACGTTCTTAATGACACCGTCCTCGTTGACCATNCCAAACAGGGCGACAGCAATCGTGCTGTTGGTCTTGTCGAGCGTGCCGTCCTCGGCGAGGACGATGGTGTTAGGCGTGTAGTTGTGGAAGCTAAAGCCGTTACCGTCGAAGATACCGCCGAAGGTGAGCGTGGAGATACCACCGATAGCAACGCCNGTGAAGTCGGCCGTGCTGTCGTTAGCNCCCAGGTCGATGTCGTTCATTTGCTTGAAGTAGAGACCCTTGTAGGCTTGACCAGTGCGCACGCCACCGTCGAGGGTGAGCATGTCGCTCTTGGTGCGAATCAGGAACGGGTCGTCCTCGGTACCGCTACCCTCAAATGCGTTGGGGTTGATGGTCACGAGGTTGTAGAGCTTGATGAGCTTGCCATCGCTCGAGATGGCGGCGAGAATTTCGCGGCTGTCGACGTTCTTAAGGGTAACGCTGTCGCCCGAAATCTTGAGACCATCGCTCTCGGTAACGTAGCTACTGTTGCTATACAAGTACCAGTGGATGTCGTTATCGGTCGAGATTTTGAAGGTCTTCTTTACTTGCTTCACATTATCACCGTCGGCAAAGGTCACGGGAGCCTTCGAGAGGTTCAGGNCGTTGCTGGTGCTGAAGTTCTTCAGGACGGGATAGAAACCAGCAGCGGCAGTCCAGGTGTCGCTCGAGAACCCGCTCATGAGGGTTCCGCTGGTCATCTCGGCGGTTTGCATCGANATGATGGTGCTGGTGTCGGGGAGCTCGGTAGCGTTGACTTGGAAGTCATAGATACAGTTGTGCATCACGCTGTCGGCGTAGGTCTTGCCATAGAAGCCCTGCACGTCGTAGTTCATCGTTTGCGATACTTGACCCGAGTTGAAGCAGTTGGTGAGGCTCGAGGTGTAGCTATAGGTAACGGTCGAGAAGCCGTCCTTAGAGCTGGAGCTCTTCATGGGCGTCATNACNTAACCNACGAAACCACCTACCAGGGGCGAGTACTTACCATTGATGAGGGTACCCGAGTTGTAGCAGTCCTTAATGGTACCGCCGTAGCAGCAACCAATTGCNCCACCGGCGTAGCCGTAATAGGTAGCGCTCGAGGAGTAGCTGAAGCTAACGCTGATGGGACCAGCATTGTAGCAATGCTCGGCGGTTGCCGACGAGAAGTTACCCACGATACCACCCACAAAGGCGTAAGAGCTGCTGCTCTGAATCATGGCAGCGTTGTAGCTGTTGGTGAGCTTAGCGTAAGTCTTGTTGCGCAAGATGGTGCGACCCACTACGCCACCAAGACCGCGGTTGAAGGTGCTCTTGAGGCCAGCCAGTTTCACTGAACCGTGGCTCTCGAGGTTGGTAGCGTCACTTGCTTGCAACAGACCGATGCAACCACCCGTGTCGCCATAACCGCTCATGGTGCCATTGAAGTAACCACCATCGAAGCCCGAGCCCATGTAGTAAGCACCTACGATACCACCACCGGTGGCGTTCTCGTGCGTGATGGTCGCGTTGTCGACCTTGAGGTTGCTGAGCGAGCCGCAGCTGTAAGCTACAACACCACCAGCATACTCACCCTGGCTGTTCAGGGTAATGCCGTCAACGGTGAGGTTCTTAATCACACTGGTCGAGTCGGCGTAACCAAACACACCGCAATAGGGCTCAACGCCGTACTCNANGGTGAGNTTCTTAATCGAGTAGTTCTGNCCGTTGAAGTTGCCATTGAACGTGTTGGTAGCATCACCCACAGCGATATAGGCGCTGGTGATGCTGCTCATGTCGATGTCGTTGCCCAGCACGATGTACTTGCCAGTGAAGCTGTTGCCGTTGTTAACGGCCTCGGCAAAGGCGAGCATTTGCTCGGGCGTGGTGATGATGTAAGGCGAAGCCTCGGTACCTTCACCGCTCCAGTCGAGCGTCTTAGGCTCNGGATAGGTGAACAGGCCGTTGGCAAAGATGAGGCGCGAGGAGATGACGCCCAGCGAGCGCAGGGTCGTCGACGACTCGTTGAACACACCCCAGTTACCAAAGTCAACCTCGGTGGGTTGAACGTCGGTACTTACCAGATTACCCTTCTGAGCGGCCTTGCTGGTAGCCCAGCTTGCGGGGTTAATCAGGAAGTTGCCATACATGGCGTTGGTGAAAATCGTTTGAGGCGGAACGTTCCANGTGGAGTCGCTGCTGATGCGCACGTTGACCTCCGAGATAGCCTTTGCAAAGTTTGCAATCGAGAGCATGTTGTCGTAGGTCTGGCTGATGTACACGGGATAGGTGTAAACCGAGTCGACGTTGTCGACGCTGGTGCCATCGTAGTGTACATTCTCCATCGTGGCGTTAGGCAGTTTCCACTCAGCCTTGGAGTAGAATCCATAGCCGTAGCCCTTGTAGTCACCGGCGATGATGACGAGGCACCATCCATCGAGGTTGATGCTACCGTCCTCGTTAATCGTACCCGTAATGGGATTCTTGAGGCTGTAACCACTGCTGGTGAACTTAGCAGCCCAAATCTCGCCATAGGTCGAGTGATTGTAAACGCATGCCGGGGTAATCTTAATGGTAGCTGCATCGAGGTCGATAGCGGCCTGCAGCGTGTCGGGAAGACCCCACAACTTGTAGATTACGGCAGTGGTGTCGCTGGTGAGGACCATTTGCGGTGTGCCCTTGAACAAGCGTTCACCAGTCTTGTTGGCGTAATCAAACTCGAAGTAGGTGGCGTCTTCGGCCATACGTACGCGGTAAGGCGCACGGGGAGCGCGTTTCATCTTGGCAGCCGGTTCGTTACTCTCGGTGAGTTTTACGGCGTTTTCAAGATTAAACAGCTCATCGACCGATGACGNGGTTTCCACCTGACGAGCCTGCGATTCGTCGACCGCGGGCTTGTCAGCAGTAAGCGCTTCAAATTCCTTGAGGAATTGCGCATCACCAGCCGCGGTGCTGATAGCAGGCGATTGCGCTTGGTTGCGCACATCGTTGGCCTGCATCTGTTCAGCAAGAGGCGACTGTGCCCTGGCTGTGATGGCAAGCAAACACAGGCAGAACAAGCAGAATAGCGTCTTTCTGTTCATAAGCTATTACTTTTTAGGGATTAATAAATTGGGAAGTTATATATATAATAAGGTGTAATTGCTACACAGGGAACGGGGGTGGGGTTANGAACCGGTGATGATGGCTACCAACTCGGCAACGTCGCCCGNGCTCACGGAGCCATCGCTGTTGAGGTCGCTGATGCCGGGATAATCGTCGGGCGTGTTCTTGCCAATGATGATGTTCACGATGCAAGCAATGTCGGCCGTGTCGATGTTGCCATCGCCGTTGACGTCGCCGCGCTTGAGCGTTGTGGTCTCATAATCCTTGAGGGTGACGCGCTCAACGTTACTCCAGTTGCTCTCGGTGCCGTCGACATAGAAGGCTTTCACCTTGAAGTCGAACGTGCCGCCAGCACGCAGGCCAGTAACNTCTTGAAGCATCTCGGTGATGTTCTCCACGAGGCGGTAGGTCTCATCGGTCATGGGGATGCTACCCTCGCCGTCGGGGTCGTTGTAGTCNCCGCCATAGACCATCATGCTTTGAATTTGCGGGTAGTTCTCGGCAGCGAACGACAGCTGAATGGTGTCGCTGGGGTTGACATCGAGCACAACTACATAGTCCTCGAACGTGGTGCCCAACTTGAGCAACTGGCTATTGGTGCCATCGCTAATGGTGAGCGATGCCGTGGTGGCCGAGTAGTAACTCTTGGCCTTCATGACAACCGAAATCTTGCTGTAACCTGTGTAGAATGCCGAGGTCATCGTGCCGCGCAGCGAGACGCAACCACCGTCCATGTAGAAGCCCGTGCCNGCTGTCCAGCCCTCGGGGAGGTACTTGCTGGCGCTGTCGGCCATGTTCTTGGTGCTGGCCTCGGTGCCGGTGAAGTCAACGCTGTCCAGGGTCACGAGTTCGGGCTTGAGGGAAACGAGCAGCGTGTAGCTGTCGACCTTCTCGGGCTCGGTCTCGTCGGTCCACTGGGCGGTGAAGCTGGTGCTGGTNACCATGTTGGTGTCGGCAGGCAGCATCACGGGGTCGATGGTGGCCANGGGTGCGAAGCCGCTGATGACGAGGGTGGTATCGGTAGCACCGGGTGTCGAGAGAACAACGGCAGCCGAGTTGTGACCGGGATAGGTGGGCGTGTACTTCACAGTAACGACAACGCCCTCGCCAGCCTCGTCGATGGTGACGCTGTTGCGGTCGATGCTAAACACACCTGCCGTGTCGCTCANGGTGAGCGTAATGGCGTCGTTGAGGTGTGCNCCATAGACGGTGAATTGAGCCGAGTCGGTCTCGCCCACGAGGCACTCGGTGTAGACCGAGTCGGGGTCGAGGAGCACCACGGGCGTAACGGTGGTGTCGCCCAGGATGTACTTGATGCCTGCCAGGGCGTCGATTTTGCCGTAAGCNCCAAAGTTGGCTTTCACGGTGTAGTTATCGACGATGGCGGTGTGGGCAAACACGTCGCGTATTCCNTCGGTGTTGAGCGTCTTGTCGACACTCTTGGCGGCCTGCAGGTAGAGGGCGATGATGCCGGCTGCGCAGGGCGACGACATCGAGGTACCGCTCATGCTACCCATCGAGGCAGCGCCGTCGTTGAGGGTGAGGTAGTAGCCANTCTTGGTATAGGCGTTAGCCATGTAACCACTCTTTTCGTAGTGGTTGATACTCGAGATGACGTTGCCACCAGGAGCGCAGATGTCGGGCTTGATGCTGGNGGTGGGGCCAGCGTTGGCAGTCTTGTAAGACGAGAAGTAGCAGATGTCGCCCACGGTGTACTTGTCGAGCGTGTGCGACTCACCCAGGTAGTCGGTNACNACGTTTTTAGTGGTGTAGGCACCCACGCTGATGACGCCGTCGCAAGCCGTCCAGTCGCTGGTGCTNCCATCGTCGCTGCCTGGATAGAAGTGCAGGCNGTTGATGGTGCGCTCNTAGTCGGGGAAGGTGTTGTAGGCATAATCCCATCCGTCAATCATGACCGTGCGGNCCTGTCGAGTCGTTTGCAGGATAGATGCTGATACCCAGTGCATAACGCGTGCGCGTGTAAGGCTCCTTCATGGTGATGTAGCTGCCATAATAGAGCTGGATGTACTGCTTTTTATTATAGGTGTCGGTGGCAAAGGTGACTTTCGGGGCCGACGAGAAATAGGTGGTGATGCCACTCACCGAGCTCGAGCCCGAGGTCAACTCGCTACTGGTCCACAGAATCGAGTCGGTTTCGGTGTCGACGATGTGCAGCTTGCAAGCCAGTTCCACATTGCCCTCGCGTGGATAGAACCACGTGTAGTAGGCGTAGTAGTTGTTGAGGTAGGTGTTGCTCTGTGCTGCGCCATAACCATTGATGACCGTAGCAAAGGGCGTGCTCGCGCTGGCCTCGCCTTGCACGTGCATGGCGCCCCACTCTTCCTTGCCGGCGTTGTTACCAGCCGAGATGCAGATGATGTGGTTAGCCGTTGAGCCTGCATACTGGTTCATCACCTGGGTGATTTCGCCGGTGCCGTCGTGAGCACCCATTGCGGTACCCAGCGACATGTTGATTACGCAGGGTTGCTGTTGCTGGTCGGCGTACTCAAAGATGTTCTTGATGCCGTTGACAATCATCGTGTTGTAGGCATAGCTACTGAGTGCCACGATGGCGAGGTTGGCCTCGGGCGCCATACCGCCATAGGTGATGCCATCGACGGTGACCGAGCTACCGGCAGCGATACCCGTGGTGTGGGTGCCGTGCGAGCTCGAGCTCTTGTCGGAAGTCAAGCTGGTAATGTCGCTGGTGTAGTCGGCGAGATTCGATGAACTCTTGGCGACATAGAGCTTCTTGATGCGGGTGTTGCCAGCCGAGTCGCAGAACATCTTGTGGTTGTAGTCGATACCGCTATCGATGATACCCACAACCACGCCCTTGCCAGTGAAGCCGTTAGGCAGATTGGCGAGGCGGGCGGTCGTGGTGTAGTCGATGACATCGCCAGCGCGTGTGTACTTGCGGGCCATGTCGGTGAGCGGAGTGACCAGCTGGGCCACGTTAATCTCGTTTACACCATTGATTTGCGCAATCTTCTCGATGCCATCGGCGGGTACCATCGCCGTGACAAAGGTCTTGAAGCGCTCTTGCACAATCACGCCAGCAGCCTGCAACTGCGGCACAATCGAGGGATCGCAGTGGACAAACGCCGACACCATGTCGCGTCCGTTAATCACCTCGGGCGAGGCAATGAGACGCTCGGGCTCAATCACAGCCTTCATGGGGGCGTGCCATGGAACACTGGGCGCGTTAGTGCCTAGCGAAATCTCGCCAGCACGTTCGGCCATAAACAATTGGGTGGATGCCGATAGGTGGGCAGCAGCACTTGCCATGCCCGCAACGAGTAGCGACATCACACTTAGCGTTAGGAAACGTTTCATAAGCAGTTAAATGTAACTTAATCCTATTCTGTTAACTGAAAAGAAGTCAAAGGTTTAACAACGATTTCAATACCGCCAGCCCGTGAGGGTTACCACTTCAAAACCGTCATTTTTGTCACTAGTTGAATAAAATCACGTCACAAATGTAGTAAAAAGTTTTAAAAAATGCAGCCAAAACCGCAACTTTTTTTGAAAAAATCCAAGTAATTCCAAAAATTCCCCTACAAATCGTCAAAATAACACTAGCACCAAAAATCGACCTATGGTAGTGTGCAATAGCGATTTAATGGTTACCTTTGTCGCTTGAAAAAGAACATGGAAATGAAACAAAAAAAGTTGCAATTTCACAAAAGCGCCCTCGAGGTGCTGAACATGATAGTCGTGGTCGTGGTGGTGAGCCTGGTGTTTACCGCTTGTAGCAGCGACAGCGACCCCGTGCTGCCCGATGACGACACCCACGAGCTCACCATCGACGAGCAGGTGAGCCAAATGTCGCTCCACCAGAAGATTTGTCAAATGATTTTTGTGCGCCCCGAGGCGATGCTCGCCTCGATGGACGAGGAAAAGATGCGCAACGTCAAGAACTATGCCGTCACGGCAGTCACCGAGAGCATGGAGAAGATGAACGAGCAGTATCCCGTGGGCGGCTTCGTGCTATTTGCCCACAACATCACCGATAGTGCGCAGCTGGTGCGCTTCACCACGCGCCTGCACGCGCTGGAGGGCACGCCCATGCTGTGTGTCGACGAGGAGGGTGGCCGTGTGGCACGCATTGCTAATAACGCCAACTTCGGCCTCAGCCGTTTTGCCAGTTGCTACGCCATTGGGCACGAGGGCGATTACACCCTGGTGAGCGCGTGGGCCAGCTACATTGGCAGCTACTTGAAGCGCTACGGCCTGGACGTGGACCTCGCTCCCGTGGCGGATGTGTGGACCAACGCTGCCAATACCGTCATCGGTGAACGCGCCTTCAGTTCCGACCCCGACACCGCTGCCCACGCCGCATGGGCCTACTACCAAGCCCTCGCTGCCGAGGGGATTCAGGGCTGCTACAAGCACTTCCCAGGCCACGGCGATACCGACGCCGACTCGCACTACGGCTACGCCGAGTCGTTCCAGACCTGGGCCGAGATGCTCACGTGCGAAATCAAAACGTTCCAACTGGGTATCGACAACAACATCGACATGATTATGACCGCCCACATCCTCACCCCGAACGCCACCAGCGACGGCCTGCCCGCCTCCCTCTCCCGAGAAATGCTCACCGATAAACTGCGTGGCGAACTGGGCTTCCAGGGCGTCATCATCACCGACGCCCTGGGCATGGGCGCCATCGCCAACGAATACACCGTCGAAGAAGCCGCTGTGAAAGCCGTTCAAGCCGGCGTCGACATCGTGCTGATGCCCCTAAGCCTGCAACGCACCGTCGATGCCATCACCACCGCCGTCACCACCGGCACCATCCCCGAGTCGCGCATCAACGAAAGCGTGAAACGCATCCTCACCCTCAAATCCAAGCGCTCGCTGTAACCNTCTCCACTGGTTACACGTCCTCGTCGGGAAACAGCGACAGCTGAACGGGTTTCTTGTTGCGCTTAGGTCTCTCGACCACGGGCTGCTGTGGCTCTTGAGGAATCACGTTGCCAGCGCTGTCGACGGGGGTTGCGCCCAGTTTGATGAGTTCGGCGTTGGCATTGTCTTCGCCCGGATTGGGTTGTCGCACGAGCACATTCATTTTCTTTTTGATGCCATCGGTAGCGCCATTCCAGGTGCCGCCCGATGCGCCCGATTGGGCAACGTAGATGGCTTGNGCTAAGCCATAGATGGTTTTATTGCGTGCCATGGCAGCGCCTGTGGACCAGGGCAGCTGTGGATGAAATTCCGACAGCACGAGCAGGCGACCTTGTGTGATGGGTTTGTAATATTTCTTGAATCCCGAGCCAAATGTTGCGATGCCTTGTGGCAGGACGATGATGGCGTTTCCCTNGACCTCGAGGGCGCTGACGAGCGAGGCTTGGTCGACGCCTTGTGCAAAGCCGCTCACCACCACGTTGCCCTCACTTGCCAGCCGTGCCGACACTTGNGTGGTGAANTGTAGCGAAACCTCGGTCGCATTGCGTGCACCGACCATGGCAACCGAGGGNGNCTGCATCAGCGAGACGTCGCCGCGGGCNTAGAGNAAAATAGGGCTNCNGAACTTGAGATTGTGCTTCAGCGTGGGCGAGTAGGCATCGTCCATGATGGGTATCAGTTGGTAGCCTTGATTGAGCAAATCCTCGACGAGGAAAGCATAGTTGGGCAGTTGCGCAACGGCTTTCTCAAGACTGGCGAGTTTCTTGTCGGTGAGGTTGAGTTTCTTGCCGTCGTGCTCGATTTCGCTTGCCAGGGCGAGCCAACTGTCGCGGCCACTATCCATGAAGTCGACCACGGTGCGTTGCCGCTTGAACAGCGCCGCCAGAATCGTGTTTTTGTCGGCTGTCGTCAGGTATGGCGTGTGCGCCAGTGCNGCCCAGTATCCTAGTTGTCTCTTGTCGATTTGCATCGTCTTATTCTCCCACAGTTTTAGCGATGACAAACGGAAAAACATACCGCGCTCCAGCCTCCTTGAAGACGCTNCCCANTTCCTTGATTGTGGCGCCGCTGTCCCACACATCGTCGATGAGTAGCACGCCGCAATTGCGATAACGGGCGCTGTTGTTGAGCGTGAAGGCGTTTTTNACGTTGTCGCGTTTTAAGTAACTACTATTGAAAATTTTCTGTTCCTTGGTCTCGCGCGTTTTGACGATATCGGTGTGCACGGGCAGATTCAGTCCCCGCGCCACTTTTCGTGCAAAATTCTCGACCAGTTTTCCCGATTTCGTGGGTGGCACAAAGNCCACGCACGAGGGTGCGCACTCGAGTTTGCTCAACTGTTGCCTGAGCGCGGCAACCGANGCGTCGACGATGTGGTCGGGGAAATCGCAGTGGTGTTGATATTTGCATTGATGCACCATNCTGCCCACGGGNGTTGTGCCATAGTGCGANAGGGCAATCCCATCGAGCAGAATCCCCGTCTTGGTGGCGGCATGGAGGGTGGGGTGGTAGCTGCTATAGAAAGCGTCTAACAGCTCGCGTAGCTTCTTGTCGGTGGGTGCAACGGGGTCGGTGGTGGCCATGCTCGTTGCGGGCGCATTGTCCTCGTCGAGGTAATTGCACAGGAATTTCATGCGCAGGGCGGGTGGCGTGTACACATAGTTGACCATCTTTTTTAACTCCTGCCGACGCAAGGCCATTAACTCTTCAAACGACGAGGTGTTCAGCCTAGGGGCGTTGTAATTATACTCGTATTGATAGGTCTTAGCCGGCGTGCGCACTTTCGAGATGATTTTCTGCTCAATCAAGTCGGCAAGGATGGTGCGCAGTGGCGTCGACTTGATGTCGACGGCGCGAATGAGGTCCCGCTCGCCTAAGGGCTCTTCCTTGAGCGCATCGATGACCTTCCGATAGGTGTCGATGGGTGGTCGTGCGTTGTCGATGAANCTTCGTGGCAGGACTAAGTCGTTGATNTCGCCATTGTAATTTANNGTNCCATTGTAGAGCAGGACGAGGTCGGCAGGCTGTCCATCTCGCCCAGCGCGACCTATCTCTTGATAGTAATGGATGGGCGACTGGGGTATCTGCGNGTGAATGATGAAGCGGATGTCGGGCTTGTCGATNCCCATCCCCAGCGCATTGGTGGCAACCACGCAGCGGTAGCGGTTGTTCATGAAATTGCGCTCGATGGTTGTGCGCTGCTCGCCCTCGAGCCCAGCATGATACATCACAGCGTTGATGCCCATGAATTGGAGCCAGTGGCTATAGACCTCGGCTTGCACGCGTGTACCCACATAGATGATGCCCGTGCCGCGGCTCGATTGCAGGTATTGCGCTACCCACATCATTTTCTGGTCCTCGCCATCGACCTTGAGCACTTGTAGCTTGAAGTTTGGCCGCTCGAGGTTTCCACGCAGCACAATCAAGTCGTTGCCTACCTGGCGCTCGATGTCTTTCTGGACGCGCATGGTGGCGGTTGCTGTGGTGGCCAGCACGGCTACCGAACTGGGTAGCATGGTCACAAGGTTGACAATGCGCCGGAACGAGGGCCTGAAATCGTGCCCCCAAGCCGAAATCGTGTGAGCCTCGTCGACCACGACCATGGCGATGTTGATGTTTTTGATGGCATGACGCCATGCATCGTTTTCTTGCCGCTCGGGGGCGATGTAGAGAATCTTGATTTTACCCGCGGCAGCTTCGTCGAGGATGCGTTGGTTTTCCTCATCGTCTTGCTCCGAGTTGACGCAACGTGCGGCAATGCCTCGCGCGTTGAGCGACGCCACCTGGTCGCGCATGAGCGCAATGAGGGGTGANAANATNACNGTGGTGCCCTTGAGTTGCAGGGCTGGGTACTGATAGCACAGCGACTTGCCGAATCCCGTGCGCTGAATCATCAACACGCGCCGCGCCGCAAGCAACAGCTTGATGCATTCCCACTGCTCGTCGTGGAAGTGGGCGATGCCAAACTGGCGTTGCAGCAATTTCTCGTGGTCGGCACGTGAGAGGCTCATCATGGGTGGGTGCAGGCAACGCGGCGGGGTTAGCGGGCGTTGCGGGTGTCGAGGGCTTCGCCCAGGAGCTTGAGTTGCTCGCGGATGTTCTTGAGGCGGTCGATGACCTCGAAGCGCTTGTCGACGCCGTCGCGGTTGTTGCGCAGCTGTTGCTGGGCGGCATCGAGTTTGAGNCCCTTTTCTTTAATAAGGTAGTGGATTTTGCGGATGACNTCGATGTCGGCTGGGGTGTAGTAGCGGATGTTNTTGGCATTGCGGCGGGGCTTGATGATGGTGAACTGCGTCTCCCAGTAGCGCAACGTCGATTCGGGGAGGCCCAGAATCTTTGCCACGTCACCAATGCGATAGTATTTCTTGTCCAGTTCTTGCATATAACTGATGTTTTAGCGGCCACCGTGATGGCACTTTTTTGTTGTTTACCTTGTCTAAATTGCCGCAATTGCGTAATTTTGCGCGTCAATTGGCAACAATTGAATTGCCAAAGGTAGGGATTTAATCCCACATTGGCAAGTACTAACGTAGTTAAACTCACAAATTATTTTTTATAGGATATCGATATGCTCACCGCAAAACAGACACGAGACGCTTTCAAGAAATTCATGGAGAGCAAGGGTCACCACTTGGTTCCCTCGGCTCCCATGGTCATCAAGGACGACCCGACGCTGATGTTTACCAACGCCGGTATGAACCAGTTCAAGGACATCATTTTGGGTAACAAGCCAGTGCAGTGGCCCCGTGTGGCCGACTCGCAAAAGTGCCTCCGTGTGAGCGGAAAGCATAACGACCTCGAGGAGGTGGGACACGATACCTACCACCACACGATGTTTGAAATGCTGGGCAACTGGTCGTTTGGCGACTACTTCAAGCACGAGGCCATCGACTATGCNTGGGAATTCCTGGTCGATGTGCTCCACCTGGACCCCGCGAGGCTGTATGCCACCGTGTTTGAGGGCTACGAGCCCGAGGGCCTCACGCGCGACGACGAGGCTGCTGGCTACTGGGCGGCTCACCTGCCCGAGGACCACATTATTAATGGTAACCGCCACGACAACTTCTGGGAGATGGGCGANACGGGGCCCTGCGGTCCGTGCAGCGAAATCCACATCGACCTGCGCGACGATGCAGCGCGTGCCGCTGTGCCTGGCCGCGACCTCGTGAACCACGACGACCCGCAAGTCATCGAAATCTGGAACCTCGTGTTCATGCAATATAACCGCAAGGCCGACAGTTCGCTCGAGCCGCTGCCGCTCAAGGTCATCGACACGGGTATGGGATTTGAGCGCCTGTGCATGGCGCTGCAAGGCAAGCACTCAAACTACGACACCGACGTCTTCCAGCCGCTCATCAGCCGCATCGGCGAAATCGCNGGCAAGCAATATGGACAGAATCACGACGTCGATGTGGCTATGCGCGTTGTGGCCGACCACGTGCGCACCATCGCCTTCTCGATTGCCGATGGGCAGCTGCCCTCGAACGCTAAGGCGGGCTACGTAATTCGCCGCATCCTGCGCCGTGCNGTCCGCTATGGCTACACCTTCCTGGGCATGAAGGAGGCGTTNATGTACAAACTGGTCGACACGCTCATCGAGAGCATGGGCGATGCCTATCCCGANNTGCCCGCTCAAGCCGACCTCATCAAGCACGTCACTCGCGAGGAGGAAGAGGCGTTCTTGCGCACCCTCGAGACGGGTATGCGCCTCATCGATGGCGTCATCGAGCAAACGCGNCAGGCTGGACGCACGCAGGTGTCGGGCCGCGATGCGTTCACCCTCTACGACACCTACGGCTTCCCCCTCGACCTCACCGAACTCATCCTCAAGGAGCAGGGCATGACCGTNGACGAGAAGGAATTTGACGCCGAGATGCAACAGCAGCGCCAGCGTGCCCGCAACGCCGCCCAAATCGATGCTACCGACTGGGTGGAACTCCACGATGGCGTGACCGAGTTTGTGGGCTTACGACCTCACCTCGTGCGAGACGCAAGTGCTGCGCTACCGCAAGGTGACCCAGAAAAACAAGATCTATTACCAAATCGTGCTCTCGCGCACGCCGTTCTACGCCGAAATGGGTGGACAGGTGGGCGACCGCGGCACCCTCACCGCAGGCGACGAGACCATCGAAATCACCGATACCAAACGCGAGAACAACTTGCCTGTGCACATCGCCAGCAAGTTGCCCAGCGACATGACGGCTCCCATGGTGGCGACCATCGACGTGAAGACGCGCCGCGCCACCGAGTGCAACCATACCGCTACCCACCTGCTCCACGCCGCCCTGCGCCAAGTGCTGGGCAAACACGTTGAGCAGAAGGGCTCTTACGTCGACTCGCGCATGCTGCGCTTCGACTTCTCGCATTTTGCCAAGGTCACGCCCGAGCAACTGCGCGAGGTGGAGCATCTGGCCAACGCCATGGTGCGCCAGGCCATCGTTCGCGAGGAATTCCGCGACGTGCCCATCGAGGAGGCCCGCCAGAAGGGCGCCATGGCACTGTTTGGCGAGAAATATGGCGACCGCGTGCGCGTTATCAAGTATGGCGACAGCGTCGAGCTCTGCGGCGGTACGCACGTGCCCAACACGGGTAACATCGGCATGATACGCATCATCAGCGAGAGTTCCATCGCTGCCGGCATCCGCCGCATCGAGGCCATCACGGGCGAGTCGGTCGAGAAAGCCATCGACGAAACCCTCGACCTCGTGGGCCAAATCAAGGCGCTCTTCAACAACGCCCCCGACGCCCTCGCTGCCGTGCAGAAGTCGATTAGCGAAAACGCCGCCCTGCGCAAGCAGGCCGAGGCGTTTGTGCAAGAACGCATCGTGGCAACCAAGGAGAAACTCGAGGAGACGGCGCGCGACATCAACGGTGTGCACGTGCTCACCCTGCGCGGCCCGTTCATGCCCGACGTGGTGAAGGGCATCGCCCTCGCCGTGAAGGCTGACAAAAAACCTGCCACCGCCTTCGTTGCCGCCACCATGCACGACGACAAACCCATGCTCACCGTGATGCTCAGCCAGGACCTCGTCGAGGGCGGCCTCAACGCCGGCCAGATGGTCCGCAACGCCGCTAAACTCATCCAGGGCGGCGGTGGCGGCCANCCNCACTTCGCCCAAGCCGGCGGCCGCAACCTCGACGGCCTCAGCGCAGCCCTCGACGAATTGATAGCCTCGTTTAATCATTAAAAGTTAGGCATTAGGCTTTAGGCATTAGGCTTTAGGTTTTTTAGATTTTAGATTTTTAGGCATTAGTTATGGCAAAAAANGACTATAGGGNTCTTGTGGCGTGGCAAAAAGCTATGTTGCCGGTCGAAGATGCTTATGCAGTTGTCAGACTGATGCCGAGAGAAGAGACGTTTGCTTTGTCGGACCAAATAAGGCGAGCCGCTATCTCCATTCCTTCTAATATTGCCGAAGGATATGCACGCGGAACCGATAAAGAGGCGATAAGGTTTTTGCAAATTGCACAAGGTTCACGAGCCGAATTAGAGACGCAATTTGAGCTATGCTTACGCATTGGCTACATTACTCAAGATAAATGGGACACGCTTTTCGGCCAAACTCAAGAGGTTGGTCGAATCCTTACGGGTCTCATTAAATCAATAAAAGCTCGCCTAACCACTGAAAATCTCTAAAATCTAACGTCTAAAAAGGCCTAAAGCCTAAAGCCTAAGGCCTAAAGCCTAAATTAATTCAATCGTTTGCATAAAGAAAAANNNGAGAATAAGGGAAACATAGAACTTGTATATTAAAAAAAATATATATATTTGCGCGTTAAATCAATTAATTAATCACCAAATTGCTTTTACTATGAAGAGATTTTTACTTGCAATGACATTGTTTGTCACCATGATGCTGCAAAGCAACGCAGCTATCTACGTAATTGGTAACGACCCGTTCGGTAACTGGGACCCCAGCGTAGGTATCGAGATGACTGCTGACGAGGAAGGTCTGTACAGCACCACNTTCACCTGCCCCGATGGAACCACTAGCATCTGGTTCGTATTGGCCGATGGCCTGGGCACTAGCTCTAGTGACTGGGACAACTTTAACACCAACTATCGTTATGGCCCCACCACTGGCAGTGACGAGACTGTAACCGTTTGGGAGAGCGAGGATGACCCCAANTTCGCTACCACGACTACGCAAAAGCAAGGCAATGGTAATGGCGCTTACAAGATTACCAACCTCGTGGCTGGTAACAAGTACACCATCTATTTCAGCCTTGACCTGCTCCAATTCTGGGTAGTAGGCGCTACCGAGGCTCCCACTGGCCGCGTATTCAGCGTAACCGGTGACAATGCTGCCCTGTTTGGCGACACCTGGAATCCCGCTAACACCGACAACGACATGACCCTCAACGAGGAGACCGGTCTCTATGAGTTCAAGAAAGAGAACGTTGCTCTCACCGCTGGCGAGCTCAAGTTCAAAGTTTGTGTTAACCATGGTTGGGACGAGAGCTATCCTGGCNNCNCNGCTACCTATTGCATCGTTGACGGCGATGGTAACTATGTAGCTACCATCGAGGAGGATGCCAACTATGACGTTGTCATCACCTATATCGACGACGACACCCACGTTGTAACCTTCACCGCTACCAAGACTTCGGGCGTTGAGGAGGTTAACACCGTTAAGGACGTCGCTAACGTACGCTACATCGACATGATGGGCCGCGTAAGCAACGCTCAATTCGCTGGCATGAACATCGTTGTTACCACCTACACCGATGGCACCACCAGCACCGTTAAGGTTATCCGCTAATCATTAGCAACACCTCATTCTCACAGCGCTTCCCCCTCCCGGGGAAGCGCTTTTTTCACACCCTAAATGCGCGTTTACATGCGAGGGTCGCAGACCCTCCAGATCGGTAACCCCAGGGCGAGCGTAGCGAGTCCTGGGGTCCTTGTAATCAACCGATTAGGTCCTCGAAGAGGGCCCACATATTACAGCCTCTCTTGTCGTGCAGGTGGAGGGTGTGTCATAAGTCGGAAATAAGCATCGAGCGAGGCGGGCAACC
>Ga0065709_1029386_pt1 | contig 26018 bp, 23 predicted proteins | sample Hoacrofraction14_2_FD_59096 | JGI IMG/M metagenome (GOLD analysis project Ga0065709, IMG submission 59096) | Hoatzin crop microbial communities from Cojedes, Venezuela, sample from fiber fraction 14 v1 | ecosystem: Host-associated > Birds > Digestive system > Esophagus > Crop | place: Venezuela...
TTCCGCAAACTTGCCGAGGAGGGAGCTATCGAGAAACTCTCCCGGGAGGAGTATGAGAAATACGAGCATGAGATTGATGATATCAGAATCACCCTCGGAACTATCAAGATGAACCGGGAGGAAGGCCGGGAAGAAGGTGTCGAGGCAGAACGGCGGAGAATGATATTGGCTATGAAATCTTCCGGACTTTCGGACGAGCAAATATCTGATATGGTGAAGATTCCTCTTGACTATGTAAAGAACGTCAAGTAAAATATAATAGCGGTCGTGAATACGACCGCTATTTCTTTGCCCTCCCTGAAGGAAGAGGGAGAAGGCTTCGCCGCCCTTGTATCTAGCTTTCTACTTGGTTCCACGCCCCCTCGGAAGGCTTACGCCTTCCTACACCCCCTCGCCAGCGAGGGGGAGAGCTTCGCCTTTTCTTATTTATTCGATGTCGTGCTTTCCGACAGGCTCAGTTCCGTAATCTGGGGGAACGAGCTCCACACCTTCGTCTCGGCGTAGGTCTGTTTGCAGCCCCTCGGTACCTGCAACTTCACCATTCCGAATACCACATCCTTGAAAGTACTCTTCTCCACCTTCGGAGGAATCGCAGCCCCGCATCTCATCGTGCGAAGGGCCGTACACTTCGTGAACGCGTTGCCGCCGATCTTCTTGATAGCGTTGCCGATCTCGATATCCTCCAGCGTCACACAACCGCGGAAAGCGCTGTTGCCGATCTCCTCGACACCCTGCGGAAGACTGATGGCAGTAAGACTGGCACAGTTTTCGAACGCGTCGTCCTCGATCTCTGTCAGCGAGTTGGGCAGCGTTATCTCCGCCAGACTGGCACATCCCGAGAACATATCACTCTCAATCTTCTTGATATAGGCCAGGATCTGTACCGACGTGAGCGACTTACAGTCCTCGAACACCCTCGACCCGATCTTCTCCAGCGAGCTCGGCAGCGTCATCGTAGTGAGGCTCAGACAGCCCTGGAACGCCTTGTCGCCGATCTTTTTCACCGACGTTGGCATCTCTATCGTCTCCAGACTCTTGCAGCTCTGGAAGGCGCTGCTCCCTATGGTACCCACCGACGGCAGGACGATACTCTTCAGACTGTTGCACTCCTCGAAACATCCGTTGGGGATCTCCGACAGCGAGCCCTCGAAACTCACCTCCTCGAGACCCTTGCAGCTGTTGAACGCATCCTTGCCCAGACTGTTCAGAGAAGAAGGCAGAGAGATGCTCTTCAGACTGTTGCAGTTGGCGAACGCCGCCGTACCGATCTTCTTCACCGACTGCGACAGCGTGATGGTACTCAGGTTTTTGCAGTCGAGGAAGGCCTGGTTGCCGATCTCGGTGACACTGTTCTGCATGTGGATCTCCTCGATGAGTCCGCAGTTCTGGAACGTGTTCGCCGGAATCGCCGAAATCATCGCGTCGATCTTCACCGACTTCAGCTGTTCGCAGTCTTTGAACACCGCCGTACCGATCTTCGTCACCGACTCCGGCAGCAGGATACTCGATATCGACTTACAGCCCTCGAAAGCGCTGTTGCCCAGCGACTGCAATACCGCCGGCAGCACGATGTCGCTCAGTTCGGAGCAGTCCTCGAAAGCCCCGTTGTCGATCGTCGTCACCGTCGCCGGAATCTCGATACTCTTAATCCCCGAGCATCCCTTGAAAGCCCCGGCCCCGATATTCGTCAGTATCGACGGCAGGGAAATCGACGTTAGCGACTTGCAGCCGGTGAACATCCCCGTAGGGAGAGTGTTGGCTTTCGATCTCACTCCCGTCTTGCTCTCGTTGATCACCGCCCCGCTGAGGTCGAGGGTCTTGAGGAGGCATTCCCCCTCCTTGGCCTTGCTGCGCTGCGCGATGGTCTGTATGAGCTTCAGGTCGGTACCGTTGACGGGTCCCGACACCTTTAGTTCTTCGATTTGGAACTTGATGCTGTCGGTGATCTGCTTCGACAGATATCCGGCAGAATCGTTGGTTATCTCCATCACTCTCTGAGCCATGGCGCCCAGAGGCAGGAGGATGATCATGAAGGTCAGTAATTTTTTCATCTTTCGTTATTATTATGAATATGTATCTTTCCTGTCGTTGTCATTTGCTTTTGTCGAGACCGCTGCGCTTGTTGCGCCGGTAGGAGCGGTAGTCGTCGAGTTCGATCTCGATGTCGGGTTCTTCGAGCTCCCCTTCCCGGGGCAGCCGGAACTTCATATACTTGATGTTCAGTCCCCGTTCTATCCACTGGCTCTCGTAGTAAGTCTGTATGGACAGTATATGTTTTGTCTCTTCGTCGATACCCTCGGTATGATACAGATCCTCGGTGCGGAAGATCAGGGGCAGCCGGTTTTTCTCCACCATATAAGTAGTATATGTGAAGAGGAAGTTGGAGTCGGTCTTCAGGTGTACGATCCCCCCGTCGGCGAGGAAGTGTCGGTAGCGCTCCAAGAAGAATGTCGAGGAGAGCCGTTTTCTGGGGTTTTTCATCTGCGGGTCGCTGAAGGTGAGCCATATCTCGCTCACTTCGTCGGGACCGAAGAAACGGTCGATGATCTCGATATTGGTCCTCAGGAAGGCGGCGTTGGCGAGACCGAGCTGTAGCGCCTCCTTGGCCCCCTTGTGCATCCTGGCTCCTTTGATATCCACCCCGATGAAGTTGACATCGGGGTAGATCTTAGCGAGTTCCACAGTATATTCGCCCTTGCCGCAACCGAGCTCGAGCACGATGGGGTTGGAGTTGTGGAAATACATCTCGTTCCATCGCCCTTTCATCTCGAAGGGGTGTTCCTCCGCGTAGCTGAAGGGATACTGGAAGACATTGCTGAACGTCTCCATCTCGGCGAATTTCTGCAGTTTTCCTTTGCTCATAATTCTTTTGTCGGATATTATTAGAATCCTTCTTTCAGGATATTATTCGATGACGACGGAGGTCCATCCGTGCTTGTCCTCCTCGACGCCGTACTGGATGGCTCTGAGGTGGTTGTATAGTTTTGTTGAGATGGGTCCCGGTTTGCCGTCCTCGCTGAAGGTATATCTCTTGCCGGTGTCGAGGTCGTCGATATAAGATATCGGGGAGATGACGGCGGCAGTACCGCAGGCTCCGGCCTCCTCGAAGGTTTCGAGCTCCTCCTCGGGAATCTGTCTGCGCTCCACCTTCATACCGAAGTCTTCGGCGAGCTGCATGAGACTCTTGTTGGTGATCGACGGCAGGATGGATGTAGACTTCGGAGTGATGTAGGTATTGTTCTTTATTCCGAAGAAGTTGGCAGCGCCGCACTCATCCATATATTTCTTCTCTTTGGCGTCGAGATAGAACTCACAGGCGTAGCCCTTCTGGTGGGCGATATCATTAGCCTTGAGAGACGCCGCATAGTTGCCTCCCACCTTATAGATACCCGTACCGAGCGGTGCCGAACGGTCGTAGTCGCGGATGATGACGTAGGGGTTGGTGGCGAATCCTCCCTTGAAGTATGGTCCTACGGGAGTGACGAAGATGAGGAAGAGATATTCCTTTGCGGGGTGTACTCCCACCTGTGCGCTGGTTCCGATGAGGAGAGGTCGGATATAGAGTGTGGCTCCGCTCTCGTATGTCGGTATCCACTCCTGATTGAGGCGCACCACCTTGTTGACCATTTCTGTGAAGAGTTCCGTGGGCACTTCCGGCATCATGATACCCCGGCAGGTACTCTGCAGCCGCTCTGCATTGTCTTTCACGCGGAAGGTACGGACCTTTCCGTCGGGGCAGCGGTAAGCCTTGAGTCCCTCGAAGGCCTCCTGTCCGTAGTGCAGGGAGGTGGCTGCCATGTGAAGTTTGAGATACTCGTCGGAGCATACTTCTATTTCGCCCCATTTGCCGTCGCGGTAGTAGCAACGTACATTGTAGTCGGTGGGCATGTATCCGAAGGATAGGTTGGCCCAATCTAGATTTTTCATAACTGTATCGTTTTTAATCGTCTTTTGTCAATCTGCTGCAAAATTACAATTTTCTCTTGAAAAGTCATTCTTTTTGACTGAAAATCTTGTCATTTAGCAGTTTTTTTATCTCTTCGTCAGTTTTCGTGAGCTTTGTCTTACACAAGAGAATGAGTTCCTTGGCTCTTTTTAGTTCGGAGCTGAGGGAGTCGATGTCGAGTTCCCCGTTCTCCATGTTACTGACGATTTTCTCCAGTTCCTGTATGGCTTCTTCGTAATTCATAATTATATTGTTTTTAATTGATATTGTTTTGGTTTTGAGGGGGAGAGGCTTCGCTACTTGGATCCACGCCCCCTCCGGTCGATTTCATCGACCTCCACCCCCTCGCCAGCGAGGGGGAGAGGCTACTTCACTTCCGAGGTAATCTGTCCCTCGGCGAGTCTTGTTTCTACGATATCCCCCGGTTTCAGCATTGCGGCATTCTTCACGGCCCGGCCGTTGTGCAGGGTGATACTGTATCCCCGCCGGAGCAGGATCTCCGGATCGAGTGACGCCGTGCGCTGTTCCATCATCTGCAGTCTGTTGTTCTCCCTCATCATCCTGGCAGAGAGAAGGTTCGCCATCCTCATCGCGTCGATATCGATACGATGTTTCTGTCGCTGTATATTATCATTGGCAGCCGCCGTCATTCTGTTTGTCAGCGTCGCCATCCTGTTTGTCTCCCTCGTCCTTACGAGCGAAAATAGCGCCGGGATATTCGTCACGATCCGTTCCAGGCGGAGCCGTTCTATCTCCATACGGTTTCTCACCAGCTGCACTATCCTGCTCTGCGCCTCGTCGAGGATATCCGCCACGTCGCACAGATTCTCTATGAGGAAGGCAGCGGCGGCGGTGGGAGTCTTCACCCTCGTATGCGCCACCATATCGATCACCGTATCATCCCTCTCGTGTCCGATACCCGTGATCACCGGCAGGGGGAAGTTAGCCACGTTCTCGGCCAGCCGCAGCGTGTCGAAACCGCTGAGGTCACTCGTCGACCCGCCCCCTCGAATTATCACCACCACGTCGAAATCGTCGGCCCTCTCGTTGATTCTGTCGAGAGCCCCGATGACGCTGTCTTCCACCCTCTCCCCCTGCATCACCGCATCGAAGAGTTCGGTATGGAACACGAACCCGTATTCATTGTTTTCCAGCTGGTTGCAGAAGTCACCGTATCCGGCGGCCGTGGCACTCGACACCACCGCAATCCTCTGCGCGAACATAGGCAGCGGCAGTTCTTTGTTGAGTTCGAACACCCCCTCGTCCTTCAGCCGTTGTATTATCTCCAGTCTCCGCCGTGCCATATCGCCGAGAGTATACGACGGGTCGATATTCTCCACCACCCACGCGAAACCGAAGGCAGGGTGGAAATTAGGTCTCACCTGCAGCAGCACCTTCATCCCGCTGCGGAGCTGTTCCCCCGTGGCCCTTTCGAAGCGGGGAGCCAGGATATTCCACGAATTGCGCCAGATATTAGCTCTGGCCTTGGCGACGGGAGTGGCCGACGCCTCGTCTTTCTCAATCAGTTCGATATAACAGTGGCCCCTCGACACGTGCAGCTCGGCGATCTCGGCAGCCACCCAGTAGCTCTTCGGCATCCCGTAGCTGATCACCTCGGCCACCAGCTCGTTGAGTTCGTAGAGCGACACATATTTCTCAGTCATCGCCACCCTCCTTTCCGCTGCAGTAAGCATTCCAGAAGTCGGGTATTCCGTATCCGTAGACGGGGTTGGGGGAATGGCTCAGCGACCCCGATTTCCTCACCAGTTCGATGATTTCGACAGCCGTCTTCTCGGGGAGAGCCTGCCACAGACAGGTCACCATCCCGCAGACGATAGGAGAGGAGTAGCTCGTGCCGTAGCTGCCCCATACGGAACCGGCCGCCGACACCACCTGAGCCGGACTTCCGAGAGCCATCACGTCGGGTTTTACTCTTCCGTCGGCGGTGGGTCCCATTGACGAGAAGATAGCGTTCACCTTATTTTCGCTTACGGCCCCCACGGTGATGACATCCCTGGCGTCGGCCGGGACGGTAAGCATCTTCCACGTATGCACACCCTCGTTGCCGGCGCTGCAGCAGAGTATCATCCCCTTCGACGCTATCATCGATGCAGTATGCGATATGAGAGTGGTCTCGCCGTTAAGGTCGTCATACCAGTGAGAGTCCTCCTTGTTGTCGAATTTCTGGTATCCGAGGGAGCTGTTTATGACGTCAGCCCCCACCGAGTCGGCGAATTCCGCAGCCCCGGCCCAGTAGTCCTCCTCGACGAGGCTCTCCGTCGACACATCCTCGCTGCGCAACAGCCAGTAGGAAGCCTCGGGAGCCGTACCGACAAACACTTCGGGACTGTTCATCGCCATCGTCGACAGTACACTGGTACCATGTTCCGTACCGCAGAACATATCATGATGCCACGACCCTATGAAGTCTTTGTGGCCCAGGATGTTGATATTGCTGAAGCAAGCCAGGCTGTCGCTGTTGTTGAATCCACCGTCGATAACGGCCACGGTCATCCCCTGTCCTCTGAATCCCGCCTCATGGAGTTTCACGCCCCCGATCATCTCTATCTGTTTCTCAGCCTTACCGTAGTGGCTGCCGCGGATGGAGTCCCAGCGGAAGAATCCCTCCTTGCGCTCCTCCCTCTTTCCTGCGTTGCTGTCTACGGAGTCGGGCGACTCCCACACTTTGTGTATCCTCTTCACGCACGGCAGCTGTTGTATCCTGAGCAGCAGGGGGAGGTCGGAGGATTTGGCCAGCAGCGTATTGTTCCACTTGCTCATACCGACGATGCCGACCCCCATATCAGCCACCCGTCGGATATAGTCGGGCGAAAGAGGCAGGTCGGTACTGTCGACGGAGAGACCCTGCCGCCGTCTTCTCTCGAGAGCCTTCGGAGACAGAAACTCCTCCGGTCGGTCGACGGAGTAGGGGGTGCCCTGCTTGTCGGTGAACGTCACTCTGTATATGTAACTTTTCCCCTCGGGATAAGCCACCTTTCCGTCGGGAACGGAAAACAGGCTCAGGGGGAACAGGGCGGTAAATGCCAGCAATATGAGTATCTTTTTCTTCATTTCAGATGCAAAGTTAGATATTTTTCCCGATAATCGACACATTGTAATATAAATAAATGAAAAATTTCTTGCAAAAAAGAAAAAAAAACATTACCTTTGCAGAAGATATAATCAATCATGCTGACAATTTGGATAATAAACGGAATACTGTTGGCTGCCATCATCGGTCTCGTCATCTACAAGCTCATTTATGAGAAGCATGAGGAGAGAGTGATCGCGATGGAGCAGAAACAGATCGCGCGCCTGACGACAATACTCAAGTCGGGCGACGTCACCTTGTGGACTTACAACACCGTAACGCAGATCTTCACCATGTACGGCATGGACATGCAGCCCGTACAGGAGACTCTCAAAAATATGGAAGCCAGGATGGAGAAGGCCGACTTCCAGAATCTCATGGCCTCTATGGGCAAGGTGATGCACGGACTCTCCGACAGGGAAAGCTACCTGCAGCAGGTGTCACGGCGCTACGGCAACAAACCCTCCGAGCTGATCCTCACCCCTCTCAACAAGAAGCCCGACGGTACCGCCACCCTCCTCATGGCCGTGCAGCACGATATGGCCAAGGAGCAGCGCATCCGCCTCGAAGAGGAGAGGACGATGAAGCGCTACCACGCCATCTTCGACGAGAGTACCTTCGATATCGGTATCTACGACAAAGACGGATACCTCGTCGACATGAACCAGCACGCATGCGACACCTTCCAGATCAAGGATGTCGAGGAGATGAAACGGCAGAAGCACAACTTCAGCATGATAAGCCAGTTCGAGGAGATCGACTTCCGCGACCTGCAGCCCCATACCATGGTGTCGATTCGCGACTACGACAAAGACGAGACGATAAAGGAGCGGTTCCCCTATATCACCCTCAAAGGCAAATTCTACTACGAGTCGTCGCTCATACATATCTTCGACGACGAGGGCAACCTGGCCTACGTATGCGCCAGGGGAAAAGACGTCACCGATATCGTCACCGGATACCACAGCTCGCAGGATAACGACGAGGAACTCGTGGAGATGACAGACAGAATCAATCTCATCGTCGACGACGTGAACTTCGTGCTCAACAGCCTCGGATCACGATTCATGAGATACAACCCCGAGACCAGGGAGATGGGTATGTATTACACCATCAACGGCGAGGGAGTGGTATGCGACGAGATCGAGATCTTCGACACTATACAGCCCGACACATACCGCAACCTGCTCGAGGGACTCAACAAGGCCAACCACCGCCTCGACGAGAACTTCCGCATCGACATGCACTCCATATACCCCAATACCGACGGCAGCGACAGATACGTGCAGCTGCAGGTGATGCCGGCCACCTACGACAAGGACGGAAGGGTGAAGACTTACTTCGGAGTGATCATGAACGACAGCAGGATGATCGCCGTGACAAACAAACTCAAGGAGGAGAAGAAAAGAGCCGAGGAAAGCGACTCCATCAAAAACTCCTTCCTCAAGAATATGAGTTTCAAAATCCGCACCCCGCTGAACAATATCGTGGGATTCACCGACCTGCTAAACAGCTCCAACGTGAAGGAAGACCAGCAGGTGTTCGTCGACGAGATAAAGAAGAGCGCCGAGGAACTGCTCGCACTCGTGAGCGACGTGCTGCTCCTCTCGAGACTGGAGTCGAACATGGTGGAGATAAAGACCAGGGAGACCGACGTCACCAACGCCTTCGAGAATGCTTGCAAGGAGGCCTGGGAGAAATACAAACACGACGGGCTGGAACTGATCATCGACAACCCCTACGAGATGCTCTGGGCGGAAATCGACAACGGAAATGTCGACATGGTGATCGAACGACTCGTGAAAAACGCCTGCGAATTCACGGAGAAAGGTGTCGTGAAGTGCGGATACGAATATGTCGGAGGATACCTCACATTCAACTTCGAAGATACCAGCGTCGGAATACCCAAAGACAGACAGGGCGGCGTCTTCGACTCCACCGCCGAAATGCAGTATAACGACTCCCCCGGACTGGGACTGCCGATATGCAAGGCGATGGTGGAGCAGATGGGAGGTCGCATAGGAATGACGTCGACCGAGGGAATGGGAACACACATCTGGTTCTCCGTGCCCTGTTACGTGTCGCAAATGAAGAAAAAGAAGATAATATACGTAGACGATTGATATATGGCGATAGGTGTTCTCATAATACTTCTCTTATTACTCGGCACCCTCCTCTACGGCATTCAGAGGGCCAGGGGAAGGGTGAAAGCCACAACGGCGAAACTCGACCACGACTACGGTCTGCTCAGCGAGGCCGTGAAATACGTGCAGACGATTTATTATAATGTGCAGTCGGGAAAGTTCTATAACGCTTACGGCAGCAGCGTGCCGCAGGAAGGTATCACCGAAGACGATATCGAAAAACAGCTCCTCCCCGACGACGCCAAACGGCTGAGGAAACTCAGGGTGGACATCGCCGACGGGAGCGTCGACTCCGAAAGAGTCAGCTTCCAGTGGAACATCGGCAGCGGGGAGAACCCCGACTGGCATCACTTCAGGGCCTTCGTACTGGCCGAGAAACACAAAGGGAAGGTGGACAATATCTTCTACACCCTCTACGACGTCACCGACGACGTGAAAAGACAGGGAAAGATACAGCAGCTGTCGTGGATCTTCGAACATATCTTCGAACAGAGCGCCGCCGGACAGGCTTACTACGACGGCAGCGGCAAACTGCTCCATATCAACCCCATGATGGGACTGATCTTCGGACAGATCTACGACCTGAGCCAGATCAACGAAAGCAACCTCTTCGACATGGATCCCTTCACCGGTCTCCGCTCCCCCGACAACGTAGAGCCTCTCTATGTATGCACGAGATTCGAGAGAAAGGAAGAAGGCAGCAATGATATCTTCCTCGAGATACGGTTCTACCCCGTGAGAGACAACGCCGGGAATCTTCTCTTCCTCGGCGTCAACGTCGTCGACGTGTCGGAGGTGAGAAACATCTACCTCGAGTCGCGACGAAAGAGAAAAGAGATAAAGGATGCCAGCGACGAGGCAAAGGCCCTGGCACGACAGCTCAGCTATCTGCTCCAGTTCGGAAAACTAACCCTCTGGAAACTCGACAAGGAGCGCAACAGATACGTACTCAAGAAAGACTTCTTCCACGACCACGACGGTATGGATGTGGACGGTGTGGCCGACATCCTCAGCGAAGACACACGGCCGGTATACCAGGCTGCGGTGGAGAAGGTGAGAGCCGGCGTCAGAGACCCGATCTCCGTGATGGTACACGTGAAGACGGAACAGCCCAAGGAAATCGACAAATGGCTCACCATCACGGCGGTACCCAAAGAGCAGGAAGACGGCACACTGCAGTATTTCGGTCTGCAGCGCGACGTCACCGACCTGATACGTATGGAGGAGGAACTGAGACGTCAGGCCGAGATCGCCAACGACTCGGCCCGTCTGAAGAGTCTCTTCCTCGCAAATATGAGTCATGAGATACGCACACCGCTGAACGCCATCGTGGGATTCTCCGACATGCTCGGACTCATGGAGGGCGAAGAGCAAAAGGAGTTTATCGACATCATCAAGAGAAACTCCGAGATGCTGCTCCGTCTTATCAACGATATCCTCGCACTGTCGAAGGCAGAGTCGGGAGGACTGTCGTCGGAACCCAAGGAGGTGGACTTCGCCAAGCAGTTCAACAATATCTACGTGTCGCTGAAGGAAAGGATGACGTCGGCAACCGTCGAGATCCTCGAGGACAATCCCTACGAGTCGCTGGTGATAAATGTCGACATGGAGCGAATACAGCAGGTGATCAACAACTTCGCCATCAACGCGTCGAAGTATACCAAGGAAGGACATATAAAAATAGGATACAGTCTGAAGGAAGACAACCAGCTCTACGTGTACTGTGAAGATACCGGAGAGGGAATCCCGAAAGACAAGCAGAAAGAGATCTTCGAGAAATTCGTGAAGCTCAACAGCTTCGTGCAGGGTACCGGTCTGGGACTCTCCATCTGCAAAGCCATCGCCGACGGATGCGGAGGAAAGATCGGAGTGGACTCCGAGCCGGGAACGGGTTCGACGTTCTGGATACAGGTGCCCTATACCACCGGAGATGACAAACAGTAAAAAGATTGGATTTATGGATAACAAACAAGCAGCATTAGCATTGGGAAGAGAGCCGGTGGGGAAACTGCTGGCACAGTATGCGCTGCCCTCTATCGTGGCGATGACAGCATCGTCGCTCTACAATATGATCGACAGCATCTTCATCGGACAGGGAGTGGGCCCGCTGGCTATCGCCGGACTCGCCATCACCTTCCCCCTGATGAACCTCTCCGCGGCATTCGGAGCCGGAGTGGGAGTGGGAGCGTCGACTTGCATCTCGGTGAAACTGGGACAGAAAGACTACAAGACGGCGGAACACGTGCTCGGAAACACCGTCACCCTCAACGTCATCATCGGTCTCGCCGTGGGAATCATCGGACTCCTGTTCCTCAACCCCATACTCCGTTTCTTCGGAGCCAGCGACGAGACTCTGCCCTACGCCAGAGACTATATGGTGGTGATACTCGCCGCCAACCTGTTCACCCACATGTACTTCGGAATGAACGGAGTGCTCCGGGCCGTGGGCAAGCCCCGTCAGGCCATGGGAGCCACCATCTTCACCGTGGTGATGAACGTGATACTGGCCCCTGTCTTCATCTGGGGCTTCGGATGGGGTATCAAGGGAGCAGCATGGGCCACCGTGATAGCACAGGTGATGGCTCTCTGCTATCAGATGAAAATCTTCAGCGACAAGAAGGAACTGCTTCATCTGCACCGCGGGATATACAAGCTCGACCCCGACATCGTGAAGAATATCATCGGTATCGGTGTGTCGCCCTTCGCCATGAACGTATGCGCCTGTCTCGTCGTAATATTCATCAACAAAGCCCTCGTCACGGAGGGGGGCGATATGGCTGTGGGAGCCTACGGAATAGCCAACAAGGTGGCGTTTCTCTTCGTGATGGTGACGATGGGTATCAACCAGGGGATGCAGCCCATAGCGGGATATAACTACGGAGCCAGGCAGTACGACCGTCTGATGGGAGTGCTCAAGCAGGCGATAATATGGGCCACGGTGGTGATGACCGCCGGATTCATGCTCGCCGTCTTCTGCCCCGTATACCTGGCCCGTCTCTTCACCACCGACCCCACGCTGATCGAGATGGGAGCCAAAGGTATCATGTTCGATATGCTGTTGTTTCCCGTCGTGGGATACCATATGGTCGTCACCAACCTGTTCCAGTGTATCGGAAGGGTGAAGGTGAGCATCTTCCTGTCGCTGTCGAGGCAGCTGATATTCCTGCTGCCCCTGGTGATACTCCTCCCCCCGATATTCGGTGTCGACGGAGTATGGTATGCCATGCCGGCGAGCGACTTCCTGGCGACACTGACCACGGCATGGATGATGATAAGACTGATGAAATCGTTTAAGCAACAGAAAAAGGAGGCCGACAATGGATAAGATAATAATCAACGTAGGACGACAGCTGGGCAGCGGAGGACGAGATATCGCACAAATGCTGGCCATAGACTTCGGATGCAGGTTCTTCGACCGCGAAATCCTCAACCTGGCAGCCAGGGAGAGCGGTTTCAGCGAGGACTTCTTCGAACAGAACGACGAACAGAGGGGCTTCCTGAAGTCTCACTTCCACTTCCACGTACCCTTCGTCAGCGACGTGAACTTCTACAACAACTCCTTCAGTCAGGAGGGGCTCTTCAAGATACAGAGCGACGCCATCAGGAAGGCTGCCACGGAAACGTCGTGTGTCTTCGTGGGACGCTGCGCAGACTATGTGCTCAGAGACTTCGACAACGTGGTGAACATCTTTATCACGGCCGATCTCAACGACCGCGTCGCAAGGGTGATGAAACGGCATAAGTGCGACGAACAGGCGGCGAAGAAATTCATCCGCAACGGTGAGTCGGAACGGTCGTCGTATTATAACTACTACACAGGAAAGAAATGGGGACACAGCTCCAGCTACGACCTCTGTATCAACTCGTCGATCCTCGGTCCTAAGGCGACGGAGGAATTCATCAAGACATTCATAAAGGAGAAATTACAAATAATTTAAATATAAAGGATATGAAGACTTACTTAGTAACCGGTGCCGCAGGTTTCATCGGAGCCAACTACATCAAATACCTGCTCTACAAGAAATATAAGGATGAACCGATAAAGATCATCATCCTCGACGCTCTTACATACGCCGGAAATTTCGGTACTATCAAAGACGATATCGACAACGAACGCTGCTTCTTCATCCACGGGGATATCCGCGACAAGGACCTCGTAGAGTCGATATTCGAGAAAAACGACATCGACTACGTGGTAAACTTCGCCGCAGAGAGCCATGTAGACCGTTCGATCACAAATCCGCAGCTCTTCCTCGAGACTAATATCATGGGTACTCAGAACATGATGGATGCAGCACGCAAGGCCTGGGTTACGGGCAAGGACGAAAACGGATACCCCACATGGAAAGAGGGAAAGAGATACCATCAGGTGTCTACCGACGAGGTGTACGGTTCGCTTGGAGCCGAGGGTTTCTTCACCGAGAAGACGCCTCTCTGTCCTCACAGCCCGTATAGCGCTTCTAAGACCAGCGCAGACATGTTCGTGATGGCTTATCGTGATACCTACCACATGCCAGTTACCATCACACGATGCTCCAACAACTACGGTCCGTATCACTTCCCCGAAAAGCTCATCCCGCTGATTATCAACAATATCCTCGAGGGAAAGAACCTTCCCGTATACGGCAAGGGTGACAACGTGAGAGACTGGCTCTATGTCGAGGATCACTGCAAGGCCATCGATATGGTGGTACGCGAAGGACGCGAGGGTGAGGTGTACAACGTGGGAGGCCACAACGAGATGAAGAACATCGACATCGTGAAGCTCACTATCAAGACCATCCACGACATGATGGCGGAAAACAAAGACCTCCGCAAGGTGCTCCGCAAACAGGAGAAGGATGCCAACGGGGATATCAGTATCGACTGGATCAACGACGACCTTATCACCTTCGTTCCCGACCGTCTCGGTCATGACCAGCGCTACGCCATCGATCCCTCGAAGATCAAGGCCGAGCTGGGATGGTATCCGGAGACTAAGTTTGCCGACGGTATCGTGAAGACCATCAGATGGAACCTCGAGAACCAGGACTGGATCAAGGATGTCACCAGCGGCGACTATAAGAACTACTATCAGAAAATGTACGGCGACAGATAATGAAAAAGATACTTCTCTTAGGCAGTGGCGAACTCGGAAAGGAGTTCGTCATTGCAGCTAAAAGGGCCGGAGCCTACGTGGTGGCCTGCGACAGATACGACAACGCACCGGCGATGCAGGTGGCCGACGAACGCGAGATTTTCTCAATGCTCGACGGCGACGCTCTCGAGGCGGTGGTGAAAAAACATCAGCCGGATATCATCGTTCCCGAAATCGAGGCCATCAGGACAGAACGTCTCTTCGACTTCGAAAAACAGGGGATACAGGTGGTTCCCAGCGCCAGGGCCGTAAACTACACCATGAACAGAAAGGCTATCCGCGACCTGGCGGCGAAGGAACTGGGACTGAAGACGGCCCGTTACTTCTATGCCAAGACCTTCGACGAACTGCAGGAGGCTGCCGCCAAGATCGGGTTCCCCTGTGTCATCAAACCCCTGATGTCATCCTCCGGCCACGGCCAGAGTGTGGTGAAATCAGCCGACGAACTGCAGAAGGCCTTCAGCGACGCGATGGAAGGCAGCCGCGGCGATGTCAAGGAGGTAATCGTCGAGGAGTTTATCAGATTCGACTCGGAGTTCACACTTCTCACCGTAACACAGAAAAACGGACAGACTATCTTCTGTCCTCCCATCGGACACGTGCAGAAGAGCGGCGACTACCGCGAGAGCTGGCAGCCCTACGCCATCAGCGACGAGGCCTTGAAGGAGGCTCAGCAGATGGCTGCGAAGGTGACGGCGGCCCTTACGGGAGCTGGCATCTGGGGAGTGGAATTCTTCTACTCGTCGGAGAGGGGAGTGATATTCTCCGAACTGAGCCCCCGTCCCCACGATACGGGTATGGTGACTCTCGGACATACCACCAACCTCAGTGAGTTCGAACTCCACTTCCGGGCCGTGATGGAACTCCCCATCGCCGGAATACATCTCGAGCACTACGGTTGTTCGGCCGTAGTACTGGCCAAGGAGGATGCTGACCACGCTCCCGAGTATCATCTCGACGAGGCTCTCAGCGAGGACTACACCCGCGTGAGAATCTTCGGAAAGCCCGACCAGCACGTGGGACGCCGCATGGGAGTGGTTCTCTGCTACGGAGATATCGGCTGCGACATCGACGCCCTGCGCGACAAGGCGAAACGTCTGGCCGACACTATCATCAGATAAGGATATGAACAGAATAATCGATTTGTCGAAGATCAACGACCCGAGGGGCAACCTCACTGTCGCAGAGGATCTCAAGGATGTGCCCTTCGAGATAAAGAGGGTATACTGGGTTTACGACGTGCCGGGAGGGGAGTGCCGCGGAGGTCACGCTCATAAGAAATGCCTCGAGTTCATCGTCGCCGTGAGCGGTTCTTTCACCGTCACCCTCGACGACGGGAATAACAAGTCGTCGTATGTCCTCAACCATCCCTACCAGGGACTGCTCGTGGAGACCGGGGTGTGGCGCACGCTGGAGGACTTCTCGTCGGGTGCCGTGTGTCTGGTACTGGCCTCCGACCTCTATGAGGAGGAAGACTATATCCGCGACTACGACGACTTCATACGATATATCGGCAACAAGGACAACGACGGCTGATGTTTGATATCAAGCGATATACCGGTTCCGACAGACTGCAGTGGGATGCTTTCGCCGCAGCGTCGAAGAATGCCACCTTCCTCTTCGACCGAGGATACATGGACTATCACCACGACCGTTTCGACGACTTCTCACTGATGTTTTACCTCGACGGGGAACTATATGCCCTCCTGCCTGCCAACGTCATCACAGACGGGAAAGACGGGGGAGGGAAGACCCTCGTGTCTCATCAGGGACTTACCTACGGAGGACTCATTACCGACCTCAGGGCCTCGGCTGCGGATGTCGACACTCTCTTCGCCGAGATGAATACGTTTCTCCGCGGAGAGGGATTCACGAAGGTGATATACAAGCCCGTGCCGTGGATATATCACAAGTATCCCGCGGAGGAGGATCTGTATTCTCTCTTCAGGACATGCCACGCTCAGCTGACGGTGAGAAACATCGCTTCGGTGATAGATCTTGAACGTCCGGCGAAATGGAGACGCGACAGACGGTATGCGGCGAATAAGGCTCATACCGACGGTATCACGGTCGCGGAGAGCGACGACTTCGAGGGATTCTGGAAGATTCTCGACGACAACCTGATGAACAAATACGGGGCCCGGCCGGTGCACTCCCTGCAGGAGATAACGCTCCTGAAGAGCCGTTTCGTGGATGATATCCGTCTCTTCATGGCAGAGAAAGGGGGAGAGATGCTCGGTGGTACCGTGATCTTTTATAACAGGTATATCGCCCATGCACAGTATATCTCGGCAAGCGGGAGAGGAAAACATCTCCACGCCGTCGACGCCCTCTTCCGGACAATCATCGACCACCATACCGAAGGATTGAGATACTTCGATTTCGGTACGTCGAACGAAGACGGGGGAAGGGTGCTCAACGACACTCTCATCTACCAGAAGGAAGGATTCGGAGGCAGGGGAGTGTGCTACGATACATACCAGTGGAACTTATAATCAAGGAGGACTGACATGATAAAGTATTTGGATCTGAAGAAAATCACCGACATGCACCGCGACGAGATCAGCGATGCTATAGGCAGGGTCGTCGGCAGCGGATGGTATCTCAAAGGTGAGGCGACACAACAGTTCGAGAACGACTACGCCGGATATATCGGAACGAAGTATTGCGTGGCCTGCGGCAACGGTCTCGACGCCCTGACGCTGATGCTGAGGGGATACAAGGAACTGGGTGTCCTCCGGGACGGCGACGAGGTGATCGTTCCGGCAAATACTTATATCGCCACCATGCTGTCGGTAACGGAAAACAATCTTACGCCGGTTCTTGTCGAACCCCTCGCCGACACTTTCCAGATCGACGGCGGCAGGATAGAAGAGGCTCTCACCGACCGTACCCGTGCCGTGATGATAGTACATCTCTACGGTGTCTGCGCTTACACCCCGAAGATCGGTGAGATATGCAAGCGCCACAACCTCCTCCTGCTCGAAGACAACGCACAGGCCCACGGCTGCCTCTTCTCCTCCGACAATCTCTTCGGAGAGAAGATCCGCACCGGTTCTATCGGTGATGCGGCGGCCCACAGCTTCTACCCCGGGAAGAATCTCGGGGCTCTCGGCGATGCGGGAGCCGTTACGACCGACAACAAAGAACTGGCCGAAATGATCCGAGCCCTCGGCAATTACGGTTCGTCGGAAAAGTATATCTTTCCTTATCAGGGAAGAAACAGCCGTATGGACGAGATACAGGCGGCTGTATTGTCGGTGAAACTGAAATACCTCGACGACGACAACCGCCGCCGCCGTGATATCGCCAGGAGATATATCACCGAGGTCGACAATCCCCTCCTCAGGCTCCCGTCGATGGCTCTGTGGCAGAATTCCGTGTTCCATATCTTCCCCGTACTGTGCAGGGAGAGGGATCGTCTGCAGGAATATCTCGCTGAAAAGGGTATCGCCACGATGATCCACTATCCCCTGCCGCCCCACAAACAGAAGTGCTACGGGCAATGGAACGATATGTCGCTGCCGGTGACGGAGAGAATCCACGATCAGGAGATCAGCATACCCCTCAACCAAGCAATGACCGATGACGAAGTGTCAGCAGTCATTGCAGGTCTTAATTCTTTCAGAGTATAGTCTTATTTCTCCGCCTCGAAGCTGCAGGGAAGAGACGACAGACGCTGATACAGTGTTCTGGCGATACGGATATGTCCCGCATCATTGGGATGCAGTCTGTCTTTCTCCGCATTACCGAAATACTGTATGTGTTCGTCGAGCAGGGGGAACAGTCCGCTGTCTGCATTCAGGTCGATGACGGGAACAGCCCATATCCTGCCGGCCTCCACGACAGCGTCGGTATATGTCTGAAACCACTCCCCGCAGGCGTTCTGATACTCCTCCGTGGGCTGGATGTTCTCGTTGCTGAACTCCGCGTAGGCTCTGTGCAGGGGAGTGAGCAGCACGATCTGTTTTGTCGGAAACATCGACTTCACTTTCTGCATCGCGATATTGATCCTTCCCTTGTAGGTGTCCTTATCCATGACGGGAGTACGTTTCAGTCTTTTCACCACGGCCTTCGGGGCATGTACGGCAGCGAGCACCTCGGCGCTGTCTTCCGCAAACCATTCCCCCACGGGAACGGCTGCGTTGAAGTCGTTGGTACCGATGAAGATTAGTATGGCGTCGAAATCCTGTCCGTGTTCCTTCTGCAGTTTTTCGGCCTGACGGGGGATGTCGTTCCACTGTTTTCCGCTGATGGCATATACGTAGGGAGTGATGCCATACCACTCCTGAAGATAGTTCCAGTAGTGGTTCTTTGCACTGATGTTGTTCGGGTCGGTGATAGAGTCGCCGAAGTATGCCACCTTCTTCCCCTTCCACGGATGTTCCGCCACGATGGGGACGATTGTCAGGAAGCACAATAATACCGATAGAATCTTTCTTTTCATACACATATATTTATAAGGCAGCCTCGAGGAGGATTTCCGATATCGTGGGGTGGGCGTGTACCATAGCGGCCAGATCGGCGACGGTGGCATCCTTGCACATCAGTACCGAAGCCTCCTGCGCCAGATCGGCTGCATGAGCCCCGTATACATGGCATCCGATGATGCGGCCGCTATCCGTCTCGGAGATCAGCTTCAGCATCCCGTCGGTTTCCATCATCGCCACGGCCTTGCCGTTGGAACGGTAGAAACTCTTCCCGACGGTGTATGCGATGCCCTCGTCCTTGCACTGATCCTCCGTCTTTCCCACGGAGGCTGCCTCGGGAGAGGTGAACACCGCCGAGGGGATGATATCGAGCCGTATATCGTCGTCTTTCCCGAGGATATGGTTTACTGCCCTGCGAGCCTGGAATTCGGCGGCGTGGGCCAGCATGCAACGGCCGTTGACATCCCCGATGGCATAGATTCCTCCGAGGCCTGTCATCATATTGTCGTCGACAAGAATCGCCCCTCTGTCGATGGTGATCTCGTCTCTTGTCTCCTCCTGGAAACCGATACTGAAGACGTCGGACGACTGCGGGGCTCTTCCCGTAGCCATCAGCACGAGGTCGGCCTCTATCTCCTCGATCTTCCCCTTGCGTTCGAAGATCACCCGGGTAGTGCCGTCATCGTTCTTCACGATATCCCTGACGCCGCTCTGCATATAGAAGTCGACGCCCTTCTTCGATATCGTCTGCCGCAGCCGTTTCGCGATGTCGGAGTCGAGGGAGGGGAGACATTCCTTCAGAAACTCCACCACCGACACCTTGCTCCCGAAGGCGTTGAAACAGGAGGCGAACTCCATTCCTATCACCCCGGCTCCGATGATACACAGCCGGCGGGGAACTTCCGTGATGTCGAGCAGTCCGCTGCTGTTTACCACCGTGTCGGGCAGGTCGTGTTCCAGCCTGAGCATCTTAGGAACCGATCCGGTGGCGATGATCACACTGCCGGCCTCGTAGTCCTCGTTGCCGGCTCTCACCACCTTCATGTCGCCGTCGATACCCGCGATGACAGCCCTGCTGTTTACCACCGTGATACCGGGTGTCTTCATCAGCAGTTCCACCCCGCTGCGCAGCTGTCCCACCACTTCCTGTTTCCTCTGTGTTATCTTCCCGAAGTCGAGCGAATACTGCAGACCGTCGAGACCGAGTTTGTCGGCCTCTTTCAGGGTGTCGATGATCTCCGCATGACGGCAGAACACCTTCGTGGGGATGCATCCCTCGTTGAGACAGGTACCCCCGAGATGACGGTCTTCGAACAGCGTCACCCCGAGTCCTGCCTTGGCAGCGTGGAGGGCTGCGGTATATCCACCGGGCCCTCCACCTATTATAATAAGATCTGTCTGTATCATACTATTCAAATTTCAGTACGGGATGTTTCGCAGCCAGTACGTCGTCCACTCTTCCGATGGGAGTGTCGTGGGGTGCTGACAGCACCACCTCCGGCTCGTTCTTCGCTTCCTCGGCGATATGCCGCATCACGCCGATAAAACCGTCTATCGTCTCCTTGCTCTCGTTCTCCGTCGGTTCTATCATCAGCGACTGATGGAAGAGCAGCGGGAAGTAGATCGTAGGTGCGTGGTATCCGTAGTCGAGCAGCCGTTTCGCCACATCCATGGTCGTTACTCCGGTGGACTTGTCCTTCAGACCGTCGAACACGAACTCGTGTTTGCAGAGTCCGGCGATGGGCAGTTCGTATACGTCCTTCAGCGACTCCTTGATGTAGTTGGCGTTGAGGGTGGCGAGTTTTCCCACCATCGGGATATACTCCCTGCCGAGGGTGAGGATATAAGCGTAGGCTTTCATAATCACCCCGAAGTTACCGCGGAACGACCCTACGGAGTCATGCTCTCCGTCGTTCTCGAAACCGGCGACGGGGAGGAACTGTTCCAGACCTTTTCTCACTCCCACGGGTCCGCTGCCCGGTCCTCCTCCTCCGTGGGGTGTGGAGAACGTCTTGTGCAGGTTGATATGCATCACATCGAAACCCATATCTCCCGGACGACACATACCGAGCATCGGGTTGAGGTTGGCTCCGTCGTAGTAGAGCAGTCCTCCGTGGCTGTGCACTATCTCCGCGATCTCGGGGATATCTTTCTCGAAGAGTCCGAGGGTATTGGGGTTGGTCATCATTATCGCGGCTACGTTGTCGTCGATCACCTCGCGGAGGTTGCTGACGTCGACGAGACCTTCGGCGGTACTCTTCACCTCGACGATTTCCAGTCCGCATACCGCTGCCGAGGCAGGGTTGGTACCGTGTGCCGAGTCGGGGACGATCACCTTCGTGCGATGGCTGTCGCCGCGGCTGTTGTGGTAGGCTCTTATGATCATCAGACCCGTGAGCTCGCCGTGGGCTCCGGCACAGGGGCTGAGGGTGAAGTCGGCCAGACCGGTGAGTTCAGCGAGCAGATGTCTCATATCCTTGTATATCTGCATCGCTCCCTTGCATGTCTCTTCGGGCTGCATGGGGTGCAGGGATGTGAATGCGGGGAGGGCTGCCATCTCTTCGTTGATCGCGGGGTTGTATTTCATCGTACAACTGCCGAGGGGATAGAATCCGTTGTTCACGCCGAAGTTGTTGCCGCTGTGGTTGGTATAGTGTCTTACGACGGTCATCTCGTCGCATTCCGGCAGCCGTGCGTCGTCTTTGCGTCTCAGCTCTCCGGGGATGTCACCGGTGGAATACTGTCCGTATCTGTTTGCGGGCAGCGAATATCCGCGCCGTCCCTCGTGCGAGAGTTCGAAAATGAGTTTTCCGTATAGTTTGTTGTTCATGACTCGATAAGATTTACAAGTTTGTCGATTTCCTCTTTCGTACGTTTCTCAGTCACGGCAAACATGATGACGTTGCCGCCCAGGTGCAGTCCTGCCATGATTCCTTCGCCGAGGAGACGTTTCTGCAGGGCCTCCGCATCACCGTCGTATCTCACGCAGAACTCGTTGAAGAAGGGTTTGTCGTATACCTTGGTGAAATGTCCCGTCGCCGTGAGTTTGTCGCAGAGGTAGTGGGCTCCGGCATACGACAGTTCGGCCGCCTCCTTGAGACCTTCCCTGCCCATGAGCGACATGTAGACGGTGACGTAGAGAGCCATCAGACTCTCGTTGGAACAGATATTCGACGTGGCCTTCTGACGGCGGATATGCTGCTCCCTGGCCTGCAGGGTGAGTACGAAGGCCCTCTGTCCGCGGCTGTCGACGGTCTGTCCTACGATGCGGCCGGGCATCTTCCTCACGAGTTTCTCCGTACAGCACATATATCCCAGATAGGGACCTCCGAAACACATCGGCAAACCGAGGCTCTGGGCTTCTCCCACGGCGACGTCGGCGCCCCATTCGGCGGGGGTCTTCAGTATCGCGAGGTCGGCGGCGACGCTGTTGACGATGAAGAGTGCCTTCTGTTCGTGGCACTTGTCGGCCATACCGCCGAAGTCTTCGATGATACCGTATTTGTTAGGCTGCTGTACGATCATTCCGGCGGAGCCTCCGCGGGCCATATCACTCTCGAAGGCCGCCACGTCGGTGACGCCGTCTTTCTCTGCGACCACGTCGATATCAAAACCGTGATAGCGGGCGTAGGTCTTCACCACGTTGAGGATCTTTTCGTCCACCGTGGCGCTCACCATCACCCTGTCGGCCTTCTTGACGTTGTTGAATGCCATCATGGCGGCCTCGGCGGTGGCTGTCGACCCGTCGTACATGGAGGCGTTGGACACGTCCATACCGGTAAGTCTGCACATCATCGTCTGGTATTCGAAGATATAGTGCAGCGTGCCCTGTGATATCTCCGCCTGATACGGGGTGTAACTGGTGAGATATTCCGACCGCTGTATTATCTGTGGTACTACGGCGGGGGAGTAGTGGTCGTAGACTCCGCCTCCGGCGAAGACGGTGAGCCGGGTGTTCTCCCCGGCGAGGTTCTCGAAGTGCTGTCTCAGTTCTGTCTCGCTCTTCGCCTCGGGGATGTCGTAACCGTCTTTGAGCAGCAGCTCGCGGGGTACGTCAACGTAGAGGTCTTCCAGCGATCCGGCGCCGCACTTGGCGAGCATCTCCCTGATTTCCTCCTCGGTATGAGGAAAAAACCTATGCATTGCAGAATTCTTCATAAGCCTTGGCATCCATCAGCTTGTCCAGTTCTCCCTTGTCGCTAAGCGCCACCTTCATGATCCAGTTCTCGTAGGCGTCCTCGTTGACTTTCTCCGGAGCGTCCTCGAGCTCCTCGTTGACGGCTACCACGGTACCGCTCACCGGTGATATCAGGTCGCTGGCGGCCTTGACACTCTCCACGGCTCCGAACTCTTCTCCGGCGGTAACCTCGTCGTCTTCCTCGGGCATGTCGACATACACCACATTACCGAGCTGGCTCTGTGCGTAGTCTGTGATTCCTACAAATCCGAAGTCTCCTTCCACTCTCACGTATTCGTGCGACTCTGTATAGTAGAGTCCTTCAATAACTTTTGCCATAATAGTATATTTTTTACGTTTTGTTAGTAATGTTATTTCTTATAATGTTTCTGGTAGAATTTCTTCGCCACGCGATGGCCTGCGAAGGTCTTCTTCCTGATCTGCACCTCGAAGGTCTCCTCGGCCCAGTGTTCCTTGTCCTTGGTCAGGGCCGACGACTCCACGAGGGCCATGCAGACACTCTTGTCGACGGAGATGCAGTGGTATCCCGTCGTCACCGTCCCAACCTGTCGTCCGTCTTTCAGCACTGCGTATCCGTGGCGTGGGATGGCCTTGTCTTCGAGCTCGATTCCGATGAGCTTCTTATCGGTACCGTTCTCCTTCTGCTGCCGCAGGGCCTCGCATCCGATGAAACCGCCCTCTTTGTCGAGTTTCACGAACATCCCGAGTCCGGCCATGACGGGTGATATCTCCTCACTCAGCTCGTCGCCGTAGAGGGGCAGTCCCACCTCGAACCTGAGGGTGTCTCTGCATCCCAGTCCGCAGGGCTTGCACCGTTTGCTCTCCATCAGCTTGTCCCATGCCGACTGTATGTATCCGTGGGATCCGTAGATCTCGAAACCGTCCTCGCCGGTATATCCAGTGCGGCTCACTATCAGCTGCTCGTCCCCGATGTCGATGGTCTTGGCGGTATAGAAGACCAGTTCGGCGCATTGCAGTCCGAGCACTTCCTGCATCACGGCTTCCGACTGCGGCCCTTGCACTGCCAGCTGTCCGTAACTGTCGGAGGCATGGTCGAGTTCCATGTCGGCGGTGGGGTAGAGGGCGATGAAGGCCTTGGCCTGCCGCTGTATCCAGTCCCAGTCTTTGTCGATATTGGCGGCGTTGATCACGAGGAAGTATTCGTTGTCTTTCATCTTATACACGAGCAGGTCGTCGACGGTACCGCCGTCGTCGTGGCACATCATCCCGTAGAAGATCTTTCCGTCGGGGGCTCCTTTGATGTCGTTGGTGAAGATCCGGCTGACGAATTCTTCTGCATCCCCGCCCTTGATGATTACTTCTCCCATGTGCGACACGTCGAAGACGCCGCAGTCTTTCCTTACGGCCTCGTGCTCCTCGATGATCGAAGAGTACTGTATCGGCATTATGAATCCTCCGAAGGGCTGCATCAGGGCGCCCAGGGCTACGTGTCTGTCGTAGAGACAGGTTTTCTTGTTTTCAGTCATAGTAATATCAAATTTATCAATTCTTGTTTTTTCAGATTGAGTATTGCCTGTTCCGCCGCGTCGCCGAGAGCTGCTTCGAGCTCGGCTCTGTCTGCGGCTCTGTTTATCAAACGTCCGAGGAGGGCGTCGAGGTCACCGGTGAGGAAGAAATCTCCCAAAAGATTAACGCTTTTTATCACTTTCCTCACTTTTCCTCCTCCGGCCTCTGTCTTTATCTCCATGCGGAGCTCGAGGTCGCCGACATTTTCGATTCTCTTTTTCTTCACTACGGTATACTTCGGGTTGTTGCCGAAGATGAAGCTGTCGTCGAGATATTCCTCTTCTATCTTTTCTATCTCTCTGATGTCGTCGTCGTCGAGGGTCATCGTCGTGCTGCATAGGGTCTGTCTGAAGGCGACGATGATCTCGCCGAGAGACTTCTCCGTATGGTCCTTGAGCAGCGTGATATGCTGTCTGACGCTCTTCACACCCTTGCTCTGCAGTTTGCTGTCGGCGGGGGTGATGCTGCCTGTCATCAGCCTCATGTCGGTGTCGTAGAGCAGGGTGCCGTGGACGATGTCCCGTCCGGGGAGTCGGTAGAAGGCTGTCCCCGATACTTTCCTGCCGCCGATGAGGATGTCGTTGCGGCCGGTGACTGCGGCGGCGATACCGATCCGGCTGAGCACGAGGGCTATCATATTGATATATCTGCTGAAGGTAAGACCTACATGGTCGTCCTTCGTGATATACGACATCATCACATTTCCGCCGTCGCTGTATACGCATCCGCCGCCGCTCTTCCGACGGTACATCGCGATACCGTTATTACGGCAGAAGGGGATGTTAACCTCGCTCTCTATCAACTGGTTGCGACCGAAGATTACCGACGGCGGGGTCTGCCACATGAAGAAATAGTCGCCCGCGGCTTTCTCCCTGGCCACAAATTCTTCCATGGCGAGGTAAAAAGACAGGCGGCGGGGGCCGTTATCAGGCAGTTCTACGTATGTCATAGCGCAACGATTACTTTCGACTACAAATATAAGGAGATTCCGCGAAATAACCAAATAAAATGCAGTAAAAATTCATTTTGTGGGGGAAATATGTCGGCAGAGGGCTCTCCTCCTTCCTTCTGGGAGGAGGTGGAGGATGTCGCCAGACTTCCGGCGGAGGAGAACTTTTCCCCTCGTTGTACTGCCGTTGCTAGTAGTCCTGCCAAGCCTGACGGGGACGTGGATCCATTGGGATAGAATGTCACTTTCTGCGACATCATGTTTTTGATGTTTGCGACTCTGTAAAGTTTGTTCATAATTTCCTCCTGCTTTTAATTGTTAATATTTTTCGGATTATCGCGATATGCGATTTTTCTCGATTTCAGATGCAAAGGTACTGCTCTTTTCCCGTCCTTCCAAATTTTTCCGGAACTTTCGACTAACCGAAATTTTTTCCGAGGGTCGAGGTATCGGAATCCCGACCTGCCGCACCTCGCGCAGCTTTCCTTGCGTACGTACACAGGGCTTTTTGGTTAAAAATCTGTCACTCCTCGCGCAGGATATTTTATCCGTCTGATTATCAACAATTTGACGACAGGTATCTTCCGCCGTATCCT
>Ga0065709_1000020_pt1 | contig 26015 bp, 13 predicted proteins | sample Hoacrofraction14_2_FD_59096 | JGI IMG/M metagenome (GOLD analysis project Ga0065709, IMG submission 59096) | Hoatzin crop microbial communities from Cojedes, Venezuela, sample from fiber fraction 14 v1 | ecosystem: Host-associated > Birds > Digestive system > Esophagus > Crop | place: Venezuela...
TGCCGTAGCTGGGTTGCAGTTGAGCGCATAGTAACCATCGGAGTAGCTTTGCGCAATCACATCGGCTGTGCCGGTGATAGTAAGCGTTCCAGCAGCGCCTTCATCGCCGCCACCAATGGCGGATGCCTCATTTCCAGCGTAGGCCTTAACCATGCCACCAGAAATGTTTACAGTTCCACCTGCACCGCAATCGCCACCGCCGATGCCAGCTGCGTACTCGCCGCCTGTGGCAGTCACGTTACCACCAAGGATGTTGATAGTTCCATTGTTACCTTCATCACCACTACCGATGCCAGCTTGACTCTCTCCGCCTTTTGCAGTTAAAGCACCAGTGCCAGCGATGTCTTGTGTCTCATCGCCGATGGTGATAGTGAGCGTGCCCTTTTTTATCACTTCAATACCACCAGCCGAGGCATCGAGGGTTGCACCATCGAGCAGAATCAAGGTCACATTGTTCCTGTTCACATAGATACGCTCGCTTGCTGTTACATCGTCCTTAACCACCCAAGTGCCGCTGGTGAGCGTCGTGGTGGAGCTGGTGATTAGTGAATAGTCTCTTGTTGAAACGGTGTCGCCCGTGGCTGTGAGGTAATAAACAGGGTTGTTATCGGTCCACTGGGCATATAAGGTGGTGTTACGATAGAATGCGGCTTTATCACCTGGATAATACTTCGTGCCCGAGCCATCGGCAGCCGTGTTCCAACTTATAAAATACAAGCCAGCGTTGATGAATTGATTTTCGCTGATAACTACCGAGTCTCCCCCCGCTATAGTTACTGGGGCCATAGTTCCTTCGCCACCATTAGCATCGTAGGTTATCGTGCATGATTCTGGGAGCACCGCAAAGAAGATATGGGCATATTGATAGGTGTTACCAAGGCCTACGTCAAGCAAGTTAACCTGCGACTTGGAAGGCGTGCCCGTAATATCATTTCCATCAACATCTTGAACGAATGCAGCATAGCCATCACTGGGCGTTGCCGTGGCTGCGGAGCAGTCGAGGGCATAGTCATTGGTGCTTTGCACAATCACATCGGCTGTGCCACTGATAGTAAGCGTTCCTTTTGTTGAACTAGCCCAGCCTGCACCGATGGCACTGGCGATACTTCCTGCGTAGGCCTTCACAGTGCCGCCCTGGATGTTGACAGTGCCGCCGCCACCATAGTCCCCGCCACCGATGCAAGCAGCACGACGGCCGCCTGTGGCAGTCACGTTACCACCAAGGATGTTCACAGTGCCGTTAGTGCCATACTTACCGCCACCGATGCCAGCTTGATTCTCTCCACCTGTCGCAGTTAACGCGCCCGTGCCAGCGATGTTTTGAGTCTCATCGCCAATGGTAATCGTGAGCGTGCCACCATTGAGCACTTCAATACCACCAGCGGTGGCATCGAGCGTGGCATCATCGAGCAGAATCAAGGTCACATCGTTCTTGTTTACATAGATGCGCTTGCCCGCCGTTACAGCGTCCTTAACCACCCACGTTCCGCTGGTGAGCATCGTAGTGGAACTAGTGACTACGGAATAATCTCCTGTGTATGTAGTGTCGCCCGTGGCTGTGACGTAATAAACCTTCTGTTGCCATTGAGCATATAGGGTGGTATCGCTAAGCAATCTGATTTTATCGCCTGGATTAAACCGCTTGCCTGTGCCATCGGCAGCCGTGTTCCAGCTTGTAAAACACAAGTCACCGTTGGTGAATTGGTTTTCGCTGATAACGACCGAGTCACCCCACGCCACCGTTACCGAATTCGTAGTTCCTACGCCGTCATTAGCATTGTAGGTTATCGTGCATGAATCAGAAGAAGCTTCAAAGAAAATGTGGGCATATAGATAGCTCGAACTTAGACCGAGAGATACCAAGTCGACCTGCGATTTCGATGGCGTGCTTCCAATGTTATTCCCATTGGCATCTTGCACATACACGGCATAGCCCTCGTCAGGCGTTGCCGTAGCCGTGGAGCAATAAAGCGCAAAGCGGTCAAAATAGGCCTTATTGCCCTGCGCAATTACATCGGCTGTGCCGCTGATAGTAAGCGTTCCTTTATCGCCAAGATAACCACCGCCGATGCCATGGGAGTCGTAACTTGCGTATGCTTTTACTATGCCGCCCGTAATATTCACGGTGCCTCCTGCGCCATTACTGCCACCGCCGATGCCAGCACCTTGAGATCCGCCAGTGGCAGTCACGTTACCACCATAGATGTTTATAGTGCCGTTAGCGCCATAATCACCACCACCGATGCCAGCTTGCTTGCTGCCGCCTGTTGCAGTTAATGAACCTGTGCCAGCAATGTCTTGGCTCATGGCCCCAGCAGTAATCGTGAGTGTTCCACCCCCTATCACTTCAATACCGCCACCTGTGGTGGCATCGAGCGTAGCATCATCGAGCAGAATCAAGGTCACGTTATTGGTGTTCACATAGATGCGCTTGCTCGCCGTTACATTGTCCTTAACCACCCAGATGCCGCTGGTGAGCGTCTCAGTGGAACTGGTCACCTCGGAATACTCTTGCGTAGACACCGTCTCGCCCGCAGCTGTGAGGTAATACACTGGTCGGGTGGATGTCCACTGGGCATACAAGGTAATATCGCTATCGAATTGAACTTCATCGCCTGGATTATACCGAGTGCCCGTGCCATCGGCCGCCGTATTCCAGCTGTGGAAATACAACTCACTATGGGTGAATTGGTTTTCGCTGATAACTATCGTGTCACCTACTTTATAGTTTGTCTGCTCCATGGTTCCACTGCCACCATTGGCCTCGTAGGTCACAGTAAAAGCAGATGTTCCCATAAAGATGTGGGCATATTGATTGCTCGAGCCAAGACCCAAGTCATTCAAGTTGACCTGCGAAGAGGATGGCGTGCTACCAATGTCCTTTCCATCGGCATCTTGCACCCACACGGCATAGCCCTCACTAGGCGTGGCCGTGGCCGAGGAGCACCAAATTGAATTATAACCCTGGGTGTCGCAACGCACGATCACATCGGCTGTACCACCGATGGTCAGTGCTCCTGCACCGCCGCTGTTGCCGCCACCGATAGCGCTGGCATAGCTTGGCGCGTAAGCCTCAATGGTTCCACCGAGGATGTTGACAGCACCGCCATTGCCACCCTTGCCACCACCGATGGCAGCCTGATAGTCTCCGCTTTTTGCCGTTAAAGCTCCAGTGCCGTCAAAGTTTTGGGTTGTACCACCGACGGTGATGGTAAGTTTGCCCTCATCAACGACTTCAATACCACCACTCGTGGCATCGAGAGTTGCGCCATCGAACAGCACCAAGGTCACATCGTTGGAGCCTACATTGAGTCGCCCACTCGCCGTTACAGCGCCCTTAACCACCCACGTGCCGCTGGTGAGCGTCTCGGTGGAGCTAGTCACCACAGAATACTCTACCGTAGATGCGGTATCACCGGCAGCTGTGCAGTAATAAACCAGCTGTTTCCATTGAGCATATAGGGTAGTATTGCTACTGAATGTAGCCTCATCGCCTGGTATATACTGCGTGCCCGTGCCATCGGCCGCTGTGTTCCAGCTGTGGAAAGACAACTCACTATGGGTGAACTGGTTTTCGCTAATGGTTACCACATCGCCAATAGGGACACTTTGCGGTTCCATGGTTCCACTGCCACCATTAGCTTCGTAGGTCACGACATAAGTAGTCGGTTCCATAAAGATGTGAGCATATTGAATGTTGTCACCAAGTCCAAGTTTAATCAAGTCGACCTGCGATGTAGAAGGCGTGGTGACCGTGCCATTAGAAATGTTGTTTCCATCGGCATCTTGCACATACACAGCATACCCCTCATCGGGCGTTGCCGATGCCTTGGTGCAGTAGATAGCATTAACCCCATCACCATTTCCTTGCATGATTACATCGGCTGTCCCGCTAATGGTAAGCGTGCCCGCCGAGCCACCATTGCCACCACCGATGGCACTGGCATTACTACTAGCGTAGACCTTCACCGTGCCACCCGTAATATTTACGGTGCCGCCACCATCTTGATAACCGCCACCGATGCCAGCAGCATAAGAGCCGGCAGTGGCCGTGATGGTGCCACCACCGATGTTCACGGTGCCGCACGATGCGCCGCGACCACCACCGATGCCGGCTGCATTTTCACCTCCCGTGGCTGTGATGACGCCACCAACGATGTTCACAGTGCCACTTGTCGTAGTGATTCCGCTACCGATGCCAGCTTGCCTAGATCCACCCGTTGCAGTTAACGCACCAGTGCCAGTGATGCCTTGCGTCTCGGCGCCAATGGTAATCGTGAGCGTTCCACCCTCAATCACCTCAATGCCACCACTCGTGGCATCGAGCGAAGCATCATCGAGCAGAATCAACGTTACATCGTTCTTGTTCACGTAGATTCGCTCAGTGGCTACCACCGAGCCTGTGACGACCCAAATGCCGCTCGATAGCGAGTTAGTACCAGCCTCAACCACATTAGCATCGCTGGTCGAAACCACCGTGCCATCGGCTTTTTTGTAGTAATAAGTATCGGCCCACGCCACTTGCGGCGTCAGCACTGCAACCAGGAGCATCAGCACCTGTAGCAAGAGTAATCTCTTTTTCATTGTTTCTATAGATTTTGTAAAATTTTCCAACTTGCAAAATTACACATAATTTTGAAACTACAAAAAAATAATAAGTCTGCGCAGGTCTGCGGGAGGCCTTGTTGTGGATGTGGGGGGATTTTGGTAACTTTGCGGGGTGATAATTATTAAGAAAGGAATGAATGTATGAAAGAAGCAGTATTGTTTGTTGGACATGGGTCGCCGATGAATGCGATTGGTGATAATCGGGCACGGAAGCAGTGGAAGGTTGTGGGTGAGCAACTGGGNAAGCCGCAGGTGATTGTGGCAGTGTCGGCTCACTGGATGACCGAGAAGATTGCGGTGCGNCGTGCGCAGGATAATCCACAGGTGAATGATATGTATGGGTTCCCCTCGGCGCTCTATGAGGTTCACTATGAGCCGGCGAGTTCGGTCGAGGTGGCCGATAAGGTGCTGGCTGCGCTGGGCGACATGGCGCGGGTGAACAATGACTGGGGCATCGACCATGGAATTTGGACGGTGCTGTGCAATATGTACCCCGACGCCGATGTGCCGGTGGTGATGGTGAGCGTCGACNCGCGTATGCCATTGAGCGACGCTTATGCCATGGGCACGAAGTTGACCAGCCTGCGCGAGCAGGGCGCGATGATAGTGTGCAGCGGCAACGTGGTGCACAACTTGGGTCAGGTGAACTGGCGCATGCGCGATGGCTACCCNTGGGCGCAGGAGTTTGACGACATCATCAAGGAGCTAGTAATGACCCACTCCATCGAGGCCACGACNGATTTCACCGAGATAGAGCACTACGACNTGGNNGTCCCCACCNTNGAGCATTTCATGCCCCTGATGGTCGCNCTGGGCGCCAAAGACGAGCACGACACCGTGCAGGCCTTCAACGAGTACTGTGAACTGGGCTCAATGTCGATGACCTCCTACATCTTTAAACCCGAGAAGTAGNNNCNCCACGCGGAAAACATTGCTTGCTGCAATGCTACTTATATTTTATTAAATTATGCAACGTGATTGCCACTTTCGAAACTTAAGAAATTAAGATGGAAAAGAAAAATAGCATTATATCGACAGATATTGAACAACAGTTTTCAGAACTGTTAAGCCACATACAAAACCAACGAGCAGCGACCTCTCGTATGGTCAACGAGAAAGTGCTGCAAACGGCATGGAATGTGGGTGGATATGTGTCAAATAAGCTGAAAAGCCAAGAATGGGGAAGTAAAGTTGTCACTCAATTCTCGGAATATGTGCGCACCCATGACCCGATGCTAAAGGGCTTCGGACGGAGTAACATATACAATATGGTGAAACTCTATGAAGAATACTCATCATCAGAGTTCCTCAATGCGCTGAAACATTTTGTTNCCACCAAATTTGTNCAGTCGGAAACTGCACAAATAGAGGCAAAAGAATTTGTCCAGCCAAAAACTGGACAATTACAAAACACAACTTTTGTCCAGCCAGAAATTGGACAAATGCCAGGGATACTTAAACTCATCACGTTTTCAAATCATATTACTATTCTGAATGCGTGCAAAAGCAAGGAGGAACGCTTGTTCTATATGCTATATGCCCATAAAGAAAGGCTAAACAAGAGAGAACTTTCGCGTTGCATCGCTACAAATACTTTTTCTTTATTACTGGGCAAAAAAGAGAATCTTTCAAAGGGGTTGTTGACGCAATATCCGCAAGCTCCGTTGCTCTTTAAGGACACCGTCTTTGTGGATTTCCTGGATTTGCCGGCAAAGCATTCCGAAAAGAAGCTGCGCGACGGCATCTTGTCACACATGAGGCAGTTTATTTTGGAATTGGGAAAAGACTTTCTTTTTGTAGATCAAGAATATCAGCTTCAAGTTGGTGCATCAACATTCAAGGCCGACCTGCTATTTTTCCATCGNGGGTTACAAGCATTGGTGGCAATAGAACTGAAAAAGTCGAAGTTTCAACCCAAAGACTTGGGGCAATTAGAGTTCTATCTTGAGGCACTCGACCGAGATGTGCGCCGTTCCAATGAAAATCCCAGCATCGGAATACTTCTCTGTCCCGAAGCCGACCGTGTTGTGGTGGAATATGCGATGAGTCGGAGTATGAGTCCAACAATGGTAGCCGAATATAAACGACTGTTGATTCCTAAAGAGAAAATGCANCAACTGCTTGATGAATACTGCAGTTTCTTGGAGATCAATAAAAACAAATAAAACAACAAAATTTTTGACACTGCTAATTTGCAGATGTNTTTTCATCCATACTCAAAATTAGCAGCGTGATTATCACTTGCGAAACATAAGAAACTAGTTTTGTGTTATGATTACGATTGAGGATTTTAATGTGCTGGAGCATTTCACGGAGTATCTGGCTGAGGTGCCGTNTGACACGACGCCGCGGGAGTTGTACACGCCGACGNCGCTTTATGGGGATGGGTACGACGAGCGGGTGTATGCGCACTTCTTGAAGACGGGGAAGCACTCGTGTAGCGAGGAGGAGATGCTGGCGCGGGCGTTGCACGACTGGGCGATTGACCGGGCGCTGAAGGAGTACTTGAGTCACTATGAGCCCACGCGCATCGTGGGGGTGATGGGTGGTCACAGCATGAAGCGTACCGACCCGATGTTCCGCGAAATAGCGCTGCTGGCGCGCGGCCTTACCGAACGTGGCATCCTCATGGTCACGGGTGGCGGACCGGGCGCAATGGAGGCAACGCACCTGGGCGCGTGGATGGCTGGTCGCGACGATGGGGCGCTCGACGAGGCACTGGAGATATTGAAGGCTGCGCCCACCTTTGGCGACGAGACGTGGTTGCAGACGGCTGCCACAGTGCGTCGCCGTTTTCCCCAGTCGCAGTATCGCAGCCTGGGCATCCCCACGTGGCTCTACGGGCACGAACCCACTACGCCGTTTGCCACCGACATTGCGAAGTACTTCGACAACAGCGTGCGCGAGGACACCATCCTCACCATTGCCTACGGCGGCATCGTCTTCACCCCCGGCAGTGCTGGCACGATGCAAGAAATTTTTCAGGAGGCGGTGCAGAACCACTATCTCACCTACGAGATATCGTCGCCCATGGTGTTCCTGGGCCGCAAGTTCTGGACCGACGACATCCCCGTTTACCCCTTCCTGGAGCAACTCATGCNNGAGAACAAGTACAAAAACCTCATCCTCGCGCTCACCGACACTGCTGCCGACGCCATCACCGCCCTCGGCTTCTGACGTTCNACNNGCAACGGCCACAACAAGCGCCCCAGTCCTCACCACGAGAACTGGGGCGCAANGTTGATGNNGTAGCTGTCGAGTGCTATGGATTAGCGAACGACTACCTTCTTGCCGTTTTGGATNTAGATGCCGGGTGCGGGATTAACCACGCGTTGGCCTTGCAGGTTGTAGATGGGNCCATCGGTGGCGGGAGCGTCGATGCTGAGTTGGCCGATGCTGCTGGTCGAGGTCATGCGGATGTTGTCGAGCACNACATATTCGCTCATCGAGTTGCTCACGAGNANGAATTTCACGATGATGTANGGCTCGTTGANGTACGCCGACAGGTCGACGGTGGCNGTCTTCCACTGGGCTTCCTCGACGCCATCGAGGGCGAGGGTGGTGAGCAGGTCGGTNTCNCCATCCTGCGGGAAGGTCTCGACGAGTACGCCAATCGACGACGAGGTCGATGGCATGCAGTAGTAGTCGAATGTCAACGTGGGCGAGGGTGCGCCAGCGAGGCTGTACTTGCCCGTGTTGAACGACACATAGTTCATCTTGCTGCTCGACGAGGGCATGTAGATGACGCTACCCTGGTCGTCGTCGCTGCTCAGTTGCTTGTACAGGCCGAAGTTGCTGGCATCGCCCTCGAGCCAAACGAAGTTTTCGCTGGTGAGGGTGCCGCCGGTGAACGANTCGTTGTANGGCAGTGCGTAGGGAGCACCGATGACGATGCTGTTAGANGCCACGGGGTTGCTCCAGCCAGCGGCNTTCTCGGCNTCGATGGCGTAGTAGAGCAGCTGCTGGTCACCCGTTGCCGAAGCGTCGCCCGTGTTAAAGGGCGAGGTGATGTTGCGCTGTTTCTCGACGGCATAGCCCTCGTCGTCGATGTCATAGAGGTTATAGGTGAGCAGGGCAGGGTTCAGAGCCAGGCCATTGACACCCACGGTGGGAGCGACCCAGCTGAGCACGGCTTGCTCGCCGCCATCGCGCANTTGCACGTTGGTGGGNTCGAGCGGCAGGTCNTGNCCGATGAACAGGGTTACCTCGTTGGGCTGTCCCTTGAGGTCATCGAGATAGGCGACCACCTCGATGGTGTTGTAGCCATTGGTAGTGCCCTCGATGAGGGTGCTGTAGCTGTTGCCGGGNGTGGGCTCGGCGATGGTGGCATAGACCTTACCGGTAGCCTTGTCGGTGANGTCGATGCGGGTCAGGCTGGTGAGGTCGTCACCGTGCATGTTCTTGGTGGGCGCGTTGAAGCTGATGGTGGCCTTGAGGTTGCCCTCGGGGTCGGCAACGGCTTGCAGGTTGGTTACGCTGTCGGGGCCATAGACGTCGAGCGAGGCTGCCAGGTTGATGCTGTCGAGCACAAGCTTCGACGAGCCCGCGTTGCTCAGGGCGTGGAAGGCGATGTGGTAGATGCCGTCCTCGTCGATGTTGACCATCGTGCTGGTGCGGGTGTTGTTGACCTCGGTGATNTCGAACGGCTCGATGATTTCCTTATAGGTGGTCACGTCGGTGCCAGTGCCCACGAGCACGCGCATGCGCTGGTCGTAGTTCTTGGGCGAGTAGTTCTTGCGGGTGACAAACGAGAGTTCATAGCGGCCGCCCTTCATGAGCCGGAGCGGCGGGGTGAGCAGGTAGTCNTCGTCGGCGTTATTTTGGTCGGCCTCGATGGTGGCATAGTCGTCGATGGTGCCCGTGTAGGTTCCCTCGTAGTGGCAGTGCTTCCAGGTGGCGCCNTCGCCATTAGCATCGACCACGGTGAAGAGGTTGAAGTTGGCAGCNTCGGTAAACGGCTCGAAATAGGGCGGCACGAGCGCCTCGCCGATGGCTACTGCGTTACTTTGTGCCGAGTCGCCCACGATGGTGNCGTTGAGCGGGTAAACGAAGTAGTAGTAAGCCTTCAGGTCACGTCCCGTGCCATCGATGGTCTCGGTGAAGGTGGTCGATGCGTGAGCCGTGGCAACGGTCTCGTTGTCGGGCATGCGCACAATCTTGTAGGTGAGCGTNGACGGGTCGAGCGCTACNTTNTCNTTGCTGGTGGTGGGNGCTGTCCAGGTGAGGGTGGCGAGCTTAGAGGATGCGTCGTAGCTCAGTTTNACGTCGGTGGGAGCCACGGGGGTAGCGTCCTTGGGGTCGACGGGCGGCACGACTTCCATGTTCTCGATATACATGTTCACAACCACGGCAGCATCGGGGAACTCGCCCACGAGGGTGGCGCCCACGGGATAGCGGCTGATTTCATAGAGCGCCGACTTGCCATCGCTGGTCTGTGCGGCAAAGTAGGTCTTGCCGGTNGNGTAGTCGGTGATGGCGCTCATGGGCTTGGCGCTGTTGAGCGNCAGNCCCAGNGAACCCATGNTNGTGGTTTCACCATCGGTCTTGTCGATGTAGAGCAGGTTGCCGTCCTTGCTGATGCCATAGAGGTCGCCATACTGCGAGCAGAATGTGGCNACCAGCACCTCGGTCATCGGGTCGCCGATGACGGTCTTGGTCTGTGTGGCATAGTCGATGACCGCGAACTTNCGGTTAACNACCTGGAAATCAAGGTTGAAGTTGTAGAATTGNCCATAGACTTTCTTGTCCTTGGGNTTGAGGGTGACATTGCACGTCGAGGCTAGGTTGCTATAGGTGACAAACTTATAGCTNGTGCGCTCCCACGTGTTGATGTCGTGCTCCTGGTAGAGGAACGAGTAGCCATCGTCGACTGCCGTGTAGTAGACGCTGTGCATCACGCCGTCGTAGACCGCGGCACCGCCCAGCGGCACCAGTCCAGCGCTCGACGTCTGCGGCGAAACCTTGGTAAACGAGATTTCGCTGCCGGGCACAAACGAGTAGATACCTTGTTGCTTGTTGTCGCCCCACGAGCTCATGCTGTACACGCCACAGTAGATTGTGGGAGCGTCGGCAGCTCGCGCAACGATGGGTAGCAACAATGCAATCGTTGCCACCGCAATGATTTTTTTAATCACTTTCATGGGTTGAAGTTTAGTTAAAGATATTAGGAAACAGATATAAAAATAATGTCGTTTTAGGCCAAAAGGCTTACAGCGTGCAAAGTTAAACAAACTTTAAAATATTCAAAACATTTCCATNGTTTTTTTTGNTCGATTTCCCAAAAAAAAGCGCCCCAATCCTCGCTGGAGGGCCAGGGCGCCGTTGTTAAAGAGTTGGCGATTGANGGGTGTCGCGGCTATGGATTAGCGAACGACAACCTTCTTGCCATTGTGGATGTAGAGNCCGGGAGCGAGGCCCTCGAGCGTGGTGGCGTCGCGGCGAACGATGCGGCCGTCGATGGTGTAGACGTTAGCGTCGACGCGTTTGCTCGTTTGCAGCTCGGTTACGCCCGTGGCATCGTCGTTCTTAGCCATGACTACGTCGTTGTCGGGGCCAAAGTCGGAGATTTGCATGGTGACTGTCTTGTAGCCCTCGAGCGAGTAGGTTGCCTCGTAGGTCTTGTTGGATTGTAACACGGGGATGGCGTATTCGCCGTCGGCGTTAGAGGTGCCACTGTACTGAACTTGAGCGGCGCGGCGGGGTGCGTTGCCAGCGGGCTCGGTTTGCTCCTCGTTGTCGATGGCATTGAGCACGANGCTCACGCCTGCGAGCGGTTCACCCGTGATGGAGTCGCAGATGGTGCCCTTGAGTGTGTCGGGCGTCATGGCGATGCCAAAGGTGGTAACGGGGAATTTCACAGCACTGAAGNNTGTNANATTGTCGATGGTNNTGTTGTCGCTCCTGCTGCCGTAGGCTTGGTTAGTGATACTTCCATCGTAGAGGAAGTTAATCTGAGCATAGGCGCTCGTGTTGTTAACGCTGGTCGACTTGATGCGCAGGGCGCCGCCAGTGTAAACAAANGGCTCGTTGAACTCAACGACCAGCATGTCGGCGGGCGCGGCCACGGAACCTTGCTTGAGATAGGTCCAATCACCGCTGTAGACTTGCGTCATCTCGTCGTTGCTGGTCATGTCGGCAGCGCCAAAGGCGGTGTCGTCGCAGTTGAGCATGTAGAAGTTAACTGTAGCTGTGATATCCTTACTGGTGTTGTGGCCTNGATAGGTGAGCGAGGTGATTTTGGCACCATTGGTGATACCAGCGGCAGCAAGCTGCTCGGCCGTGTAGAGGACTTCATAGATGCTGTTGTGGTAGTATGGGCAGGCGGGTGCCATTTCATAGGCGTAAGAGGTGATATCGCCCACGGTGTACTGCGACGTGAGCGACTCCTCGTCGATGGTTACTTGCACGGTGTCGGTCGTGAGGACGTAGCCATCGTTAGCTTCAAACTTGATGAAAGCGGGGAANGTGCCCACNGCGTGCGGGGTGAAGGCAAACGTGTAGTCGGCAGTGCTGGCGCTGTGGATGGTGTCGGGTGCGCTGGTAGCTACGGCCTCGCCATTGAAGTAGAGCGTGGCGGTGTAGGTGTCGGCTATTTCATCGTTGGTTGCGATGTTGTAGATGGTGGCATTTGCCGTGTACTCGCTATTAACCTCGCCCGATTCGGGGATATTGCGCGATTGGAACATCAGGTCGTGGGTGACGTCNACGAGTTCCAGGCCATAGATGTTGTCGATGTAAGCATAACCGCTTTCAAAGGCGATATANCCCTCGCCAGCGGGGATGCCGTCGATGGTGAATGTGGTGAACGCGGGAACCGAGAAACCACCAGTTTCGTCGAAGTCGCTACCGGTGAGCGCCAGGAGCAGCGTCCAGTTTGCGCGGTCGGTGCTGTAGTAGACATTCAGCTTAGATGCTGCCGACTTGCGGCTGGCNTCAATGGTCATCTTCTCGCCCTCGATGGCACGCAGGCGCGGGGTGATGACTTTGACCATTGTGAGTTGGTTCGACGANGCGTAATTGTTTGAGCTGCTGTTTTTCGAGGTGGTCCAGTAGCTGGGATCCTCGTTGTACCATCCAGCGGGGAAGTCGGTGGTGCTAGCCACGCCTTCAAAGTCCTCGAAGTACTTGTTGGGGTCGATGACGGTGGCGCTGATGCTTGTCGAGAAGCGTCCAGCCTCGCCAGCGTCGATAATCATCGAGTCGGCATAGATGCCTGGAGTGGTGGCCAGCGCGGTGAGCGTGAGCGTGTCGTTGCTGTTGCCCTCGAGGTTGAGCGTGGTCTTGCTCACGGTGAAGGCTGCGGGAACGGTGATGGTGCCGGTCAGCGGTGCGGGGCCTTCGTTCTTCACGATGAACTTCATGGGCGTGTCGGCGTTAATCATGCCAAATTTACCAAAATTCTTGGCGTAGCTGTTGCCATCGTTGGTGGTCATCTCGTANCCCTTGGTGTTGCGAACGCTGAGCAGTGCCACGTAGGGCTGCGGGGTGATGGTGAAGCCCTTGCGCGTGGTCGNGGTTACGTTCTCTTTCACGCTGTAGACGTTGGCGTCGGGATAGTCGGCGTAGCTCACGCGCGTGCTCAGGGTGACGTCCATCGTGGCGCCAGGGGCGAGGTTTTGCGTCAGTGCCATGTCNTAAATGGTGACCTCCTTGTCGGCGTTGATGAGCGAGAGGCTGTAGCCCGTGGTCGATGGTGTGAGTTCAAAGTCGCCCGAGTTAAGCAGCGTAACGGTGTACTCGACAGGGAAGGTGTTTTGTGCGTCACAGTCGGGCGTGGTGCCGCTTTCGAGTTTCAAGCCGGTGATGGTGAGGGCGTTGGTTTTCTCGATNTCGGCACTCTTGGCGGTGAANTCGTCGATGTAGACGCCATCGCCCCAGATGCCCACCATCTCGCCCTGCAGGCCACCGATGGTAACAGTTGTGAAGGACTCGCGGCTGAGCGATGTGGTCACTGTGATTTCGTCGCCCTTGGTGAGGNTGCCNTCTACGTTAGTGACTTTGTAGAACTTGATGCTGCCCGAGTAGCTGATTTTTTTCGCCTTTATGGTGATTGTGTCGGTAACGGGCGGCGTGACCAGCAGGTCGTAGGTTGTTCCGCTAAACCAACTGTATTGGGTCGGAATTTTGAGGCATCCAGTGCCATCGACGCCGGCGGTCGACTCCNAGGAGTAGGAGGGGTATTCGCCGTAGTCGTTGGCTTGGGCGATGTGCCCCCATCCACTGGCGACCCTGAAGGTGTTGTAACTGGTGACGATTTCGGTGTTGAAGTCCACGCTATAGGGACTCACCNTTTCGCCACTTGCCCAGGTGGTGCCCAGCAGCAATGNCACTGCCACGCACAACATTGTGTTAATGGTTCGCATAAGAGTGTGTAAAATTAGTTAGTTATTTGGTTAAAAGTGGTTTACGCTNCAGATAGCTTGTTTTAGACGCTTAGGCTAAGGTNTGTACTATCTACAATAAAACGTCACAAAATTAAAACGAAATTTTCACATTTCCAAAATAATTTTAAAAAAAGATTGCAANTTAACTGAAAAAAGTAGCAGAATAGCACGATAACTTGCAAGTTTGATTAAATCCTCAACTTCTGGCATCGCCTCTCATGGAGAGCGGGAAGTGGGNATGGGAGGTCGCGGGGATGTTGTGGTCTTTTTTTTGTAAAAAATGGGGAAAATGTTTGTTGTAGTGAACAAAAAGGTTTAACCTTGCATCCTTGGGGNGGATGTGCNTTGANGCAGGGAAAAAAAGCGAGGGAAGGCTGGGCCTTTCCTCGCTTTTTTAGAGGGGTGATGACGGGATTAGTGGAGCACGCGGGTGGTGCTGGTGGTTCCGTCGTTGTAGCGGGTTACGACGATGTTGAAGCCTTCGAACGGGGTTGCTTGTTGCTGACCCAGGGCGTTGACGTAGGTCACGGTGTCGATGTTGCGGGTGGTGTTAACCTCGGCAATGCCGGTGGGTGTGCCCTGCAGCGGGTAGAGGACTACGTTGCGATAGTAATAGGGGTCGCTGAGTTGCATGCGCTTGGGAGCAGCGGGAACTTGCGAGGCTTTCACCTTGATGGGACGGCCATCGCGTTGAGCAACGACGGGCTTGCTGGGCAGCTGAGCGGGAGCAGCAGCGATGGTGAGGTTTTCGTCGCTGACCTCCTCCTCGTCATCGGCCTCCCAGGGCTCGAGCAGGCGGCAAACTGCCAGGGTCGAGTACTTGACGCCGACGGTCCAGTTGGTTACCTCGCAGTAGAGCGGGTTGAGGTCAATCATTTGTCCCTGATGGCTGGCTTGGTTGCTGTAGCCGCGGAAGACGGGACGTCCGTAGTAGTTGTAATAGCCCTCGACTTGGATGACCTCGTTGCCCATGACGTGCATGTCGCCAGCCATGTCGTGTGCAGCGATGATGGGATCCATGTCGGCAGTGGTGGTTGCTACCTCGTTGTCGACAACCAAGCGGGGATTCAGAGGCTCCTTGAAGGTGCCGCCCATGGTGCCGGGCATGATCATCATGCCGATAGCGCCCTTCATTTTCTCGTAGGCCTGAACGTTGTTGCTAAAGTCGAGTGCAATCCAGTCGGGCATCCATTCCATGTAGTAAACATAGCCGAAAGCAGCCCAGGTGTCGTTGAGGATGGTGGTTGCGTTGTCGGTCACATAAATGAGGTGGTCGGGGTCGCTTGCTGCGGCGATGTAGAGCGTGTCGCCGATGTTGTAATAGGTGTCTTCCTCACCGTAGTAGAGCACCTTCCACAGGCGGTAGCTGGTCTCGGTGATTTCGACGGGCCACAGTTCGAGTTCGCCATCGCGAGCGCTCATCATGCCCCAAACGTCGAAGGTGCGGCCCTCGGTCGTGGTGGGCATCTCGATGCCAAACTTGTTGTAGCACTTGAGCGTGTAGACCATGGTGTCGAGATTCCAGTTGTCGTCGTAAGCAAGTTGGGTGCTCTTGACGACAAAGTTCTTGCCATTGATTGAGTCGAGTTCTACCGCGCTGTAAGCCAGCTTGAAGTTGGCATCATAGTAGATGTCGGGGTAGCCAATGTAGTCGGTGTTCTCGATAGGAGAGGTGTATTCCTCGCCATATTGGCCGGTAGCAGCCTGGAATCCAGCGGGATTCTTGAGCTCGGGGAGCGTGCGATAGGTAGCTGTGGTAGCCGTCCAGCCTGCGGGGATGATGTCGCCCACGTTGTAGGTTTGTCCCACATCGCCATAGACTACATGGGCATACATGTAGCCCTCATCGTCGATTTGAGCAATCCACAAGTAGTTTTGATACTGGTAGTTAACGTAAACTGGCTTGCCCATCTTGAAGGTGATGCCATCGTCCATGTCGCGCAGGGTGCTGATGGAGTCGACAACCAGCGTGGTGTCGGTCGTGGTGGTACCGCCGCCCGTGCCATCGGTGGTGATGGTGATGCTGGTGAAGTCGAACTGGCCCGCCTTGGTGGAGCCATCGCTGCCATACTCGGCCGATGAGCCCACGGTGAAGACCACGTTGCTTGCCGAGCCCGTCCAGGTAACGGTGCTGTCGCCCGTAGCTTGCGTGGCGATGCTACCGCTGGTGGTGGTGATTGCAGCCAGACGCTGCTTGCCCTTGTTCGACAGGTTAAACACCACCTTAGTCATGGCGTCGCCAGTGGTGGTGATGGTGAACGTGCCGTTGGCATAGATGCGCAGGTCGCTACTGTTGGTGTTAAAAGTTGGCGAAGTGCTGCCGCTACCCTTGTCGGCGGTAAAGGTGAAGTTGCCCACCGTCGTGGTTGTGGCATAGTCGGCCGTCATGGTAAACGTCTGCTCGGTAGCCCATGCTCCCACAGCGAGCAGGAGCATCGTTGCTAAAGTAAAGATTTTTTTCATGATGCAGTTTAATTAGGGATATATTGGGTGAATAAAAAAGTGAGATTCCATGATTTCGCGGCAAAGTTAACAAAAATTTCACATTTCCACTATTATTTCCCTGTTTTTTTGAAGTTAAAGAGGAATGAGCTCGCGATACCTTAGTGTGTTGCCTAGAGATTTTATACTCACTGAGTATTAAATTCAAATTGTCCACACACTGTGTGGACAATTTGATTTTCGGCTTCAGTAGATTGTCCACTCACTGAGTGGACAATCTCAGGAAATGCTTTATAGAACTGAACAAACGTGTAAAGATTTGTCCTCGTAAAACCCTTTCCATATAGGGAGGTTAATTCTCGACTTAGTCCATTAATTATATATGTTCCGTAGTCAGCACGGTCAGCACCGCGCAATTCTTCCTGAGCGATGCGGCGACCAAGTAGCCAGTTGCGACGAACCAGTGTAAGGTCAGCTAGGCGATATGCAGTTTCTTGTGCTGCCTCGATGATTTGACGCGTGTCATCGAGAATCTGTGTTGATAGGTCCACCATTGCGATAGAGCCTCGGAGAGGGTCGTTTGAGGGCAGCAGGCATGGGCATGGCAACGATGCTGCAATCAAGAGAGCCTCGCCGAGGCTCATCATTGATAGTCGTCTTTACCCCAGGTCTCGGGTCTCGCTGCGCTCCCCTCGGCCTGGGGTTAGGTCAAGGGCGGCTCTCCGAGCCTTTCCCCTTCTCTTCAGTTTTGACACACCCTCCACTGAAGTATGCAGCTTTACCCCAGGTAACCAGAGCGAACGCAGTGAGCGGCGGGCCCTGGGGTAAATCCCAGTTTTCGTCTTCGACGAAGTTCCTGTTCATTATTAAAATGGGATGTGCAATGACGAGGAAATGAGATTGTCCACACAGCGTGTGGACAATGTTTTGGAGGAGTATGGGAGTGTATATTTTATAATATGTGTGTGGAGGAGGTGGCGGTTATTTTTTGAGGGAGAGGCCGACGTTGATGTCTTCGTAGTAGTCGGTGAGGAAGGAGAGGGCTTTGAGGGTGCTGTTGCTGCCGAAGATGGTGAGCAGCTTGAGGGCGCGGAGGAGTTTCTGGGTGTCGAAGAGGATTTGCATTTTTTTGTTGCCGTCGCGCTCGAGGTGGCCGGTGATGGGGATGCTGTGCCAACGCAGGGTGAGGCGTTCGCCGGTGGGGTCGAGGGTGTAGTTGCCCCGCAGCGACTTGCCCATCACGGTGAAGAGGTAGGTGTGGTCGGCGTTGAGGGTGAGGGTGGTGCTTTTCTTGTTGATTTTGAGTTTCTTGAGGGCTTTATCGAGTTTTTTCTTGATTTTGTTTTTGGCGATGGGTTTGCCCACGCTGGCGAGCACATTGCGTCCCTTGAGGGCGACGCTGGGGCCGTCATATTTCCATGTGCCGGTGAGGGTGCTGTAGAGGTCGTCACTGGCATCGGTGGGGAGTTGCGTCTCGAGGTCCTCGAGGGCGACGGTGTCGATGGCAGCGATGGTGTCGACGGCGGTGAGGGTGCTATCGAGGGTGCTATCGAGGGTGACCAGAGTCGTGTCGACGGTGGTGGCGGTGCTTACCAAGATGGTGGCACATAGAAAAAAACAGGCTGTTAGTACGCTCTTCATAGATTTTTTGTTATATTTGCGGCCACAAAGATACGATTAAAGTATCAATAAACGTTATAAAAACAGCAAAATATCGCCCCTTAAGGGCCTTAATTGCAGTCGACTAAGAGAACAACCTTACAAGAGGTGCAGGGCCGCGTCGTGATTGCGTATTCCCCCACCTCCACAATTGTGAAAACCAACTAATTACTATTCCGTTAGTACTATGGTAATAGGATTTGATGCCATCAAGGTGATGAAAGATGATGACGAATGGGCGGCCTACGGTCGCGCCGTTGTCGAGGCTATTGCTACAACTTATCCCACGCACCATCACCTGCTGCTTTACACACCTCGCGTGGCCGAAAAGAACACTGCACTCACCTCGTTGCTTGCCCACACGCGTGTGCGCGTGAAGGAGCAAAAGCGCGGCATCTCGGGCTGGATGTGGCGCCATGGAAGCGGCATGCTGAGCCAGCTGCGCCGTCACGACGTGAGCGTCTTCCACGGCATCGCCGGCTTCTTGCCCAGCGGCATCAAGCGCAGCCACATCGCTGCCGTGGTGTCGATTCCTGGCACCGACCTGCTTGACGACGACAGCGACCTCAATGGCCTGCAACGCTGGATGCTGAAGCGCTGCACGGCAAACGCCTGCGACCGCGCTAACCGCGTCATTGTCACCACCGAGGTCGACAAGCGCTTTATCATGGACATGTTTGGCGTGCGCGAAGATAAAATCGACGTGATTCCGCTTCCCTATAAATCGGCTTACGAGGCCGATGTTGACCAGGACGGCTGCGACGATGCACGCCGCTCCTACGGCGTCCCCGAGCGTTTCATGCTTTACCAGGGACCCATCAACGAGGAATCGGGGCTTGAGACGGTGGTTCGCGCCATGCCAGTGCTCAAGGGCCGCCATGTGCGACTCGTGATTGTGGGGCACGGCGGCGACTATTACCGCGACACACTCAAACCGCTGGCCCACGAGTTGCACGTGGAGCACGCGTTGATACGCGTTTCGCGCTTGCACCGCGCCGACGCGCCCGCCCTGATGCACGCCGCCACCGCGATGATTGTGCCCCCCGTGACGGGTACGCGCGTGGGAACGCTCGAGGCACAGGTGAGCGGCACCATCCCCATTGGCATCAAGGGTTCGCCCTCGCTCGATGCGGGTGGCGACGCTGTGATTGCAGTCCCCGAGGACGACGTGGAGACGATGAAGCAGCAACTGCTGCGCGTTTTCGGCGAGGATGCCGACGTCACCGAGTTAGTGGCAGCCTGCCGCGCGAATGCAGCGAACTATAGCCAAGCGGCCATTGCCGACCGCCTGCTGCACTGCTATCGTCGCGCGATGGACAATTAAAACTGGAAGTAAATAAAGGGCTGGATGTCGCTCGACTTGACCTGGATGATGAGGTAAATCATCAGCACCAGCGCGACGACATAGCAGCATGCGGGCATCTTCATAAAGGTGCGCTTGCATCGTTGTTCCAGCCGTGCCGGCAGGAAATGCAGCACATAGCCCACCGCCATGAGCACCATCACCTGCCAGTAGCCCGTGACGACCTGGGTGATGAGCTCGGGGTGGAACTGGGTGGCGATTTGCCGCAACATCGATAGCGCACTATCCATCTCGCGGTGGCGGAAGAATACCCAGCACAAGCAAGCAAAGTGGAACGTCACAAGCACGCACAGCAGTTGCACGAGCACGTTGCGGTGCGGTCGTCCCACGCGTGCACCGGTGAGGCCCATCCACAGTTTGTGCACCACCAGGGCGATGCCATGCAATCCGCCCCACAGCACGAAATTCCACGAGGCTCCGTGCCACAAGCCGCCCAGCAGCATGGTAATCATCAAGTTGATGTACTGCCGCAGTTTGCCATGCCGGTTGCCGCCCAGCGAGATGTAGAGGTAGTCGCGCAGCCACGTCGAGAGCGAGATGTGCCAGCGACGCCAGAACTCGGTGATGGATGCTGATTTATAGGGGCTGTCGAAGTTGATGTTGAAGTGGAAACCGAGCAGCAGGGCGATGCCGATGGCCATGTCGCTGTAGCCCGAGAAGTCGCAGTAAATCTGCAGCGCATAGCCGTAGACGCCCAGCAGGTTCTCGATACCGCTGTAGAGCGTGGGGTCGGCAAACACGCGTTCCACAAAGTTGACGCTGATGTAGTCGCTAATTACCGCCTTCTTGAACAAGCCACAGAGGATGAACCACACGCCCGTGCCTACCATGTCGCGTGTGACCACCAGCGGTCGCCTGATTTGCGGGATGAAGTCGCTGGCACGCACGATGGGGCCTGCCACCAGTTGGGGGAAGAACGAGACGTAGAAGGCGTAATCGAGCAGGTTGCTCAAGGGCTTGATTTTNCCACGATAGACGTCGATGGTGTAACTGAGCGACTGGAAGGTGAAAAACGAGATGCCCACGGGCAGGAAGATGTTCAGGTCGGTGAACGTGCTCGCGGTGAGCGAGGCAATGATGTGCCCCAGGAAGTTGGTGTACTTGAAGTAGCCCAGCAGGGCGAGGTCGATGGTCACACTCATTGCCACCAGCCAGCGGCGGGCACTGCGCGTGGTGAGGCGTCCCATGAGCCGCGCAATGAGGAAGTCGCTGCACGTTACAAACGCCAGCAGCCCAAAGTAGAGCCCACTCGACTTGTAGTAGAAATAGTAGCTAAAGGCGGTGACAAACAGCAGGCGCGCTGTGGTGGCACGACTGAGCAGTGCGTACACGATGATGAACGCGGCAAACAGCCACATAAACACGCCACTCGAGAAAATCATGGGCGACGACGGGTCGTAGCGCAGTTGCTCGGCGATTGCCTGCCACGGAATGGATGTCAATGCCATCGTCATCGTCATGGCTGCGCACCTCCTTTCTTAGGGGTTATCGTGGTCGAGTCGATGGGCTCGATTTCGGGACCGCCGTGCTGGCTGAATCCCCAGCGCAGCGCCTTGTCGAGCATCGTGGCGATGCGGCGCCCACCGCGGCCGTTGACGTGCGTGAAGTCCTGATTGACAGATGGACGCGGCTCGGTAGCCCAGCGCACGGCGGCATCGCGTCCCCCCATCGCGCGATACATGTTCCAGAAGGCAACGCCCGCGTTCTGAGCGATTTTTCGCTGCGTGGCCACCATGTAGGGCACCTCGCGGCGCGTGTGCACCTCGTCGCCCACCTTGCCACCGCGGTCGCCCACGCTCACCACGAGGAAACTGGTGGCTGGCATTGCTGCCTTGAGGTGGTCGAGCGCCTCGCCCATGCGCGTGGCGTGTGTGCTGTAGTCGGTTTTGCCCGATGCCATGATGTTGAGGCCATACATTAATATAACGAGGTCGTAGTGGCGCACGCGGTCCATGGCAACCAGCATCTCGGAGCTCACCTCGCTCAGGTGGTGACCACTGGCGGCACGCAGGCCCAGATTGTCGACAACGATGCCGCGACGGCCATCCATCGACAGACCCAGGAAGGCGAGCGGGCCGGCGAGGGTGTCGATGCTCCAGGTGATGCGGTGGATGTTGCCCTCGACGCTCACGCTGGCGATGCCCGGCTCGTTGCCGATGCCCATCGCCTGCCGCCGGCTACCGTTGATGGTTGCCGAGACCAGCGCGTGGCCGCTACCCATGTAGTAGAGCGTGCTCACCTGGCAGGTGTCGAGGTGGGGTTTCAGGCGCACGCCACGCGCGCTGACCCACGCGCCCTCGTGGCCATAGAAATAGCCGCCTGTGAAGTTGGCGCACGCTTTTTCGTAGCCCTCCTCATCGTTGGCAAAGTGCATCTCCCAGCCGTCGGCGCGTTGCACCACGCTGGTGCGGAACCCCATGGTGGCGGTGCAGATGGGCATGAAATTCACGCCGCAGCCGCCGTAGCGCGATTGCAGCAGTGCTCGCAGGTCGGCGGTGAGTAGGTCGCCCTCGATGTAGCTGTCACCCAGCACGGCGATGCGCACGGGTCGCTGCAACGTGTCGAGCGCTGCCAGTGCCGCATAGAACGACGCCATGCCGCTGGGCCCGCCGTTGCTGTAATCCTCGATGCAAGTGATGTCGCTACGGCAGCTATCCACCTGTCCCAGTGCCAGTGAATCGCCCACCACATCATCATCCACAGCCGTGGAATCCACCCTTAGGTCAGCCAAGATATCCACCCGCCTCATCGCGTGGTCGCCCAGCTGCCACGCCGGCAACCAATACAGCGCCAGCAACGCCAGCACCGTTGCCAGCGTCACCCACACAACCGTATGCAGATATCCACGACGCATAAAAAGAGTGTTGAGAGTTGAGAGTTGAGCTTTAGCGCGGGACGCGCTGTGGGTTTTAGGAATTTGTTAAATTGCGGAGTAAAGGGGAAATGGCGTAAAGGGGGACGTTTTCCATCCAGCCTTGGTCGATGTAGGGGAGCATTGAAAAGCGAGCGCCCTTGAGACCGTATGCTTTCCCTTCGTGGTTGATGAAACTCGCCAGGGACTTAGATTTCACATTTACCGAGGCTTTGACCTCGATGGGAACGACTCGCGAGCCAATTTGGGCAAGGACGTCGATTTCCATCGTTGAGTTGTCTTTGCTGTAGTATTGCAACGGCATTCCAGTGAACTCGGCGAGTTGATTGATGACGTAGTTTTCGGTGAAAGCGCCCTTGTATTCCACGAAGATGTCGTTGCCCACGAGTATGTTGGCGGGAGGGGTGGACGTCATCGCCCCCATGAGTCCGCAATCGAGCATATAGAGCTTAAATGCGTCAATGTCTTCATAAAAGGCGATAGGCACTTGTGGCTTGGTGTTTCGGCAAACCCTGTAGACGAGGCCTGCATCGACGAGCCACTGGATAGCCTTCTCGAACTCTTTTGCGCGGCTACCTTTTTTCACAGCGCCAAAGATGAATTTCTTGTTTTCCCGCGCAAGTTGCGATGGAATGGATGCCCACACTTGCCTGATGCGTGTGGTCTCGTTGCCCGCATGCTTTGAAAAGTCGTGGAGGTAGTTGTCGAGGATTTCGTTTTGCTCGTTTCTCACCTTTGTCAAGTCTTGCGTGTCGCGATAGATGACTACTGGTCGCGGCATGCCGCCCACAAAATAATACTGCCGTAACAGCTCGATGAGTTGAACCGAAACGGCATCAATCAGTGGCCAGTCGCACGAACGTAGCAACTCGAGCATTTGCTCCTTGTGAAGGCCGCCGAGGAATTCCTCGAAGGTCATGGGATACATTTTTAAGGTGTTGACTTTCCCAACGGGGAACGACTCATCGGCGTGCTCGAGCAGGCCCAGCAGCGAGCCCGCCACCGCGACGTGCAACTGGGGCATATCCTCGCAGAAGTACTTGAGCGACGACACAACGCGCGGTGCCTCTTGGACCTCGTCGATAAAGACCAGCGTCTTGCCAGGCGTGATGGTTTGTGACGAAAACGCTGCAAGACCGCGCGCGAGCCTGTTGACGTCAAAATCTTGCTCAAACAGCGTCTTGACGAAGTCGTTTCGATGGCAGTTGATATAGACCATGTTTTGGAACTCGGCTTGGCCAAATTTCTTAAGGATATAGGTCTTTCCCACCTGTCGTGCACCTTGCAGGATTAGCGGTTTCCGATAGGGGTCGTCCTTCCATTCTCGTAACTTGCTGTAAATGTTCCTTTTCATGCTCGATTTTACATTTTTATGAGGGAATATTGCCCGCAAAGTTACATTTTTATGAGGGAATAATCCAAACATTTTTACATTTTTATGAGGGAATGGAGTTGGGAAGAATGATAAAATAAAGTCTGCGCAGTCTGTGTAGTCTGCGTGAGGCCCTCCAGCGACGCGGTAAAACTCAACGCTCGTCTCTCAACTCTCGACACTTTTTACTACTTTTGCGGGCGAAAATGGAAGGTGATAGGCACATAGCGTTTCCATCGCTCGAGCGGCAGCAGGCGTTGATTGTGGCTGAGCGAGAGGCCGAGCGTGAGGAGTTTAAGCGGCTCACGCAGGCTGGTGGGTTGCAGCGGCGCGTGGCACGCGGCGACTGCTGGTGGCCTGTCACCACGGGGCGACATTACTATAACTCGCTCAATCAACTCGTGGTGGAAATCGACCGCGAACCCAGCGAAGAGGAGCACAACTTTGAGTATGGGCGGCCAGTGGCACTGTTCGACGTCGACGACCGCGACGAGATTCACTACATCACCACGCTGGCGAGTGTGAACCGCGTGACGGGCGACCGCATGCTGGTGGTTGTCCCCAGCGACGAGGTTGCCACGCAGCTGTCGCGGTGTCGCCGGCTGGGGGTGATGATTTCGCTCGACGAGACGACGTTCCGCCTGATGCTCGACGCCTTGCAGCAAGTGCGCTCGGCTCGCGGCGACCGACTCGCTTACCTGCGCGACCTGTGTTATGGCCGCGGCCTCAAGCCCCAGTGCCTCACGTTTGCTCCGCTGCGTTTTCCGTGGCTTAACCCCACGCAGGAGCACGCGGTGAACGAGGTGCTGCGTGCCGAGGACGTGGCTGTGGTGCACGGACCACCCGGAACGGGGAAGACCACGACGCTGGTCGAGGCCATCTGCGAAACGCTGCGGCGCGAGGACCAGGTGATGGTGTGCGCCCAGAGCAACATGGCNGTCGACTGGATTAGCGAACGCCTGATGGANCGNGGCGTGAGCGTGCTGCGCGTGGGCAACCCCTCGCGTGTGACCGATGAGATGCTCGCGCAGACCTACGAACGGCAGTTTGAGGACCACCCCGACTACCCGCAACTGTGGAGCCTGCGCCGCACGCTACGCGAGATGCGCAACCACCGTCGTAGCAGTGCCGAGAGTTACCACAACCGCGCCACCCGCTTGCGCAACCGCATCAACCAACTCGAGATAGGCATCCACAACGCGGTGATGTCGCACGCCCGCGCCATCACTTGCACGCTGGCAGGAAGTGCCTCGCGCGTGCTGCAAGGGATGCACATCGGCACGCTGTTTATCGACGAGGCTGCGCAAGCCATGGAAGCCGCGTGCTGGATAGCGATGACCAAGTGCCGCCGCGTCATCCTCGCGGGCGACCACCAGCAGCTGCCACCCACCATCAAGAGCCTCGAGGCGATGCGTGGCGGCCTGGGTGTGACGCTCATGGAACGCTTGGTGGCCACGCAACCCACCGCGGTGACCCTGCTGGGCGTGCAGTACCGCATGAACGAGCACATCATGCAGTTCTCGAGCAACTGGTTCTACGACGGCAAAGTCGAGGCGGCGCCCATGGTGCGCTACCGCAGCATCCTCGACATGGACACGGCTATCGAGTGGGTCGACACTGCCGACATCGAGGGCCACGAATTGTGGGTCGACCACCAGTCGGGCCGCATCAATCCCGCCGAGGCGCAACGCACCCTCGACGTGCTGCAAGCCTATTTCGAGAAAATCGGGGCCCAGCGCATCGAGCAGGAACACATCGACGTGGGCCTCATCTCGCCCTACCGTGCCCAAGTGCGTTTGCTGCGCCGCATGCTCGCCCGCAGTGCCTTCTTTAAGCCCTATCGCCACTGCATCAGTGTCAACACCGTTGACGGCTTCCAGGGGCAGGAGCGCGACATCATCGTCATCGGCATGGTGCGCGCCAACGAGCGTGGGCAAATCGGCTTCCTGCGCGACCTGCGACGCATGAACGTGGCCATCACCCGCGCCCGCTACAAACTCATCATCGTGGGACACGTGCCCACGCTCACCCGCCATCCCTTCTATCGACAATTGCATCAATATGTCACCGACTTGCAGCAAGCCGACTGACGCCAGCCAACTTTAACCCATGCTCAAAATTCACCACACCAACCCCAGCAATCACCGCAACCCGTTTGTCGCGTTCATGCGCACGTGGACGCTCCCCGTGGCCATCGTCACGGGCACGCTGGTTTACTTGATTTTCGCCTACGTCCCGTTTTTGGACCCCATTGCGCAGGTGGCGTCGCCCATTTTCGACACCATCTTCCCGATGTTCATGGCGCTCATCTTGTTT
>Ga0065709_1029387_pt1 | contig 25740 bp, 20 predicted proteins | sample Hoacrofraction14_2_FD_59096 | JGI IMG/M metagenome (GOLD analysis project Ga0065709, IMG submission 59096) | Hoatzin crop microbial communities from Cojedes, Venezuela, sample from fiber fraction 14 v1 | ecosystem: Host-associated > Birds > Digestive system > Esophagus > Crop | place: Venezuela...
GCATTTCACTGCGGCCCGGGCCGGCGGCAGGATATTCATTCCCCCTGCGCCCCGGCCATCGCGGCGCCGCGGCATTCGCCGGGTGAACACGCAAGCGTGCTCACCCGGCTCATTGCTAACGCGCAAACAAAACGGCGGGAAGAAAACCGGATATTCATTCCGGTACTCTTCCCGCCGTTCTCTTATCTCATCATAAACGTATCTGTTCAGAACGCTTCGCGCGGCAGTTACGCGTAAACTGCCTCCGGTCCGGTTCCCGGGCCGAACGACCGTCCGCAGCGCTTTCTCAGCCCCGCGCCGCCTCACGCGCGCCGCTGCACGCCGATCTCCTCCCGCATCCACAGCTCCGAAGCCCCCGCCTCATCCGCCGAGTTCCTCACCCGCCGGAAGCCGAGCCGCCGCGCGAAGTGCGCCGAGATCACATTCTCATTCCGGATGCTGACATAAAGCTGCTGACACTCCAGCCGCCGCGTGGCAAAATGGATAATCCCCTCGCACGCCTCGCTGGCATACCCGCGCCGCCGATACCGCTTCCCGATCATATAGCCGAGCTCGATGCGCCCCTCCGGCGAGCGCTCATCCGTGACCGGCGCCAGACCGCAGCGCCCGATGACCTCCCCCGTGTCCGCCTTCTCCACCGTCCACAGGCCGAAGCCGAAAAACTTATATACCGCGCTTATATACGCATTAAACCGCTCCCGCTCGCTCTCCTCATCATCCGACACACCGCCGCTGACCGCATACGGCCCCGCCTCCCTGGCAAATGAGTACAGCGCATCAAAATCCTTCTCGATACTCTCCCGGATCAGCAGCCGCCGCGTCCGCATGAGCACCAGCCCCTTGCCGTGAAAACGGGCCGCCTGCTCCTTCAGGTAATGCGCCCCGATCCCCTCAAAGGACTGGATCACGATAGCCGCGCCGTCAAAATACGTCTCCGCGCCGGCCCGCTGCACGCCGAACACGCACAGTCCTTCCGCGGACAGCCGGCCGGCCAGCAGCGGCGAGTCCGTGACAAAGACCATATCCTCGCGCCGCACCGCCACCGTCCGCCGCGCGATCTCATTGCAGATCCCCTGCCTCCGCTCCTGCTCCGCCGGGTTGGCTGACTTTTCTTCCGACGTCTTTCCGTCCGGCTCAGCGGGTGCCGCATCGTCTGCCCCCGGCTCCGGGGCGACGGGATGCCCGAGCGGCAGAAAACTCCAGGTCATGTTCGCCTGCTCTATTTCCCCGAGCAGACGATCCAGACCCGCAATGCTCCGCAGCTGTGATTCATCCGCTATGCGCATCGCGAAGATAACGTACATACTCTCCCACTCCCGCCGGTCCGGCGTCCGTAAATGCAAAAAAGGCTGTCCAAACCCAGAACCCGACGGTTACTGTGTTCAAACAGCCTCCTTTCTTATTCGTTTCTTTTCCGTCTCATCCGGCCCGGCACTCATGCCGCAGCCGGCACGGTCCGATGCTCAGACCGGCTCAGGAACGGTTTTCCCCGCTCCGTCACCGCGCGCTGTCCGATCCTCAGACAAGCTCAAGAACGACTTCCATCGCTCCGTCGCCGCGGCGCTGCCCGATCTTGATGATGCGGGTGTAACCGCCGTTGCGGTTCTCATACTTCGGGGCGATCTCGTCAAACAGCTTGGCGACCATATCCACCTGCCTGGTGTTCTTCTTGCGGCCGGCCGCCTCCGCCGGAACTTCCTTCACCGGATAGAGGACCTTGAGCATCTGGCGTCTCGCATGAAGTCTCGCAGGATTGTCCTTCTTGATCTCCTTCTGCACTTCATCGTACACCGTCACCTTTTTCCCGTCAACGACTTCCTTGACTCTCTTTCCGTCCTTATCCTTGCGCGGAACCTTTGCCGTCACGGTCACGGTCTCAAAATCGTCTTTCTCGCGAACGGCAAGTGCGATCAGGCCTTCAGCCAGCTTACGAACTTCCTTAGCCTTTGCCTCAGTGGTTACGATCCTGCCGCGATAGAGCAGCATGGTGGTCTGGTTGCGAAGCAGAGCTTTTCTCTGGCTGGAAGTTCTGCTGAGTTTTCTGTATCCTGACATCTTTTCCTCCATTCATGCCTGCAGACGCGCATTCTTCGGGCTTACCGCCTGCCGGCGTATTTCTGTCCCCCGTCCGCCGGCCCTGCGGCTGCAGCGGCGGGATCATTGATCATTCACTGTGTTATTCTCTGTCCCGACATACCGGACCGATGCGCCCTCGGCAACAAGTGTTTCGGGCGGTCGACGGTCCTGAACCGTATACTCAGGCTTCTTCCCCGGTGCGCAGTGACAGGCCCATCTCCTTGAGCTTGGCCAGCACTTCCTCCAGCGACTTCCGTCCGAGGTTCCGGACCTTCATCATGTCTTCCGGCGTCTTGTCGCAGAGCTCGCCGACCGTGTTGATGCCGGCTCTCTTCAGGCAGTTGTACGAGCGCACCGACAGCTCAAGCTCGTCGATGTTCATCTCGAGCATGGCATCCGTGGTGCCGGTAGCCTGCGGCGTGAAGATCGGCTGCGCCGGCGTATCCGACAGATCCATGAAGAGGCTCAGGTGTTCACTGAGCACCGTCGCCGCCATGCTGACCGCCTTGTCCGGAGCCAGGGTCCCGTTCGTGTAGACATCCAGCGTCAGCTTGTCATACTCGGTATCCTGTCCGACACGCGTGTTCTCCACGGTCAGATTCACTCGCTCCACCGGCGTATAGATCGCGTCCACCGCGATCACGCCGATCGGCGCGTCATCCTTCTTGCCCTTGTCCGCGCTGACATAGCCGCGACCGTTCGTGATCTTCAGCTCCATGTTCAGCTTGCAGTCCGCGCCGCCGTTGAGCGTCGCGATCACCTGATCCTGGTTGATGATCTCGATATCGGAATCCGCCTTGATGCTGGCCGCCGTGACCACGCCCTCGCCGCTGCACTCGATATACGCCGTCTTCGCCTCGTTCGTTGAGCTGCTGTTCTTGATCGCCAGGGACTTAATGTTCATGATGATCTCGGTGACGTCTTCCTTCACGCCCGGAATGCAGCTGAATTCATGCTGAACGCCGTCGATCTTCACCTGACTGACAGCGCTGCCCGGCAGCGTGGAGAGCAGGACGCGGCGCAGGGAATTGCCCAGCGTCGTGCCGTACCCGCGGACAAGCGGTTCCACCACAAAGCGGCCGTACTTCTTGTCCTCCGAGACCTCCTTGACTGTAATAGATGGTTTATTGGATTCGAACAATGTTGCCCCTCCTTATCCGATAAGTCTGTTCGTAAGGGCCACCAGTCACAGATTATTTCGAATACAGCTCGACGATCTGCACTTCGTCGACCGGGACATCGATCATGTCTCTGGCCGGAAGCTCCTTGACCGTACCCTTCATGGCTTCCGCATCAAACTCGAGCCATTCCGGGATCAGACGTCCGCCGGTGCTCTCGAGCACATCCTTGAAGCGCTGGGATTCCTTGCTCTTCTCGGTCACTTCGATCACATCGCCTGCCTTGACCAGGTAGGACGGGATGTTGATCTTCTTGCCGTTGACCATGATATGCTTGTGATCCACGATCTGACGGGCTTCCTTGCGCGTGCGGGCCAGGCCCAGGCGGAAGACCACGTTATCCAGTCTGGATTCCAGCAGGATCATCAGGTTCGGACCGGTCATGCCCGGCATCTTGTCGGCCTTCTCATAGTAATTGCGGAACGGCTTCTCCGTCACGCCGTAGATGAATTTCGCTTTCTGCTTCTCGCGAAGCTGCAGGCCGTACTCGCTGACCTTGCGGCCGCTGCGCTTCAGCTCCCTGTTGGACTTCTTGTCATAGCCGAGAACCGTCGGCTCCAGTCCGAGGGATCTGCATCTCTTTAATACAGGTGTTCTATTGACTGCCATCTTTTTTCTACCTCCTGGTGTATTCGATCAGCCTATGTAAGATCAGACTCTTCTGCGCTTCGGCGGGCGGCATCCGTTGTGCGGAACCGGCGTCACGTCGCGGATGGAAATGACTTCCAGTCCGTTCGCGGACAGGGCGCGGATCGCCGCTTCACGGCCCGAACCCGGGCCCTTGACAAACACATCGACCGTCTTCAGGCCGTGCACCAGGGCCGCCTTGGTCGCTGTCTCCGCCGCCATCTGGGCTGCGTAGGGGGTAGATTTTCTGGAACCTTTGAATCCGAGGCCGCCGGCACTGGCCCAGCTGAGGGCATTGCCCTGCGCATCGGTCAGCGTGACAATCGTATTGTTAAAGGACGACTGAATATGCGCCTGGCCTCTTTCCACGTTCTTCTTAACGCGTCTTTTTGTCACTTTCTTCGTAACTTTTTTCGCTGCCATTCTTCACTAACCTACTTTCTCTAATCCGTAGTTTTTCGTCGGGAATTGTCTGTGATTACTTCTTCTTATTCGCCACGGTACGACGCGGACCCTTACGGGTTCTGGCGTTCGTCTTGGTCTTCTGACCGCGGACCGGAAGGCCCTTTCTGTGACGGATCCCGCGATAGCATCCGATTTCCTGAAGTCTCTTAATGTTCATGGCGACGTCACGGCGAAGATCACCTTCCACCATGATATCCAGCTCTTCGATCGCCGCACGGATCTTGTCCACTTCTTCATCCGTCAGATCACGGACACGCGTGTTCGGATCCACATTCGCTGCTTCCAGAATACGGTTCGAACTGGAACGGCCGATTCCGAAGATATAGGTGAGGCCGATCTCGATCCGCTTCTCTCTTGGTAAGTCTACACCAGCTATACGAGCCATTGTGTTATTCCTCCATCTTTCTCCTGAATGCGCACACACCGCGCATCCGTATTGTCTCTAATTGGGATACATGCCGGACATGCATCCAGCCGTCCTCCCCGCCTCCCGTCGGAAATGTGAGAAGAGACGACCTTTCCGGTGCATTAAGCCGGAACCTTTTCAGTTCCCGCAAATGCGCGCACCCCCTGTTCAAGTCAGCGGCAGTCAGGGGATGGATACCGCGCCGGATCCTGCGCCGGTATTAAAAGGCAATATCGCAACGAAATAATCCTGTTTTTATCCGCGTCTCCACGGGGCAGTAGGTCATTTTATCTCATCGTATATTGTCTCGCCATCCGGAAATGTCAAAGCCGTCATCGGCGGCAGGGATCGCTCCCGCCCGTCCCGCGGCCCGTTCCGGGGCGCTTATTCACCGCTGTTCTCTGGACTCTGTGATCAGCCCTGTCTCTGTTTGTGCTTCGGATTCTCGCAGATGATCATGATGTTTCCTTTTCTCTTGATAACCTTGCACTTCTCGCAGATCGGTTTCACAGACGAACGAACCTTCATCTTCCTTATTCCTCCTTTCAGTCAGACTTAACCGGCAAACAGGCGCAAAAACCCCTTTGCTCAGAAATACGTCAACCATTATAGGTCGGCGCCGCAGAAAATGCAAGCCTTTTCCGTCTCTTTCCGGCAAAAAATATATTGACAGATCCCCCTTCCTGCGGTATCATACCATTTGTTCGCGGAAGTGTCGGAATTGGCAGACGAGCAAGACTAAGGATCTTGTGACGTTTACGTCGTGTGGGTTCAAGTCCCATCTTCCGCAGCACATAAGGCAGGTACGTCGGGTACCTGCTTTTTTTATTGTCCCGCGGCAGAAAATTTTGTCTTCCGATCTCGCGGCATGCTCTCCCCCCCTTATTTTACAAGGCTTTGCGGCCTGTCGCCCGGATAGCCGGCGCGTCTTTTCGCACGCTGACCTAACCTCAGCTCTGTTCCTCTGAAAATCCAAAATCAGCCGGATGTCAGACAAAATGTCAGGCGAAATGTCAGACGGGATTTCCGATAAAAAAGAAGGACGCTTTCGCGTCCTTCCCGTCAATCCATAGCAGGTATTCAGCTGTGCGGCGCGCACCGGCATGCTGCGTTATGCTGCTTTCGCAGCGCCGCTCATACCCGGGCTCAGGCCTCGGTTGCCGCCTCAACGGCTTCCGACACCGCCTCGGACACCGCTTCTTCCGCTGCCCCGGCTGCCTCAGTGGCTGCCTCCGCCGCTTCCGACACCAGCTCCGACGCTGCCTCGGCCGTCTCGGTCAGGGCTTCTTCGGCTTCCGTCGCGCTCTCGCTCACGGTGCTCGCCGTCGTCGACTTTGTCTTATCCGGCATCATATTCAGGAGAATGGCCAGAGCCAGGAACGCGATCGCCAGATACTTCGTCGCACGCACGATCGTTCCTTCCATGGACCGGGACTTGTTCTTGCCCCAGTAGGTTTCACCCAGGCCGCCGACGGATCCGAGCCCCGCGTCCTTGCCTTCCTGCATCAGGACGATGACCGTCAGTGCTATGCAAACCGCCACAAAAATAAGCAATACTAGTGTTTTCACCGTCTTCTCTCCTCACAATCGGTAATAATTTCAATGCATCCTCAGTCTCTGCGCCAGCGCAGTGGCTGTAAACGCACAAACCATTATATAACGATTCCCGCCGACAGGCACCCGTAAAATTGTGAACTTTTTGTAAACATCTGATCCGTCGGACAGGGTCCGGCAGGTATGTGTACGCGCCGCTGCCGCAGCCCTCCGCGCCGGCCGGGCCGGCCGGTCCCGGCCGGTCCCGCTTCCGTCTGTCCGTCTCCCCGCCCGCACCGATTCATGCTATAATGACTGACGGACTGCCACAGCGCTCAGGCGGCTTTTCGGCCCGGACGGGCCGCCGGAGCGCCGGCACATATACACTGCAGAAAGACGAGGAACAGCGACATGACTACCGAAGAAAACATCCGCATCTACGAAGATTTCCGCTACCGCATCTCCGCCTACCAGATGGCCTCGACCATCATCTACGCGGACAAGCTCTCGGCGGCGCCGACCGGCGGGGCCGAGTACCGGGACGCGCGCACCTCCTTCCTCGAGGGAGAGGCCTTCGCACTCGAACACGATCCGGAGCGCCTGCGGGCGATCCGTGAACTGAAGGACGATCCGGGGCTGACGGAGGAGATGAGACGTGCCATTTATCTGGAGTGGCGCGAGATCGAGCGCTCGGAGAGTATCCCGCGGGAGGTCTTCGAGAATCACCAGCGCCTGATGAGCGCCTCCTACCGGACATGGCTCGAGGCGAAGGAGGCCGACGACTACACGCTCTTTGCGCCGATGCTCAATAAAGTCATCGAGGAGTGCCGCTCCTATACGGGGTACCGCCGGAGCGAGCTGCCGCTCTATGACCGGATGCTCGACGACTACGAGGAGGGCATGACGCAGGAGAAGTACGATGCCTTCTTCGCGGCGCTGAAGGAGCGGCTGCTCCCGCTGATCGCGAAGGTGCGCGCGGCCGGGAAGATCGATGATTCCTTCCTCACGTGCAGCTACCCGGTGCGGCAGCAGCGCCTGTATATGGAGCACATTCTCCGGTACATCGGCTTCGACCACACCTGGGGCAACCTCACGGAGACCGAGCATCCCTTCACCTGCGGCGTGTGCAGCAGCGATCTGCGCATCACGACCAAGTATCTGGAGAACAACGCGGCGTCGGCCATTTTCTCCACGGTACACGAGGGCGGGCATGCCTGGTATGAGCACAATGTGCTGCCGGAGTACAGCGGGACGGTCTTCGTCTCCGCGATCTCCTCGGCCATGCACGAGTCGGAGTCTCGCCTGTGCGAGAACTACCTCGCGCGCTCGCAGGCGTTCTGGGACGCCAACTTCCCGGCGCTCGGGGAGCTCTTCCCGGAGCAGCTCGCCGGCGTGAGCGCGGAGGATTTCTGCCGCGCGGTCAACGCGGTGACGGAGCAGCCGGTCCGCACGGAGGCCGATGAGCTGACCTACCCGATCCACATTCTGATCCGCTATGAGCTCGAGAAAGGCCTCTTCGACGGCTCGATCCGCGCGGAGGATCTGCGTGAGCTCTGGAATCAGAAGTACCGCGACTACCTCGGGCTGGAGATTCAGCACGACCGGGACGGCATCCTGCAGGATGTGCACTGGGCCGAGGGCCTGTTCGGCTACTTCCCGACCTACGCGCTCGGAAGTGCCTTCGCGGCGCAGTTCATGCATGAGATGCGCAGCCAGATCGACGTCGACGCGCTGCTGTCCGGCGGCCGCTGGGACCTGATCATGCAGTGGCTGCGCGACAGCTTCCAGAAATACGGCGCCCGCTACCGCTCCGATGAGATCCTGCGGATGGTGACCGGGGAGGACTTCGATGTGACGTATTATCTGGATTATCTGGAGGAGAAATATACGAAGCTCTATGAGCTGTAAGGCATTACAGCCGAAGCAGACCGGGTGCCCGACGTTGGCCGGCCCGGCGGTCTGCGCTGACGGATGCAGACATGCCCCGGCGCGCCGCCCGGCCGGTTACCCGGCTTCGTACGATAACACAGAAAAAGACCCCGTGCAAAGGGCAGTCCACAGACCGTGGATCGCCTGACGCACAGGGTCTTTTCCGTTATACTTCTGTACTTCTCTGTCTTTTTTCATCTGCACCGGCTGCGGCACGCCGCTCACCGGAACCACACGAAGTCGCAGAACGCGATAAAGAGTCCGTACACGGCCCCGAAGATCAGCGCGACCAGCAGGCCGGCCTTGACGGCCGCAAAGCGGTACATGCGCAGCTGCTCCTTCGTCAGCGGCTCCCCGCCGCCCATGCCGGAGCCGGCGCCGCCCGCCGCGTCGTCCGCGCGGTCCGGCCGGTACCACGGCATCCCGTCGACATTCATATTGACGATGGTCTCGCCGTCGTCCTCTTCCTCGTCCTCATACGGTTTCTTCATACGCATCTCTCACATTTTTATCGCAGCTGCCGGAACTACCGTGCCAGCCGCTGCCGCTCTCCCGCAGCTGCGCGAGACAGCAGATTCTGCTTAGCAGCAATCGCCGCAGCCGCCGGCGCCGGCAGCCGTCCGGCCGCATCACCTGCTCAGCTTTCACGCCGGCTGCCGGCCGCCCTGTCTCAGAGCTGCTCCTTCTTCCCTTCGGTCGCGCTCTCGTTGCCCCGCAGGCTTGCCTTCACCCGCTGCGTCTCCTCCTGCACGCGGGCCTGTTCCCCGGCGTCATCGTAGAGATGGCACGCGCAGAAGTGCTCCGGCTCGACTTCCTTCCACTGCGGCTGCACATAGCGGCACTGCTCCATGCACTCAGAGCAGCGCGTGTGGAACTTGCAGCCCATCGGCGGGTTGGCCGGGCTCGGAATGCTGCCCTGCAGGATGATCCGGTTGATCTTCACATCCGGATCCGGGATCGGGATCGCCGAGAACAGCGCCTTCGTGTACGGATTGAGCGGGTTGCCGTAGATCTTCTCCGTCGGCGCGTACTCGACCATGTTGCCGAGGTACATGACGCCCACCGTGTCCGAGATGTGCTCCACCACGGACAAGTCATGGGAAATGAACAGATACGTCAGCCCGAACTCATCCTGCAGCTGCTCCAGCAGGTTGATGATCTGCGCCTGGATGGACACATCCAGCGCCGAGACCGGCTCGTCGCAGACGACGAAGTCCGGCGCCAGCGCGAGCGAGCGCGCGATACAGATACGCTGCCGCTGGCCGCCCGAGAACTCATGCGGATACCTTTCTTTATAATAAGACGGCAGCCCGCACACATCCATGACGCGGGTGATATAGGCATCGTACTCGCTGCTGTCCACGATCCCGTGCTCGCGCACCGCCTCGCCGATGATCTCGCCGACCGGCAGACGCGGCGACAGGCTCGAGTACGGATCCTGGAACACGATCTGCATCCGCGGACGGATCTTGCGCAGCTGTTCGCGGTCGAGCGCGAAGACATCCTGCCCGTCAAAGATGACATCGCCGGACGTCTTCTCCTGCAGCCGCAGGATCGTCCGCCCGCAGGTCGACTTGCCGCAGCCCGACTCGCCGACCAGACCCATGGTTTCCCTGCGGTGGATCTTGAAGCTGACGCCGTCCACCGCCTTGACATTGCCGATCACCCGCTTGAAGAAGCTGGACTTGATCGGGAAATATTTGACCAGATTGCGGACCTCCAGCAGAGTCTCCGCCTCCGCGGCCCCGGCGGCCGCCTTTGTATTCATCACATCCGTCATAACAGCTCCTCCACATTGACGGATCTGGGATAGCCCATCACCGTCCCCTCATCCAGATACCGGTAGCAGGACACCACATGGGTATCGCTGATGCGGATCTCCGGCGGGTACTTGCCGCTGCAGTGCTCACACTGCATCTCGCAGCGGTCGCGGAAATAGCAGTAGTTGGGCATGTTGACCGGATTCGGCACGCTGCCCGGAATGTTGTAGAGCTTGTCCACCTTCTTGCCGACCACCGGCTTGGACTTCATCAGGCCGATCGTGTAGGGATGCGCCGGATGATGGAAGATCTCCTCCGCGGTGCCCTTCTCGACCACACGGCCGGCGTACATAACGACGACATAGTCCGCCATGCCCGCCACGACGCCCAGGTCGTGCGTGATCAGCATGATCGACGAATTCATTTTCTCCTTGAGGTTCTGCAGCAGGTCCAGGATCTGTGCCTGGATCGTCACGTCCAGCGCCGTCGTCGGCTCGTCCGCGATGATCAGCGTCGGCGAACAGGCCAGGGCGATGGCGATGCACACCCTCTGCCGCATGCCGCCCGAGAGCTCATGCGGGTACATCTCGTAGACGCCTTCCTTGTTGGCGATGCCGACCAGCTCGAGCATCTTGAGCGTCCGCTCCTTCACCGCGTCCTTGGACATGTCCGGGTTGTGGAGCTCCGTCACCTCATTGACCTGGTCGCCGATCTTGAAGACCGGGTTCAGGGCCGTCATCGGCTCCTGGAAGATCATCGAGATCCGGTTGCCGCGCAGCGTCTCCATGACATTGTTCGGGGCATTGACGATATCGATCGCCCGGCCGTCCCCCTCATTGAAACGGATCTGGCCGCCCACCACCTGCCCGGTCGGGCGCTGCAGCAGCTGCATCAGCGAGAGGCTCGTCACACTCTTGCCGCAGCCCGACTCGCCCACGACGCCGACCGTCGAGTGGCGCGGGATCGCAAAGTTCACGCCGTCGACCGCCTTGACCGTGCCGACATCCGTGAAGAAATAGGTGCACACATTGTCGAACTCCACGACATTCGCGGGGTTCTTCATATGCGTCATATACAGGTTCGGATCCTTGTTCGCGTCCGCGCGCTCCTTCTCCAGCTTGCGGGTCACCTTGCGATTGAACTTGGTGATCTTCCGCGATTCCCGGCCGGATATATAAGAAGAATTCTTTTTTGTTTTCTCAGCCATCTCTCTGTCGCTCCTCACTTCTTGGACTTGGGGTCATAGGCATCCCGCAGGCCGTCGCCGACGAAGTTGAAGGCGATGACCGTCAGGCAGATCAGCAGCCCGACCGGGATCCAGATGAATGCATAATGGGCCATCGCCGACGCCGAGGAAACGGAGTTGATGATCGTTCCCCACGTAGCCAGCGGATGCTTCACGCCCAGGCCCAGGAAAGAAAGCGTGGACTCGGTCAGGATGACGCTGCCCATGCCCATGGTGGCCGTCACGATCAGCTGCGGCATGACATTCGGGATCAGATGGCGGAAGATGCGGTCCTTGACGCGGATACCCGTCGCCTCCGCCGCCACCATGAATTCCTGCTCGCGCAGCGAGAGGATCTGGCCGCGGACCAGACGTGCCACGCCGGCCCAGCCCATGATACCGAGCGCCGCCATCATGACGCACAGACGCAGATACGTATCCATACGGACCGCGTCCATCATCGCGCCGAGGATGATCATGATCGGCATGGAGGGCAGACAGTAGAAAATGTCAACAAGGCGCATGATCAGGTTGTCGACCCACCCGCCGTAGTATCCGGCGATGCCGCCCATGATCACGCCCAGGAAGGTCTCCAGGAAGACGACGATAAAGCCGACCATCAGGGAGATCCGGCCGCCGTACATGATACGGGCCAGCACGTCGAAGCCGTCGCCGTCCGTGCCGAGCAGATGCTCACGGCTCGGGCCGGCAAAGCGCTCGATGATGTAGTTGACCTGATCGCAGTTGATGACGAACTCGCCGGTGTCACGCTGCGTGATCTTCATCTCCGTCTCCGAGTACTGCAGATTGCCATCCTCATCGTAGACATACTCGCCGCTCTCGCCCTGCTGCGGCAGGTCGTGCACCAGCGTGCCGGTCTTCTCGCCCGCGTTCACCATCTCCTCGACCTTCTCGGCGATCGCCTTCTTCAGGTCGTATTCCATGGTGTCCTCACCGGTGTAGCGGCGCACCGTGAAGGTGCCCAGCTCCGCGAATTCCGTGCCGTCCGCCGTGTAGATCACGAGCACGCCGTTCTCCTCGCGGATCTCATAATCGGTGCCGTCCGCCGTGAAGGTGCCGTCGCCGCAGGCCGCCATCAGCACGGCCGCCTTGAACTCATCCGACAGCTTCAGGCCGGACTCATAGGTGTCGATCGTATAGTTCGTGTAGACCTTCGCGTCCGTCTGCTCGCCGGTCCGGTAGATCGTGTAATTGCCGTCGCTGCCCTCGAGCACATAGGTGTCCCCGCCGGCCTCAAAGGATGCGCCGGTCGCGGCCGCTTCCTCCGCGGCCTTCTCGAAGTCCTTGCCCAGCTCGTCCCCTTCGTAGATCAGACCGTCCATGGACGCGGTGATCGTGTAGGACTTGGCGACGGCGCGCTCGTAGGTATACTCGACGCCGTCGTAGGTGAAGGAGCCGCTCGCACCTTTGACATTTGCGGCGGCGGCCTCGCTCAGGCCTTCGATCTCCTCGCCGTTAAAGGTGATGGCGCGGCGGATCATGTCGTAGGTACCGATCTCGACATCCGCCTCGCCGATGGAGGCGACCTTCTCGGTCTCGAGCACGGACAGCACGAAGATGTGCGCGGCGCGCTCCTCGATGAGGTAGCTCTTTTCCTCGCCCATGACGACCATGGACGAGGCGCCGCTTTCGACCATCTTCTTGATGTTGCTGTTCATGGCGTTGACGATCTTGTGCTCGGGCCCGGCCGACGCGTCGACGTCGTAGCCGTTGTAGGAGGTGTTCTCCTTCGCCAGCGCATAGTTCACGTTCTGCACTTCATACTTGTAGAAGATCTGCTTCTGGCCGTACTTGTACACCAGCGGCCCCAGGAAGGAGAACACAAACATGATGATCAGCACCACCGAGCCGAACACGGCCAGGCGGTTGCGGATAAAGCGTTTGAACACCTTCCGGCCCGGGGAGAGCACCTTGACACGCGCGACATCGTCGAGCGCCATCTCGGTATTCTTCGACTCCGCGGCTTTGGCGGCTTCGCGCGCCTTCAGTTCTTCATTCAGATTATACGTTGCCATAGTCTGTCCCTCCTCAGCTCAGCCGTACGCGCGGATCGACCACTGCATACAGCAGGTCGGAGATCAGATTGCCCAGCAGCGTCAGTATCGATATAAATGTCAGATAGAACATGATGAACGGGATATCCGCCTGCGTCATCGAGGTGTAGGACGCATAGCCGATGCCCCGGATCGAAAACAGCGACTCCGTGATCAGAGCGCCCGAGAAGAGTCCCGGCAGGGACCCGCCCAGCGTGGTGACCAGCGGGATCAGCGTGTTGCGGAAGGCGTGATGGTTGATGACGCGCTTCTCCGGCACGCCCTTGGCGCGCGCGGTGCGCACGTAGTCCGCGTTCAGCACTTCCAGCATATTGGTACGGGTGTAGCGCATCAGGCCGCCGATGGAGATGATGATCAGCGTGATCGACGGCAGCACAAAGTGTTTGGCCACATCCAGTCGTTTGCCCCATTCAGAAAGATTGATGTAATCGCGGCCCTGCATGCCGGTCAGGTCAAACCAGCCGAGCTTGACCGAGAAGACATATTTCAGGATCGTCGCCACGAAGAACGTCGGCATGGAGATACATACCATCGACACGACCGACGTGAAATAGTCCGTGAAGCTGTATTGCTTCTTGGCTGCCGTGATCCCGAGCGGGATCGCGATGATGATCTCGAAGATAAAGGACACCAGGCCCAGCGCAAAGCTGTACCAGACGGTGTTATGGAATTCCTCGGTGACGGGCAGGGTCCACGCCCAGCTCTCACCCCAGTTGCCGGCGAGTGCGTTCTTCAGCCAGGTCAGGTAACCCAGCACGATGCCCTTGTCCATGCCGTACTGGGCGTTCAGATCCGCCAGCCATTCGGCATAGCTCTTTGTCGCGTTGGGCCGGGAGGCCAGCTCGCGTGCTTTCTGTTCCACATAACCGGTCGGCATGTTGTACATGAGGATGTAGACGATGAACATGACAAAAAACAGGATCACCACACTGTACAGCAGCCGTTTAATCGTAAATTTCGCCATAAAAGCTCCCTGTGTTTCTTCCGCTGTTTTTTCCGCGCGCCGTGCCGGCGCCGGATGGCATGCGTATACCTTGCCGCGCAGTCCCTGCCGGAAGCGGGCATACGCGTATCAACAGTTCCTTTTCAGCAGGCATGGTTCCGTCAGACCGATACCCAAATCCGGCCTTACAGCCCTGCCCGTAAAAACGCAACGATACGGAAGGGTCCCCGGGAGGACTCTTCCGTACGTATTTTTGCTCCTCCGGCCGCTGAAAACGGCCGGATTCTTCAGTTCTGATTTCTCAGCTCAGATCTCCTGCGACTCGCGCCCGATCCGTCCGATCAGTTCATCGCCAGGGTCTCGATCTCTGCATACCAGCCCCAGAACGGAGTCATATCCTTCGGCATGGTGTCGACGTTGATTCTCTCCGTGGAAACCGTGGTGCAGTCTTTTCTCTGATACAGCGGAAGCTCGCAGCCCCAGTCCATGATGATCTCCATGGCCTCTTTGTAGATGCTCTTGCGATACTCGGTATCCGCGCTGGTGCGGCCTTCCACGATCAGCTCGTCGAGCTCGGCGTCATCCACCGAATAGTGGTTGGAGTTCGTGCCGTTGCCGTGTGCGTTGTCACTGGAGTAGACCTGCGTCATATCCGGGTCAACGGATGCCTGCCAGGCCGCCGCCCACATCTGAGCGGTGTTGGACTCGAGGGCATTGTTCCACTCGGAAGCGCCCACGTCGTTGATCTGCAGCGTGACGCCGATCGTCTCAAGGGCGTTCGCGGCCGCTTCGACGACACCGTACGCCGGGTGATCCTGCGTGCCCATGCCCGGGATGATCACTTCATAGATCTCGGTGAAATCCGTGAACTTGCCGGAAGCCTCATCATAGGTGAAGCCCGCCGCCCGGAAGTAGCCGATCGCCGCCTGCAGGGCCGCCGCGTACTTGTCTTCCTCGCTCATGGAATCATCGTAAATGTCATTGCCGTCCACATCGACCGAATACGCCACACGATAGCCTTCATCCGCCGGCTTCGGAGCCGCCCAGGACGTGTTGGAGATCGGGTACTGGATGACCGCCGCACGGTCGCCGTAGTAGGAGTTGATAACCGTGTCACGATAGACCGCGAGCACCGTCATGAAGCCCTTGCGCAGTGCCTTGGAGGCATCCGAGCCCGGCTCGCCGTTGACGTTCACGAGGTCCGCATTGATGCCGAGGTAACCGTAGCCGCGGTAGTCGACCAGGTAGGTGGTGACCACGTCGCCGACCAGCTCGCCGCCGTTGGCATCCTTGATCGCGTTCAGCGTGTCATCGTTGATGGACGGGACCGCCAGATCAAACGTGCCGGTCACGATACCCGGGACATAGTCGCTGTCAACCGATTCCTGCATCAGCAGATGCTCGGTCTTCGGCGTGCCCAGGAAGTAGCTCTCGTTCGCCGTCAGCGTGGCGACACCGTTCTGATAGCCGTCAAAGACGTACGGGCCGCAGCCGAGCGGTTCGGTGTTCTTCGACTTCACGATGGACAGGTCGCCCTTGGTGAAACCGAAGCTGTTGTTCTCGTAATCATACAGGGACTCGTCGCCGTAGTAGTGCATCGGAGCCACCGTGAAGGCCATCTGATAGATCGCCGTCGCGTCGTAGGACGTCATATGGATCGTCATCGTGTAGTCGCCCGTGCGCTCGATACCGGCAATGTTCGCCGCGCCGTCGCCGGTCGACACACCCGCCTGATAATCCGCCGCCGCATCGCCGAGCTCAGCGAAGATGTAATCGCTGATCGAGGTGCCGGCCGTCTCGTAGTTGATACCGTCATCGGAAATGTCATAGCCGTAGGTATCAACGATCGCCTGGAAGAAGTCTGCCGCCGTGGCATCCTCTGCCAGCTCATAGCCCCAGAGGTTCGCGCTGGAAGCGACATCGACCGCGCCGCTGTCGCCGTAGTTGGCCATGCAGTAGTCCACGATCTCCTGTGCGAAGTTCTCGCCGGCGGTGTTGAATGCCGCCCAGAACGCATCATACTGTTCCTGCGTGTAGGCCTCGGTCTCGGTGTAGCCGTCCGGACCTGCCTGAAGGATCAGGTTCATGCGGGATTCCATGCCGCTGCGGTACTCTTCCATGCCTTCGATCGGAAGCGCATAGATGGTGGAGCTGCCGTCATAGGTCGGGTCGCAGCAGACATAGATGCCGAAGATAACGTCATCGATCGTCGCCGGCACACCGTCCGAGAAGACGACGTCGTCGCGCATGGTCAGGTTGTAATCCACGGTGCCGTCGTCGTTCTGCACGACTTCGACATTGCCCATGCCGTAGTAGGTGTAGTCGGTTCCGTTGTATTCGCGGGTCTCGCCCTCGATACCGTTCTCCACGATCGCGCCGCCGCGGTCCGCCGCCAGCAGGCTGCCCGTGACCAGGCTGACCAGCTCGCCGTCATACGCGGTGGTGTAGAAGAACGGGCTGAACTTCTGTCCGAAGGTAGAGGTCGCATACACGGCCGTTCCCGCCGAGCGGTCGACATCCGTCGCTTCCGCCCCGGCTGCTTCCGTAGCCGCTTCTTCCGCAACCGCTTCTTCCGCCGCCGCAGCCGCTTCCGTAACAGCCTCTTCGACCGCCTCTTCCGCCGCCGCAGCCGCTTCCGTAACAGCCTCTTCGACCGCCTCTTCCGCCGCCTCAGCCGCCTCGCTGACAGCTTCCTCCGCCGCTTCCGCGACGACTTCCGCTGCGCTCTCGGCCTCGGTCTCCTCCGCCCACACCGTGCTCATTCCGCTCAGTGCCAGCGTGGCCGCCAGTGCCAGTGTCAGGCTCTTCTTTCCATGACGCATATCCAAGTTCTCCTTTCTGTTGCCCGTCATCCTGCCGTACTCTTACATCCCTCCGGTCCGGCAGGTCGTTACCGATCCGGGCCGTGCCGCAGAACCCTGCCGCACTGCCCAACGTTATCGCCTATTATACCCGAAAACTGTTCGGATTCCAAGAATTTTTTGCACTTTCTTCCGAAATATTTTTCCACGATTTCCGCAAATGGCAGAAATTTTATCCGATTCCCCCATCTGCGCCGTAAGGCACTCCGCGCAATCTGCAGCTTCTGTTCCGGACCGTCGGTCTGCAGTCAAAAACACTCACGGTCCTGTCTGTGTCCGTGCGTGTTTCTGCTGTTCATTCTGTCCGGGAAAGTCAGCCTTCCGGGGGCTCCGGCGGAGTTCCCGCCGAACCCGGAACCGCTGTGGCGTTTTTCTCCGCAGGGTGCATGGGGCGTTCCCGCTCCTCCACGCCGACGCGTCCCGCCAGGCGCGTCTCCAGCGCCGCCGTCAGGGCGAGCAAAGCGGCGCACACAAGGAACACGATATCCCCCGTCTTCTGTTCGGCCGCCACCGCCGCCGCGATGCCGCCCGGGAGGCTCAGCAGCGCCAGCACACACAGGATCAGCGCGCACTGCGGGTTCCGCTCCCGGATCCGGTCCGCCTGGCGCCGCTCGAGCGGCTCCTTCCAGACAAAGAGTCCGAGGACCCCCTCGCTGAGCAGGAACAGCGGCACCGCGCAGGCGACGAACGGCAGGCTCACCCAGAACAGGCGCAGCGACTCGCTCACCGGCATCATCGCCCCGATCCAGAGCGCCCAGAGCGCCAGCACGCCGCCCAGCAGTGCCCACCGTCCTCGCGGCGAGCGCCGTCTGCCGCTGCGAAGGCCCTCCTCCGCCCCCGGCGCCGTCTGTCCGCGCGGCATCTGCCCGCGCTCCCCCTTTCCTCGTCCGGTCCCGTCCGTATCCGTATAATAAAAGTGCGGTCCCCGGTACTCCGTGCGGCTCCGGAGCCGCCCCCGCCGGTCCACGTCCTCGACGATGCGGTAATCGCCGACATATTTATTGATCGCCATTTCTCACTCCTGCGGCATCACGCCGCCCCTTGCAAATCCGCGCGCCATTTGGGATACTGTATCCGTACCCGGTGTACCCGTTGCAGGTAACACCCTAACTGATACCACATCCCGGTGCGGTTTGACAAGAGCACGGGGATGGAGGCAAGAAGCAAGTCACCCAAGGAGACGACCATGAAATTCAGTGAGATGCCCTACACCCGGGCGGACATCGACGACGTCCGCCGCGACTTTGCCGCGCTGTGCGAGCGCTTTGATCAGGCACAGGACGGCCCGGCGCAGTTCGCCGTTCATCAGCAGTACTACACGCTGAGCGACCACATCGCGACCAACGTGACGCTGGCACAGATCCGCCACCACATCGATATGACCGACGCGTACTACAAAGCTGAGGCCGACTACTACGACACGATCATGCCGGACCTCGAGAACCTCCGCGTGTCCTACAGCCGCCGGCTCTATGACTCGCCCTTCCGGGCGTATCTCGAAGAGAAGATCGGCCCGGTCGCGTTCAGGAACATGGAGCTCGCGATGAAGAGCGTCGACGAGAAGATCCTGCCGCTCATGCAGGAGGAGAACCGCCTCCAGACCGGCTACAACATGCTGCTCGCGACCGCGAAGATCGACTGGCACGGCGAGGAGCTGAACCTCTCGCTCATGGGCCCGTACCTGCGCAGCCCTGACCGCGCCGTGCGGCGCGAGGCCTGGGAGAAATACGCGGCCTTCTTTGCCGCCCATCAGGACGAGCTCGACGACTTCTACGACAAGCTGGTGAAGTGCCGCACCGCGCAGGCGCAGGCGCTCGGCTACGACACCTATCTCCCGCTCGGCTACTGCCGCATGCAGCGCAACTGCTACGGCCGCTCCGACATACAGGCCTTCCGGGAGCAGGTCCGCCGAGACTTCGTGCCGTTTGCGGAGAAGCTCCATGAGCGCCGGCGGCGGCGCCTGAGACTCGATCATCTCCATTTCATCGATGAGGGCGTGTACTTTACGAACGGCAACCCCGCGCCGATCGGCACGCCGGCTGAGATTCTCGAAGCCGGCCGCCGGATGTACAGCGAGCTCTCGCCGGAGACCGCCGAGTTCATGAACTTCATGTGCGACAACGAGCTCTTCGACGTGATCGGGCGCAAGACCAAGAAGACCGGCGGCTACATGACCTTCCTGCCGGATTACAGCGCGCCGTTCATCTTCGCGAACTTCAACGGCACCAGCGGCGACGCGGACGTCATCACGCACGAGTGCGGCCACGCCTTCCAGGGGTACCTCGCCGCGCAGGATCCGATCCGCGAGCACGCCGACATCACGATGGAGACCGCCGAGACACACTCCATGTCCATGGAATTCTTCACCGAGCCCTGGATGGAGCTCTTCTTCGGCGACCGCGCGCAGGATTACCGCGACATGCACCTGGAGGACAGCTGCTGCTTCATCCCCTACGGCACGATGGTCGACGAGTTCCAGGACATCGTCTACGCCGACCCGGGCCTGAGCCCGAAGGAGCGCCGGGGTGTGTGGCGTGATCTCGAGCGGCAGTACAAGCCGCACCTGGACTACAGCGGCTGCGAGTACTTCGAGAACGGCGGGTTCTGGCAGAAGCAGCACCACATCTACGACTGCCCGCTCTACTACATCGACTACTGCATCGCCCAGACCAACTCGCTGCAGTACAAGGTCTGGATGGACCGCGACTTCAAGGGCGCCTGGGCGAGCTACCTGAAGCTCTGCCGCCTGTCGGCCTCCGACTTCTTCACCGGCCTCCTCCCGCAGGTCTCCCTCCGCAACCCGTTCGAAGACGGATGCCTGAAGGACGTGACCGCGCAGCTGGAGAAGACGCTCGGGCTGTAAGCAAACCCGGCCGCGCCCGGCCCCGGACATGGCAGACGCCTCCTGCGCCCCGCCATCACTCACCCGGCCCGGCCGATGCGGCATTCGGCGGATGAACACGCAAGCGTTGCCAACGCGCATACACCGGCAAAAAGCCGCCCCGGCGCACGCCCGGCCCGAATCACTTCGGGCCGGGCGCCGCACGGGGCGGCTTTTTCGTATCTTATTTTATGCTCAGGCTGTCTCAGCCTGTTTTTCTGCAGCGGCTGTCACGTCACTTCGCCTCCGCCTTCCGGGCCCGGACCTCATTCAGGTCCACGCCGCCCTGGCGCTGCTTTTCGCGGCTTCTCCAGGCGTAGATGACGAGTGCGAGGGCGATGACGCCGTAGGACAGGAACGCGCGGAAGTACTCGCCGACCGCGGAGTCACCGAAGAGGTTCGACGCCGCGCTCTGGGCGGTGATGAACAGCGAGTGGAACAGGAACGTCCCGACCAGCGCCTGCAGGTTCGTGGCCCGGTCGATCGACGCGCCGCCGACCAGGATGGCCGCGCCCGCGTACAGACCCACCTGCTCATGCGCCGCGTAGGTCTGGAATGTGCCGATACCGTCACTCTGCATGAACACGATCTGCCCCCAGCCCGCGAGGACCGTGGAGATCATGATCGCGATGATGCGCGTCCGGTTGACCTGGATGCCCGCCGCGTTGGACACCTCCTGGCTCTGGCCGACCGCCCGGAACTGCTGCCCGAGACGGGTCTTCATGATCATGGTGTTGAACAGGCAGAGCAGGAAGATCAGGATCCACGTCACCACCGGCACCCTGATCACACGGCTGCGCGTGCCGTCAAAGATCGACGCAAACGGCGCGAAGAACGTCAGGGCCGCCGCGATCGCGCAGGCGATGAGGCCGATGGCGAGCGTACGCTTTTTCATTTTCCCGAGGATCGTGCCGACGATCAGGATGAGCGCCGCGACCGCCGCCGCCGCACGCACCGCCGTCAGGAACGGGACCTGGAGAATGCCGTCGATCGCCTTGTACAGATCGGCGTCGCCGGTCAGGTTCAGCGTGTTCTGCACACCGCTCGCGCCCACGATCCTGACCTTGTCCGAGAGCGGGATGATGCTGCCGAAGATGAACAGGAACAGCAGCTGGTACGCGCCGTTCGCGAAGTAGCCCAGGATCAGGGAACCGATGGTCTCCTGCCCCTTCATCCGGTTGAGCAGCTGTCCGATAAAGAACCCGAACAGCGCCCCGAGCGGGAGGGTGATCAGCGCCGCGAGCAGCAGGCCCTTCAGGCCCGTCACGCCCCAGCTGATCGTGAGCAGCAGGCCGATCTGCGCCGCCATGGCGCCGATCGTGATCGCAAAGTTGATGCCCATGCCGGCGATAATCGGGATGATCAGGGCCAGCACGATGAAGGCGTTCCGGTTCAGGCGCAGCAGCAGCTGGCTCGCCACATAGGTGATATCCAGACCGGACACGCAGATGAAGAAGACCGAGATCGCGATGAACAGATAGGTCACCGCGTACGTCTTCAGATGTTCCGCAAGACGATTGCTCTTATTCACGGCTCGCACCTCCTGACTGAGTTAAGGCATAGAGAATGATGCCGTTGGAGATCATGATACGCATCACTTCCGACAGACCGCCGCCGGCCACCACGGAGTTCGCGATCTGCTGTCCGAGGACCAGCACGCCCTCGAACAGGAACACGCCGATCAGGACGTGGCTGACCCGGGCCTTGCTGACCGTGGCGCCGCCGATCAGGATCGCCGAGGCGGCGATGAACCCGAGCTGACGCGGAGCCGTGTACAGCTGCGCATACCCGAAGGCCTGCGAGTAAATGACAATACCGACGGCCGCGATCATCGTCGACAGCACGGTGCCGACCGTACGCATCCGGTCGACATTGATGCCGCTCGCCTCCGCGAAGCGCGGGTTGGAGCCGGCCGCCGTCATCGCGATGCCGAGCCGCGAACGGGAGAAGAGCCACATCGCCAGGCAGCACGCCAGCACGACCAGCAGCACACCCGTGGGCACCTCGATCCCGAAGATCTTAAAGGCCAGGAACTCGTCGAGCAGATGCGCGAACGAGCCGAGCAGACTGTGCGTCACGCGCAGGCCGTGCCCGCTCAGCAGCCAGATGATCTTCGGATTGTTGAAGGGAAGCATCATCCAGCCGATGCACATCAGCGAGACGAACGAGAAGCCGACATACGTGGAGATCGTCATCTCATTGCCCTTCATGCGGTTGAGCAGCTTGGAGTAGGCCCAGCCCAGCGGCAGGCTGATCACCGCGCCGCTCAGGCAGGCGAAGATCAGCGCCGGGAAGCCGGTCATGTTAAACTGCAGCGACAGCACGATCCCGAGCAGGCCCGTGATGCAGCCGATCGTCATACCCATGTTCAGGCCGATACCGCACTGGATGCCCGGCATCATGGCCAGGACCAGGATCCCGTACATGCCGACACGCTCCAGGACATTGCCCAGCATCATCGGCACGCTGATATCGTACAGCACCGCCGCGAGGCACAGGTAGATGAAGAACAGGGAAATGATCGTGCGCGGCACCCCGAGGTGGCGTGTCAGCTGATTCCAGAAGATCAGCACCAGACCCAGGAGCAGCACGATGATGCCGAAGACCAGCAGCTGCTTCGCGCCGGAGGCCAGACGCATCCTGAGCGCCGTCGAGCCGGAGAGCACCTCCGTCCCGTTCTCGGCCGCGTAGGCCTCAAACCGGCTGGTGAAATCCATGGAGCCCGGCCAGACCACATCCTCGATGCTCTCGCGCATCGAATTGACCATCTTGGTATCCAGATCCGCAAGGTCCGGGATGATCGCGGTCAGCTGGGACCAGAGGCCCTCATAGGCCGTCTCCTCCGCTTCCTCGCGCGCGGCGAGTTCCTCGCTCGGCACAAAGTACGCGTAATCCGTCTGCGTTCCGTAGACCGTGTCCGCGCCCTCGTCCTCCTGCGTCTCCTCGGCCGCCGCCTCGCCGGCCTGCGCCGCGGCGATCTGTTCCTTCGCGAACGAGAGCAGGTCGTCCTTCAGGCCGCTCTCTTCGATCTCCGGCATGAGCTCCGTCAGACTCGCCCAGAGCTCATCGTCACTCTGCTCCGCGTATTCGGACCAGTCGCCGACCGCGCCGCCGAGCGATGCCGTCAGCTGCTCGAGCAGCTCGGCCGCGTCCTCTTCCTTCTCTTCCTCCGCACGGTCGCGGACCAGCTTCACAAAGCTGTCCTTGAGGTGCGCGTTCTCTTCCCCGGCCAGCTCCGGCACATAGGCGGCGAGCGCCTCAATGAGGGCGTCGTCATCGGCCGCGCTGTCGCTCAGGTCCGTCCAGTCCGGGACCGAGTCCACCAGACTCACATACAGCTCCGAATAGGTCGCGCGCTCGCTCTCGCTGAGCGTGCCGACCTGCTCCAGCGCTTCCTCCAGCGCGTCGATCGCCGTGCTGAGCGCCTCCGGATCCGAGACCGTCGGATCGCTGTAGAGCTTCTGTGCCGCCTCGCGCGCTTCCTGCGCCGCCGCGTCACAGGTCTCATTAACCTCATTGAGGCCCATTCTCCGGAAATCGGAGCGTTTTCTCAGTTCCGCCAGCTTGTCCGCCCGCGCCTGCTGCGCGATGCTTTCCACCAGGCCGTCGGACGCCGCGTGCACCACCGCGCGGTCGCGCATGGCGGTGAGGTTCGCCGCCGTCGAGTCATTGGTGCGGAGCACATAGCCCACGGCCGCGGCCGCCAGCAGCACCGCCGCCACGATGCACAGGATCAGCGCCGGGACCCGGGCTTTCGCCGACCGGTTGACACGGATCTTACTCATGTGCCTCGCCTCCTTTCCGTTTTGAGCCGGACATCGCCAGACCGAAGTCCGTGTTGGAATCATCCGGTTTCAGGATATCCACGACCTTCCCCTCGGCCACGATGGCGATCCGGTCGCAGACCGACCTGAGCTCCTGCAGCTCCGAAGAGACCATCACGATCGTCATGCCGCTCTCGCGGTTCAGCTTCACCAGCGTCTCGAGCACGAGCTGCTTGGCACCGATGTCGATGCCGCGCGTCGGCTCCGCGACGAAGAGGAACTTCGGGTGCAGCGCCAGGGCCCGCGCCACGCAGACCTTCTGCTGGTTGCCGCCCGAGAGCGTGCCGGTCAGCTGCAGGGTGGAGGTGCACCGGATATCCAGCTCCTTCACCATCTCCTGCGCGTACTGCCGGATCGCGCGCGTATCCTTCTGCTTCAGAGGGCCGCGGACGAAGTCGCCGTGGACCTGCATGGCCGAGAAGACGATATTGTCTTCGATCGACTGATCGAGCAGCAGCCCGACCTTGCGCCGGTTCTCACTGACCATGGCCAGGCCCGCGCCTAAAGCCCCGCGGGTATTGCCCAGCTCCAGCTTCTCTCCGAACAGCTCGACATCGCCGACCGCCTCGTAGAGACCCATGACGCCGTTCGCGATACCGATCTTGCCCTGACCGGCCAGTCCGCCGACCCCGAGGATCTCGCCCTCGCGCACATCGAGATCGATCCCGCGGCAGGCCTCGCCGGGCATGTCGACCCAGAGATCGCGGATCTTCATGGCCACCTTGGCGCCGACCTCAGTGCTTCGCTTCTCCACCTCGACGACGCTCTCGTCGCCGCGGCCGATCATCTTCGCCGCCAGGTCCTCAGCCGTCATCGCACTCTTGGGCGCCGTCTCGACCACCTGGCCGTCGCGCAGGATCGTCACATTGTCCGCCGCGTCCATGACCTCATCCAGACGATGCGTGATGAAGATGACCGCGATCCCGCTCGCAGCGATCTGCTTCATGACCTTGAGCAGCTGCGCCGCCTCGCTCTCGGTCAGGACGGCCGTCGGCTCGTCGAAGACCAGCAGGCGCACGCCCTTCTTGTCGATCTCGCGGGCGATCTCGATAAACTGCATGTGGCCGACCGGCAGGCCGGCGACCAACGCGTACTCGTCGATGTTCATGCCCACACTGTCGAGGGCCTTGCGCGCATCCGCCGCCATCGCCTTCTCGTCCAGGAATTCCAGATTCTTTCCGAGCAGCCTGCTGCCCGGCCACGGGGTCGTGATCTCGCGGTTCAGCTTGATGTTGTCGGTGATGCTGAAGCCCGGGATCAGCATGAACTCCTGATGCACCATCCCGATGCCCTTCTCCATCGCGTCCATCGGCGAGAGGATCCGGACCGGTTCGCCGTTCAGCAACACCTCGCCCTTAAAGCCGCCGGTCGAATGGATCACCGGCATGCCGAACAGGATATTCATCAGGGTGGATTTTCCCGCACCGTTCTCACCGAGCAGCGCGTGGATCTCTCCGGGGCGGATCTTCAGGGTGACATCCTTCAGCACCGTGTTGGCCCCGTATTCCTTGGTGATGTGGTTCATCTCCAGAATATATTCAGCCAAGGGAAAACCTCCTCACTGTCTGTGTCTGTGTCTGTCTCTGTGTCTCTGTCTGTCTCTGTCTTTGTGTCTCTGTCTGTCTCTGTCTTTGTGTCTCTGTCTGTCTCTGTCTTTGTGTCTCTGTCTGTCTCTGTCTTTGTGTCTCTGCTTCTGTGTCTGCTGCGTACCGTGCTGACCGCGCGCTTCCCGCTCCCGGCCGGAAGCGTCCGGTCAGCACCGCACGGCATGACGCCAAAAACAGCGGCCGCCCCGATATCCACGGAAATGGGGTCCGTTGCGGCCGCTGCATTTACTTATTCATTTTTAAGATCTGCAACTCTCAGCCGGCAGTTTTTCTTACCGACGCCGGCGTCCGACGCTGTTTTTGCCTGCCGTCCCGACGGCTCTGCTGGATTACAGGTAGTCATTAAAGTC
>Ga0065709_1006153_pt1 | contig 25711 bp, 20 predicted proteins | sample Hoacrofraction14_2_FD_59096 | JGI IMG/M metagenome (GOLD analysis project Ga0065709, IMG submission 59096) | Hoatzin crop microbial communities from Cojedes, Venezuela, sample from fiber fraction 14 v1 | ecosystem: Host-associated > Birds > Digestive system > Esophagus > Crop | place: Venezuela...
TGCCTTGGGGGCTGTAGCAGTCCTGACACAGGCATTTGACTTTTCCGCACTTAAGTTTAGCACATGGACACTCGGTGAGCAGGCCGATAAGGCTGTGCCGCTGGGACAGCAGCTTGCTTCGGGCGAGTTCTGGGTTCGTCTTGTGCGTACCTTTGCCGTGCTGGCTATCCTCTTTAGCATTGGTGTTAAGCTGCAGGGCGAGCAGGTGAAGAAGTTCCTTCCTGCGTTTGTAGTACTGTTCCTTGTGGCAATCGTAGTGCGCCTCATCAGTGCAGAGTTTACCCTGAACCGTTATCTGGAATGGGCCTTCTGGGCACTTCTGGTGGGTCTTTTAATCTCAAATACCGTAGGTGTTCCCGATTGGCTGAAGCCTGCTATCCGTACCGAGTTCTATATCAAGTCCGGTCTGGTTATCATGGGATTCTCCGTACTGTTCAGCAATATCGCTAAGTTCGGTCTCTATGGACTTGGTATCGCTTGGATTGTTACCCCTATCGTGATTATCTTCATGTGGTGGTTCGGAACCAAGGTGCTGAAGATGGAGAACAAGCCTCTCGTGATTACCCTGGCATCTGCAACCAGCGTCTGCGGTACTTCTGCAGCTATTGCAACGGGTGCAGCATCCAAGTGTAAGAAGGAAGACCTCGGTCTGGCTATCTCAATCTCCATTATCTTCACCGTGCTGATGATGGTGTTTGAACCTCTTATCATTAAGGCATCCGGTATGAGCCCTATTATGGGTGGTTCGCTGATTGGCGGTACCATTGACTCTACCGGTGCAGTGGTAGTTGCAGGCTCAGTGCTGGGTGGCGAAGGTGAGACCGCAGCCGTGCTCGTGAAGAGCATCCAGAACATCCTGATTGGCTTTATCGCATTCTTCGTAGCCCTGTTCTTTGCAACCAAGGTTGACAAGGGCAATGCCGAGAAGGTGGGCGCAATCGAGATCTGGCGCAGGTTCCCTAAGTTCATCATCGGGTTCTTTGTAGCATCGCTCGTTGCTTCATTCATCATCCAGCCTCTTTGCGGTGGTGACGAGGTTAAGGCCATCAACAAGGTTCTGGACCAGTACAAGAACTGGTGCTTCGTGCTTGCGTTCGTAAGCATTGGCCTTGATACCAACTTCAAGACCATCGCCAAGGGAATGCAGGGTGGCAAGGTAATGTGGCTGTACATTGTTGGACAGACATTCAATATTGTTCTGACCTTCTTCGCAGTATGGCTCCTGCTGTCGGGCGTTATCTTCCCGATTCCTACACTTAGCTAATTGTTCTAAGTTAATTTTAGTTAAAGAGTTGTTAATTAGTTAACAATGAGTTCAAAATCAAAGGCTTATAAGGTAATCACCATCGCAACGGTGGTGGTTACCCTTATTGCTGCCTTGTACATAATGCTGAACCATCTTGGGCTGAACCCCGATTTGGACTTTGGAGCAGGGGCGTACTACTATGCAGATATTCCCGACTATGACAAGACCCTCAACTGGGATGTGTTCCAGCCGGCTCTGCCTTATATTGTATATGTGCTTTTGTTCCTAGTGTGGGGGTTTGCGATGTGGAAACTCTGGAAATGGGTAGATAATCGGCCAAAATGATTATATTTGCCAAATGGCAAGAAAACTGATACTATCATGTGCGCTCCTGCTTGCCTGCTTGCAAGCGGGAGCTCAATTTTATACATACGGCACAGACCCTGCTTCGGCCAAGTGGCACACCATTGAGACGGATACCTATCGACTGGTGTATCCCGCTGAGATGGACTCGCTGGCTAGGGAGTACGCTTACCGTCTGGAGTTGTACAAGCAGCCTATCGCTTCCACGGTGGGCTATCTGCCGAACGAGTCATTCCGCAAGAAGCACCCAGTTGTGCTGCATCCGTATACCGCTTACTCCAATGGTATGGTGATGTGGGCGCCTAGGCGTACCGAACTGCTGACGGTTCCCGATGCCTACGACCCCGACCCGACCACCTGGGTCAATCAGCTTGCCGTGCATGAGTCGCGACATGTTGCCCAGATGCAGTTCATTCGTGGTAATGTTCCTTTTAAGATGTTGGGATGGTTGACGGGCGATATTGAAGGCGGCTGGGCTGCTATTTATCCTGGACTGTCCTTCCTCGAAGGAGATGCAGTTGTGGCAGAGACCGCCCTGTCGCATACGGGACGAGGTCGTACCGCTGACTTCATGGAGTACTTCCGCGTGGCCTTTGGAGATGGGGACTACCGCAACTACTGGAAGTGGCGCTGGAACTCCCAGAAGAACTATACACCTGACTACTACAGGGTTGGCTATATGCTGCACGCAGGTATGCGCAACCTGTATGACTGCCCAGACTTTACGATAATGTACTACGACAATGCGCTGAAGGGCGGGATGTTTGCCCTGCAGCGTACTGTGAAGCAGGTGTCTGGGAAGAGTTTTAAGGAGACATTTAAGGACATTCAGGGGTATTTTCAGTCCGAGTGGACTTCTGGCGAGAAGGCTAGGGGACCGTTTATTGAGGGGACTCAGGTTACCGCAACTCCTCGCAGATATGAGGAAATCAACTCGCTGACCTTTGTCGGAGATAGTACCTTGTACGCAATCCGTCACGGCATTGCACGCAACAAGGAGTTGGTGGAGATTGATTCTTTAGGTAAGGTGCAGCATAAGAAATACTTCTCGTCCTCCACTTCGCGTCTGGCCTATAGCAAGGTTAGTGGCAGGGTTTACTGGACAGAACTTACGCCCAGCACCCGCTGGAGTCTGAAGAACTACTCTACGATTAAGTACTATGTGAATAATAGCGTCTTTACTCTGGATAATTCCAGGCAGCATCGCTATTTCAATCCTGCACCTTCGCCCAGCGAACTTAAACTGGCGGTTGTGGAGTATATGCCCAATGGAGAGTGCTATGTGGTCGTTTTATCCGAGTTGGATGGAACTGAAGTCAAGCGCTTTAGGGCTCCCTCCGGGGTTCAGCCCGTAGAGCCTGTCTGGGTGGGTGACGAGTTGTTCGTAAGCGCAATAGACGAGGACGGATATAGTATCCGTGACCTTATCTCCTGGGTGCCGTTGTTTAGTGGAAAATGTAAGGTTAACCGCCTGTTCGAAAAGGATGGAAGAATCTGGTTTACATCTGACATGAATGGGGTAAATGAACTCTATTCGCTGGACTTCGCATCGGGGAATGTATGGCAGGAAAGCTCGACCCGCTATGGCGCAAAGGAGTTCGCGTTTGTTAAGGATACGCTTTACTACTCCGTGCCTACCGACAAGGGTAGGGTGGTGTTTAAGGCCCCTGAATCCGAACTGGTTGGCACTGCTGCAGACCTGGAAGGCGAGGCCTATCCTTCGGCCGAGCAACTCTATGCGCAGGAGACAATGCAGATAGAGGATGTCGAGAGGGAGCCTCAAATCGGCGAACCTTCGCGTTACTCTAAGTTCGGACATCTGTTCAAACTGCACTCTTGGGCGCCAATCTATTTTAATTACGATTTTGCTTCTACGCTGAAGTATGACGATTTCGAACTGCCTGCTGCGCTGGGTGCTATGTTGTTCTTTCAGAACGACTTAGGTACATCGTACGGTACGGCTGGCGTATCGTTCTGGCCCGAGGGTGACTATAACTTGAATGTTGGCGGTTATGCCGTGCGTCCCGGTTTTGCAGGCCATCTGCAGTATGTTTATGCCGGCTGGCTGCCTAAGATTGAGCTGCGTGCCGATTTGGGTGAGCGCAGTGTAGTAGACCATAAGTTTAGTTACGACTCCGAGGAAAAATCGTATATACTTAACCCGCAGACTACGGGCTCGCCACTGCTTAACTTGAGCGCAACCGTTTATGTTCCGATTAACCTGTCGTCCGGAGGTTGGTACCGCGGACTTATCCCCGAAGTCCAGGTTTCGTACAATAACGATAAGTACGACCGTTTGGCTTACATGAATAATAAGATTGCTACGGGGCATGCTGATGGCGGTCTCTTCACTAATTTTAGGCTGTCGTTCTATAACTATTTGCCCGTGCCTTCATCCTGCATCTTCCCCCGTTTGGGTATAGGTGGAGAGATTGGTACTACGGTGCTGCCGCTAATGTACGAGACATATCCGAATACCGCCTACGCTAGCGCCTACGCCTATCTTCCAGGCCTGATGCGTACTCACGGACTCAAGGTAAAGGGGTATTACAACACCAATTACGGTGGGGACTTCTATAACACCGACAGATGGGGTGCATCGCTGGATTATGCGCTGCCGTTTGCGCCTGTAGACTGGACATTCCTCTGTCCTGCGTTCTATATCCGCAACTTCGAGCTGATTGGCCATGCGACCTACGATAATACCGTTACGCATTACCGCGTTGCAGATGATGACTCGTACACCTATCTGCATGCAGGAGCAAGCCTGAGGGTGCATCTTGCCAACTTCCTGTGGTTCCCCTTCGATACCATCCTTGGCGTCAAGTATCTGCACAACTTCTCTGATGCTGAATATGTCAGCGGAAGCAGGGAATCCTTCAGTTTTGTATTCTCTGTTGACATTTAGTGCTTGCTATGTCCGTAAAAATTGCTAATTTTAACGGATTTTTAACAATATGGTTAGAATATGGACTTGATTTTCCAAATCCTTAAGTTGCTAGGATGCCTGGGAATGTTCCTGTACGGAATGTCCCTGATGAGTGGTGGACTGCAGAAAATGGCCGGCGACAAGCTTCGCTCCTTCATGGCCAAGATGACCTCCAACACTTTTAAATGCATCCTCACGGGCATTGTAGTTACAGCCCTCGTGCAGTCTTCAACGGCTACCACCCTGATGTTGGTGTCCTTCGTAAATGCCGGACTGCTTTCGCTTAGCACCGCCATCGCGGTAATCATGGGTGCGAACATCGGAACCACCGTAACAGCGTGGATTTTCGCCCTTTCTTTCGGCGGGTCATCTTTCAGCCTTGGTGCAATTGCAATCCCGCTGATGTTCTTCGCCTTCCTTTGCATCTCCTCCAAGAATAAGAAATATGCCAACCTGGGAGAGTTTCTGATGGGTTTTGCCATGCTCTTCCTGGGTCTGACCCTCTTGAGGGAAACATCCACCGTGCTTCTGGACAATGAGCCCGTGCGCCATTTCCTTGGAAGTCTCAGCGGCTGGGGAGTGTGGTCAATCCTGATTTTCATGGTAGCAGGCGCCTGCATGACCCTGATGCTCCAGTCTTCTGCCGCCACAATGGCAATTACCATGGTGCTGGTGGCCCAGGGTTACATCCCCTTCGAGATGGCCGCAGCAATGGTTCTTGGCGAGAACATCGGTACCACAATCACCTCAAACATAGCAGCTTCCGTAGCCAATGTCTCCGCAAAAAGGACAGCCCGTGCGCATCTGCTCTTCAATGTATTTGGTGTGCTCTGGGTTAGCTGCCTCTTCCATCCCTTCCTGAAATTCCTAGGAAGCATTGTGGAACTTTTCGGCTTCCCGAACCCCGCTACGGTGCAGTTTGCGACCGCTGATGCCGCCACCCAGGAGGCTCTGGTTGCATCCCTGCCTTACTGCGTAGCTACCCTGCATACCCTCTTCAATGTAATCAATACCTGCATCCTCGTTTGGTTCATTCCTCTCATCGAGAAGGTGGTTACATGGATGGTTCCCAACCCCAAGGGCGAGGAAGAAGTCTTCCGCCTCAAATACATCCACGGTGGTGTGCTTAGCACCTCTGAACTCTCCATCAACGAGGCAAAAATGGAGTTGGTTCGCTTTGGAGACATCTGCCGCCGCGACCTTGGCTTTATCCGCGGAGCAGTTGGTGCCACCAAGGAGGAAGACTTCCAGGCAGAAGCCGACAAACTCACTAAGTATGAGGAGATTACGGACAGAATGGAGTACGAGATTGCCAACTATCTGAACGAAGTACAGAAGGGAGAAATCGGCCACGAAGGTGCCATCCGAATCAAGAGCATCTACCGCATCATCGGCGAGATGGAGAGTATCGGTGACACCGGCGACAACATCGGCCGCATGGTTGCCCGCGTCTGGGCCCACAACAAGAAGTACACCCCCGAAATGGTCCAGAAAATCAACCGCATGGTGGATTTGGTAGACGCAGCATTTGAGGCGATGCACTACAACCTGGACACCCCTCTAATCCAGTTGACCGACATCCGCAACGCCGAGGAGGCCGAGGAGCGCATCAACATCTTCCGCGACTTGGCCCGCGAGGAGAATATGTCCGAGGTAGAGAACGGCGACTACTCTTACGAACTTGGCGTCTACTACATGGATGTAATCAATGCCCTCGAGAAGATGGGTGACTTCATCATTAACATTTCACAGGCTCATCTAAGTGCGAAACCCAACTAGGATACTATATCTGGCAGCAGCCCTGCTGATGCTTTGCTCCTGCGGGTCCAAAAAGAAGAAGGATACCGCAGTAGTTGAGGCTGTGCGTCCTTTCCCCAAGGTTGAGGTACCCTCAATCTACACCGACAAGGACGACATCCTGGGCTACCGTGCTGAGCATTTCTGGGACGAGTTCTTCATGGGAGATGGCCGTACGGACTCGCTGCTGGTGCTGGGTGTCGACCGCTATGATGTGGAGCAGAACCTGTCCAACTTCATCATGAACCTGGACTATCTGCCTCTGGACAAGGCCCAGTACTGCATGCGGAAGATGTTCCTGGGACTGGAGGCTGCGCAGCGACGCGATACTTCCAACCATGTCTATCCCGTTATGACAGAGATGGTTGCACATTATCTTTACGACCCCAATTCCCCAGTCCGTGACGAGGACTACTACCAGCCTTTCGTGACCTCAATGTCCACTTCCGACCTCACTCCCGAGAACATGAAGGCCGCATTTGTGTACCAGTCCTATGTGACCAGCCTGAACAAGCGCGGCACCAAGGCCGCCGACTTTAAGGCTAAGGACATAGATGGCAATGTGTTCACGCTCTACGGGGTCAAGGGGGATTACACCCTGCTCTTCTTCAGCAACCCTGGCTGCCAGGCCTGCAAGGAGATTATCACCGAACTTAAGTCCATGCCCAATCTGGACGAGCTGATTTCGTCCGGCCGCCTCGCAATCGTGAATGTCTACATCGACGATGACCTTGAGTCGTGGAAGAACTACGAGTTCAACTACCCCGACAACTGGTACAACGGCTACAACTTCGGGCAGGCAATCCGCAACGAGCAGCTCTATGATGTCCGTGCCATTCCGTCGCTTTATCTGCTCGACAAGGACAAGAATGTCATCTTCAAGGACGCACCTCAGGAAAAGGTGCTAGGCTACCTGAAAAATCTGCCCTAGGCTGCAACGAAGGCCCCATTTAGTGCATCTTTATGGTAACTAACTTAAAAAGTGCACTATTATGTTCAAGGGCAACCGGATTCTTCCGGCTATTTTGTTTATTTTCCTATCCGTAGCTGCTGCGGCGCAGAACAGGGCGACCGTCAGCGGATATATCATGGACGCCAAGACGGGTGAGACCCTGATTGGAGCGGGCGTCAAGGATAGGGCAATCGGCAGCGTCAGCAACTCCTACGGTTTCTACACCCTGACCCTTCCAAAAGGGGAGTACACCCTGACCTGCTCCTATGTGGGCTATGCCGATAAGGAGGTTTCCGTCAACCTGCAGAGGGACACTTCGATCAACTTCCTGCTTGACCCCGATGCCACCCTTAAAGAGGCCACGATTGTCGGTAAGAGGGATGCGGGCATCGAGTCTACCAAGATGAGCGCAATCGAGGTGCCTGTGACCCTGCTTCAGCGGGCTCCGGTGCTCTTTGGCGAGCATGATGTGCTCAAGGCCCTGCAGCTCCTGCCTGGCGTACAGTCGGGTACAGAGGGCTTTTCGGGCATTTATGTCCGCGGTGGCGGCCCCGAGGAGAACCTGCTTCTGCTCGATGGCATCTCCCTCTACAACGCGGAGCACATGCTGGGCATCCTGTCCATCTTCCAGCCCGAAGCCGTGAAGAAGGTGACGCTCTACAAAGGGTCCTTCCCCGCCCGTTACGGAGGCAGGATTTCTTCCATTATAGATATCCGCTCGAACGATGGCAACATGAAGGAGCGTCATGGTACAGTGAGCATCGGTGCCTTGACCGACAGAATCCATCTGGAAGGCCCGATAATCAAGGATAAGCTGGCCTACAGTGTAAGTGCGCGAGTGCTGCACACCTTCCTTTTCACCCCGATTCTGCTGGCTAATGATATCAACGGCAACTACTATTTTTACGATTTAAACGGCAAGCTCAGCTGGCGAATCTCCGATAGCGACAGAATCTATGCTAATGTCTATCAGGGAAGGGATACCTTCTTCTACAGGGATAAGGAAGAGGATGAGGCCTATAACTCTAACACTATCTATGAGACCCACGAAGACTATAGGATAAAATGGGGTAATACTCTGGTTGGAGCCCGCTGGAACCATGTTTTCAACAGTAGACTTTTCTCCAATGCGACTCTGGCCTATACCCGTTATAAGATGGGTGTGGACTTGACATACGAGGATATCACCCGCGAAAATGGGCATAAGTATACAGACGAATATAGCATGGAATATAACTCCGGAATGCGGGATATTACCGCCAAGATGGACTTCGATTACACCCCGACTCCGAAGCATCTAATCAAGTTCGGAGCGGAGTATGTGCACCATACCTACATCCCTGAAACCATTAGCGGATATGCCTTTGAGAGCGATACAGAAGGGGTGCAGATAGATACCACCTTTAAGTCCGGTGCCGATGTTACCCTTTCCGGTCACGAATTCTCAATCTATGGCGAGGACGATTTCAAGCTCTGGGACAAGCTGACCCTGAATCCTGGACTCAGGGTGGCGTTCTTCTATACCGAGGGTACACCCTATTTCTCGCTCGAACCCCGTATTAGCGCAAAGTACGATATCAACGATGATATCTCCATAAAGGCCTCATACGCCCGTATGGCCCAGTATGTTCACCTGCTTTCGCCTTCGGCAATCAGCCTGCCTATTGACCTTTGGGTGCCGATTACCGAGAATATCAAGCCCGTTACATCCGACCAGGTGGCCGTGGGTGGCTATTACACCGGTGTACCCGGCTGGGAATTCTCCCTTGAAGCCTACTACAAGTTCATGAACAATGTGCTTGAATACAAGGATGGAGTAGGATTCATAGGGAACTCTACCAACTGGGAAAACAATGTTGCAATGGGGCAGGGCCATGCCTACGGCGCAGAACTCTTCGTTGAGAAGAAGACTGGTGCCACTACAGGTTGGCTGGGTTACACCCTGGCTTGGAGCAACCGCGTGTTCCCTAACGGCGAGATTAATTTTGGCGAGGTCTTCCCTTATCGCTACGACCGCCGCCACAACATCGATATCGTTGTAAATCACAAGTTTAACGAGAAGTGGCAGATTAACGGCACCTGGACTTTTGCCTCCGGCGGAACCCTTACGGTGCCCGAGCGCTACATTATAACGACCTATCCCAACGATATACGCTATGAGGAGGTGCAGTCCTATGTGTCTCACAGGAACAATTACCGTCTGCCACCCAGCCACCGCCTGAACCTGGGTGTTACCCACACCAAGCAGAAAAAGCGCGGTACAGCCGAGTGGAACTTCAGCGTTTACAACGCCTACAATAGGATGAACCCCAATTTAGTGTTGTCGGATTACTACCGCGAATATAAGGACGGCAAGTACACCAACAGATTGGTGATGGATAAGATTACCATTCTACCAATCATTCCTTCAATTAGTTACACCAGATCATTCTAGCTTATGAAAAGATTCAGCATATTGACCTTGATAGCCCTTCTGGCCTGGTCCTGCGAGGGTGTGATAGTATATAAAGACTATGTCAGCGAACCTGTCCTGATAGTCAACGCTATGATGGATGCCGCAGATACGACGCATCTGGTAAAGCTTGCCATCAGCGATATTTCCGAGGTGGATACCATCAAGAACGGCAGTGTTCAGATGTATGTAAATGGTGTTCTGGTTTCCGAGGGTGATGACCTGTTGCGCGAGAGGGATTCCTATTACCGAATTTCCACTTTGCATAATTTCCGATGCAATGCTATCCTGCACGAAGGGGATAAGGTAAAGATTGTGGCAACAGCGAACAACGGAAAATTCAAGGCTAGCGCCGAGTCCGTTGTGCCTTCGCCAGGGGTTGTTACTAGCGTTGATACCAGTGCTGTTGTTAAGGTTGAGGATGTTGGCTGGACCCATACCTACCTTCGCTTTAACATCGGCACCAGGGATGTCAGCAGTGGGGATGATTATTACTTTTTGACCCTTGTACGCCATTACCATGTCAAAAATTACAGAGATGGTGTTCTTATCAGCGACACTAAATCTTCCCTTGGGGAGGAATTTGATTGCCTTGAGGACATCATCCTTAGCGAAGAGGCTACTGTGGTCAATCCGGAATTCACTTCCATCGGAAGCTATAACACCTGCGGTGTATTTACCGACAGACGCTTTAAAAACGGGGAAGCTAGGCTTAAGATATATGGAGATAAGTATCAGTATAGCTCCTATGATTTGGGCGGAGACGCCTACCGTTTTCAGGTGGAAGGCTCTGATTCTCTGGACTTTACATCTACTATAGATGTGCGTGTAAATCATATTTCCGAGGAATACTACTATTATCTGAAGGCACTCAACAACCTTTTGGGTGACACCGATGATACAGGCCTGTTTTTGGAGAAAACCACCATGCCTTCCAATATAAATGGGGGCATCGGTTTCTTCGGAATTGCCAATTCCGGTGGAAAGGAAGTACTCATTGAGAAAAAAGTTGTATCTTTGAAGGAGTAACCAATCTTCAAAGAATATGAAAATCACAAAAGAACTCTGGGGCACTTGCGAGTGCGGTAAAGAAATCTACAAATACACCATTACAAACGCTTCTGGCGCATCCGTAGTGCTTGGTAGCGTTGGCGCTGCCGTAGTTGAGGTACATGTACCTGACAAGGATGGCGTCCTGGCAGATGTGGCTTTGGGTTATCCCGAGGCTAAGAGCTATTTCGGAGACGGTCCCTGCGCAGGTAAATGCCCTGGCCGTTACGCCAACCGTATCGCAAAAGGCCATCTGGAGGTAGGTGGCAAGGTGTACGAACTCCCCATCAACAACGGCCCCAACCATCTTCACGGTGGACCTAAGGGCTTCCAGAATAGGGTTTGGGACTCCCGCATCGATGGCTTTGCCGTTGAGTTCATGTACTACTCCGAGGATGGCGAGATGGGCTATCCCGGCAACCTAAAGGTCGTTGCGCGTTACGAGTGGAGCGAAGAGAACGAACTCCGTCTAACCTTCACCGCCCAGTGCGATGCAGAGACCGTGGTTAACCTTACCAACCACTCCTACTTCAACCTTGATGGCGAGGGATCAGGAAGTGTGCTTGACCACGAACTTAAGCTCAACGCATCCGAGTATCTGCCTACTGATGAGACACTTATCCCGCTTGGCGACTCCGAGCAGGTGGCTGGTACGCCTATGGACTTCCTCGTAGCCAAGAAGATAGGTCGCGACATCAAACAGGATTTCCCTGCTCTGAACTATGGCAAGGGCTACGATGCATGCTGGGTTATCGACGGTCACATGGAAGGCCAGATCTCCTTCGCAGCCGAGCTCTATTCGCCCAAGAGTGGTCGTGAACTGAAGATGTTCACCACCCAGCCCGGTATCCAGGTGTACACAGGCAACTGGCTCAACGGCTGCCCCGAAGGTAAGAACGGACATATCTATCATGACTACGATGCTGTTGCCCTTGAGTGCCAGCACTATCCCGACTGCCCGAACCACCCTGACTACCCCAGCACCGTCCTCAAGCCCGGCGAAACCTTCGAGCAGGCCATAATCTGGGCCTTTAGTGTCCGCTAGACGCGCCTGCGGTAGATTACGAACTCATACTTGAATCCAGTCTCCGGGTCAGTGTGCATCGCCGACCTCCAGGTGGGTTTCCAGATGGCGGGGTCGATTTCGGGGAAGAAGGCATCCGCATCCTTCACAACTGTGTGTACATGAGTAATATACAGGGTGTCCATATCGTTGATGGCAGCACGATAAACCGATGCGCCACCCATCACAAAGCACTTGCGGGCGGGCTTTACGGCAGCATACGCCTCTTCGAACGAGTTGACGCAAGTCACCTCTGGAATGGGGTCACCACCAGCATTGAGCACAATATTCTTGCGCCCAGGCAGAGGCCTACCAATTGAAAAATAGGTGGTACGACCCATAATGACGGGATGACCCTTGGTCTTCCTCTTAAAATACTTCAAGTCCTCGGAGATATGCCACGGAAGGGCCCCCTTAACGCCAATGCCATTATTATCGGCAATGGCCACTATCATACATTTTTGCATATATCTTAAATTTTATCCTGTCTGTTAAAGCGTTGTTGCCGTTGGTCAATAATGCGGCGATACTTCCTTTTCAGTTTGTCGTCACTAAAATACGAATTTTCTATCATTTCATATACTTCTGACGGGAAAGAAGTGTATCTATCCAGTATTTTCTCGGTTCTAGAAGGCGAAATCCCTATTTTCAACGCAAATTCCTTGAAGTCCTGACGGCAAGGATGCCCAGTCCTATCGTATGTGTCGCTGGTTCGGATATCTCCAAGTCCAGAATCCAATGCAAAGTCATCTCCGTCAAGGTGAACTGCGGTATTTACCAAATCGTAAGCAGGTGCTAAAAAGTATTCCCCATTCCTGTAAAGCAGAGAGTAATTCTTCAAATGAGCATCGCCGTTCCCGAAAATATAGTTAAACACTACAAGGTTAAAGAAATTTTCAAGCGAAATCTTCCAAGTTCCGATTCTGCTTTTAATTTGTTCTGCTATTTCCTGATACGAGCCATGGTACTTGAAACCATCTCCGTCAGAGTTCTCGTTTCGTCCAAGTACCCCCGCAAAGTCCTCCTGAACATATTTCACCCCATCAATAATATCATAGCGTTTGGTAATGTATACCAACTCTCCATCAGCAGAGTGACACATCCCGTATTCTGCGGTATTTACACCGTAGATTTCAGATGCGATTTTCATCGTAAGATACTCATTAGCAGGTATTTCCCTTGCACCGAAAATCTTGATTGAAGGGGCTGGCTTGAGAATGTAAGTGCCCTGCTCTCCCTTTCGGGTTAGCCTGATTTTACCCTTATCAAGTATTGCGGAGTACTTCTCCTGCGCTCCCGAAATCGAAAGATTAATGCTATTCGCAAGCGTTTCCTTGTTTCCGTGGGAGAAGGAAAAGTCCAACAAGCTTTGATATTTATCCTTTATGTTGCTCATACATTTTCCACTCCTACAGCACCTATAAAATCAGCTCCTGCGAGAGCCATTAACATTCCGAAGTAATCCTTTTCGTCAATCTTTTTAAGCATGCACAATGTTTTCCTGTTTGCACCCTCAGGAAGAATATTGGTGAAATACGGGAAAAGATATTCACTTACATATACTTCTTTTCGTTTTGGCAAGGTTACAGAAACAGGGGGACCTGTATAAGTATCCACGTACTGGAACTCGTACCTAGTCTTGGACACCTCGGTAAGAATTCCAGCCAACTCGCTATTAACCAGTATTTTAATCTGTCTCATAACTCAATATGACGCAATTGCAATTGAACTTCCAAACCTAATGTTTCAGCCACGCTTTCCAGCGTTTTGAGGGAAGGATTTCCTTTTCCTCGTTCTAAGTCCTTGACTGTAGCAAGACTCACGTTTGACAATTCAGCCAAGTCCTGCTGCGTAATTCGCAACAGTTTTCGTCTCGCTTTTAATGTTTCTGCCAGTTTCATAAGTCTAATATAATAAACTTTCAGTGCAAATTTAGCATATTTTTATTAAAAAACAAGCTAAAAGTTTAATAAATTAGACTTTTCATGTAAGATTTTGTGATTAACGCATTATTTTGTAATTTTACAATATGAAACAATATCTAGACCTTCTACGACACATACGCGAGCATGGCGTAATTAAGAGCGACCGTACGGGCGTTGGCACACAGAGTGTATTTGGATATCAGATGCGCTTCGATTTGAGCGAAGGATTTCCGCTGCTGACCACCAAAAAGGTCCATTTAAAGTCCATTATCTATGAACTGTTGTGGTTCATCTCTGGAGATACCAATGTTAAGTACCTTCAGGACCATAAGGTTACAATCTGGGACGAATGGGCCGACGAAAATGGGGACCTAGGCCCCGTATACGGCCACCAGTGGCGTAGTTGGCCTGCTCCAGATGGACGCAAGATTGACCAGTTGGCAAATGTAATCGAGACCATCAAGCACAATCCCGATTCACGCAGAATGCTGGTATGCGCTTGGAACCCAGGCGAGGTAGACCAGATGGCTTTGCCTCCCTGCCACTGCCTGTTCCAGTTCTATGTTGCGAATGGTAAACTCAGCTGCCAGCTGTACCAGCGTAGTGCGGATACCTTCCTTGGTGTACCGTTCAATATCGCCTCGTATGCCCTTCTGACCATGATGATTGCGCAGGAATGTGGTCTGGAGCCGGGTGAGTTCATCCACACAACAGGCGATACGCATCTATATCTGAACCACTTTGACCAGGTCGCCGAACAACTTAGCCGTGAACCACGCCCTCTACCTAAGATGATTCTAAATCCCGATGTAAAGAGCGTGTTCGATTTCAAGTACGAAGACTTCACCCTCGAAGGCTACGACCCCTGGCCCGCCATCAAAGCGCCCGTTGCAGTCTAAATCGCTAAAATCTAGTGGTGAAATTTACGGAAACTTCAACTGCGAGACCGTGAAACCGTACATTATAATAGAGACCTTATTGGTTGCGCTACTGTGCTCCTGCACCAGTAGGCAAACAGCTCAGACCCTTGATGATGTGGAGGGCTATATCCAGCAGCGGCCGGATAGCGCCCTAACCGTACTGGAGCGCATCCCAAGGTCGTCGCTTCATCCCCGTTCCACAAAGGCGAAGTTCTCGCTGCTCTATGCTATGGCGCTGGATAAGAACTACATAGACACTACCGATTTATCGGTAATTGAACCTGCTGTAGAATATTATCGTACCAGAGGGTCGGCAGAGGAACTGGCAAAGTCATTACTTTATCTTGGTCGCGTACAACAGAACCGAGGCGAGTTAGAGGATGCTATTTTGTCATACAACCAAGCCGTTGACTTAACTGAAAAATCGGAAGATTTGAAACTCAAAGCACTATTATATTCCTCTATTGCAGATGTTTATAACGCCCGCTCTAACGATATTGAAGCCGTTAAGTACAATAAGTTGGCAGCACGGTTTTATAAAGAATCAGGAAATGAAAATAATGCATTGAGATGCAATATAGCGCTGGCATCATCATACGGAGATTTACAAATGTTTAATGCTGCTGATAGTTTATTCAGCATTTGCCTAAGCGAGCCCATCATTGATTCCACTTTATATGGTAAAACACTTCTGTCCTATTCAAAATATCTCGCGATTCAGAAACAGGAGGCACCACAAAAATCGCTTGACCTTTTTGAAAAAGCCGTTAATGAATATGGTGCCGCTCCAAGTTTTAGCGATTACTGCACATATTCAATCCTATATGCCCTGGACGGCAAGCCAGACCTTGCTGGTCAGATACTTGATTTTCTGGAAACCATTCCCGATCTAAATGACAAACAGAAGGAAGAGATTATGTATGTCCGCTATCATGTCAGCAAGCAGGGAAAGGACTACGAGACTGCAATAGAGTTGCTTGAAGATGTATATAGAAGCCAGGACGAGACCATACATCAGATACTAAGCGAGTCTGTAGCAAACCGCCTTTCGGAATATTACCACAAGCGTTCAGTCGAGTTGAAAAATAAACAAAAGATAGCATCAAGGAACTTTGTAATTGTCATTCTTTCCCTTCTCTTTGCTGTTTTGTGCGTAGCGTTGGTTTATACACGCCGCAACGCCAAACTTAAAAGAAGGAATAATGAGCTAGCGCTTCTAGCCGAAGAATCCGAGAGTAACCTCAAGGAAATATCGGCGCAGGCAGACGAGAAATTGGCCGAACTTCGCAGCAAATATTCAAAATCCTACAAGTCGCAGTTTAAAGTGCTCAATGACTTATGTCGGGAATATTGGCTACCAAGTCGCAGGAGTAGGAAAGACCGCATTTACGAAAAGGTTCAAGAACAACTTTATCTCATCAGTGAAGATGTAGAGAAACAAGAAGAATTTGAGCGCGAAATAGACAAGAGTCTAGATGGAATAATGAACAAATTCAGGAGTGAATTTCCAAACCTTAAGAGTGAGGACTATAGGTTTATTTCGTATGTGGTTGCGGGTTTTGATTCAAAGACCATTGCATGCATCTTAGGAATGAGTGTAGGAAGTATATATGTAAAAAAGTCCAGGGTTAAGAGCCTGATAGAACAAAGTCAAAGTAAAAACAAGGAATTATTCCTTGCATTTTTCTCTTAAGTTGTTGCATGTCAAAGGATTATGCTTGAGTACAACAAATGCTTTAATGTAAATCGCTGATAATCAACAATTTAGCCAACCCTGTAAGATTTTAATTCTTATAAATGGGTCTAACTGCCTGATTTCTAGGAAGTTAGACCCTTCTGCTTGTTAAGACTATTAAAGCGATATTTTTCGTTTTTAACTTTACAAGGCCGTAACTTTGCAGCAATAAATCCTTTAACTCAAATTCGTTATGAGACATTTTAAATTATTTTTCGTTTTGACTGCACTATTCTTAAGTGCCTCTGTTTATGCCGAGCAAGATTCATTTCCAGTTCCTCTTTGCATTCAGAATCATCAGGAAGGACACAATTGTAGAGTTCCCGCACAAAGGACCATTGAGTGTTTTTATGAGTCTACTATGACAAGTATTATTACGGCATTCAAATCTTCAATAGGAACAGTAGGCGTAGTCGTTGAAAACCACACCACGGGCGAATATCTTTCTGGCACCTTATCCGGTGAAGTTGGAACCCAAATGATTCCAATATCCGGGACTGAAGGATTCTACACCATTACCTTTACGCTCCAGAACGGAACGCAGTACTATGGAGAATTTGAGCTGTAATAACAAAAATAACAATCTAATTTGAACTATTTCCGTATAAAAACTAACCTAAAAAGGAAAAAGTAATTATGAGAAAGGTATTTATTTTCATGGCTGCACTCTTGTTTGCTATTGGTTGTTCTAAAACTTCTTTCACGAGCAAAGACGAATGTTTGGAAATTGAAGATAAACCTGCTGTTGAATTTGCGAAAATTCTTTCTAAAGCAGTCTTCGACAGTAAAGAAATGCGTTCTTTTATCAAGGAACAGTCTCTGCAGCAGTTTGACAGAGATTTTGATGTCTTCTACCCGTATGTAAAGGACCAGATTGTTGCAGATAACCAGACATTTCGTCAGTTTTTGTTGCGATATACATCTGAGGAGTCATTAAGTTTGATTGAGGAGTCGATGCCGCTTTTGAACATCTTAGTCCCCGATTGGGAACTATTCGATGGCTTTAGTGCTTATAATTGGGATGTTAACGACGATATGGTTTGTGTTGGCTTCGCGTCTGATGGGGAGCATCCTATCTATTTAGATGGTGAGCTAGCAATGACTCTAGAAGTTGGAGAGTTCCCGGAATTTCCTGTATTAATAGTTAAAAATAATGATAGGATGAAGGTCTCTACTACATCTAGTAAGGCATTGTCTGATTTGGAATATCAGTTCATTGATGACGAATTTGACATACGGTTACATCCCGAAACCAAGGTTGAGCATAAACAATATGATAAAGTATTTAAAACTGAAGACTATTCTGATTTCATTCCAAAATCAGAGGTTGACCAGTGTGTAATTGATGCCTATGAGGCTTTAAAGAATAAATCTGGAGTTCCGCAAAGAGACAACATCTACTATGGAATGACTGACGAAATTTGTAATGGTAAAAGGAACCAGAATGTGTGCGAGTACATTAAAAGAATAAGGATGACAAATGTAACATCGGAATTCTTCTATGATGATAGTAATGACTTCCACGATTGCCCATCTTCATATACAACGAAAAAAAGTGTAACGGATGCTTTTTTGATGAACAAATTTTATTATGAAGGCAGCCTTGAACTTTATTTTAAAATATTCTTAGCAAATAATGATGGGACAGTAACAGAATTGAACAAATTAGTAAGTGCTTCTTTTAAGGATTTATTCCAACTCGCAGTTTTATCAGTTGATTTTCGACATAAAACATTATTAGCAAAGCGAAAATGGGTTTATTCGTTAAAGCCAAAAGCCGAAAGTTTTGTCCCGAAGTGGCATGATGTTAACCTCAGACTACCAAATTGGGATATTCAAAGCCAATCGACAGTCGTAAACATTAATGTGTTTGAATACGATAGTACAGAAGAAGAAACCATAACTATATCAATAACCAGTTCTAAGACTAAGAATTTTGATATAGAGGGTAACGTAAAAGGTCAGATAGCAAATGAAAAATACTCTGGTGATGTGAAAGTAGGGTATGGTGTTAGTAAAAAAGAGGAACAAACTACAACAATAACGACGAAAGTTACTAGGGGGTCAGATGACCTCGGCCAGGCCTTTTTGAGTTATACTGATAAAATCATAACGTCAGAAGAGACCAGAGATGGTGTTCCTGGTTATATTGTCAAACCAATTGGAACGGGAGAAGTGTTAATGCAGATTCTGCCTGTTATAAGATAGGTTCAAAATGAAAAAAATAAGAATACTAGCTTTATTGCCCTGCTTGCTTATACTCTCGTGTGAAAGAGATAATAGGGCTGCTTTTAACCGTGCAACTGAAGAGTTTGCCGGGTGGTATACCTGTGTTTACTGCGATGTTGGGGAAGATATTGATATAAATAACGATTCCTTGTCACATGGTGGCGACCTTTTGGCAGAGATAGAAGGGACTACAGCGATAAGGGCCATGTTGCATCATGGCGCAGCTGTTAGTACGCCGCTAAATCCCAACGATGAAGTGTCAATTGTCTTACAGGTCCCCATTCAGCAGCTACATCAATGGGATGTGGACGCTCCATATTATCTGGAGAACATAATCCCAATGCAGGTGACTTTCCGTTTCTTTATTGATGAAGATGGGGGTATTCATATCCTTGACGGCTATGAAATAGATGATTTTTTCAAGGTGAAGAACGTATATTCCAAAAACGAGCATTTTAAGGATATTGGGGACTTCGAGGTCCTCTCAAATGCCAATTCAACACTATCTGTTAGAGGAGTAGTCCCTTATTATGATTTTAAAACAGCGACCCTAAAGCAATACACTATTATTCTTCGATACGTTAAGAATAATTATGACGTTTAGGACAATACTGCCCACCTTGCTGATGACGGTACAGGTGTTTGCGCAGAATAAGTTGCCCATAAGTGGGTATCCAGCCGATTCGGTCACGGCAAGACTCAATGCCGCTACTGTGACGGGCCATCAGCCCGCGGGCATTGAGTCCACCCGTATGGGGGCCGTGGAACTCCCACTTTCTATGATTAGGAATACTCCCGTTTTGATGGGAGAGGCCGACGTGCTCAAGACTGTTCAACTGCTCCCTGGCGTACAGTCGGGCGCCGAGGGCTTTTCGGGCATCTATGTCCGTGGCGGTGGCCCTGATGAGAACATGATACTGCTTGACGGTGTGCCAATCTACAACGTAAGTCACCTTTTGGGCGTCTTCTCAGTGTTCACTCCCGAAGCCGTTAAGAAAGTCACGCTCTACAAGAGTTCATTCCCTGCACGCTATAGCGGCCGAATTTCCAGCATAATCGATGTGCAATCGAACGACGGTAATCTCAATGAGATGAAGGGTTCGGTATCTGTCGGAATGCTCTCCGACAAGTTTCATCTGGAAGGGCCTATAGTCAAGGACAAGAGTTCCTATTCCGTGAGTTTCAGGGGCATGCACACCTTTTTTATCATGCCAGTAGTCAACCTCTTCCTAAACAAGGATGCAGACAGGTTCAATTATGCCTTTTACGACATTAATGCCAAGGTTTGCGACCGAATCGGTAACAAGGATAGGTTGTATTTTAACTTCTACAACGGCAAGGACGCATTCACTTACAACGGAGTGAGTAGGAGTTATTCCGGTATTTGGATTAATGAAATGAGACATGTCACCGATATTTACAATAGGGACTATATTAGACTCAAATGGGGTAATACCGTGCTTGCAGGCCGCTGGAACCATGTTTTCGGAGGCAATCTCTTCCTGAATACATCCCTTTCCTACAATAGCTACCGTATGAGGACTCTTAGCGAAAGCGAGTATGAGTCCATCATTGAAGATACTGGAGTCCAGACCGCATATGAGAAGAGTTCCATGAACTATCGTTCGGGAATTGACGACATTAGCCTTAGGGCAGATTTTGACTATTCCCCAGGGCATAACCACGCCGTCAAGTTCGGCGCGATTTACACCCATCACATCTTCCGCCCCGAGACCACGAACATCCACCAGAAGGGTGTAGAAAGCGGAAAAGCCATTGCGGATACCTCATATTCTTCAAAGGGTACAGGCCGTCTGCCTGGAGATGAATATGCTCTTTATCTGGAAGATGACTTCCGCATCGGGGACCATATCTTCCTGAATCCGGGGGTGCATCTTGCCCTATTCTCCACCCAGGGCAAGAATTATCTTTCCCTGCAGCCCAGATTTTCGGCAAGATACGCCTTTGCAGATGGCTACGCTGTCAAGGCTGGTTATTCACGAATGGCCCAGTATGTGCATCTGCTCTCATCTACCCAATGGAGCCTTCCGACCGACCTCTGGGTGCCCATAACCGCTGAAATCAAGCCCGTTACATCCGACCAATACTCCCTTGGACTTTATTATTCTGGCATGCCTGGTTGGGAATTCAGCGTTGAGGGCTATTTCAAGAAGATGGAGAATGTCCTGGAGTATCGCGACGGTGCGCTATTTATCTCTAACTCAACATCTTGGGAGAATAATGTGGCCATGGGAGAAGGTAGGGCCAAAGGTATAGAATTCTTTGCGCAGAAGACCGCGGGCAACACTACGGGCTGGGTAGCATACACTCTTTCCAAGTCCGACCGCCGCTTTGCCGATGGTACCATCAACGGGGGAGACTGGTTCCCATACCGCTATGACAAGAGGCACAACATCTCCATCTGCGTCAACCACAAGTTCAATGAGAGGGTAGACCTTAGCGGTACCTGGGTACTTGCCAGCGGTGGCTATATGACCGTTCCCGAGCGCCAGACCTTCGTGGCTAACCCTCTGGGAGATACAATCGAGGCGGATTACATCAGCGGGCGCAACAATTACAAGCTTCCGCCTAGCCACAGGCTGGATTTGAGCCTCAATCTGCGTAAGCAAAAGAAGCATGGCGAGAGGGTTTGGAACTTCGGCATCTACAATGTCTATGGGCACGCCAACCCCAATTGGGTGGTGGTAGATTACAAGGAAAGCAAGCTTGCGGACGGCACCTACCAGTACGACATCGTCCTCAACAAGAGGAGTTTCCTGATGTTCCTGCCGTCTTTTAGTTACACCTTTAATTTCTAGTGGCGATGAGGAAGATATTTTTGATAATGGCTTTTGCACTGCTGGTCTCCTGCGAGAGACAGCTTGACTATCAGGTAGATACCACTCCTAAAATCATTCTCAACGCCCATTTTGACGCTGGGGAGACCGACCATGTAGCCATTCTTGGCGTGAGTGAGGGTAATAGGCTGTACGAGGCTCCATACGCCAAGGTGAAGATGTTCGTCAATGGCACTCTGGTGTCCTCCGTGGATTCTTCAGAGGTCCGTTTCGGTCGTAACTACTACGATTTGCATGCGGCTCTGAAGCCTGGCGATAAGATTAGGCTTGAGGCTGACTATTCGGGCATGAACGCTTACGCCGAGACTTCAATCCCTTATCCAACCACCATCAATTCGGTAGACACCGCAACGGTAATGCTAAATGAGGAGGCCTACCAGCGCTTTCTGGTGGACTTTAACGATATAAAAGGGGAGAGCAACTACTATCGCGTAGCCATCAAGGTGGACACTTATCAGGATGGCGAGTATCAGGGGACAGACGAGGCAACCATCTACAACCGCAACGAGCCTCTGCTCACTTCCGGCGTCAATGTCAACGAGCAGCAGGGCTCGGACAAGCTGGGTACCGGTGCAAGCTATTTCCAGAACATCTACAACATCTTTACGGACAAGCTCTTTGCAGACGGGTCCTATCGCCTGAACATCATGGTGCCGAAAAGCGACCTTACCAGCTCCTACTTCAAGAAAGTGGCCAGGGTCATCATCTACACCATCCCCAAGGAAGAGTACCTGTATCTCTCCTCCATAGCCCTGCTGGATTCAGAAGAGTATAGTTACACGTACCTCGTGGAACCTATACCGTTCCGCAACAATGTTAATGGAGACGGTATAGGTTTCGTTGGCACCCTTTCCCCAGTAGAGTGGCGGTGTAAGTAAGGTATGAATTTGTAATTTACCGCAAAAATTACTAAACTTGCAAATTGTAAGCAAGTTAGTAGTTTTGTATGCCTAAAAACCGTGAAAATTTTGGCAGCAGGGCAGCCGTAATTATGGCAATGGCTGGTGCTGCAATAGGTCTGGGGAACATTTGGAGGTTTCCCTATATGGTTGGCGAATATGGTGGTGCCGCTTTCATTTTGATATACATAATCGCATCCGTATTCCTGTCACTCCCCATTTTTATTGCGGAATCGGTGATTGGACGCAGGAGCCGTGCAAACTGCATTGGAGCCCTTCGTAGGCTTGCTCCGGGCAGTAAGTGGATGATTCTAGGGGTGTTATCCGTGCTGACCCCAATCATTATCGTCTCTTATTACAGCGTAGTGGGCGGCTGGAGTCTGGAATATCTGTTAAAATCTGTAAGTTTCTCCTTCGTAAAGGACAGTCCTGAGCAGATAAAGGGGATGTTTGGCGGATTCATAACCGACACTTGGACCCCGCTGGTGTGCTTTATTATCTTCCTGGCATCTGCTTGCGCAATCGTGGCAGGTGGCGTAAAGGCTGGCATTGAGAAGTTCAGCAAGTTTGCAATACCCGTACTGTTCCTTATGGTGCTGGTAATCATTGGGTTCTCGCTGTCGCTGCCTGGGTCTAAGGAGGGCGTGGACTACCTGATTAAACCTGATTTTAGCAAGATAACTGCCAAGACTTGCGTGTATGCTCTGGGGCAGAGTTTTTACTCGCTGTCGCTTGGAATGGGCATTGTAATCACCTATTCCTCGTATGTCGACAAGGAGGAAAACCTCTTTGCAAGTGCAGCAGGAACGGCAATATTTGACCTTCTTTTCGCGTTTCTGGCTGGTCTGGCCATCATGCCTGCGGTGTTTGCCGCTGGGATTGAGCCCGGTTCTGGCGCAGGTCTGGTGTTCGAGACCCTGCCCTTCATCTTCTCTAAGGTGGGCGCGGATATGCCAATCTTTAGCTCGGTAATCGCCATCCTGTTCTTCCTCACCATCCTCATTGCAGCCCTCACTTCGGCGGTGGCCCTGGTGGAGGTCGGAGTGGCCTATCTCGTTGAGGAAAAGCACCTTGGCAGAGGCTGGGCGAGCCTGCTGGTGTTCTGCGTTACCTGCGTAATCGGCACCCTTTGCTCCCTGTCCTTCGGGCCGCTTTCGGGCGTGCAGATTGCGGGCAACAACATCTTCGACTTCACCGACAAGTTCTGCTCGAATGTGCTGCTGATTCTTGGCGGTCTGCTTTGCGTCTGCTTCGTAGGCTGGAAGATGAACAAAGGCGCGGTGTACGATGAGTTCACCAATGGTGGCCGCAAGCGCATCAATGTGGCTTGCTTTGGGGTTATCTACTTCATTATCAAGTACATAGCGCCTATCGCGGTTGCTCTAATCTTCATCTCAAACTTCATTTAGACGATGGCAGCAAAGAATAGAGGAAACTTCGGAAGCCGCTTTGCGGTTGTGATGGCTCTGGCCGGGTCTGCCATTGGTCTGGGCAATATCTGGCGCTTTCCCTACCTGGTTGGCGAGCACGGGGGAGCCGCGTTTATCATCATCTATGTGCTCTGCTCGCTGTTCATCGCCCTGCCTATATTCTTCTCGGAATCGATTCTGGGAAAGGCATCGGGATCGGATACCTTTGGGGCACTGGAGAGCGCTGCACCCAATTCCAAGCTGAAGAATGCGGGCTATATCGCCATCATGGCGTCCTTCGTGGTGCTTTCGTTCTACAGCGTCGTGGGCGGCTGGAGCCTGGACTACTTCGCCCGCTCCTGCTTCCAGGGCTTTCAGGGTAAGAGTATCGAAGAAGCAACATCAATATTCCAGCAGATGAGCGCATCGGGCTGGGAGCCAATCATCTGCCTCACCATCTTCCTGGGACTGACCGCTGCGATTGTTGCGATGGGCGTGGACAAAGGCATAGGGCGTTTTTCCAAGGTGATGATGCCCATCCTCTTCCTGATGATTGTGCTGATTGTAATCCGTTCTGTGACCCTTTCTGGGGCCAAGGCGGGCATTGACTATTTGGTCAAACCCGATTTTAGCAAGATAGATGGCCCTGCAATTGCGGGCGCTCTAGGGCAGAGCTTCTTCTCGCTCTCGCTGGGCGTTGGCTGCGTTCTAACCTATTCATCATATATGCGCAAGGAAGAAAATGTGTTCTACACTGGCCTGTGGACAGCATTTTTTGATACGACCTTTGCGCTTTTGGCCGGCTTTGCCATCATGCCCGCGGTGTTCGCAGCGGGGATTGAGCCTGGGGCTGGCCCTTCGCTGGTGTACGAGACCCTGCCTGTAATCTTCAGCCAGATGGGGCCCATCGTGCCGATTATCTTCTTCTTCGCCATCCTGATTGCCGCGCTGACATCTTCCATTTCGATGCTGGAGGTGGTTGTGGCTTGGCTGGTAGATGAAAAGAATGTCTCCCGCGGCTGGGCTACGGTGATTGTCTTTGCATCTTCCTGGGCCCTCGGCTGCGCATGCGCGATTGTCCCTAAAATCTTCAATATCTGCGACTTCGCCACTTCAAATGTGCTGATGATGATTGGGGCCTTTGTGTTCGCAATCGCGGTTGGCTGGAAGATGAACAAGGTAGATGTGCGCACGCAGTTCACCAACTACGGCACCAGCAAGGGAGCCAAGGCGGCCTTCCCGATTGTCTACTTCCTGATTAAATGGGTTGCTCCCGTGATGATTGTAGCGATTGCTGTGACCAATCTTCTTTAGCGGATTTCCTCGAAGAGGTCGACCATTGCCCGTGTGAGATTACGGCGGGAGTAATTGTCTATGTTAGAGTTGGTTGCGGAGATTTTGCCTTCGCGAACACCCTGAATGAACTCTGACGGGTCCTTGTCCCAGTCGAACATCTGTCCTGCGCCCGTTTCTGCGAGAACGCCAGCGGCTGCGCCATCCTCTTGACCTACACCCAGAATGGGTTTTCTGGCGGCCAGGCATTCGAAGATTTTGCCTGGGAGCACCTTGCGGTATTCGGGGTCCTGACGGAGTGGCAGGAGTATCATGTCGGCGTTGCAGAGCTCCTTAACCGATTCTTCGTGAGGCAGATAGCCTAACTCGACCAGATTATCGCCCAGCCCTGCTGCCTTAATGCTTTCGATGATTTCGGGGTCGACCTTGCCTGCCAGACGGATTTCCAGACCGTCCTTCTGCTGTGCCATTGCTTCCCATAACTTGGTCGGATTGCCGTCGCTAGCGAATAGTCCCGTATGAACAACTACGAACTTTTCGCGTACGGCAGCGGCTGGAATTGGTTTCTGCTCGATATGCTGGGCAAAATCG
>Ga0065709_1029388_pt1 | contig 25703 bp, 20 predicted proteins | sample Hoacrofraction14_2_FD_59096 | JGI IMG/M metagenome (GOLD analysis project Ga0065709, IMG submission 59096) | Hoatzin crop microbial communities from Cojedes, Venezuela, sample from fiber fraction 14 v1 | ecosystem: Host-associated > Birds > Digestive system > Esophagus > Crop | place: Venezuela...
GACACCGGACGAAGTCTTCGAGGAAGAGCTGGATAAAATCTATCAATTGAATATAGCTTGAGGGGTGTCCAACTTGTTATTGCAATTTACGATATATATTTTTGTTAGATATTGATGAGTTGTATAATATTTATATGGAATATAAATCAAATAAAAACGTTGTTTATTCCTGCAAATATCATGTGGTCTTCTGCCCAAAATATCGCCGCAATATCGCCGCCCTGTCCTTATTGATGGAGTTGATGTTCGCTTAAAGGAGTTGGTCATTGAAACATGCGAACGTCTCCAGGTTGAAATCATTGAAATGGAAATCATGCCGGACCATGTACATCTGCTGCTGGAAGTAGGCCCTCAGTATGGGATCCACAAAGCTGTTAAGCGAATTAAAGGTTATTCTTCCCGCATCTTGAGAGAGGAATTTCCCTGGCTTAAATCACGGATCCCATCTTTATGGACAAACAGTTATTTCGTATCAACTGTCGGTGGTGCTCCACTTTCTGCCATCAAACAATACATCGAGAATCAGAAACACGTATAGGTGCGTCTATGAAATTATCAGAAACAGTCAAATTGTATATGTCAAAGACTCAATACACACTTGTCAGAAATACTATGGATACGTATATAGCGACGGTCAATAGTATTGTTCGTGATGCTGTTGATGGGCAATCCATTGCCAAACTCACAACGAAAGACGCAGAGGCTGATTTGCCATCTGCACTCAAGAACCAGTGCATCAGGGACGCTAAGTCTATTGTTACGAAGTATAACAAGGCTTGTCGTGATGCCGGGTGTAAGAATGCTGAGTCATCCAAACAGGGCAAAGATGCGAAAGTGGCCTGCAGACTGCCTGTCCTGAAAAGGCCTTGTTGCTATATTAACAATCAGAATTTCAAAATCAATGGTGACCATACAGAGTTCCCTGTCATGGTGAACGGCAAGTGTAAAAGAATTTCTGTGCGCATAAAGATGACGGATCAGCAGAAATCTGTATTTGCGGCATCAAAACCCGGGACTATGCGTATTGTCATGAAAAACAAGAGGATCGTCGCTCAAGTCGTTTACGAAGCAGCTGAACCGGAACTTCTGACGGAAGGTCATGTGATGGGGTGGATCTTGGCATCAAGTGTCCGGCGGTCAGCTGGTGTTCGGATGGCAGTGTCAAATTCTACGGGAACGGGCGTAAGAATAAAACTATGCGCAGGCACTATGCTGCAAAACGCAAGGCATTGTAGAAACGGCCGTCGCTCACAATGTTAAGGCCATAAAATCAGAGCAATTATCCAATATTCGCTCTGCGACAAGAACAAGTCGTAAAAACAACCACAGCCTGCATCATTGGTCATTCTACAGACTTGCAGAGTACATAGAATACAAAGGAAAACTTGCAGGTATAGAAGTTCTCTATGTGAATCCTGCATACACAAGTCAAACCTGTCCTGTATGCGGCAAGCGCCAGCATGCCAATGACAGGAATTATACTTGCACGTGCGGATGTCATACACACAGAGATATAGTCGGTGCATGGAACATATGCAACTCGACTGAGTATGTTGGTAACAGACATACTGCCTGAGAGACTATATGTCCTGTCTCAGGAAGGGTGATGGCACACCCATATCTTGCACTGCGAACTACCGGAAACGGACTGTTCAGTCACTGTCTGTGGCAGGTCGCAAGAATCCCCTGACTTTAGGCATGGGGAGTGTCAAAGCGTAAGAATTATATTGAGCGCGTGGGTGCGCGCAAAAGCGGCAGCTGACGGGTGCTCAGTAAAAACGCAATCACAGAGGGCGGTCTCAGGCTGTCCTCTGTTCATTCATCTGACAATTTTTCTTTTCCCTTCGATTTGGTTTGGTGGGGACATTTTTCGGTGTATAATAAAGACAGGAGGAAAACACATTCTCATTCAACCCCAGGGCCACCATCATAGGCCCGCACTCAACCCTCAGGCATGCCTCCGGGCGCTTTGCGGCAACACCATATCTAAGCGCAGTTTTCGAGGAAATACGAAAACGCATGACACGCATCAAACAATCCAAGGAAGGAGAGGTTGCTCGGCAGAATCCATGAAAGACAAAGGCTTATGCGACCTTGAATATTTCATGGCTGACTGTCCTTATTTCGAGTGACAAGTGTGCTTATGAAAGTTATCGTCAGAGGTAAAAACGTCCACATTTCGAAGAACTTACAGGAGAAGGTGGAGAAAAAACTCGCAAAACTGGATAAGTACTTTAGTGGTGACGGGAACACGGAAGCCCGTGTGCTTGTCAGAAATTACCCGTATGGCCAGAAAATCGAAGTGACCATCCCGGCTGACCGTTATTTACTCAGAGCCGAAGAAATGAACGAAGATTTACTTGCGGCCCTTGACCTCGTGGTCGACAAGCTTGAAGGTCAGATCCGCAAAAACAAAACACGTCTGTCCAAACGGAATAAATCGGAGGGCCTGGCCTTTAACATCGCAGCCCTCGAAGACATCGATGATACGGATGAGGATGAAGACGAAGTCGTCAAGACCAAGGTCATCAACCCAACCCCGATGGACCTCGAGGAAGCCATCCTGCAGATGGAAATGCTGGGGCATAACTTCTACATTTACAGAGACACAGAGTCCAATCGTGTGGCTGTCGTTTACCGGCGCGATCACGGCGGATACGGTCTGCTGGAAACCGAATAACCAAACCAAAAGAGCCTGCGGGCTCTTTTTCTTTTTGGTCGTGAGAAATTTTGCAAGTTACGGCGAATAACTAAAGCAGACAGTCTCCCTGCATCCAGCTGTTTTTAGCCATGAGCTTGTCGATGTCGTTGAGAATCGTTGTTTTGTTCAACGCCCAGAGCGGCACGGCCAAAGTATCCTTCGGCGGATCACCGGTCAGACGCTCGATGATGATCTCGGGCGGAATGTAGCGGAGCTGCTCAGCCACCAGGGCGATGTAGTCCTCCCGGCTCATCATTTTGAACGGATGGGCCTTCCATGTGTCATAAAGGGCCGAGTCGCGGGTGAGAAACAGGGAGTGGATTTTGAGCCCCTGAATATCAAGCTGACCCGCGGCCCTGGCACTTTCCATCATCATGTCATGTGTTTCCCCGGGCAGGCCGTTGATGAGATGGACGCACACGTCCAGATCATAACGTCTGGCCAGAGCCAGGCCTTCCAGAAACTCGGCGTATGTGTGGCCGCGGTTGAGCTGATTGGCCGTCTCGTCATGGATGGTCTGCAGGCCAAGCTCGAGATACACGTCGGTGGACTTTTGCACGTCGTGGAGCCATGCGCAAATGTCTTCGGTCAAACAGTCTGCCCTTGTCGCAATCGCCAGACCGACACAGTCTTCGCGGTCAATAAACGGGGCGAAACGTTCTTGAAGAACCTCCAGCGGGGCATAGGTGTTGGTGTATGCCTGAAAGTAGGGAATGAACGCACACTCCGGCCACTTGCGGCGCATGATGCGGGCCTGGGTGACAAACTGGTCTTCCAGCGTGTCTTTGCGGGAGCCTGCGAACTCGCCGGCGCCTTCTTTCCCGCAGAACGCACATCCGCCAACGCCGCGATTGCCGTCCCGGTTCGGGCAGGTGAACCCGCCGTCCAGGGACACTTTGGCGACCTTGCGGCCATAGCGCTGTTTCAGGAAATAGTTGTATGTATGATAGCGCTTATTGTCATGCGTATAAGGAAATGGATTCATGATGACCTCCCGGCATCATTATAACATCACGGAAAGGGGAATTGCCAATGCTGGAACTCAAAGACGTCACTTACGGGTATGACGACCATGTGATTTTCGACCATATGAGTGTCACGTTTCCGTCCCGGGGCCTTTACGGCATCACCGGACCTTCAGGGTGCGGGAAATCGACATTATTGAATTTGATCAACGGACTTGCCCGGCCGCAGGCCGGGGAGGTGCTGTTCAAAGGAGAGAGAGTCACCGACAACGTCCGCCGGGACCACTTTTCCCAGATGCGTCAGACCGGTGATCTCGTGGGCTCCCTCAACGTCCGTGACAATATCACCCTCGGTTGCCGGCTCAGCCGCACGGGCTATCCGAAAACATCGTTTGAGAGGATCGTGCGCACGCTCGATCTGGGACGGCTTTTAAAACGCAAACCGCATGAACTTTCCACCGGTCAGGCCAAACGCGTGGCCATTGCCCGGGGGCTTTTGAAAGATGCGGATATTTTACTGTGTGACGAACCGACCGGCGCTTTGCACTCGCATCAGGCTGAGGCCGTCATGGCCTTGCTGAAAGAGGCGGCCAAAGACCGGCTGGTCATCGTAGTGTCCCACCAGAAAGGCCTTATCATGCGTTATGCGGATGTGGTGCTGGAAGTCAAAGATCATACGCTCACCGGCATGGTGGAACAGGAGGACGTGCCCGTAGAGCGCCATGCGAAGCGCAAACACTGGAGTCTTCTGCCACTGGCCGTGCATGAAGTCATGAGTCAGCGCAGTCGCCTGCTGTCTTTGATCACCTTTCAGGTCATCCTGATGACGTCTCTTTTTATGATGGGCTCGGGCTTGTACGGCCTGAACGAAGCCATCAACGCTTCTGTTAATGAGAACCCACGGAAAGCTATTTGCACGGTGGAGCGGCGGGACGGGGAGACGTTTGACGCCTCCGTGTACACATCTTTGCGGCCGGTGCTTGCCGCTTATACACTCACGCCTGCCGGCACTTCATTCGGGGAGGCGGAGGTGACTTCGCTCGTGGAGTCAGCGGATCATATCGTTTTGACCAAAGGACGCCTGCCGGAGAACGCCGGGGAGGTCGTCATCACGGCCTCACTTGCCAGGGCGTGGAAGGGGGAGATTATCACCTGCCGGGCCGGGCAGGCCGTGTACACATTCCGTGTATGCGGGGTCATCGAGGAAGGTTTCTTCACTCATCAGATCATCTATGTGACCCGGTCTTTTGTGGCGGCGCATCCCGAACTCCAGTCCCATAGCGTTTATGAAGCCGAGGGCATGAGTGAATCCGAACTCTCTTCGGTGATGGGGGAGAGCTATGATGTGACGAATGACGTTTTGCTCGAACAGGAGGCGTACGGGGATGTGATCCGTATGGGCCGGATTGTGGCGCTCGTGTTTATCGGGGTCAGTGTGCTCGTGTCGGTCAGTCTGATTGTGACCGTGCTCGGCGCGCTCTATCTCAGCCGCGCCCGCACCCATGCGATGATGGTGGCGATGGGCCTGAAACGTTATGAACTGCGGGGGGAACTCGTGTGTGAAAGCCTGGTGATGGCGCTGGTGATTTCCTGCACCTCCATGGCCATTTTTCTCACGCTGAGGGAAGCCATCAATACGATGAGCGATTTTATCACAACGTATCACTTTGCCTTTGCGCTGCCGACGTGGCATGTGAAGGGTGATGTGATGATGGGCGGGGCGCTCGGCTATACGCTTTTCTTCGGGCTGATCGGTCTTATCTCTTACCGGAGCTCACGGCCGGATCAGATTGTGGCGCTCTTAAGAGAGGAGGACTGAGTATGAGTCTTTGTGTACGTCATCTCAATAAACGCTATCATTATGAACATGCGCTCGATGATGTGAATGCGGTGTTTCCCGGGCGGGGGCTGGTGGGCATCACCGGGCCTTCGGGCTGCGGGAAGTCCACGCTTCTGAACATTATCGCCGGCCTCGACCGGAACTATGCGGGTGAGGTGGTGTGGCAGGACAAGGTCACAAAAAACCTCATGTCCAAAGCCCGGGTGGCGATGATCTTCCAACGGTTTCACCTCGTCGACTATTTGTCTGTCAAAGCCAATACTGCGCTCTACGACCGCCTGCATTTTTCTTCCTCAAACAAAGATCTGTCTTTGGTGAAAGAGTTTGCGAAAACTCCGGTCAAAGCGCTCTCCTCCGGCCAGCGGCAGAGGGTGGCGGTGGCCCGCGCCCTTGCGGCCCGGCCGGACATCTTACTGTGTGATGAGCCGACGGCGGCCCTCGATGAAGACAACGCCGGAGCGGTCATGGCACTTCTCTCCGCGGCGGCTGACAACGCCCTTGTGATTGTGGTGTCCCATGATGAAGCCCTCCTGCATCAGTATGCGGACGAGCTTTATACAATGGATGACGGGATGATCACCGGCCATCAGGTCATCCGCAAACGCGTGGTGAGTGGTGAGGTGAAACGCGCCCCGCACCGGAGCGCCTTCGGGGCGTTGTCGCTGGCCCTGCGTTCAGCGCTTTCCCACAAAGCCCGTCTCTGGCAGATGAGTTCTTCACTTGGCGTGGCGCTTTTGTGCGTGATGGTGACCTTCACTCTGGCATTTTCGCTGCGTCAGACAGTGTACGACTATGTCGAAGCGCTGGTGCCGGCCTCAATGATCAGCTTCCGTCTGAATGGCGGCCTGGACCGCCCGGATTTTATGTCTGCAGAAGGTGTCACATCGGTCCATTTTTACACCGATGAATTTGAACTTTTGGGCATCGGTGAAGTGATGGACCACTATGAAAAAAACAAAGTCCTTTTTATCAGTGACGATGCCGGGGCGGCGAAGAAGGTGACGTACGGCCACGACATTCAGGGCGACAACGATATTATCATCCCGTACAACACGGCCCGCACTTTGGCGCAAAGTGACGATGTGAGTGTGCTTGTGGACAAGGTGATGGCGGTGTACTATGCGCACGGCAATGATGTGAAGGGTGTGCAGGTGCGCATCGCCGGCATTACGGCCGAGAAGCTCTCATATGATGCGTTTTATGCGCGGGCGAATATTCATTTCGCCTGGCTCAGAAACACCTTCGGCGTGGAAACCATCCAAAGTTCTTACGGCGTGCTGTATTATGAAGGTGACGGGGATGAGGTGTTGAAGCGCCTGAAAACCACGTGGCCGGCCCTGCAGTTCCAGTGCGTGGGGAAGTCCACGCGCAAGAAGCTCGATGATGTGATGGACAAGGTCACAAAGGTGCTCACGGCGTTTTCGTGCTTTGCGATTTTGTCTTCGTTTTTTATGACCGGCGAGGTCATGAAGCTGTGTGTGATGCGCAGTGCACGGGACCATGCGATCATGCGGGCGTTCGGCGCCTCGCGCTGGCAGATTGCCCTGATGGTGCTGGCCCAGGCGTTCCTGGTGCATATGCTGGGGTTTGCGGGGGCATTTGCGCTCATGACGGCGCTGATCCGCTTTATCAACGACGTTGTCATCACGACGCTCATCAATGCGTCTTTTACGGTCAGTGTGCCCAGGCATCTTGTGGCCCTGTGCTTTGCGGGGTCATTGGCACTGACGCTTGTGGCATCGCTCTCGGCGATGATCCGGGCGGCGCAGGACGACCCGGTGAAGGCGCTCGGCTCGCGGGTGCGCTGAAGTTGAGACTTGCGCAGCTTGTGGGATTATGATAATATAGTCGCATGTGAAAATCTGTGAACAGGAGCAGTAGGACGTACGGCCTTCAAGAGAGCTTTCGGGTGGTGGAAGAAAGCAGGTGACGGCATCTGAACTCGCCTGGGAGATGCGCTTGTGAAAGCAAGCGACGTGGCCGGCGTTAACGGCAGAGAGCATGATTTTCAGTCTTCATGAAACGGGGTGGTACCGCGGTCATTCGTCCCCGGCATGAAGGCTTTTTATTTTTGACAGGAGGACACTGATTATGCCATATGATCACAAGACCATTGAACCGAAGTGGCAGGCGTACTGGGAAGACCACAAGACGTTTGCGACCGACATTCACGATTTCGACAAGCCGAAGTATTATGCCCTGGACATGTTTCCGTATCCGAGCGGACAGGGGCTGCACGTCGGCCATCCGGAAGGCTACACGGCCACGGATATCATCAGCCGCATGAAGCGCATGCAGGGGTACAATGTCCTGCATCCGATGGGATTCGACGCCTTCGGTCTGCCGGCTGAACAGTTCGCCATCAAGACGGGCCATCACCCGGGCGAATTCACGTACAAAAACATCGATAACTTCCGCCGGCAGATCAAGTCCCTGGGCTTCTCTTACGACTGGGACCGCGAAGTCATCACCTGCGATCCGGATTACTACAAGTGGACGCAGTGGATTTTCAAAAAGATGTATGATGCCGGTCTGGCTTACGTGGCCGAAATGCCGGTCAACTGGTGCCCGGAACTCGGCGCCGTGCTCGCCAACGAAGAAGTCGTTGACGGGAAATCGGAAATCGGGGGCTACCCGGTCATCCGCAAAAACATGCGTCAGTGGGTGCTGAGAATCACCGACTACGCAGAGCGCCTGCTCGCAGACCTGGATACGCTGGATTGGCCGCAGTCCACGATTGAAATGCAGAAAAACTGGATCGGCAAGTCCATCGGGGCCGATGTCGTCTTCAAAATCAAGGACACGGACAAAGAGTTCACGGTGTTCACGACGCGTTGCGACACGCTCTTCGGGGCAACGTACTGTGTCATGGCTCCGGAACATCCGTTCGTGGATGCCATCACGACGGCCGAACATAAAGAAGAAGTCGAAGCGTACAAGGCGTTCGCCGCGACGAAGTCCGACCTTGACCGTACAGATTTAAATAAAGACAAGACCGGTGTGTTCACCGGCGCTTACGCCATCAACCCGGTCAACGGGAAAGAAATCCCAATCTGGATTTCCGACTACGTGCTTGTCAGCTACGGCTCCGGCGCCATCATGGCCGTGCCGGCACATGACCAGCGTGACTGGGAATTCGCGAAGAAGTTCGGCCTCGACATCATTCCGGTGCTCGAAGGCGGCGATGTGACACAGGAAGCGTACACACAGGACGGCACGCACATCAACTCCGAATGGCTCAACGGCCTCAACAAGGAAGATGCGATTGAGAAGATGGAAGCCTGGCTGCGTGAACACAAGTGCGGCGACCGCAAGGTGACCTACAAACTGCGTGACTGGATCTTCTCCCGTCAGCGTTACTGGGGTGAACCAATCCCAATCATCCACATGGAAGACGGCACGATGCGTGCGGTCAACGAAAGTGACCTGCCGCTCGAACTGCCGGCGACGGATGTGTATCTCCCGAGCGAAGACGGGGAGTCTCCGCTGGCACGTTGCACGGACTGGCTGAACGTCGGAATCGACGGCGTCAAGGGCGTGCGCGAAACGAACACAATGCCGCAGTGGGCCGGCTCCTGCTGGTACTACCTGCGCTACATTGACCCTCATAACAATGATGTGATCTGCGACAAAGACCTCGCGGAACACTGGCTGCCGGTTGACCTGTATGTCGGCGGGGCGGAACATGCCGTGCTGCATCTGCTTTATGCCCGCTTCTGGCACAAGTTCCTGTTTGACATCGGTGTGGTCGGTTGTGAAGAGCCGTTCCAGAAACTGTTCCATCAGGGCATGATCCTCGGCCCGAACGGGGTGAAGATGTCCAAGTCCCGCGGCAACGTCGTCAACCCGGATGAAATCGTCGAAGCGTTCGGTGCTGATACGCTGCGTGTGTATGAAATGTTTATGGGCCCGCTCGAAGGTCCTAAACCATGGTCGACGGACACCGTCGCCGGCACGCGCAAGTGGCTTGACCGTGTTGACCGCCTGATCCGCGAATCCGGCAAGATTTCGGATGAGAACGACGGCTCGCTTGACTACAGCTACAATGCGATGGTCAAGAAGGTCACGGAGGACTTTGATGCCCTTGGTTTCAACACCGCCATCTCGCAGATGATGATCTTCGTCAACGATGCCTACAAAGCCAAGACGCTCTACAAGCCGTATGCGGAAGGTTTCGTCAAGATGCTGGCATGTCTGGCACCGCACCTCGGTGAAGAACTGTGGACCAGCCTCGGTCATGAAGGCACTGTTTCTTACGAAGCATGGCCGACGTATGATGAAGCCAAGCTCGTCGTGCAGGAAGTCGAAATGGCCGTTCAGGTCAACGGCAAGCTCCGCGGCAAGATCACGGCCCGCAAGGATGAAGACAAAGAAGCAATCGAAAAGCGCGCGCTCGCGGTGGATAACGTCCAGCGTCAGCTTGAAGGCAAGGAAATCAAGAAGATCATTGTCGTGCCTGGCAAGATTGTGAATATCGTTGCGAAATAGTCAAAAAAAACAGGGCATTCGTCTTTGGCGGATGTCCTTTTTTCAAGGGATATTTACGCATTTTCTGAAATGTAAACATTTTATAATACTCCCCGTTGCATGTTCCTGTTTCCATCGGTATAATACAAGGTGTAAGTAATGACTTACGTTACTTATAGTGAAATTCAGGGACCTGTGCTTTTTGCCCGTTAGTGTTACGTTATGCCAGCATGGGTCCCGTGGATTTCCTTTTTTCTTGCCTGCAAAATGTGTATACTTGATGTGTGAGGAGGCGACTCTCATGAGACGTGCAATTTATGTGTACTATGAAGCCGCATGCGAAGACATGTGTGCCAAAATGAATGACGAAGAGCTGAAGGAGACGGCGGAAGCGCTGGACCTGGATGCGGATCAGGGCCGGGACAATATCATCAACGCCCTTGGTGAGACGCTTCGTGATGAAGCGTATCTGAGCGATGTGTTTGCGCTGATGATGCCGGAGGATCTTGGACTCATGCGTCAGTTCGTCAGCCGTGAGAGCGTGATCATGGCCTCACTCAGCGAAGAACTTGCTCTCGATAGCCTGTATGAAAACTCCCTTGTGTATGCGAGCGGGGATATCGTGTTCGTGCCGGTGGATATCGTTGATGTGTTTGCGGCTGAGGACACGGATGACTTTAAAGCGCTGAATGAACGCTTGTCCTGGCTCGATGCCTGTGAGAAAACAGCGGCTCTGTATTACGGGGTGATGCGGGATGAAGACTTTCTCAGTCTGTACAACACCCATCATGCGCTTGGTGTGAGACTTGAAGACTTGGAGGCCCTGTTGGACAGGATGCCGGAGAGCGACAATGCGTTCGTGCATGAAGACGGACTGATGATTGCGGAAGAGGCATACGAAGACAAGGACAAAATCCTCGCCATGCATGCAGGGATGGATGTAACGTATCCGGATGAAACCGAGATCCATGATATTGCGGTGTACGGCTATCCGTACCGGCAGGCCGCGATGAAAGAGATGTTTGCGTTTTTATCGGCCTACACCAAAGATGACTATGACACGTGTGAGCTGATGTCCGGGGTGTGGGAGGAAGACGTGGTGAACGGGGAGCCGGTGCGCCTGATGCAGGACCTCGCCCTCACCGCCAATATCCCGACAGAAGACGTGATCCGGCTGTCGCATGTGTTTCTGAACATGCATGCGGCAACGCGCAAGCTCACAAACAACGGCGCAACCCCCGGGGATATGATCCGCAAGGGTCATATGCCGGACTTTGAAGAATTGTTCAAGGGCGTGGATTTATCCGCGGCGATGAAAGATCTGCAGGGAGACTGACGATGGACCAAGTGATGAGAGAAGCTGATGAACACAACCGTATTATGATTGTCCACGACGACTCCCTGATCCAGACGCTCTCGCGGTTTGACCGTGAAACGCTTCTGAACATGGCGGAAACCCTGCCGTGTGAGGGGCTTGAAGACCTCACAAACCTGGATGATGTCATTGCGTGCATCCGCAAAACTCTTCTGACGAGTGATGTGATGTATCACCGGCTGGGTCTGCTCAGTGACCGGGACATGGCCGTGTTCAATCAGATTGCGGACGGGGCTATTGAACTGGAGTTCACCAATGACAACCTCTTCGCGACAGGGCGCATCGATGAGATTGGTTATATCGTCCTGACTCTCAGGGATCTTGTGTATGTTGCGGATGATGTTATTGAGGCGTACCGTCATTTGCGCCGGGAAGACTTTCCCGTCTTCCGCAAACATGCGGCCTGGTACCACGCATGCCTGACGTTCGCCCGTCATGTGTACGGGGTGATGACCACAAGCCAGATGCTGGATTTGTACAATAACCGTGAGGATGTGAACATTGTTTGGGACGACCTGCATATCCTCGACCGGTATTTGCCGGATGACTTCCGGTGTTATGAAATCAAGGATGAAACGTATTATTTCCGGCAGTACAAGGACTACCTGATGATGGCCAATGCGGTGAGCCGCAAGCCCATCTGCCTGCCTTCGGCAACGGAAGTGACGGACGTGTACAACTACGGCTATCCGTACAACGAAGCGTGCTGGCGGAAGCTGCGCAATCACCTGATTCACAGCTACGGCATGGTGCCGTATGACGCCGATGTGTTTCTTGCGATGGTGTGGAAGGATGAAGTCGGGCCGGACAACGACCGTGATGTGTTCCACCACTATGCGGACAATATGATCACCGATGAGAATGACCGCCGGGTGCTCACGGACTTATGGCGTGACATGCACATGCACACCCGTCAGTTTGTCCTGCACGGCCAGAAGCCGATCGAACTGTTTGTCCAGCATGACGAGAACGTGAAGAAAATCAAGATGTAGTCAAGAGCCACGCGGTGGCTCTTCTTTTCTTAGGAGCCCGTGATATTTTGAATGTGGACAAAGCGAAAATATGGTACACTCTTGGGTGAGGTGATTCTGAATGGAAGAGATTCAGGTAGAAATCAAACAGATGAATGCGCCGGAGGAAGAGGAGCTTTACCGCACACTGGCCGTGTTGCCGGATGATGCGCTGGTCCTTCTTAAAACCGGTGCTTTGACACAGAAAGACGTATCGGCCGCGTTGACGTTAATCCGGCACAATCTGGCCGCCCAAAATGGGGAGGGGTTTGACCTGTCCGCACAGGCCGTGGAGATGGCGAAAACCAAAACCGGCGGGGCGTTTATGAAATTCCACCGGCGTCAAAGCTGGCTGTATGCGGTGCTGGAATACATGCGTCATGTGTATGTGCGCATGGACATCAAAGACATTTGTGCGATGTACAACCTGCGTCGGGGAAAACCAATGAAGGTCAAAGACTTTGACAAGGCTTTTGAAGAGCTTCCGCAAACGGTGAAGGCTCGTTTCGTGCGTTTGGCTGACGCCCTGATCACCAGTGAAGCCGCAGAGTACGAAACCATTGTCTCTCATGTGCAGAGCCTGCACAGCCTCACACTTCCGGGGATGCAGGACATCGAAGACGTGCATGCGTACGGCTACCCGCACAGTGAACCGGCTTACCGGCAGTTACTGAAAGCCTTCCGGAATCATGTCTCTGACGTGAAGGCGCAGACCCTGATGCGGGGGGCGTTTGACCGCCTGACAATCGACGAAGATTTACGGGCCGGATTTGACGGTCTGGTCTTCTCCCTGAGCCTGGAGGATGAAGACAAGGAATCTCTCTTCACGCACTACGAACAAGCCTGTAAAGCCACCCGGCGCTATGCGCTGAGGGGCGGAAAGGAGAAATAATCATGGCCAAAACGCCTATGGATAATATCCGTCTGTCCGTGGTGATGGACGAACTCAAAACAAAACCAACGAATGAACTCTACGAAGAGCTCTACCGGCTCGTCGCTGAGTCGGTGTATTTTATCTCCTGCGTCGGCCTTGCCAACGCCAATCAGCCTGTCCAGACCCTGCAGGTCCCGCTTCTTCGCGCCAGCAATGGTGAGCAGTACTACCCTGTGTTCACCGACACGGATGAACTGCGCAAGTGGACCGGCATGGACAAGACCAACGTGAAAGCCATGTATTTGTGCATCGATGACTACATTGAACTCTTGGAATATGACACGCAGGATACCCTGGGCATCGTGATCAACCCGTTCAGTCAGTCCTTTATCATCCGCACGGAGCTGCTCAAACATTTAAAAACTGTCCGGGACAAGGCCAACCCTGAGGCTGAACCACGCTCCACGCTACTCAGCCGGATGGGCGTTGTGGAGAATCCCCATGCAAGTTAAGATCACGGATACACAGATTGACCTGCCAACATCATGGCCGGCGCCTTTGACTGAAAGTGTGAAAAGCATCATCAGCACAGGGCATGCGGAAACACTGGAAGAGTGCGCAGCCCTGTGGCATCTCGAACGTCTTGGTCTTGGTGAAGTGGAAGGGGATGCCCTGACACTCAAAAACATCTTCTGGAATCAGGATAACCCTGCATGGACAAGCGCTGCACTGGCCCATGCCTTGATGTACACCTACGGGTATATGGATAAGACAAAGCTGATGAAGCTGAAGGATGATATGGGTGTCACGAAGCTCACGGGCATTGCGCTGGACGGACGGAATGCGTATCCCGAAGGCCACGAAGATATCGTGAGTGCACTGTCCAAAGCCCATGCGACATACCCGCACAAGGACATAGAAGCTGACATTCTACTTGGAAGATACGTGACCTTCATCCCGATGGACCTTCCTGTGTACCAAAACGCCTGGGAGACGTTGAAGGGATTCGGGCTGACGCCCTACGCGGCTTACCGCACCCTGGTCCAAATGTATATGATTTTGTTTACGGGGGCGTCGTCGCAGGATGCGGCAGAGGCTCTGGGACTGACCCAACATCATAACGCAGCGGTCGCCCTTTACGCCGCTCTCAAACTTGGCACACCAATGGCTATGTACAACGGCCACACGCTCGAAGAAGCCATGTCATACAAGCACGCCTAGCACGCTCATTTGAGCGTGTTTTTTGTCTGTGAGACAAAATTATATTTAATTCACTAATTTCTTGCATGGCCGGGGGGAGGCTACAATGAACCTATAAAGACACGCATACGACGTGTTGGGAAGGACATAAGAGGAAAGAGATTATGAAACATTGGAAGACATTTATGGCGCTGGGACTGGCGTGGACGATGTGCTTGTCACTGGCCGGCTGCGGCTCATCAACGACAAGTACATCATCCGGACAGAGCGCGTCGTCATCCTCATCGTCAACAGACACGGCGACGAGTGAGACGACATCGTCATCGAACCTGCCGGAATGGGCGCAGGAAGGAACGGCAACCGGGGTGGCCGCGTGGAATTATTACAAACTCCCGGATGATTATGCGGTGTTCACGTATGATGATGTGGAATTTGATCTGGCGAATGATACGCGGGATGAGATTGAGAAGAAAATTGCCACCACGTCAGCCGCTGACCAGGCCCATGACGCATCGGATGCGACCACAGGGATGTATGTCGCCGGACCAAAATCAAGCAGTACATTCTCATTGTTTTATAATGTGGAAGCGGAGGATAACTCATACTTTACTCATATGGCTATGCGGCGGCGTGCGATGAAAGCCGGTAATTGCACATTTACGAATGGCATTAATGCCGGCACCACCTGGAGTGAGGTGAAGGACAAACTAGGGGAACCGAATGCGTGTTACCAAAGATACGATACAGACCTTAAATATTATGCGATTTGCATGTGGTATGTACAGGGGAATAATATGACCGTCATTGACGATACTGATCAATCTGTCCAATTTGACAGCTTTAACTACCTTTTTTTCACCTATGAAAAAGAAGAGGGTGAAGATCACTATTCTCTGATAAGTTTGTATGTTGGTTGTAATGATGATACATGCAAAAGTGCACAATACTATACGGACGTACAGATTTACGGTGAAGACTGGGTCTCGGAAGACGCCTGATCACAAAATTATCCAAATACGAAGAGCACGCCCATAGCGTGCTCTTTTTGAATAGGGTAAATCTATCTTTGGTATAGTTTGAAACTATAATGCGAATGAATTTTGATAAAAAACGCATTTTCCGGCCCCGGACAGCTGGTGTGGTTCGGAGGCTTTGTTTATAATAAATCATGACAGGAGGTGCCCCTATGAAAGTCATCGATATTCTGAACCAGGACAAAGTCACGTTATCCTTTGAAGTGTTTCCGCCCAAGACCTCGACCAGGTATGAATCGGTTGCGGCTTCGGCCGAAGCCATTGCTCAATTACACCCGGACTATATGTCCGTGACGTACGGGGCCGGCGGGGGAACGTCGGCGTATACGTCGCGTTTGGCCCGGGATATCCAAAACAACGAAGGGGTGCCGGTGATCTCCCATCTGACCTGTGTGTCGTCCACCCGTGACAAGGTGCGTGAGGAGATTGAAACGTATAAAAAGTACGGCATCGAAAACATCCTGGCCCTGCGCGGGGATATTCCCGAAGGCGGGGCGCCGCATCATGACTACACCCATGCGTGCGAGCTCATCCGGGAAATCAAGTCCCAGGGCGATTTCTGCATTGGGGCGGCGTGTTACCCGGAAGTGCACCCGGAATCCCACAACTACCGTGAGGATATCAGGTACCTGAAGGAAAAGGTGGATGCGGGCTGTGACTATCTGACCACGCAGATGTTTTTCGACAATGCGATGTATTTCAACTTTATGTACCGTGTGCGTGACGCCGGCATCAACGTCCCGATTGTGGCGGGCATCATGCCCATTACCCGCGCCGTGCAGGTTGACCGTGCCATCCAGCTCTCGGGCTGCAGCGTGCCACAGCGCTTTCGTCAGCTCGTGGACCGCTTCGGGGATCACCCGGAGTCGATGAAACAGGCGGGCATCATCTATGCCTCCGAACAAATCATCGACCTTGTCTCAAGCGGGATCAACCATATCCACGTCTATTCCATGAACAACCCGGATGTTGCCCGCGGCATCTACAATAATGTCTCGGAGATCATCAAATGATTGCCTACCGGGAAAAAGAAGTGCTCCGTTACCTCGGGTACCGGCGTCATGTGGAAGAGCTCGATACCGAGGCTGTGCGGGCCATGATCAAAGAGTGCGGGGAGAAGATGAATGCGGTTGTCTCTCCCAAAACGACGTACCAAACATTTGACTGCACAGTGGAAGGGGACACGGTGAGAGTCGCGGATACTGTGATCCACTCCAAAAACCTCGCCTATAATTTGCGGGGCTGTCACAAGGTCCATATGATTGCCGGGACACTCGGCCCGGATATCGACCGGCTGATCCGCCGGGCGGAACTGATGAACGTGGCCGAAGCCGCCGTCATGCAGGCGCTCGGGGCGGAGATGATTGAGGTCGTCATCGACGGACTCAATCAAAAGCTCAAGGCCGAGGCTGAGGCAGAGGGACTGAAGCTCAAACACCGCTACTCACCGGGGTACGGGGACTGCGCACTTCATCATCAGAAAGATTTTGAACGACTGCTTGGGATGAGCCGGGAATGCGGCATCACCCTCACCGATACATATCTTATGGTGCCTTCCAAAAGCGTCACCGCTTTGATTGGCATCTGCCACCAAGGAGAAAGCACACAATGACATTTCGTGAACGACTCGGACATGAACGTCTGATCTGGGACGGGGGCACGGGCACAATCCTGCAGGCCTGGGGCCTGAGCGCCGGTGAACTGCCGGAGCGCTGGAATCTCACCCATCCCGATCAAATCGTAGAACTGGCCAAAGGGTACCTCGAGGCCGGCTGTGACATTATCAACACCAACACCTTCGGCGCCAACCGCCTGAAGTATCCGGAGGATCTGGAAGACGTTGTGTGCGCGGGCTTGCGCCACGTCAAAGAAGCCATCCGCCTCACCGGACGTGAAGACGCCATGGTGGCCCTCGACCTCGGTCCGACCGGCAAGCTCCTCGAACCGCTTGGGGATCTGGCCTTTGAAGACGCCGTGGATTTATATAAAGAAGTCATCGGGTACGCCCTGAAGGAAGGGGTGGACCTGATCCTCATTGAAACCATGACCGACAGCTACGAAGCCAAAGCGGCCGTGCTCGCCGCCAAAGAATCATGCGACCTGCCGGTGTGTTGCACGGTGGTGTTTGACGAAAAAGGCAAACTCCTCACCGGCGGAACACCGGAAAGCGTCACGGCCCTTTTGGAAGGGCTCGGTGTGGATGCGCTCGGCGTGAACTGTTCGCTCGGGCCGGCCCAGCTGATGCCCTTCGTGGAGCGGATGGTGAGTGTGAGCAGCACGCCGGTCATCGTCACCCCGAATGCCGGTCTGCCGAGAAGTGTGAACGGGCAAAATGTGTATGACCTTTCGGCCGATGACTTTGTGTCTCAGATGAAAGACATTGCGGCACTTGGCGTGCAGGTCATGGGCGGCTGTTGCGGGACAACACCGGAATTTATGCGCAAGCTCATTGCGGCCGTGAAGGACATCCCGGTCACGCCGCCAACCCCGAAAGACCTCACCGCCGTCACTTCGTTTTCGCAAAGCGTGGTCATCGGTGAAAAACCGGTCATCATTGGCGAACGGATTAACCCGACGGGCAAGAAAAAATTCAAAGAAGCCCTGCGCTCCCATGACATTGACTACATCGTCTCCGAAGGCCTGAACCAGGAAGATGCGGGAGCGGACATTCTCGACGTCAATGTCGGTTTGCCGGAGATTGATGAACCGGCCATGATTGATGATGTCATCAAGCACCTTCAGAGTGTTTTGGCACTGCCTTTGCAGATTGACACAAGTGACTTTGAAGCGATGGAAATCGCGATGCGCCACTACAACGGTAAACCGATGATCAACTCGGTCAACGGGAAACAGGAATCGATGGATGCGGTATTCCCGCTTGTGCAGAAATACGGCGGGGTGGTGGTCGCTCTGGCCCTGGATGAAAACGGGATTCCGGAGACGGCTGACGGCCGTCTGGCGGTGGCCCGCAAGATTATTAATGAAGCCGCCCGCTATGGCATTGAGAAAAAAGATATCGTCATTGACGCTCTGGCCATGACCGTGTCGTCCGATGCGCAAAGTGCGAAGGTGACCCTGGAAACGGTGCGCCGCGTCCGCGAAGAACTCGGCGTGCATACGATCCTCGGGGTGTCGAATATTTCCTTCGGTCTGCCAAGGCGGCCGATTGTGAACTCTCACTTTCTCACCATGGCTTTGCAGGCGGGGTTGAACTGCGCCATCATCAATCCGGGTTCGGAGATGATGATGCAAAGCTGGCGGGCGTTCAATGCGCTCTATGCCTATGACGACAACTTCACCGACTACATTGCGGCCTATGCCAACACAAGTGCTCCAACGCACGCACCGGTGAAAGAGGACAGCATGAGTCTTTACGCCGCAATTGTGCGCGGGCTCTCCCCGCAGGCAGCGGAGGCGACACGCACAGGCCTGAAAGACAAAGATGGCCTCACCCTCATTAACGAACAGCTCATTCCGGCCCTCGACGAAGTCGGGCAGGGCTTTGAACAAGGCACGGTTTTCCTGCCACAGCTCCTGATGAGCGCGGAAGCGGCAAAGGCAGCCTTCGCGGTGGTCAAAGACTCTATGGCCGGTGAAAGCCGGGAGATCAAGGGACGGGTTATTCTCGCCACGGTCAAAGGGGACATCCACGACATCGGGAAAAACATCGTTAAGGTCATGCTGGAAAATTATGGGTATGACGTGATTGATCTCGGCAAGGATGTGCCCCCGGAAACAATTGTGGACACGGCCATCCGGGAAGACATCTCCCTTGTCGGGCTCTCGGCCCTGATGACGACCACGGTTGTCTCGATGGAAGACACAATCAAACTGTTAAGGGAAAAGAAACCGGACACGAAGGTGTGTGTTGGCGGTGCAGTCCTGACGCAGGAATATGCCGGTCAGATTGGGGCGGATGCGTACTGTAAAGACGCCATGGCCACGGTCCGTTATGCGGACATAGTGTTCGGACACTAACAGGAAAGGAAGGGAACTGTATGAAGAACTGTATGAAGAGATGGGTCCAGTTTTTGATGAGCCTCGTGCTCACGCTCGGCATGGTGATGCCGGCAGGGGTGCATGCGGCTGACACGAATACATCGGCGTGGGACAGCGCCTATAAAAAAGCGCTTGGCTATTATAAGTCCAAATCATCCCTGGACTATGCGGATGAAGTCATTGCGGCCGAAGCGCTTGGCCTCGAGGCGGAAGACGTGTGGGCCGGGAAACTGCCGGACTTTACGAGTGATGAAGGGGCCGGGAATCTGACAAGCGACAGCGTCGATGCCGGCAGTCTGGCCAAAGGCATTATCGCTCTGGCGCTCACGGCGCAGGATCCGACGGCGTTTGAAGGCGTCAACCTCGTCACGAAGCTCGAAAACATGACGTCCTCCACGGGGACGCTGAAAGACAGCGCGGTCAACGAACCGAACTACCTCGTGTGGGTGGTGATGGCGCTGACAGTCACGGATTCCAATAAGGCCACAACCGTGGCGGACTACCTCGCCACACTCAATACATCCACGGATTATTTCTACTACACATACGGCGGCACGCATTATGCGGATGACGCCACGACGGCATGGGCTATTGAAGCCCTCACTGTGCTTGACAGCACCCGTTATGCCGCCTGCATCAAGCGGGCGGTCAGCTATGTGAAATCCGGGTTGTCCGATGACGGCTCACTGGATACCAGCGGCTGGGGCGGCAACGCCGACTCGTCGGCCTGTGTCATGGAAGGCCTGTTGGTCAATAACCGTTCGGACGCTCTGACCGGTTCGTGGATCACCAGCACCACCCATCCGATGGACTACCTGATCTCCTGGCAGGATACTGACGGGTCATTCACGGCCTATGACTACTCCGGCGGCTCCAATGTTTTCAATAACTACGCGACGGCCGAAGGGGCACGCTGTCTCGGCACATACTACCTGAAGAAAAGCTTCCTCGAAGACGCATGTGAAGAGTATGACGCTTTACAGACTAAAACCGTCACATTCAAGTCCGGATTGAAAACGCTCAAGACATACGAAACGACGGATCCGTCATCCGTGAAGACACTCACGTGGCCGAAGGAGAAATACAAGGCCTATGGGAAAAAGGGGTATCTCTTCAAGTCATGGAAGAAGACAACCGATGCCTCCGGCAACGTCACGTACAAAGCGATATTCAAAAAGCTCACCACCGGACAGGCGAAAGTGCTGAAGGTCACGGGGAAGAAAGGCAAGGGTGTGGGCTTCACCGCCACATCCCGCAAGTACACCCGCAAGAACGTCGGGCGCCGGGGCTTTGTGTTCCGGTATTCCACATCCAAGTCAATGAAAAACGCCAGGGTCGTGAAAACCGGACTGGAGAAAAACATATACACGAAAACCGGCCTGAAGAAAGGCAAAACATATTATGTTCAGGTGCGTTATTACTATCTGGATTCGACCATGAAACCGGTGTACGGGGTCTGGTCCAAAGCGAAAAAAGTCAAAGCATCGTAAGCGAAAGGAGGGGAGATGCGGATGAGTTTCAGGAAAGCATTCATTGCGATCATACTGGTCATTCTGATTGCCATCTTCGGCGTCTCCCTGACCCGCTCACCTGCGGATGTGGTGACATCGTCATCATCTGATGTCGCGGTGGAAACATTCTCATCGGAGGAAGAGAGTGACACATCCTCCTCTGATGAGAAAGACACATCGGACACAGAAGACTCTGATGTCACCGGGAGAGATGACTCTGACAGTGACACGGATGAGAGTGCGGAGACAAAGAACAAGACGACACCGTCCGACAAGACAACCTCGTCCAAGAGTGACACGTCGTCCAGGTCATCCAAATCCACTGACAAAACATCATCATCCAAGACGAGTGAGTCCTCAAAGTCGTCTTCAAAAAAGACGTCAGACACACCGGCCTCAAAGAAGGGTACAAAATCATCCTCGTCCAATTCCAAGTCAACGACATCCAAATCATCCTCGTCCAAGAGCGACTCAACATCAACGTCTGAGACGACAGAAGAGACGAAGGAAGAGGACAGGAACACCACCATCAGCGTGCATGTCACGGTGAGCGGGGTGGATGAGACGTTTGTGAGCACGACGGTCACGGCGGAAGAAGGGGCCACGGCTTACAGCGTGCTCAAACAGACAGGGCTCTCTGTGAAGGCGAAAGGCTCGATGTACGGGATGTATGTGACAGCCATCAATGGTCTGGCGGAGAAGGCTCACGGCGGCTCGTCGGGATGGATGTACAAGGTGAACGGCACGCCCCCGGGCAAGAGTGCTTCGAAGTACACGGTGTCTGACGGCGACAAGGTGGTGTGGTATTATGTCACTTCTTGAGGGCACCCCAATCCGCATGTCGCAGACCCGGGAAATTGCTTTGATTGGCATACTTGCGGCGGTCAATATCGCTTCACGGATTATCATGCAGAGCTTGCCCAACGTGAAACCGGTGACCTCCATTATTATTGTGTCGGTGCTTCTGTTTGGTCTGAGGTTCGGGGTGGGACTGACGGTGGTGACCACCGTGGTATCCAACCTGTTTCTCGGCATGGGCGTGTGGACATTGTTCCAGATTCTTGCGTGGGTTGTGATTTGTGTGCTGACGGACCTTCTGGCGGAGATGTTCCGCAAGATGCACAAGGATCCGCCTTTGGTCTTTATGGCCTGCTTTGCGCTGATGATGGGCTATGTGTTCGGCTTCGTGGTGTCGCTCGACCATCTTTTGATGGGCGGGTGGGGGTACTTTCTGCCGTACTACATTTCCGGACTTCTCTTTGACACGTTTCACGCTGCCGGCAATTTCTTTTTCTACCTTATTTGTGCGCCCGTGTTGATGCGTGTGATGAAGAGGGAGATTGAACGCAATATCAGGACAGAAAAAAACCATACCGTCTGAGCGGTATGGTTTTTTCGTGATTTGGATTAACCAAGCTTGTTGTAGTATTCGACAATCAGCGCTTCGTTGATTTCCTGGTTGAGTTCGGAACGTTCAGGCATTCTGACGAACTTACCTTCACGCTTGTCAACGTCAACGTCTACGAAGGAAACGAAGTGATCGCGGGCTTCGAGTGCATCCTTGATGATGTCGAGCTGCAGGGATTTCTCTCTGACAGTGATCGTATCACCGACTTTTACACGCGTACTCGGGATGTCGTTCTTCTTGCCGTTGAGCAGGATATGACCATGGTTGACGAGCTGACGTGCAGCGCGGCGCGTCGGGGCGAAGCCCATTCTGTAAACCATGTTGTCGAGGCGGCTTTCGAGCAGGCACAGGAAGTTGAAGCCTGTGATACCCGGCATCTTGTTGGCCTTGTCATATGTGTTGTGGAACTGCTTTTCAGTCACACCGTACATATATCTGACTTTCTGCTTTTCGGCGAGCTGGAGACCATATTCAGTCTGCTTCTTTCTTCTGACCTGATTGAAGCGTCTGTTCTTCGCTCTTTCCTGTTCTCTTCTGCTGTTGGTTTCTTTACCGTTTTCGAGCAGGGAGAAATTCAATTTCTTGGACTTTTTCCAAACCGGTCCAGTATAACGTGACATAAATTTTTCCTCCTTATAAAATGTCGCATTCGGCACTAAAGAAGGGTTCATGAATCGACTGACGTATGTTTGCGTTAAGCTTTTTGCCCTGCGGCGGCTACTTGTCAACCTCGCGGCGCAAACGTAGCTGTCAGACACCCATGTCCCGCATCGTTTACTGCAATTAAGTATTATATCGATTTGAACCGCATTGTCAACGCATTTACGGGCGAAATCACGAATTACAGGTGAAAAGATAGTGGAAGTATGGTAAAATAGGACAAGAATATTAAAGAGAGGTGTCATCTTTCATGGAACAAGTCACTCAGTACATGACCCAGATTGTTGCGGCCGTCGGGATGAGCAATATCATTATCATCGCGATTATCCTGATCGCCCTGATCGTGGCCATTGTTATTTACCGGTCGCTGCGGCTCAAGGTTGCCCGTCAGGATATCGTGGAAATCGAAAACCACATCAACGGCATCAAAACCCTGCCGATTCAGTACCGGCTTGGGCGCGTGGAATCGATCGCCAAAAACATGCCGGAAGTGGCCGAGCAGTACAAAACATTCTCCGCCGACTATGAGCGCCTGAAGAAATTTCAGAAAGACGAAGTCGATGTGCTCATGAACGACGTGGATGAACAGCTGTTCTACGGCCGTTTGCGCGGGGCGAATAAAAAACTGAATGAACTGCGGGCGATGGCTGACTCTTATGACAAAGACTCCAAGGACCTTCTCGCCCGGATTGAAAAGGTGACGGAAATTGAAAACGAACAGCGCATCGAAATCATCCGGGTCAAAGAGAAGTACAGAGGGGTGCAGAACGAGTACGAAACGATCCGTGCGAAGGTCGAATCCTACGTGCCGGAAATCCGTGACATCTTCCAGTCCATCGACGATGACTTTGTCCGGCTCGAAGGGCTGATGAACAACCAGATGTTTGCGGACGCCAGGACGTTCACCAAGGAGATCGAAGACAAGATCGACCGCCTCGGGGAAAACATGAAAGAACTCCCGTCCTACGTCTCTGTCGTGCGCCAGCTTCTGCCGACGCGGATCCATGAAATCGAAAGTATTGCCAATGACCTGAGCGACGACACCTATGCTTTGGACAAACTGCTTGTCGAAGACCGCTACAACGAGATTGTGGATGAACTCGAAGAATCGCAGAAACTCGTCAAAGCCGTCCGGATTGAAGAGGCCGGGGAAAAGCTCAACACCCTGACCGACCACATCGAAAGCCTGACCGCCGACCTGAGTGCCGAGCGCGAATCGTACCGCCGCTTCACCCGCAACTGGGAAGAATGCAAGAGCCTGTATGATGAAGCGTATGACCAGTACGCCAAGGCGATGGAAGACTTCACGAAGCTCAAGGTCTACTACAAGATTGACGCTGAGACGGTCACGATTGAAAACGACTACCACGAGTATAACATTCTCTATGACACATACAGAGAGCTCGAAGACGACATCATGTCCGGGGACTTCTCCTACGCCGACGTCAGCCAGCGCATCGAGAACCTCGTCGAAGGCCTCAAACCGCATGCTGACCTGATTGAGAAGTTCAACACCCAGCGTGACAGCTTCTATGAACAGGAACAGGAAGCCATCGAAGTGCTCGAGAATATCAATATCGTCCTTCTTGAAACCAAGTCCGAAATCAAAAACCGTCATCTGCCGATGATCAATGATTCCTACAAAGACTACATCAAGGACTCGTACCGCAAGGCTGAGGACATCCAGGAGTTCCGCTCCGTCCGTCCGGTCGACCTCGAAGAGCTCACCCGCAAGGTGGAAGGGGCCAAGGACGTGATTTACAAACTTTACGACAACGTGCATAACCTGACGGTCACGGCCGAGATGGTCGAAGAGGCGATTGTCTTCGGCAACCGTTACCGTTCGCAGTTCCTCGAAGTGAACACCGAACTGACCAAGGCTGAAGTGCTCTTCCGCAACGGGGAGTACACCGACGCGCTCTCGCTGGCCATTGATATCATTGAAAAGGTCAAACCGGGAAGTTATGAAGAACTGTTGCACCGGTCAGCCCGCAAAGCTGCATAAGCACACACCGTGACGGTCATTCCGCCACGGTTTTTTGCCGGAAAAAGGTCACATAAAATAATATTACGTGTATAAAAGCTTGAATATGTGACTTATGTGTGCTATAGTAAAGGTGCAGAGAAAAGGATCTCATGACATGTAAAAAATCTCCCGAAGGAGGACACCATAATGAAACGCTTCACAATCAAAATGTTCGTCGCAGTGATGACAATCGCAACGTTACTCGGCACATCCCTCGGTATGATTAATATGGACCAGGTCGTTCTGACAAGCTTCGCCAAGAAGATCACGATGAGCGGCCCAAGCAGTGTGACGGCCAAGAAAACCGGCACGGTCAAGCTCAAAAACAATTCCAAGAAGGTCACATGGACAACCTCCAATGCGAAAGTCCTGAAGATCACCAAGAAAACGAAGACATACGCCACGGTCAAGGGCCTCAAAGCCGGCACAGCCAAAATCACAGCCAAGGTCGGGAAGGCCAAGATGACCCTCAAAATCAAGGTCAAGGCGCAGGCTGCCACGGTGGTGGCTGCGGCCTCGAATTCGACAACCTCTTCCGACCTCACAAGTGTGGCATCCGGTGTGACGTGGAGCACGTCGGCCGCAGACACATGCCTGTCCAAACTGAACGCAGCCCGCAAGGCTGCCGGCATG
>Ga0065709_1006061_pt1 | contig 25680 bp, 21 predicted proteins | sample Hoacrofraction14_2_FD_59096 | JGI IMG/M metagenome (GOLD analysis project Ga0065709, IMG submission 59096) | Hoatzin crop microbial communities from Cojedes, Venezuela, sample from fiber fraction 14 v1 | ecosystem: Host-associated > Birds > Digestive system > Esophagus > Crop | place: Venezuela...
TTTGAGCCGATTGCCGCAAACGGACAGCTGATCATGCACTTGCCGCAGCGGATGCACTTTTTCTCGTCGATTACGGAAATTCCTTCCTTGTTATATGAGATGGCATCAACCGGGCAGCTGAGCTTGCACGGCCTCTCGAGATGGACAATTGCGTGGAACGGGCACTCCTTTGCACACTGACCGCACTCCTTGCACTTGGTATAGTCGATGTGGGATCTGTGCTTACCCGCCTCGATGGCACCGAACTTGCAGGCCTTGAGGCACGGCTTTCCGACGCAGCTTCTGCAGTTGTCGGTTACCGAGTAACTTGAAATAGGGCAGTCCGCGCATGCGGCTTCGATTACCTGGAAAATATTGCCGTCATCGACAAGGCCGGGAGCCTTACCGAGAGAAATACGGACACGGCCGCGGATGATTTCTCTTTCCTTATAGACGCAGCATCTCCAGTGCGGTTTTGTTCCCTGTATGATCTGCTCCGGCAGATACTCTGCCTCATCAAGCCTGCCTTCATAAGCAAGTTTTGCAACCTCGTATATAACCCGCTTCCTCAGGAAGCGGATACTTTCATCAGCCCTCTGCAATTGTTGTTCCTCCTGAAAAATTCGTTTAACAGACTGCCGGTTTTGTACGGCAGCAATGTTGATGATAACGCAACAGACCCCGCAATTCAACAGGGTTTACGGAGAAATTAACAAAAAATTATCAAACCTTGGATTACTTGAATGGATTGACTGAAAAGAAGCCCTCGAGGAGAGCAAGGAGTACAATCGGTCCGAGAAAAACCAGGACCGCGCCGACGATAATGCGCAGCATATTCAGTATGCGGAAGACAGGCGATGCATTGCCTGGATCCTTTGCGGTATGCCGGAGAAGATTCTTACTGAAAGGAAATATGTCCCGGAAACCTCTGTAATTAAAAACGTAGAAAACAAGGAGCAGCATCGCTGTGGCGGAAAAGATACGTTCGCAAAAGTGACCGAATGCAGATATATCCGGATCGGTTTCGAATATAGGATTGCGCAGGGAAATAAAGAGAATTCCGGCATAACCACAGATTGCGATAATCATGTGAGAAATATCTCCCGAGCGGAATCCCGGCGGCAGGCTGCTGGCTGTTCCGTCAGTAACGCCAAGCTTTAAATCCATTGCGGATTGAAACCTTTTCCGCGGATCCATCTGGGTACACTTCTTAACTACAGAGCGCATTTTACCTTTGCAGAGTTCTTCGTCCGGGAATTTTCCGGTGAGCATCAGATTGAGAACGACTCCTGCGGCATATATATCCGCACGCTCATCAGACTGACCGAATCCGTATTGTTCAGGTGCGGCGTAGTGCTGTGTACCCATAAGAACGGTGTCCTGAGATTCACCCTCCGCATAGGTTCTCGAAGCATCAAAGTCTATGAGATAAAGTGTGTTGCTGTTATTCAGGATGAGATTGGACGGCTTGATGTCCCTGTGTATAATCGCAGGTTTGCAGGAATGCAGAAACTGCAGTGTATTGCAAAGCTGTATCATAACGGACTCAGCCTGTGTATCAGTCATCACGCCGTCTTCCAGAATATCAGCGAGAGTTCTGCCCTGGATGTATTCTTCAATTACGATTATGCTGTCGCCGTCTTCAATAATTTCGCGTATGGCGGGAATGTGTGCCGGTGACGCATCGCGGAGAGTTTTGTACACTTCAACATTGGAGGCCGGCAGAGTCTTTTTCATAAAGATCTCACCGGTCTCGATGTGCATTGCCCGTGTCACGTTTTCCTTGCTGCCGGGAGTTTCGATGTCCCGGTAAAATGAAAGTCTGAATTCGTCCTGCGCCGTCAATTCGCGCCTCCTTGAGTTTCTGTCTTAGCTATTGTAACATATCGGCGGAGGTTTTTATGAACGAAGACACTACAAGACATCTGTCCCACGTTCTCGAGAATGTGTGCGGACAGGAGGAAACCGAGGAATTTGTCGGCAAAAACAGCGCTGAGCTCCCGGCTTTTCATGAATATCTCGCTGCGGTGATGAGAGAGAAGGAAATCAAAACCGCGGACGTTGTAAAAAGAAGCCGCATCAGCAAGAACTATGTCTACAATATCCTCAATGGTGACAAGACAAATCCGGGCCGTGACAAGGTAATCGCGCTTTGCGTTGCATCGGAGATGACGTACAAAGAAACTCAGCGTGCCCTCGAAATCAGCGGTCTTGCGCCGCTTTATCCGAGAGATGAGAGAGATGTGCGCATTGCGACCGCAATAAACCGCGGCGTGAACGATGTGATGAACATCAACCTCATGCTTGACGAACACGGACTACAGGCACTCGACGTGTAAACATCGCATTGTGGCGAAACAGCGCATTGCCGGGGAATGACGCATCTCCGGAGCGGCTTTGCCGCTTTTTATAAATCGTGCTGACAGCACAACAGAGCAACTTTTCACTCTGCTAATATGGATTCAGGTATTCTTGATTACGTATTATATGGAGGAAAAGTATGGCTAACAGAAAAACGACTGTATGCAAGGTGTGCGGTGCCGAGGTTGCAAAATCGGCCAAGGTATGCCCGAACTGCGGAGCAAAACTCAAGAAATCCAAGCTTGGCATAATAATTGCAATAATAGTGATCCTGGCATTGTTCAGCGCATTAAAAGGAGGCGACAGTAAGACGGAAAGCACAGACACTGCGTCTTCGGAAAACAAGGCTGTGGCAGAAGCAACTGAAGATACAGAAAAGACTGAAGCTGCGGAATCAGCGGACGCGGAAACCGACTATGATTTCAGGCAGATGATGGATGACTATGAAGCGTGGATGGACACATATATAGAGTTCATGGAGAAATACAGCAACGCATCAGAAACGGATGCTGCAGCGATGATGCAGGATTATACTGATATGCTCCAGCAAGAAACAGAGTGGGCGGAAAAGATGGATTCAATTGACGAGGATTCTGTTTCGGCATCAGACTGGGCATATTACAATGAAGTGATGGCCAGGGTTAATGAAAAAATGATTAACTTAGCCGCGCAGAGTCAATAATAGTGCCAAGGATATAGGAAAAGGACGGGGTGTTCAGCTGGCACCCCGTTTTTTATAGAGGAGAGTTTGTTCCTTCGGAGAAACATGGTACATTATCGGTGTCTGATGTAATATAATATGCGGACGGGGGCAGGAGGTTTCACGGCAGAAATGCCGGATGGAAACTATCGTATCGAGAATAATTAAGGAGAGACATTATGGTTAGACTCGGAATAAGCGGCTTCGGAAGAATTTCAAGAGTTGTTATCCGCGCGTCGCTCGACAAGGACGACGTTGAAATTGCGGGTATCAACTGGAGAAATGCTGATCTTGACTATGCAGTGTATCAGCTGAAATATGACACGACTTTCGGCAGATTCCCTGCATCTATTGAGAAGTATGACAAGGGCATCATAATCGACGGGAAGAAGATTCCTGTATTCAGCGAAGGCGAAGCCAAGAACATTCCGTGGGGAGACTGCGGAGCGGACTATATAGTAGAAGGCACCGGTGCGTACAACACCACCGAGAAAGCTGAGGACCACCTGAGGGCCGGCGCCAAGAAGGTAATCATTTCGGCACCTGCCAAGGACCTTATCACACCGACTTTCGTATACGGCGTAAACAACCATGAGTACCGTTCGGATATGCACGTAGTATCCAACGCATCATGTACAACAAACTGCCTGGCACCTGTCTGCAAGGTAATCCACGAGAACTGGGGAATCGAGCAGGGACTCATGTCCACAATTCATTCTGCAACAGCAAAACAGAAGGTAGTAGACTCGAGATCCGCCAAGGACTGGAGAACAGGCCGTGCGGTATTCGGAAACGTTATCCCTTCAACAACGGGAGCAGCCAAGGCAGTAGGCAGAGTAATCCCTGAGCTGTATGGCAGAATGACAGGTATTTCGTACCGCGTTCCTACATCGGACGTATCCGTTATCGACCTCAACATCATCACGAGCCACTCAACAAGCTATGAGAACATCTGCCGCGAGATGAAGAAGGCTTCCGAGACATACCTCAAGGGCATCCTCGAGTATGTCGATGATGAAGTGGTATCGAGCGACTTCATCGGAGATCCGTGCACATCGATTTTCGACGCACGCGAGGGACTCGAACTGAACGAGAGATTCTTCAAGATCATCGCTTTCTACGACAACGAGTTCGGATACAGCACACAGCTCGTCAACATGGTAAGATACATGGGCGAGGTTGATGCCGCTGATGAGAGCGCAGAAGCGCACACTACCGGAGAAGCTGCAGACATCGCTGCGGACAAGGCAATCGAGAAGCTCGAAGAAAAAGCTCCTGAGACAGCCAAGCAGATGAAGAAGAGCAAGACCGAGAAATAACACTTACATACAAAGGAACCACTGATATGGTGATGAGATATAACGACATGTGCGGCGAGAAAGTTTCGAATCTCGGATTCGGCACGATGAGACTTCCGCTGAACGAAGACAAGAGCATTGACCAGGCGCAGGTTCAGGAGATGACGGACCTCGCAATCGCAAACGGCGTCAACTATTTCGACACGGCATGGCCTTATCATGACGGAAAGTCGGAGCTTTCGATCGGCGAGGCACTGTCGAAGTATCCGCGCGACACCTATTACCTCGCAGACAAATTCCCGGGGCATCAGGTCATGAAGACATACGACTGCGCGGGGATTTTCGAAGCGCAGCTCGAGAAATGCCGCACCGATTATTTCGATTTTTACCTTCTTCACAACGTATACGAGAATAGCCTCGCGACTTATCAGAACGAGGACTACGGCATTATCGACTACTTCGTGAAGCAGAAAGAAGCAGGACGCATCAGGCATCTGGGATTTTCGACGCACGCGAGAGCAGAGAACCTTCCGGGCATTCTCGACTATCTCGGCGACAATATCGAATTCTGCCAGATTCAGCTCAACTATATGGACTGGTCGCTTCAGAACGCGGCGGCAAAAGTAGCTGAGCTCGGCAGGCGCGGTATCTCGATTATCGTTATGGAGCCGGTCCGCGGAGGTAAGCTCGCAGACCTCGGAGATGAGGCAAACGCGAAGCTCAAAGCTCTGAGACCGGACGCGTCAATCGCATCATGGGCATTCAGATGGCTGATGGAGATTCCGGAAGTCAGGGTTGTGCTGAGCGGAATGTCGGATATGAGCCAGATGAAGGATAACCTTGCGACATTCACTTCAGGCGATGCACTCACAGATGAAGAGGCAGCGGTAATCACCGAGATTGCAGACTCAATGAAGGTAGGTGTTCCTTGCACAGCATGCAGATACTGCTGCGACGGCTGTCCGATGGGACTCGACATCCCTATGCTGATTGCGGGATACAACGATCTCAAGTTCCAGTCTGCGATGACAGTCAAGATGCAGATGGATGCGGAGCCGAAGGACAAGTGGCCTGACAACTGCATCGGATGCGGAGCATGCGCTCAGATATGCCCGCAGCAGATAGACATCCCGTCAGTGATGACAGAGTTCTCGGATCTTCTGTCCTCGGGACCGACCTGGGCGGAGCTGTGCGCACAGAGAGAGGCAGCCGCAGAAGCCCTCGCCGCAGGGAAGTAGGGAAGTCGGCGCCTGACACCCACGGCGCCCGGATACCAATGGCGCCCGAAGAAACAAATCAAATATTGAAAACGGCAGGCCGGAGATTCATATCTTCTGCCTGCTTCTTTAAAATTCTAAACTTTCCCTAAAATGCATTGACAATATCGATATTCGATATTATATTCAGGACGAAGAATATCGTTTATCGATATTTGCGTAACGATAATAAGGAGATTCTCCATGGCCAAGAAATCACTTGATCCGCTCACCGAGCCGATGTTCTACATATTGCTCTGCTTCCACAGGGGAGAGATGTGCGGAGTCGACATAACGAATTACATAGACAGACTTACAGACGGACGGGTCAGACCGGGCCCGGGTACGCTGTATACAATTCTGTCGCTCTTCCAGCAGGAAAAAGTGATAGAGAAGGTGTCGTCTGAAGGCAGGCGAATCACATACCGAATCACCGACAAGGGTGAGGAAATATACCGGAACGAAGTCGCGAGACTCAGGAAGTGCCTCGAAGACACCGAGAAGAATCCGGATCGTATCATAGGAATTCCGTGAATGAGGAGGTAATACTATGAATACTGAGAACAAAGTAATAGTCAAAAACAATCCGTTCACGATGGAGGACTTCGATTCGGTTGAACAGTGGCTTAATGACCTTGCGGCGCAGGGGCTCAGGCTGAAGAAACTGGGTTACCTGACAGCAAAGTTTGAAAAGACCGATTCGAATGACGCAGAAGCAAATGGAAAGCCATTGAGATATTGCGTGCTTCCGACAAGATACAGCAGCATGAATGTTGAGGAACGTGAAATCTACAGTAGCAGCGGCTGGGAATATGTCCCGTCGGGCGGCGTATCGGTGTTCTGCACGGAAGACGAAAACGCGCCTGAGATTTTCACGGACGATGCGACCTTCCGCAGATACTGCCGCAGGATTATCAGATGGGAGATAGCGGCAACAGCAATCTGGCTGTTCCTGCTGTACCAATCCTTAAAGGACCTCCCGATTATACCGGACGGTCCGGGCGGCAGTTATTTCAGCAAGAATTCCTGGTCGCCGGCGGTGTATGTCCTTCTTACAGCGCTGGGAGTCCTCACCATCGCATTAATCGCACTCCTCATCATCCGGAGAGTGCGTATGATGAAGCGCGTCAGAGACGGACGCACGGCGCAGAAAGGTCGTAGCACAGAAGCCGGTGTGTACGAGGCCGCAGACCAAAATGATGATGCTGGCGGTGCAGACGCATCCGGCAATGCGAAGGCAACTGCAGCTCGTGAGCCGTCGTGGAAGCGTGCCTACAGGAGAGGCGTTCTGTGTGAGATACTGTGCGTACTTATCCTTGCAGGATGCGCAGGGATCATGATCGACCTGCACGCAGGCGGTGACGGGATTGCGGACCCCGTGAACTACGACGGGACGGAGCTCGTTTTGTACAGGAACTTCGACCCGGAATCCTGGGAGCGCGTGAAGGAAACGATCGAAGCCGGAAACACCGATGCCGACGGCAATGATATATATGATTACAGGATTCTTAAGGACAACAGTCTCGTCATGAAGAGGGAGGTCGCGGAGGTTCTTACCCCGGAGCACACAACAGACGGCAATGAGGGCGTGACATACGAAGAGACCCTGTATGAAGCAAGGTCGGAAGACAAGATGACGGGCTATCTCACAGACGAACTTGCTTTTCTGTACAACTGGCCGGAAGACACCGACGGAGACGGGCAGAAGATAATGAAGGAAATTGAGTTTGACTGCGAAGGCGTGGACTACGCAGGATACTATGTGCAGACCAGAAGTCATGAATCCGTCTACGCTGATGACGACGAAACAGACGAGGACATAGAATATCAGAATCTGTATCTCCGCAAAGGTGTGAAGATGATACACGTGATGTATTCCGGAGACATCGACCTCAGGAGCAGGACGGACCTCTACCTGGCGAAACTGTAATAGAGCGCATCAAAAAACGTCTGTTACTGCAGGTCTGCTCGTGTATAATAAGAACGTAAACTATCAGCAGAAATACATATAGCGGGGCTGAATGCTCCGCTTTACTGATAAGGAGAATTACAGTATGGCTGATGACAGGCTTTACAGAATACTGGTTATCAATCCGGGCTCGACGTCGAGCAAGATTGCGCTGTTCGAGAATGAGAAGTGCGTGCACGAGACAAGCATCTTTCATGATGCTCCGCTTCTGATGAAGTTCCCGAAAGCGAACGCACAGCTTGATTTCAGGAAGCAGGTGATACTCGGTTACCTGCATGAGAACGGTATTGATCCGGCCTCGATAGATGTGTGGGTAGGACGCGGGGGCAGCAGCCCTTCAGTCACCGGCGGCACGTACAGGATCACGGATCTTCTGGTCCGCGACACGAGGAAGGCGATGGACAGCACCTATCATCCGGCAGGCCTCGGAGTCCAGCTTGCGGCGGAATTCTGCAGGGAGTACGGCGGCGAGATGTTCATGGTCGACTCACCTCAGACGGATGAGTTCTGCGACCTCGCCCGCATGACCGGTATCAGGAAAGTCTACAGGAGGTCGCGCCTCCACGCCCTTAATCTCAAAGGCACGGCCCGCGCCTATGCGGAGTCTGCAGGCAGGCGCTACGAGGATATGAATCTGATAGTCTGCCACATCGACGGCGGCATGTCCATCTCGGCCCACCGCAAAGGTCTCATGATTGACGGCAACGATGCGGCGGGCGGCGACGGTTCGTTCACTCCGACGAGGATCGGAAGCATGGCAGTCACCGACGTTCTTGATTACATCGAGGGCAAAAACAACTTTGAAAGTTCGACACTGTCCCGACCGTCCGTGCAGGATGCTCAGGCGGCAGCAAACGACACGCAGGCATCCGGCGCCGCGTCAGACGCCGCGCTTCGCGCGAACATTGAGGAACTCCGCCACATCTGCATCAGAGCGGGCGGTTTTGTCAGCCACTTCGGAACTTCCGACAAGCAGCATGTCTGGGAGATGGTCGAATCAGGAGACGAGACCGCGAGGCGAGTATGGGATGCGATGGCGTATCAGATAAGCAAAGCAATCGGCGCGATGGCGACTGTCCTTGAAGGGGAAGTCGACGCGATTGTACTCGGCGGAGGCCTCTGCAACTACGAGGATCTGACGAAGCAGATAGAGAAGAGATGCGGCTGGATAGCTCCGGTGAAGTTCTATCATGAGGAGTTCGAACACCGCGCAATGGCGGCCGGAGCACTCCGTGTGATGCGCGGCGAAGAAGAGCCGAAAGAATATACCGGCAGGCCGGTCTGGAGCGGCTTCTCCGACGTGCAGTAATGTGCAGAACAAATTCAAAGCAACCAAAAATCCGGATCCCGAATTCACGGGGACCGGAATTTTTGTTTCGTATGTCACTAATCGATGGTGTTGCCCGGGAACTGCAGTACGGACTTTCGCTTGAACGCTGATTATAAATATGATATAGATATTCACGGACGCCTGCGGGTGTCCGTGATTTAGTTTAAGGAGGAAGCCTATGAATTCAGGCTCAAAAAGAAGTGGGTTCGGAATATTCTGCGGCATAATGACCGGTGTCTGCTGGGGCGTGTCGGGAGTGTTCGGACAGTTCCTCTTTGAGAATTACGGAATAACCGAGAACTGGCTGGTTCCGATCAGGCTCACGACGGCAGGCATCGTACTGCTGATTTACCTTTTCATAAAGGAGCGGGCGGATCTCGTCAGACTCACAAGAAATAAAAAGGACCTCGCATGGACGGCTGTTGCCGGAATCCTCGGAACGATGATGTTCCAGCTGACATTCTTCGGCTCGGTTCACAGATCAAACGCGGGAACGGCTACAGTGCTCCAGTACCTGGCGCCTGTTTTCATACTCGTATATCTGTGCCTTCGCGACCGCAAGGCTCCGACAGCGAGGGAGATTGTCGCGATTGTGCTTGCCGTTGCGGGAATCTTCCTGATATCCACGCACGGCAATATCCACGAGATGGTCATGACACCGGAGGCTCTCGCCTGGGGAATTGCCTGCGCATTTTTTATGTTCCTGACGACGGTGCTGCCGGAAGGACTCTACAAGAAGTATCCGACAGTCGTAGTCACAGGCTGGGCACTCCTCTTCGGAGGCGTTGCTCTCAACCTGATTATGAGACCGTGGCAGTACGAGGCAGTGTGGAACCTGGCGGTATTCATATCGCTTTTCTTCATTATTATCGGCGGCTCGGTTGCAGCGTATCTCTTCTACGCGAGCTCAATCGTCCACATCGGTCCGGAGAAAGCAAGCCTGTGCGCGTGCATTGAACCGGTCACCGCGACGGTGCTTTCCGCACTGTGGCTCAAGACCGACTTTGCCATCATCGATCTCGTCGGATTCGTACTCATCATTATCACGGTCGTCATCCTCAACACCGATCACAGCGGAGAGGGAAATAACGGATAATTAAATAAGACTCTTATGAATGCAGCGCCGGGATGGCCGTTCCGAAAAAATGTCTGAAAAGAACAAAATTCGGAATGGATGCCTTGACGCTGTATTTTAGTGCGGAGTATAATGATTACGAAAAACAGGATAAAAAGAACAAAATTCGGAATGGAACTATGAAGGTCATAAAAAGAGACAGCTATGTAAATAAGCTTATCGCCAGACGGGAAAACGGAGCGATTAAGGTCATAACCGGAATCAGACGGAGCGGCAAATCGTTCCTTCTGTTCAATTTGTACTATGACTATCTCATTTCCCAGGGTGTTGAAGAAGATCAGATTATCAGAATTCCGCTCGATGATGACGATTATGAGGAGCTGAGAGACAGAAAAAATCTCAGGAACTATATCCGGGAACGCATTCCTGAAGGGCGGATTTGTTATCTGATGTTGGATGAGATTCAGCTGGTGGACGGATTCGAGGGGGTTCTGAACGGGCTGGCCAGAGACAGAAACCTGGATATCTATGTCACCGGCAGTAATTCTAAATTTCTCTCCACGGATATAATTACCGAGTTCAGGGGTAGAGGCGACGAGGTCAGGATTTATCCTCTTACTTTCTCTGAGTATCTTGACGCATACGACGGAGATGAAATCAGTGCATGGAATGAGTATGTGACATACGGCGGGCTGCCGATGGTTGCAACGCTTAAAACGGATGAGCAGAAAGCGAATTATCTTAAAACACTTTTTGAGAAGGTATATATTTCCGATGTGGTGGAGAGAAATCATATAAATGATGCAGATGTACTGGATAAGCTGATTGCAATCCTGGCATCGGCAGTCGGCTCACTCACTAATCCTCTCAGGCTTGCGAATACATTTAACAGCAACGGATACGGCAGGGTGACTGATAAAACCATACATTCGTATCTCAAATATCTGCAGGACGCGTTCCTGGTAGTGAAGGCAGACCGCTACGACGTGAAGGGTAAGAAATATATAAGTACACCGAGCAAATATTACTTCACGGATATAGGTCTCAGGAATGTTTATCTGAACTTCAGACAGCAGGAAGAGAACCATCTTATGGAGAATATAATATTCAACGAACTGCTGGTACGCGGATATAATGTGGATGTAGGCGTTGTTGAATACAGTGTTACAGAAAACGGCAAGCAGGAAAAGAAAAAGGCAGAGGTTGATTTTGTCTGCAACAGAGGAAGCGAACGCTATTATATACAGTCGGCTTTTGCGATTCCTGATTCGGATAAAATGAATCAGGAGCAGGCGTCACTCGTCCATATAGGTGATAATTTCCGGAAAATAATTGTCGTTAAAGATGACATCAAATTATGGAGAAACGAGGAAGGAGTAACCATAATGGGAATAAAAGAGTTTCTGACGGATAAAGACAGTCTGAAACTCTGACGGAGGAAAGAAAATGAAGCAGTCATTCAAACCATCAGAGATGCTGTCGCCGATACCGGCGGTCATGATAAGTCTCGGCGAAGGAAAAGAATCGAATATCGTTACTGTCGCGTGGACGGGCATCATCAACTCGAAGCCCCCGATGACGTACATTTCGCTTCGTCCGGAACGGTACTCGCACGAGATACTGCAGGGCACGTGGGAGTTCGTAATCAATCTCACGACCGAGCAGCTCGCTGCCAAAACGGATTGGTGCGGCGTGCGTTCGGGCCGCGATTACGACAAGTGGAAGGAGACGGGTCTGACAAAGCAGGCGGCGGAGTGCGTGAAGTGCCCGATGATCGCGGAGTCTCCCGTTAATATAGAGTGCCGCGTCGTCGAGGTGAAAGAGCTTGGCTCGCATGATATGTTCATGGCGGAGATACTGAAGGTCCACGTCGACGAAGACATCATCGATGAGGACGGCAGATTCGATCTTGCCAAAGCGGGACTTGTGGCTTACGCCCATGGCGAGTACTATGGTCTTAAGAAGAATCCGCTCGGCAGGTTCGGCTACTCGGTGATGAAGCCGAAGACTAAGAAGAGGCTTTCCAAGCAGGCGCACGACAAACGCGTCGCAGCAAACAGAGCCAAACGGACCAAGAGAGCGAAAACAAAGAAATAGTCCAAAAATATGCAACGGCATTGGGCGGAGAATCGCTCAATGCCGTTTTGTTATTTCTTCATTCCGTTTATGAATTATCAGTCCAGAGAGATGTTGGTTATACTACAGATAAGAGATATGTTCGCAAAACAACAGAAATCATAACTCAGATAGCAGATAAGGAGATAGAATCGTGGGGAAGTCTTTAACAAGAAAAATTCTGGAATCACACTATCAGTCGGGAAGTTTTGTTCCGGGAGAGGAAATATTCATCAAGGTTGATCAGACACTGACACATGACATCAATGCAGTAATGACATATCTGGCTTTCGAGGCAATCGGGCTGCCCAGAGTACGAACTGAAGCATCGGTCAGCTACCTTGATCACAACCTTCTGTACGTTAACAACATGACGCCGGATGATCATATATACCTGCAGTCCGCTGCAAAGAAATACGGTGTGTACGTATCGCGCCCGGGTAACGGAATATGCCACGCTGTCCAGGTCGGACGTTTCGGCGCGCCCGGCAAAATAAGCATGGGAGGAGATTCACACACTCCTCATGGCGGAGCAATCGGAATGCTGTGCATCGGAGTAGGTGGTATGGATATAGCAACAGCAATGACCGGAGTACCGATGCGACTTAAAATGCCGAGAATTGTCAAAGTCAATCTGAAGGGACATCTTAAACCGGGGGTAAACACCAAGGAGGTAATCCTTGAGATGCTCAGAAGAATCACTATCAAGGGAGGCCTTGGCAATGTATATGAATATGTGGGAGAAGGAGTTGAGGATCTTGAAGTTCCTGCCCGTGCAACCATTGCAAACATGGGCGCAGAGCTTGGAGCAACAACATCAATATTTCCTGCGGATGAGCAGGTTAAGAAGTTCCTGAGCGCACAAGGCAGGGCAGACGCCTACACCGAACTTCTTCCGGACGAGGATGCTGAATACGACGAGGAGATGGAAATCAATCTCAGTGAGCTCGTCCCGATGATCTCATGCCCGCATCAACCTGACAATGTAGTGCCTATCGATACCGTCGAGAAGCTCCCGGTTCAGCAAGTGTTTATCGGATCATGCACCAACGCAAGTTATGCAGATATCGCTAAAGCAGCTACCGTGTTCAGGGGACATCATGTTGCAGAGAATGTAAGCTGCACTTGTGCAGTTGCAACCAAACAGACATACAGAGAACTGCTGAGAGACGGATACATTGATATCCTCCTGCAGGCAGGAGTACGTATGCTTGAGATTGCCTGCGGGCCGTGCTGCGCTATCGGACAGACTCCTGCAACAGACGGGATTGCTGTCCGCACATCTAACCGCAACTTTAAGGGCCGTGCGGGTAATCCTACAGCAAAAATTTATCTTACAAGCCCGGAGTCCGCGGCTGCGACAGCAATCATGGGAACCTTCGCTTCGGCGGAGGATATCATGGGGGAGGATGTTGCAGCGCTGGCAGACATTCATGAACCTGAGAAATATCTCATTGATGACTCAATGATTATTCCGCCGCTTCCTCAGGAAGAAGCAGAGCAGGTGGAGGTCGTAAAGGGCCCAAACATCAAGTTCCTTCCAATTCCGGAGGATCCGGCCGATTACCTGAAAGTTCAGGTCAGCCTTAAAGGAGGAGACAATATCTCAACGGATGATATAACACCGGCCAGTGCTGAATTCTCATCGATGAGATCAAATATCCCTCTGATGAGTCAGTTCTGCTATCATCGCTACGCACCTGACTTTGCAGCTCATGCGAAGGAGCTGGGGCAGAGCATCATTGTAGGCGGGGAGAATTACGGACAGGGTTCATCCCGTGAGCATGCGGCTATCAATCCAATGTATCTGGGTGTTCGATGTGTCATTGCCAAAAGCATTGCAAGGATACATAAAGGCAATCTTATTAATCACGGAATTGTTCCGATGCTGTTCAAGGATCCGGCAGATTATGATAAAATCGATCAGGACGACACACTTGAAATCAACAATTTCCTCTCGCAGATTCCAACCCGCAGCGTTAAGGTGACGGATGTTACGAAGGGATTCGATTTCGAGGTGACGCTGGACGTAACGGACAACGAGGTTGAGGTTATCCTGAGCGGCGGACAGCTGAAGTTCCTCAAAGCACAGCTTGCAGCAGCTGAGGAGAAATAACCGCGCCTGAACAGACAGGGAGCAGAAGCAATGAAAGACACAGACTGGGAGATTCTGCAGGAGCTGTATAAGAATCCGAATATAACAAAGGTGGCAAATCTTCTGTACATAAGTCAGCCGTCTCTCACCAAGCGTATACAGCATATTGAGAATGAGTTCCAGGTTGCTGTTATTGAGAGAACCCCGAGAGGTATCAGATTCACGCCTGAAGGAGAGTACCTCGCAGGGCAGGCAGCGAAGTATATGGAACTCGAGCGCGAGACCAGAGAAACGCTGGCCAGAAAGAGGGAGAAGAAGCAGACCCAGATTGTGCTCGGAGCGTCATATACGTATACCAAATACACACTTTCCGCGCTGCTCGCAGCCTACAGAAAGATTCACCCGGATGTTCTCTTTACAGTGGTTAATGAGCAGAGCAATGTGCTCTTCCGGAAAGTTCTCGAAGGAAGTGTTGATGCTGCTGTCATCCGCGGAGATTATGAGGGACCGGTTTATAAGAAACTTCTTGGTACAAACAGGGCGTGTCTGGTATCCAAAGAGGCTATGGACACAGAAGACCTTCTTAACCATCCTCTGATTAAGTTCCGTACGAATGACAAATCGGTGGAAATCCTGGAGAGCTGGTGGAATGAAACGTATGGCGAAGAAAGACCTCATGAGGAAATGGATGCCGGTTACATAGACTTTGCATGGCAGTTTGTAAATCAGGGATTAGGTTATTGCGTGTGCTTCCTTCCGGAGAACTTCACAAACGATTATAATCTTGAAATCAAACCAATCAGCTTCGCGGACGGAACACCTGTGACAAGAAACACATGGTTCGTCTATCCTAAGAGCAAACTTATGTCTGACGAGATAATGACTTTTGTGGACTACATAGAGCAGAACGGAGTTCTCGGGGACAGACCGACAGACGAAGTCTGACGATGTGTCGGGAAAGTATGACAAACGAGAGGGCTTTTGCCGGGGAGACCGGCAGAAGCCTTTTCTGATACAACATAATATTTTTGCATAGGTTTATTCCAAAAGGATATTTTTCCCGGAACTTTCGCAGATGCTATCATAATTTCAGCGAACAGCTCTTAGCAAGACAATTCACAGAACAAGCATTAAGCAAGGAGGATTATATGAAATATGCATATGTGGGCTGCCGCACGACAGAGCAGAGGAATGCGAGGGGCAAAGGCATCAAGGTGTATGAAATCAATGATGCCGGCGACTGGAATGAGATTCAGTGCCTGAAGACACCGGAGGAGAATCCATCGTACCAGTGTCTGGATCTGGAAGGGAAATATCTGTACTCGGTACACGGAGACTTCACCAAAGTGTCAGGATACAGAATCAGGGAAGATAAAACGCTCGAGTTTATGAATATGGTCGAGATAGGCGGTAAGAATCCGGTGTTCATCGTTCCTGATAAGACTAATCAGTTTTTGATCGTAGCAGCTCTGCAGGGAGGCACGGTTTATGTCATCAGAAGAAATGAGGACGGAACTTTAGGAGATATAGTTCACAAACACTTTCTTGAGGGAAAGACTGAAGACGGAAATTCTTTCGCACATCAGTGCATTTGGGATCAGACCGGCACATATCTCTTTGTGGTTGCACAGGGCAGAATTAAAGGCTGGGGACAGGTAAGATGTCTGAAGTTCAATCCGGAAGAGGGATCTCTTACGGAGACGGACAGATATATGGGAAGAGAATACGATGAGCCGAGACATCTCTCGGTACATCCGAACAACAAATATCTCTATCTCATCAATGAGAAGGGAAATGTCATGACATACCTGTCCTTTGATGAGAAGGCAGGAAAGATGAAAGCGCTGCAGAGGCTGTCGTCACTTCCGGAGACATACACCGGTGAGGGACAGGCGAGTGCATCAATCCTTTCTGAAAACGGAAAGATTCTGATCGGGTCCAACAGGATTCATGAATCAATAGTCACATACAGAATCAATCAGGAAACCGGATATATGACAACCCTCGACTGGTACTCATGTCTGGGGCTCACACCGAGATTCATTTGCTTTGATCCGGAGTATGAGCACTTCTACATGGCGAATGAGGACAGTGACACAATCGTTGAGATGAAGTTGGATGAAGAGACAGGACGCATGGAGTATACGGGCAGAATCATCGATACAGAGAGTCCGGTATGCATCACGTTCCTTGAGAACTGATTGAATATGGGAGGATTGATATGGGCAGTTTGGCAGTAGTATCGCTGATTGCGCTTCTCGCGGCAATCGTGATTGGTTTCGTAAGAAACGTGAATGTAGGTATTCTGTGTATGGGTTTCTCCCTTGTTCTCGCTCTGGTATACGGAGTTGACAGCAAGGAAGTCATCGCAGGATTTTCAGGCAGTCTGTGCGTACAGATGATCGGAGTCACATATCTTTTCGCTATCCTGCAGAAGAACGGCTCTCTTGAACTCATGGCCAAGAAGCTGGTAAGACTCACAGGAAAGCATGCACATCTTATTCCGTTTGTGATGTTTATTCTCGGATTTCTTCTGAGTGCATCCGGACCGGGATCAATACCGTGTCTGGCAATTATACCGGTAATTGCAATCCCTGTTGCGGTCAGTGCCGGAGTGAATCCGATTATGACAGCGATTATCGGAGACCTCGGTGTAATGAGCGGACGTATGAGCCCGCTGACTCCGGAAGCGGCGGTTGTAAGAGAGCTGATGGAAGAGCAGGGCCTCGAGGGCAATACAGTTCCTATCATGTACGGAATGATAGTGACATGCCTGGTTATCATGGCGGTTGTTTATATCTACTACAAAGGATGGAAGATTGACAAGGAAAATATTGCCGAAGCAGAGGAACTGCCTAAGTTCACGAAGCTGCAGATCATATCACTTATCGGGCTTGTGATAATGGTGGTCGGAGTACTGTTCTTCGGCTTCAACTGCGGCCTTGCAGGATTCCTTATCGGTTCTGTTCTGCTGGTACTGGGAGCAGGAAGAGAGAAAGAAGCGATTGCGGCAATCCCATGGAGCGTAATTCTGATGGTACTCGGAGTTGGAATACTGATGAATATCATCTCCCTCTCCGGAGGAATTGACCTGATGGTAACAGGTCTTCAGGCAATTATGACCAAGAGAACTGCAGAGCTTGTTATGGCAATCGTTGCAGGCATTATGAGTTTCTTCTCATCGGGTCTCGGAGTTGTATTCCCGACGCTGATTCCTACTGCAACCGGTATCGGAACTGCAGTCGGGGTTGATGCTGTCGCAATAGTTACAGTAATAGTTATTGGAGGAACCGTTGCAGGTTTCACGCCGATATCCACTACAGGTGCGCTGATTATGGCAGGCGTATCACAGCAGGAGAATGCGGAGGAAAGATTCCCGCAGAACCGCATGTTCGTGGAACTCTTTGTCGTCAGCTTCGTGGCGCTTGCTATACTTGCGCTCATAAGCTTGACAGGAATCTATTCAATATTCTGAAATAAGCTGTAAATAAGATTGAAAGCGTAAAATACCCTCAGGCAATTCCCATTTTGAATGAATGTATTGGCTAAGGGTATTTTACTTTTGGGGACAGGAAATATACAATCTAATCAGACAGAAACAAGAAGTCTGTGTAAACACCGGGTTGCCAGACCGGGAATCATGAAAGGGGAAACAGCATGGTTAAACTGTATGACACAGGAGTATATCTCGTTGACGGCAGGCATATTGTAGAGGAAGAAAACTCCGCTTGCCTGAAGGAGCATTACAATAAGGAAACGAGCAAGGAAGAGGCCAGAAAGGGAACGATTGCTTATCAGATAATGGAGAACCATAACACTTCCGGCAGCATGGAAAAACTGAAGATTAAGTTTGATGCGATGGCTTCACACGATATCACGTTTGTCGGAATCATCCAGACGGCGAGAGCGTCCGGAATGGAGAAATTCCCGTTGCCGTACGTACTGACGAACTGCCACAATTCGCTTTGCGCGGTCGGAGGAACAATCAATGATGATGATCACCTTTTCGGACTTTCGGCAGCAAAGAAGTACGGTGGTATCTATGTGCCGCCTCACATTGCGGTAATCCACCAGTTCATGAGAGAGAATTTCGCCGGATGCGGCAAGATGATTCTCGGATCCGATTCGCATACCCGTTACGGAGCACTCGGAACGATGGCTATCGGTGAAGGAGGCGGAGAGCTTGTTAAGCAGCTCCTCGAGGATACTTATGATGTGAACTGCCCGGAAGTAATTGCAATATACCTTGACGGTAAGCCACAGCCGTTCGTCGGACCTCAGGATGTTGCACTTGCAATTATCAGAGAGGTGTTCAAGACAGGTTATGTTAAGAACAAGGTCATGGAGTTTGTGGGACCGGGAGTCAGTACAATGTCGACAGATTATCGTAACGGTGTCGATGTAATGACAACAGAAACCACCTGTCTTTCATCAATCTGGAGGACAGACGACGATACAAAGGCATTCCTGACAAAGCACGGCAGAGGAGACGAGTACGAAGAACTCAATCCTGCGGATGTTGCATATTATGATGGATGTGTATATGTTGACCTCTCGACTGTTAAGCCGATGATTGCAATGCCGTTCCACCCGTCAAACGCATATGAAATTGATGAACTGTACGCCAACCTTGACGATATTCTTGCTGAGACGGAAGTGGCAGCGGCAAAGGTTGCGGAGGGACGTGCAACTTTCACTCTGAGAGATAAGGTTACAAGTGACGGCAGGCTGCAGGTACAACAGGGAATTATCGCGGGATGTGCCGGAGGTAATTATACAAATGTTGTTGAAGCGGCACATTGCCTCCAAGGCAGAAGCTGCGGAGCTGATGAGTTCTATCTCTCAGTATATCCGTCATCTCAGCCAGTATACACTGACCTCGACAGGAAGGGACTCCTCGCGGATCTGATGGATGCGGGAGCAATTATCAGAACAGCATTCTGCGGACCTTGCTTCGGTGCAGGAGATACTCCGGCAAACAATGCATTCAGTATCAGGCACACAACCAGAAACTTCCCGAACAGAGAGGGAAGCAAGCCGGGTCAGGGACAGATGTCCGCGACTGCTCTTATGGACGCAAGATCAATAGCGGCAACAGCTGCAAACGGAGGCAAGCTCACATCGGCAGAGGAATTCGACTGCTGGGGAGATGTTCCTGAGTATAACTATGATGACAAGGCGTACAAGGCCAGAGTTTACTGGGGTTACAACAAGGCAGATGAGGGTATGGATCTCAGATTCGGCCCGAATATCAAGGACTGGCCGGAAATGGAGCCGCTTGCGGATAACATTCTGCTCAAGGTTTCCTCCAAGATTCTTGACGAAGTTACAACTACAGACGAGCTTATTCCTTCGGGCGAGACATCGTCGTTCAGGTCGAACCCTCTCGGGCTCGCTGAGTTCACACTTTCGAGGAGGGATCCTGAGTATGTCGGAAGAGCCAAGGCGGTGCGCGAACTCGAAAAACAGCGCCTTGCCGGGGAGACTGCGGCTGAGGTTGCGGAGGCTGCTGAGGTCATCAGAACCATTCCGGGACAGGAATCTGTTAAGATTGAAGACGTTGAGATTGGTTCAACTGTCTACGCAAATAAACCGGGAGACGGATCTGCGAGAGAACAGGCAGCGTCATGCCAGAGAGTTCTTGGTGCACTTGCCAATATAACCAAAGAGTATGCAACCAAGAGATACCGCTCAAATTGCATGAACTGGGGCATGGTACCTTTCCATCTGAAAGATGACCCTTCGGTTCTGGATGTCGGGGATTATATCTATGTACCGGGAATCAGGGCAGCTCTTGACGGAGACCTTTCGGATATTCCGGCTTATGTTATAAAAGACGGCAGGGCTGAGGAAATCCACCTCTACGTTATGGATATGACACCTGAGGAGAGAGAAATTGTTAAGGCCGGATGCCTGATTAACTACAATAAGAACAGAAGAGCTTAAGATTAAATTCAACAGGCCATTGGTTCGGGCGCGCGGATTATGAATGTCCGCGCGCCCTTTTTATGCGCATTCGTTTTGGGAATATCTGCATTCAGTCAATGAATTATACTTTTGCGGAATCCGACTATAGAATGTTATTGACAGCAGAAGAGAACCGCGCACAGGGGAGCGGCAGAAACTGCAAGGCTATGGAAGGAGAAAAACATGAAGAAGTTCTCAGAGGAAGATATCAACAGAGCAAAAGAGAGATTTGCTGAGCTTATCGAAGGAGAGGCTGCCAGAATCACAGCAATGGAAGAGGCAGACGAACCGCTGGATTTCGACGGCCTTGATAAGATTGTTGTCGGCATCATGCCGGGAGACGGAATTGGTCCTATCCTGATGCCGCAGGCACTTCGTGTTATGAACGAACTCGTGGGTGATGAGATTGAATCAGGAAAAATTGAACTCAGAGAGATTGAGGGAATGACAATTGAAAACCGCACCGAGAAGATGCAGTCACTGCCTGATGAGTGCCTGGAGGAGATTAAAAAGTGCCACGTATTGCTCAAGGGACCTATGGCGACACCAAGCGCAGGAGACGGAAGACCTAACCTGATCAGCGCAAACAGCATGCTCAGGAGGAGCCTTGACCTCTACGCGGCAGTAAGAACGGTCAATATCAAAGATAAGAATCTTGCATTCACATTCTTCAGAGAAAATATTGAAGGAGAATATATCTGGGGTGACAAGGGCATTCAGGTTGATGATGATCTTGCAATCGACTTCAAGGTTCAGACAAGAGATGAGAGCAGGAGAATCGCAAGAGCCGCCTTTGAATACGCAAGAAAGAACGGCAAGAAGAACGTGACAGTAGTAACCAAGGCCAATATCGTTAAGCTTGTTGACGGGAATTTCCAGCTTGCGGTGCATGAGGTTGCGAAGGATTATCCGGACATTGAGGTTCAGGACAAGCTCGTTGATGCAACAGCAGCAAAGGTGGGTGATCCGGAGTTCATGAAGGGTGTTGATGTGGTGGTTCTTCCTAACCTCTACGGAGATATCGTGACAGACGTTGCGGCAGAACTGCAGGGAGGTCTCGGAACAGCATCATCATCGAACATCGGAGACAGATATTCACTGTTCGAGGCAATCCATGGTGTAGGCCCATACTTCTTCAAAATCGGTAAGCCGCACAATGCGAATCCATGCAGCCTGATAAGAGCGATGGGACAAATGCTGGTTCACATGGGATATGGCAGTCAAAACGAGATCCTCGAGAAGGCACTCGACATTACAAACGGACCTGACGCTGAGATGACAGTAGGCATCAATGACGGAGATGTTACATGTGAGGAGTTCACTGACTACATAATCGATACAATCAGAGAGCTGAAGAATTCTTAGACTTAAAGGGAGGCATACGAATGGAGATTAAGAAACCGGCTGTTGCCGGAACACTGGAATCAAGCGATGCCATGGTGACAGTTGAGCCATCAGACGGCGGTATCGAGTTTGAACTGGACAGCGTGGTTATGCATCAGTACGGAGCCGCAATCAGGAAGACTGTTATGGAAACACTTGAGAGGCTCGGTGTGACAAACGGACGAGTAACAGTTGTAGACAAGGGGGCGCTTGACTGTACGCTCAAGGCAAGAGTTGAATGCGCGGTATACCGTTCAAATGATCAGACAGAGGGATTGCCGTGGGGAGGTGACATCAGATGAGTACAACAAAGGATCGCCTGCGCAGGACAATGATGTTTCTGAACTGTCAGAAACCGGGACTTATCAAGGATCCGTATATCTACAAACCGGACAGCATAATGCTTGATCTTGAAGACGCTGTGGCAGAAAAGGAAAAGGATGCAGCAAGATATTCACTGTACCATGCGCTTAAAGAAATCGACTACAGAGGCGTCGAGAGAGTTGTAAGAATTAACGGGCTTGATACACCGCACTGGCAGGAGGATGTCAGAGTGTGCGTTGCCGGAGGAGCGGATGTAATCCGTATTCCTAAGACAGAGACAGCTGAGGATGTTCATACTATCGAGGCAGCAGTAGAGGCGGCAGAGGAAGAATTCGGAGTTGAGAAGGGACAAACGCTTCTCATGGCGGCTATTGAGAGTGCGAGGGGCGTCATGCATGTCTATGAGATATGTCTTGCTTCTGACAGACTCATCGGAATCGCTCTTTCCGGAGGAGACTATACCAAGGATCTTCAGACTTCAATATCGGGAACAGGCGTTGAACTTATGGGAGCCCGTCAGCAGCTTATAATCGCGGCGCGCGCGGCTAAGGTACAGTGCTTTGATACCGTGTTCACCAATCTCGATGATATGGAAGGCTTTGAAAATGAAGTTCGCATGATTAAAACCATGGGATTTGACGGCAAATCAATTGTAAATCCGAGGCAGCTGGATATAGTGCACAGGATTTACACACCGACTGAGAAGGAGATAATCTTCGCGGAGAAGGTGGTTAAGGAGATTGAGGAGAAGAGCGCTCAGGGAATCGGAGTATTCACTGTTGACGGCAAGATGATAGACATCGCTTTCTATGACGGTGCGAAGAGAACAATCAAGCTGGCCAAGGCAGCCGGTGTGTATAAGGGGGATCTGTAATGATTAACGCAGTAGGACGGGATATCCCGGAGGAAATTCTGGAGATGACCGGAAAAGAGGTCTTCCAGGGCAATAATTACAAAGATGGCGTAGAGTTCAGAAAGCGCGGACCGATAGTTAAGCCGGTCATGAATCATGATACAAGCAAGCTTGTCGGTTCAATAAGAGAGGCTCTTGAGAAGTGCGGCGCGCATGATGGTATGACTCTGGGCTTCCATCATCATTTCAGAGAAGGAGATTTGGTGGTGAATATGGTTATGAAGGAGTGCCATGATATGGGACTGAAGGACATAACCATCTGCGCCAGCTCACTCGGCAAGGCACATGACGCACTGCTTCCGTACATTGAAGACGGAACCATTACCAACATTCAGAGCTCAGGAGTAAGAGGAAAAATCGGAGAGGCAATCTCTCACGGCAAGCTGAAGGGGCTCGCAATCATGAGAAGCCACGGAGGCAGAGTCCGTGCTATTCAGACAGGAGAGACCACCATAGATATCGCATTCGTAGGGGCGCCTACATCGGACGACTATGGTAATCTCAAGGGTGTCGGAGGCAAGAGCGACTGCGGTGTACTGTCGTATTCCTTTGTTGACGGAAATCACGCGGACAAGCTGGTTGCGGTTACAGACTGTCTGGTGCCGTTTCCGAACTATCCTGCAGATATCAACTGTACAAAAGTTGATTATGTCTGCGTTGTCGATCAGATCGGTATTCCCGAGAAGATTGCAACAGGTGCGGCAAAACCGACTACGGATGTGCGTAAACTCACGATGGCTGATTATTGCACGCAGGTCGTTGTAAACACTCCGTACTTCAGGGATGGATTCTCATACCAGACCGGTGTAGGAGGTGCTTCAATTGCGTCTGCAAAATCACTGGGCAGGATTATGAGAGAACGCGGCGTAAGGATGGGATTTGCCGTAGGAGGAATGAGCAAGGGTATGGTTGACCTGCTGGATGAAGGCCTGGTCGGTAAACTCCTGGACACGCAGGATTTTGACCTTTCCGCCGTTGAATCGGTAAGGCACGAAAACCACCATATGATTTCTGCAGGAGCATATGCGAATCCTTTCAACAAAGGAGCCTTCGTAAATAAACTTGACTATGTTATTCTTGCGGCGCTGGAAGTAGATGTAAACTTCAATTGCAATGTCGTGGTGGGCAGTGACGGCATTATAACAGGAGCGCAGGGCGGACATCCTGACGCCGCACAGGGCGCGAAATGCACAATAGTGATATCGCCGCTGCTTCAGGGAAGGATTCCGGCAATCTGCACGAACGTTACAACAGTCACAACACCGGGAGAGTCGATAGATGTTGTGGTTACGGATTATGGAGTTGCGGTCAATCCGGCACGTCAGGATCTGCTGGAGGCCCTTAAAGAAGCAGACTGCGTTCCGCTCAAAAGCATAGAGGAACTCAGAGACATTGCATACAGTATCGCGGGAGAGCCACAGCCGGTACAGTTCGGTGACAGAGTTGTCGGCGTTATTGAAGCGAGAGACGGAACGATTATGGATGTAGTCAGGGAGATTAAAGACTACGAATATCCTGAAGAATAATAAATATAAAATGTATATGCCGGCTGACAGGAGGGTGCTGCCATGAACACTGAGTGGGGAAGACCTTATACAGGGAAGAAACTTGAATACCTCAAAGAATTCCTTGCAGATCAGGGCCTGAGATATGACGGGGGTATCACTGACACAGTAATCATATCTGAAGAGGGCAGCATTCTTGCTACCGGTTCAATAGACGGAAACATAATCAAGTGTGTAGCTGTGAATCCGTCGAGACGAGGAGAAAACCTTCTCGGACAAGTGATGACAGAACTTACAGCAGAGTTTTTCAGAAAAGGGATAACTCACTACTTCGGATTCACTAAACCGGAGAATGCAGAACTTTTCGGCGGGGCTGGACTTTACAAGGTTGCAGAAACGAAGGATGTTCTTCTTCTCGAGAACAGGAAGGATGGTCTGGAAAAGTACCTGAACAGGATCAGGAAGGAGACCGACGCGGCGAAGGCTGACGGTATGCCGGGAAATGGCGGGAGCACCGGATGCATAGTCGCACATGCCAATCCCTTTACCCTCGGGCACCGCTTTCTTGCAGAAACAGCGGCGGCGGAGTGCGAATGGGTGCATATCTTCATCCTCTCTGAATCCGGCAGCGAGATACCGGCTGCAGAGCGTTACCGCCTCGCGGAGGAAGGCGTTGCGGATATTCCGAATGTAATACTTCATGAGGCATCTGATTATCTGATAAGCCCGGCAACATTTCCTACATATTTCATAAAGGAACAGGCGCGTACGGAAGAAATAAACTGCGGACTGGATGTTGCCATATTCGGGGGGATAATCGCGAAGGCCCTCGGGATAACCAGGAGGTATGTGGGAACCGAACCGGATGACGAGGTGACCGCGGCGTATAACGAGATACTGAAGAAGGACCTTCCGGGATACGGAATAGAATTAAGAGAAATCGGGAGATTGTGCGTCGATGGCAGAACGGTGAGTGCATCTGCGGTCAGGCAGGCTGTGGCAATGGGAAGACCGGAAGACGCTGAGGAAATGGTTCCCGTGACAACATATAATTATTTGAAAAACAGGTAATGAACATGCGGACAGAAGACAGAGTGACACTTGAAGAAATGCTTGCAGCCAGAGAGAGGCGAGCGGAAAATCAGAGAATACTGATTGAGAATTTCGGGAAGCCGGTAATCAGTTTCACACTGAATACACCGGGACCGGTAAAGGTGAGTGCACGGCTTGAGAAATGCTTTGATGACGGCGTTGCTCTCATTGAGGAACTGTTCTCATTGCAGGGAATCACAATTCTGATGTCGCAGATTTATAAACCCAAAACAGGCTGTGAATACTATGGTGTTGCAGACTGCAGCGCAGCTGACGCCAAACTGCTGCTTGCGAGAGCAGAGGAATACGCACCGCTCG
>Ga0065709_1029389_pt1 | contig 25643 bp, 22 predicted proteins | sample Hoacrofraction14_2_FD_59096 | JGI IMG/M metagenome (GOLD analysis project Ga0065709, IMG submission 59096) | Hoatzin crop microbial communities from Cojedes, Venezuela, sample from fiber fraction 14 v1 | ecosystem: Host-associated > Birds > Digestive system > Esophagus > Crop | place: Venezuela...
GATACAGACTCTCATGGTCACTCCATTCATGGTGGGGAACAGGATTCTCGCGTGTTGTGTTGGAGTGTAATGAGGTACTGATGGAGGCTGTGACCGATTCGAGGGTACTGGTTATGATGTGTGGGTGTCGAAGCTTGGTATCGTTGTGACCGCAAGCGAGGTCACCGTCAGAACCCGTTTGCCCTACCGCTCGATCTCTCGGAATCTCCTCTTTGCCTCCATCAGCGCGTCAGAGACGATGTCCGTATAGGAGAGGTTGTCCCAGGCCAGGGAGGTCGCTTCACGGGCGACCACCTCTGCGTCGTTCTCTCCGAACTCCTCTATGAGGTCCGGGTTGTTCGGCATGAGGTCGTCGAACGGGTAGAGGATTGCCTGGTTGATGTCATGCGTGAACTTGGAGGCGTCGAGGTTGAAGAGGTTTGTCGGCAACTCGCCTGCGTAGAAGTCTGCGACCTTCTCGAGGTCATATCGCTCGAAGAGCTTGGCGTCATGCAACTCCTCCACGGCGCTCTCCAGCGTGTCGTGATAGCTTCCCTGCGACCAGGTGCCGGTCTCCCTGTCCCAGCCATATGCGACGCAGTACGGGTCGTAGCCATCGACGAGCAGTAATGCCGTCTGTCTTTCTCCTGGCTCTCCGACGACGGAGAGCACGACAGACTGCATCTTTTCGTAGGAAGTGTCATAAGACTGCTTTTCCTTTGATGAGTATGGGAGCCTGCCGGCCGGGCCAGTGAGCGTGGAGGACAGCTTGTCTGGGCCTTTTTGCTCGAACTTGTCGTCAGACTCTGGCTTGAAGTCCGGGTTGAAGCGTTGGGCGACGGCAAGCGCGTCGGGGTAGGTGAGGTCATGTGCCAGACGATGTCCTTCGACGGTGACGGAGAAGATATCGTCACGGGGATAGGAGTCCATCAATAGGGTCGAGGTGGAGATCTCGGCCTTTGTCGGCATCTTGTCTCCATGACGCCAGAGTGGGACACCAGCCTCGAGGATGGTGTCGCGAGTGGCGTCAAAGAGGGGCTGGATTCGATGTGAGATGACATCATCTGGAAGGTAGGGGCCGGCGGGACGGCCGTCCTTTGGGATGATGGTTAGCACGGGTGTCTTGCCGCGGGCGAGGGTGATGTATGCCATGTCAGATGAGAGGAAGGGAAATCTAGCGACCGTGAGGGGGTCATCCGCGTTGACTTTGACGATGACCTTGTCGTCGGTGACTTCCTGGATGGTGAGTGGGGTGTCCTTCATGTCTGTTCCTTTTTACCTTTCGTCATTGAGTAAGATTTCTATGACATGCTGGTCGAGCTGCTTTATGATGCTCTATTCCTTCTCAGTGATGCGCTCTTCTCGAAGATGCGCTTTGATGCTGGCAAGGACTTGTTCGGCCTCGTACATGGTGACGGTCATTTCCTCTTCCGTGAGAGCCTTCGAGATGTTGGGTTCCACGGCCACGTCTCCGAACGACCAGGGCTCCCAAGAGGTTTGGTAGCAATCGCGGACTGAGAATCCGAGAAAATTGCTCTTCTCGAGGACGTCGTCCGGGAGGGCAAGGTCTATGCAAGATGCGGGAAGGCAAAGGTCTTTGTCGAGACGAATGTCGTTTGTGCCGGATCCTCCGTGACGGTCATATAGGTATGTTACGGGGAACTCTATGCCGTAGTCCCGGCTTCGCCTGCAGGAGACTCTGATGGCCTGGTCGTCCACCTGGGCTCCAAGGATTCCTATCCAGCTCCTGACGGACATGTCACAGCATACGGTTACCTGTTCTTGTGGGGTTGGTACCCAGTTAAGCTGGTCTCTCAGGGTCGTCTCGAAGGCTGACGGTGCTTTGGAGTGTAGGATATCATCGAGTGACGTTCCTTGCGACTTGATCAGCAACCCGAGCGCCGAGTCATTGAGGATTTTGCGCAACCTCTGGGCATCCCAGCTTTCGATGCTCCTCTCGACGAGGGCATCGGCAAGGCTTGAGATGCTGGTGTAGTCCGTGTTCCACTCGTCACCATGTGTGAGGAAGATGTCCACGTGAACGGTGGTGTCCAGCAGGTTTTCGAAGCCATAGTCGAACGGGATCTTTTCGTGCAGGACGTCCTTGAGCTCGTCGTCGTACTTGAGGAAGTCGACCCAGTCGTCTACGTCGTCGAGGCCGGTGTTGACGCCCTTGTCCCGAAGAGTCTTGTTCAGCTCGTTCGCGATGTCCTTGATGGTGTCCTCGCGGCAAGCCTGCTCCCAATCGAGGAACCACTCTTGCTCGAAGGCCTCCTCATAGAGCGTGTCGAGGAGACTCGTCTCAAGCACCTTGGCGCTCGGCATGTCCTTGCCATAGATCCCTCGTCGCGCTGCGCAGAAGTCTCTGATGCCTGATGTGTAGAGGGAGTGCTCGCGGATCTTGTCTATCCAGGTCACGAGCATGTCTGTGTCAAGCGGGTTCTCGCTGTAGTCATACCAGTAGCGATAGTGATTGAGCTCGACGAGGTGGGCAACCACCTTCGAGACGATGTCATCAGCGACGTCAGAGCCAAGCAGCTCTTTGACGTCGCCCCAGGACTCGATGCTCCTTGTGCCGTCGTTGACCTCCATAGGTCACCCCTCCAAGCGTAATTGCCTTCTCTTTTGGCAATCTTCGCCTGGAGGGGTGTTCATCATCGTTTCGATTCGAGGGTGGCTCTCCTGACGGCTGACGAGACAAAAGTCTCACTTTCCAGTACGTCATATCATCTGGCAGGATGTTGGGTGACGATGACGCAGGCGCTCCACTCGTCTTTGATGATTGCGCCAAATCATTTGACAGCTTTAGGGAACAAAAGTCTCTAACGGCTGGGATTTTCATCATCGCCGTGCGCTCTCTCTTCCAGAGAGAGCGTCTGCGTTGGTGTTGACAGCCCTAGAATCTCATAGCTCTCAAGAAATGCCGTCTCCATCTTGTCGACGTCAATTAGTGGATCGTCTTGCGTCCTCACCAGATAGTCGAACTGGTCGAGGTCTTTGTACTCGAACACGTTCTGAAGCTCGTTGAGAGAGGCGGGTGACAGGTCGTCCTTGAATCTCGTGCAGATGTACGTTACGTCGTAGAGATCTCGTATCTTGTCTCGCGAGAGGTATGCCGAGCATTTGAGCATGCAGAGCTGGTCTATCGTATAGACCTGAATGCCACCTACATTGGTGACAAGGGTATTATCAATTGTTTTTCTGCGATATGAGACCTCCACCTTGAGCGGCTTGTCAGAGCCATAGTGAATGAAGACCCTCTGTACCGTCTCGGTGTTCTTAGCCTTGCGCAAATTATATCCCTTGATCTCACATAGACTCTCAAGGGCCTCATAGAGGCCTCCATGAAAGGCGGTGCCGGCGGGGGCATCAAGGTCGATGTCTTCGGAGAACCTGTCAAGACCATAGCAGGTCATCAGCGCCGTTCCGCCCTTGAGGACATAGGGATTGTGTTTGATGCTGTTGATGGCGGACAACGTCTCGTCAATTACCTTGCGGTGTGCGTCAATGTTCATCACTTGACCTCTCTTCCTTGTAATCGAGCCAGTCACAGAGGTACTCACTACCCATGAAAGAGTCAATGTCGGGCCAGCCGTCTCTTTCGTGCAACTTCCAGACGGCATCAAAAATCTCTCTCGTAAATCGCTTATCGTCAATGAAATCGCGTCTCATGCCTTGTGCGGACCCGAACTTGCCAGCCTCGATAAGGTCAAGGCACGCCCTGATGTGGTCTGCGACGTTGACGATTTTTCCCATATGAGGGACATGACGATCCACCATGATTCGCCAGTCTCCGAAGGGACTGAGGTCGGACTCATGGTACGGGACGTGCTCCCAGTCAAGCGCGGACGCATGCCAGTCACCTGGGGTCTCCTGCCCCAGGTTGACGTTAAGAGCATATGTCCCCGTGATATAACGCATGTCTATCTCCATGTCTTGGCTTCACATGATTCATTTTACAACTGGTTGATGTGTCGAGTGAGGTGCCCTGGCCAGCCCTTGAAGTTTAGAGAATCAAAACGACAAAACCCCACTTAACGTGGGGTTTCGGATTTCCTATCATATCATCTGGCAGGATGGTGGGTGACGAGAATACTATCTCTCGGAGTCCTTTCAACAATTTGCTCTACACGAGGTTATGAGAGAGGCAGTTCCCGTTCGAGGGTGGGTTTCTTGGCAAGAGAAGACTAGTCTCGGTCTTTGTTCCTTTCCTTTATGATTCGATTGACCTCATCTGCCACTCTCTCGGCACAACCAAGGAACTCATATGCCTCGTCCTCTTCTATGTCCATGGAGTCATCACCGGGGTACCTGGTGGTGAAGTAAAGCCCGTTGACCGTGTTGATGTCATTCTTGGCTTGCCGGGAAAGCAGTATGTCGGTCTGCTTCTCTAGATATTTGACCAGCACTCGCAGGTTGTGCGTATGCAGAATCGTGCCCTTCACTGCTGACTCTTCGATAGTTTGTGGGATGACATACTGCTCGACAAGTTCCTTGAGGAATCGTTCGCAGATTGACTGTGACATGTATCCATAGGCGATACCCCATATGCCTGCATCGGCGGCTTCACGCAGAAACGTCAGATCTGCGTGGGCATAGTCGTAGTAGCTCATGTCTCCCATATGGTCTTTCCCTCCAGTCGCACGAGACTACCGAATGTTCCTGGAATCTCGTTCTCCTTGCCGACATGCCAATGTACGTCGCATTCGGCCAGGTCACGGTCAAGGAACGAGAGCTCGCTCGCGACTTTTCTCGCACTCCTTACCCATGATGGTTTCTTACGCACCTCTGGGTCCAAGAGGACCAGTAGATCGACGTCAGAGGAGAAGGTCTGCTCTCCTCTGGCACAGCTTCCGAAGAGGATGATTTTCGTGACATGGTCTGAAAGACCTGATTCCATGATGGTTTTAACAGCCGTCGAGACGGCGTGCTCATGCCTCATGCTTTGGTCCTTGGCCTTGACGACCGGCATGCATTGCCTCCCTGACAATTAAAGCCGAGTGACGCTTTCTAGTTTACCTTCATTGTCTTTGCTTGGAGGACTATCAATCATAACCTTGGTTTGCAAACAACTAGTCCCTGTCTGGGTCCTGTAATGGGTTATCAATCATCACGGACACTCCTTGTCCAAGGATTTCCTTGATCTGTCGTTCCTTCAGCATGTTGAGCACGTCGAGCCTCCATTGCGGACACTCCATCTTCGGATTCGGCACCGTGAACTCGAAGCTCTTGAGGTTGATGAGCTTCGACCTCAGGTATCCCGTGAGGAGCTTCTGCGCGGTGTCGCAGAACGACCCACCAAGCTTCGGTCTCACGTCGGAGAGGTACTCGTCCGGATCGTCGGTCTCCATCAGATACGGCAGGCAGCACATGTTGAGGTCGAAGATGGGGGATGGATGTAGGATCTCTCCCGTATCATTGTCCATCATGAATCCTAGATTGTGTGTATGCCGGTCTATGTTGATTGCGACAGCGTCCATGACAAGAAGTTCGCGAATCTCGTCACCAAAACCCAAGGATTCCCATGTCTCGATGACCGAGTCAACGTCCTTGTCATTGGGAAACAGCGTCCCGTGCGGAACAAATCCATACTCCTCGGAGGTGAAGATGTCACATGCGGTCGAAGGCAGACCATGATACTTGATGAGTCTGTATTTGACGGAATCGCACCTGGCAGCTGAGAGGAGCTGTGATGCTAAGGCTTCGCAAAGGGGCTCTTGGCCAGCATTTGCAGCACCTTCCGAACCCCTCTTTACGAGTCGGAGGTTGTTGCCATCGTTTGTCCAACATTTAGGGAAGCTCCCCGAGTCGGCAAGCTCTGGCGTGGTGCTTGTGAACGCCTTGCCAGCGAGCCCCACTCCAAATGCTGTATGAGCGACGACATCGTCCAAGTCATTGCGGTATGGCGAGACGCCGTCCCAGACAAGGTCGCTGTTCTCGTCCTTGACCCAAAAGGTGTCATTGAGACTAACGCCGTGTGTCACTGAGAGAAGATTGAGCCTTGACGTAAGTCCGAGATCGACGAGGAGTCTTTGGATGCTTTTCCTATGCTTTGCGGCGTGCCTCGTGTCAACCCAGGTGCCGACGCCCTGTTCGATGCCATACGGAAGGTAGTCATCAAATTGCTTCACAAGCGTGAGTCTGGTGTCCGTCAAGCCTTCTGTCGCGTCAACGGTCGCAACGGTAATGTCTTTGTTCATCAGAAGCAGCTTGGACATTGCGAGACAAGAACCTCACTTTCGATACCTATGTCATTTGATAGACTGATGGTCGACGAGGGTCACAATGTCGCGCCACGGATTCTTGCCTTTATCATATCACCTGACGGCTTCGAGTGATAAAAGTCACTGACAACCAGCTTGTGTGTACCACTCGTCGTCAAGGAAGTCGCTCTGCGATCACGGCTCTATCTCTCCTCGAGAATATATGCTTCGTCAAGGCTGCCGTCCGCGCGCTCCTCTTGCGAGACGGTTCTTTCATCGCCGTCGGGACTTTTCTTGGCGTCAATGCCATACACCTCGTCAATCATCGACTCGATGCACCAGCCACAAGATTCGACGCACATGACGTCTGTCACCTTAGGGTCCTTCATGTAGGACCTGATGACGGTCCTTCCGATCTCGAAGGCGGGCCGGCGGGGACCGAAGGTGAGGAAGTCGATGATGTCATCCTCTCGGAAGTGGTTGATGTCGCCTGGTTCCCAGTCTGTGAAGAGCGTTTTTGCGATGGAGTCGATGCAGTTGTTTGTGTCAGAGGCATAGGCCTCACGCATGTTCTTTATGCGGACATGGTCATCCTTGGGGTCATATTCGGCTTGGGCGCCAGCTATGACGATGCGCCCGATGTTCTCCATCGCAGGGGTGGAGGAGAGTACCTCTCTCAGGAGCCTGTCGTCGACGAGGGATGAGTAGTCGTACATTGTCTTGGGATTCCTTCCTCTATGTGCTGGGGCTTTCATCGTTGGGTGGTCACGTTCTCTCAGATGTCCCTGTCATCTCGAAGGTTTGACATGTCGTCGAGAAGCCAGGGAGCTTCTCTCATGATGGTGCCTTCGAGGTCGTCCGCCACGGCTCTGGCGATGTCGTCAGCCTCGAACCAATCGTCCCTGCTTTCATCGGTGTACATCTCGTTCATCTCCCGAATCTGGGCAAGCCAGAGTTCCACCTTGTCAAGGGGAATGGTGATGACTTGGTCTGCCTTGTGGGGACTCATGAGCGTTAATCCTTCCTCGACTTTAGCCGCTTTGACAGCCATTTTCTCCATATGTGTGGTAGGCAGATGTCGCGTTCGAGGGTTTCCTGACGGCAGATGACGGGCCCACACTCGAGCAGGCCCTTCCTTTTCTCCCTGCCGGCAAGTGACATCGCTCGCCACAGCCCGGACGGCGGTGGGCTTGCGATGTCGTTAACCACTAGCCAGACGCAAGCCTCTTGACAAGGTTGATAACAAACTGACGGTCGTCGTCGGTGAGGGCTCTGATTAGCGAGATGATTTTCTGTTCGTCAAAGGTGCTGGCGTTTGGTTTCTCAACTGTCTCAGTCGCTGGACCTGGCTCGTCGAGCCCGAGGAGGTGTGTCACCGAGACACTGGCGACGAGGGCGATTGCCTTTAGGTTTTTGGATGTTGGGAGGCTTCTGCCGGTTTCCCAAGCGGAAGTCGTCGAGGCCGTTACACCGACTTTGGTTGCGAAGTCGGTCAGGTCAATGCTTGTGGACAAATGGGCTTCTTTGATTCTTTTGGGCAGGTCGTCGACGGTTGGGTTGGGATCGGTGACGAGTTGCTGGGGTTGGTCGATAAGCTCAAGGATGAAGTCTGGGGAGCAGTCTAGGGCAATGCAGATCGCTTTGAGGGTGTTGGCGCGAGGGTTCGAGTCGTCCGTCTCGAGACGAGCATATTGTGGTTGGCTGATGCCGATTTCGCGGGCGACGGCAGTCTGTGTGAGCCCGCGGATGGTTCTCACTTCTCTGATTCTTTGACCGATGCTCATCTACCCTCCTACTTTTTTCAAATCACAATATATTTCACTATGTTTTGTGGTATAAATACCCATGTGGGCATTGCTGGCAGAAATGTGGGTTACAGGTCGTCATCGACCTCGGCCTCGAGGATGCCACGAACTGCTCCGTATGCCGAGCGCCGAAGTGATTTGGGGAGGTGGTTGTAGGTGTCAATGAGTGCGTCAAGAAGCTGGTCACCGGACGGCTCGACGGGGACGGTGTTTGATGATGGTCTCCTTATGAGGTCGCGGACCGTCTCCCTGCCGGCGATTTCGTCTGTCGAGCAGCCGAGCGCGTCGGCGATGGTACATGCGGTCTCGAGGGTAAGTCTCGTGCGCTCGGCCTCGAGGTTGCTGTATGTCGCCGGTGGAATGCCGACCTTTTCCGCAAAGGCGGCGCCGGTCGAGAAGCCACGGTCGAGGCGGAGCTCCCTGAGCTTGAGGTCATAGGCCATGGGATCACATCCTTTCCTTGGTCGAATTTTAACAACTTGGAGGACATACATCAAATTCTTAAAGTCTGACATCAATTTTCTTAATCTCAATATGATTAATTAACCGCCAATCTAAAGAAGCTTGTTTGCGGGGCCTGAAATCTCAGGCCGGTGGTTTTGCTTGTACATGCGGTTTCAGATTCTTGATGAGAGGAGAGTGTCGAATGGCAAGGTCTTGGTGGGGAAGGTCCTGGTGGGATGCCAAGGAGGCTTTTGGGATGGTTGGGGAAGGACCCAGGGGAAGGAGCATGGATTCAGTCGTCCGTCTGTTTCAGATCACGAAGCGGGATGCGGCTTTGGTTGCAAGATATGCCCAGAAGCGTGGTTGGGTATGGCGCGGCGCTGTCAAGACGGCATCTGGGGAATATGTCGTGGTTGAGGATCCTGAGCGAGGCATGGTCTTCGTTGACGTCCAGTACTGTGACATCGTGTGCGGTGACTTCAGCCTCTGGAAGGACTCGTGCAATCGCCGCGCAGCGCGCAGAAGCTCCTGGTCCGAGATTGTGGCACGCATGGGCATGAATCCAGACGTGACGGTGGGAACGTTCGACCGTATCGTCATTGGTTGCGGACGTGCGAACATCGATGGCGAGAGGCCCATCCGGCGAGTTCGTTACTTCGAGGACGCTCAGGTTGTGCATGAGGTTGTCTGAGGTCCCTGACCGAGGCGGGCTAGGTCAAGGCCAGGGACCAAAGAGAAGATGACGCCCATAGGCGCCTGTGTGACTGTATCACATGGGCGCCTGTTGTGATGCCCGGCGATTGGAACTGTCATGACAACGACTGCCCCGGCGGCATTGCCCTTCCTTGCCGACCAGTGATGCCGCCGACCACATCCCGGACGGCGGAGGAGGGCCGACGACTGCCATGTGATGTCATACGGCCTCCCTCGTCCTTGCGAAATTGCTTGCCATCCCTACGTCACCCATCCGCCCTCGAACCACCCTTGTGACCTTTTGAGATTCGTGCCCTCACTTCTAAACTGATTGGGAGAGCCACAATTTTTGGAGATGGGTATGACATCAAAGAGGCGCAGGATGTACGGAAGGTCCCTTGGAAGGGCGATACGCCTTTCCTGTCTCTTCCTGGGCATCCTTTTTCTTGTCATCGGTGGACGCTCCATTTGGCAGGAGGCAGAGGCGACGCAGAGGTATGTCGCGCTCGCGGCGGAGATGTCCCAACCTTCGTCTGAAGGTGCTGAGGATGCCACGGGAGGCACCGATGGGTCGGATGAAAATGGTGTCGACTGGGCATCCCTCGAGGAGGTCAACCCTGACGTGGTCGCCTGGCTTCGCCTTGACGGGACGGCCATCGACACTCCCGTTGTCCAAGGCGATGACAATGACTACTACCTCCATTACGACTTTTGGGGGCAGTTGTCATACGTCGGATGTGCCTTTGCCGATGTGCGCTGTGATGTCGACGGCGACAATGTTCTGGTCTTCCAGCATCGTTGTACTCTCGGGGGTGGCTTCAGCGAAATCTATGCCGCATGGGACGAGGATGTTTTTGACGGGATGGGAACCCTTCACTGGTCCACGCCTGGGCTGGGCACGAAGGACTTCGAGCCCCTTTGTTGCCTGCGTGTCGACAAGAGGTTCGCAGACATTCAGCAGTTCTCCTTTTCGACGGACGACGAGTACGAGGATTGGCTGAGGACTCTGGTCGCGCAGGCGTCTGTGGTTTCAGACGACGCGGAGGAGCTGATCTCGGGATCCACGCGCGCCGTGACCTTGTCGACCTGTGCTACGGTGCAGGTCGGACAGCGTTGGAGAACCTTGGTGGTCTTCGTTCGCTAGGATGCCCGTCGCGCTCTTTCCGGGCGCCTGACGATTCTGCGTGCAAGGGCTCTGGAAAGTCTGACGGAGACTATGAGACAGATCATGCTGCCAAGGGCGAGGACGGCAAGGTCCTGCCAACTGACATTCGAGGGTGGTTGGATGACGTCTTCGTTTGCATTGCCTGCGTGTGGGACGGAGCCTCTGGAGGCGCGAGTGGCCTTGACGACAAGCCTGTGCGAGTTGATGCCGATGGGCGTGCAGGTGATGAGTGTGATCATGTCCTTGCCCGTCAGCGGTCGGAGACCGCTGACGTCGTTCGGCTCGACGACCTGGGCGGAGTCCACCTCATAGGTGAGGTCGCCGGTGATTGCGTGAAGGATGATCTCGTCACCCGCCGAGACGTTTGATAGGTTATCGAGCATACGGGACTCGGTGAGGCCCGTATGCCCCATGAGTACGCAGTTCGTGCCGATGCCACCGATGGGAAGAGATGATCCTTCGAGGTGTCCGACACCGGCCGTCAGCGTGGAGTCGCCGGTGCCATGGTATATCGGCAGATGGATGTTTGCGGCCTGAATCTCGATGCTGCCTAGGAGCCCGTTTCCGAAGAGGGCGAGCTGCTCGTTGTAGGGCTTGACCTCGCCGGAGGCGACGGACATCTCGAGCGTGCCTTCGAGGAGCGCGGCATTGTAGTCTTGGGCTGCCCGAATCTCCTTTTGGAGGTCTGCGGTCTCGAGAGTGGAGATATTGGCTGACGCCTCGCTAGTCACCCTTCGGGCGGCATATGCCGCCCGAAGGGTGGTTGCCGTCGGCCACGAGACGAGCACGAGCCCGAGAGCGAGTGAGATCATGAGGATGCCGATGTCATCCCTTCTTCTCATGCTTTGCCTTGCGACGAGCGGTGAGGGAGAGCGTGAGGAGGACGACGCTACCAGCAACGGCGAGCGCCGTGAGGACTTGGTCTTTTGCGCCAGTGCCACCGGTGAGCGGCAACATGGTCGTCTTGATGTTGTTGAATGTCGTGGTACTCTCGTTGCCGGAATACGAGATGGTCGGGATCATCTCGCCTGAGCCGTTGTCTGCCCAGCTGATTGTCATGGTGTAGGTGTGGGTGTCCCACTCGACACCTCTGAGTTTCTCGTCAACGACCTCTGAGACGGTGAGGGTCTGCGTCAGGCCGTCCATGGACTCGTTTGCTGAGATGGCGGTGAAGCTGACGGTTCCGTCTGACAGGTTCTCGCCGGAGGACACTTCGTTCCCGTCGGTGTCCTTGACGGTGAAGGTGAAGTCCCCGTCGCTGAGGACGCCGCTGTCAAGGTGCTTGAAGGCATAGGGATGCGCCTCTCCGTAAGAGGTGTACTGGTTCTCTACGGAGACGTACGTCGTCTCGTTTGCTGCGACGGTGGCAGTATGGGTGAGCTCGTTTGACGAGTCGTCTTCCTTGTCATGGATGCTGACGAGGGACCAGCCGGCGGGAAGGTCGCCCTCGGCGACGGTCACTTCGGTCCCGGCGGGAAGTCCTGAGATCTTCGTTCCGATCTTGCCGTCGGTCTTGGAGGCGAAGGTCACCGTTGCCTTGCCGTCGACGAACTCGACCGGGTCCGACCCTGTCGTTGTGGTCCCAGTAAAGGGTTCTCCGTCCGGTGTGGTGGCTGTGAGGGTGACATTGAACTCGGTTCCCGTCGTCGCGGTTGTGTCACCCGAGGTGACAAGCTCGACGGCAAGGTCGCCGCGGGTGATGTCGTTCGTGAAGGTTGGTGTTTTCTCGCCATCAGTGACGGTGGCGACGAGATGTCCAAGCCCGTCGTCGGTGACATCGACCACGACGTTCTTGGTGGCGGTGTCATAGGTAATCGACTCGTCGCCGCCGACGGTCTCAACGAGCGAGAACGTGTATGTCCCGACGCTGTCAAGCGTCACTGCAGGAAAGCCTATGTTTCCGTCGGCATCGTTCCTGGCGGTGACGGTCGTGCCGTCAGGACAGGTAAGCGTGAACTCGAATTCTTGGTCGAGGAGCTCGCGGTCGATGAGGATCTTCTTTGCGTTGATCGAGACGGCGGCCGACTGGAGCGTGTATTCGTTGGTGATGGAACACGTCGATGTCTCGCCTCCGGTGATGGCGCCGGTGGCGCCGGTGGTGTCGACGACCGACCACCCACTGGGAACGTCCACCTCCTCTACCTCATACATGAGGCCGTCCGGAAGGTTGTCGACGGTGACGGTCTCGCCGCACTTGACTTTGACATATGCCACGCCAGAGGTGAAGGTGACCGCGTCGTCGGAACCATCGGTCTCATATGCGAGTCCGTTGGCAAGCGAGGCGGTGACCTTCATGGTGAACTCGGTCGATGCTGAGGCATCGGTGACGCCTCGACCAACCTTCGAAATCGAGAGTGATCCTGGCTTCGTCCTGTTGCTGAACACGGCTCCGTCATCGTCATAGGCGACGGATGCTGCAAGCACACCGCCACTGTCGGTGACGGTCACGACGACGCTCTCCGTGTGGGTGTCATGCTCGATGGTCGTGTCCCCGGAGTCAGCCTCACGGATGGTGTATTCGTACGTTCCAGCCTCATCGAAGGCGATTGAGTCGAACGTCGCCTTGCCAGAGACTGAGCTTGCGGTACTTGCGACCTTGCCGTCGCTGTCAAGAAGCTCGAAGTCGAAGGATCTCCTTGAGAGCACTCCGTCAAGGAGCTTCTGGCACGAGATGGTCACATACGCTTTGTCGGGGTCGTAAGAGTTCGTGAGTGTCGCGGCGGAGGTCTTGTTCGGCTCTATGGTGCCGGAGGTGGCGCTTGTCCCCGAGAGGGACCAGCCGGCTGGCATGCTCGTCTCCTCGACGGAGTAGGTCGATCCAGCGGGAAGGTCTGGAATGGTTATCGTTTGACCTGGCTTGATGGTGAGGACGATCTTGCTGTCGGTGACGGGAAAATCGCCAAAGTAGGTCGGCTCCGTCTCGGCACTTTCGGGGTTGTCGTAGGAGATGGCGTTGAGATACCACCTCTGGTAGGCGCTGCCGGTGTCTCCCGACTTGCTCGAAATGGTGAGGTTGCCACAGCGATTTGGCGCTGACGATGTGTAGGTGGACGTGTCGAGCGTGAGGACGTAGCTTGGGTCCTTCTTGCTTCTGATGAGGTAGGTGTCTCCGACGGGTGTGATTGACCAGAGCTGGGCGTCGGACAGATTCTTGGTCCAGGTCTGGACGTTGGTGCCATTTGCCATATTGGCACTTTTGACGTCGAGCGAGAGTCCAGTTGATTTCTGGATGATGGTGTAGTACGCGACGCCGCCGATGGTCGAGTAATGTTGAATGTGCCATATCTGCGCGTCGGTCTTGTTGAGCAGGTAGACAGACACGTTTGAGCCACTTTTAGATCCATTGCTGTCGACATCGATGACATGGGTGCTCTTGTACATTGAGCCGATGTAGTAGACACCGTCAGGTATCGTCCCGTCAGCAAGCGGCTCTCCCTCGTTCACCTCGCCGTCCCAGTCCCAGAGGGACACGGTGACGGTGAACTCTGCGTTCGTGTCGTATCCTGACCCTTCTGCGGCTTTGGTTATGCTCAGTGTGCCCGGGTCGAGCTCGTTGGTGATCGATGGCGATACGTCCGTCGTGACGTTGGTGCTCATGGTGCCGTCACCGTAGTCCGCAAGTGTGACGGTGAAGGTAATCACCTTGTCGGAGTAGATGACGTCGTTATCGTCGCCGGCGATTTCCTTGACGGTGTAGGTATGTGTCCCCGGCTCGTGGAACTCGAGCTCAGCGAACTCGACCTTGCCGGTGTCTTCATTGTACGCGGTGGCGATGAGCTCCCCGTCACTGTCATAGAGCCCGAACTCGAACTCTCCGGACTTGATCTCACGACCGATGAGGTTCTTTGTCACGATGGGCGTCCAATATCCGACGGTGGAATACGCGTTCGTGATGACGCATGCTGACGTCTTGTTCGGGCTGCATGACCCGGAGTCGCCATCGATGCCGGTGAGCTCCCACCCTTGGGGCACGTTGACCTCGGAGACGCTGTAAGAGCCCCTTCCCGGAAGCTCGGTCACGGTGACGGTCTCGCCGCACTTGACCTTGACGGTCCCACCTGATGTTACGGTTCCAGACGTGCCGTCGGTTGACGTCCATGGCATGACGCCGGATGCCTCGCTGCCGTCCTCCTCGTATGCATGCACCTCTACCTCGAACGACTGGGCTGCGGACACATCCGTCGTCCCAATGCCGGTCTTGGTTATCTGGAGGCTTGCGGGGGCAAGTCTCCACTGCGCGTAGAGCGTGATGCTTCCGCCGTCAATCGAGACGAGGTTCTTGACGCTCTGCTGGTCGGAGTAGCTCGTGCCTGAGCCATCCGGCTTGGTGTTCCAACCGCAGAAGATGTACTCGTCGCGCGCGAAGGCGTTCTTGGTGAGGTTTGCCGCCTTGTCGTAGGTCATGCTCTGGTCAGACATCGAGCCGGTGGCATCATCCGCGTTGGAATCAAAGTGGATGGTGTAGGCAATGGGGGAGTATGTCGCCTGTATGCTGTGGTCGGAGGTGATGGACGAGAAGGTGTACGTCATCGACCTGGGGTTGGTCACCTTGACGCTCTTGCCGTCGACCGTCAGCTTGGTGAGCTTGTAGCCGGTCTTGGCATTCATGGTGTAGGTGTAGTTCCACTTCCAGTATGCGGTGTTCGTCTTGGAGCTGTTGCAGACGGTCGCGTTAGGTGAGCCGAGGAATCCTGGGGTGGAGAGCTTGATGGTTCCTCCGGCGTTGCAGCTCTCCTTAATAGACTTTGTTCGGTTATGGAAGACCATCGTTCCGCATCCGGTTCCAGACCATCTGATCTTGCCGCCGTTCTTAATGGTGAACGCGACGGCAGTCCGACAGAGTTCGTTGTTTGTGTCCCCTTTCGTGGCTTGCATCCTGGTGTTGGAATTGGTCATCTTGACCCATGTGGTGTTGTTCAGATAGACGGTGGAGCCGCAGTTTGAGAGCATCTGAACGGCTTCAACATAGGCTCCGCTGTAAGATTTCGGTTTTACGGTCTGGTCAGGTTGATCGATGTCGTCGAAGTATGTCGTAATGTTGTTTGCGATTTTGGTATTAGTTCCTGCCTTGTAAACAGTGAAGATAAGATCCTGTGCATTTCCCAGACAACCATCACTGGCTCGAAAAGAATTGGAGACGGCCTCGAGCCGGGTTGTATCCCATCCTGAATTCCCTAATATGATTTGTTCGCGCCAGGGCCGCCCAACTTGCCACGTGATTTTTTTGCCAGTGATTTTGGTACATGTGATTTCCAAATCGACCTTCTGCCCGTCGATGGTCATCCCGGCGTTCTTGAACCTGATCGCGAAGAGTCCTGCCGAGTCTGACATACTGACAGAGCCGGAGGATGAGAGTGTGGGCGTCCAAGTGAGGCAGTACCCCCTCGCGGCACACTTCTTTATCTTGAACTGGTTGGGGTATTTGGTCGTGAGGGTGCAGTTCCCCGGCGCGAACGAGAACCTCTGCCAGACGATGTCCTCGCGCGGCTCGTTGACGATGTTTGTCGACTTGTCGACGGTCACCGCAATCGCCGCCCGCGGCCGCGCAAGCACGACGACGCAGCAGATGAGCGCTGCGAGGGCAAGCATGAGCGCTGCAAGGCGCCTTGGCCGGCGGAGGGTGTTCTCGTTGTTGCAGTCGCTCATGACAGGGACCGCCTTTCCATAGGGCTCTTGTCTTTCCTTCTTCTCTTCCTTGACGCGATCGAGAGGATGATGGTGGTGACGATGATGCAGGCCATCGCCGCGAGGAGGGGGATGGTTCTTCTGTTCACATGCGCCTTGACGGTCGCCTGCTCCATGTCGGACGTGTATGCGCATCTGCTGCCGTGTACGAGGAGCCTGTGCGAGTTGACCCCGTAGGGCGTGCAGGTCACGAGGGTGCAGAGGTCCTCGCCGTGCGCGATGCCCAAGCTCTCGACTTCCGAGGGCAACACGACCTCCTGCGAGGTGACCTCGTAGGCATAAGGCATGCCCAGGGTCCAGACGACGAACACGTCACCGACATCCAGCGACTCGATGTCGTCGAATGCCCTCTCAAGTCTCATTCCCGAGTGGGCGGTGATGACGCAGTGGGTCGAGGTGCCTCCGACGGGAAGCGACGACCCCTCGAGATGCCCCGCACCGGCGGCAAGTGAGTCCTCGTCTGTCCCATGGTAGACGGGGAGGGTGACGTCGATGGACGGGATGTTCACCCAGCACATGACGGCGGAGCCGTCATACGAGAGCTGGTCGTCATAACCAAGAATGCCTCTACCGGCAACATCGCCGACGAGGGAGGCATTGTAGGCGTTTGCTTGTTCGAGAAGCTCCTCGGCCGATGGGTCGTGGGCAAGCTCGATAGACGTCCTGGCGACGCTGATGGCCTCCTCGGCCTCCCTTGTCGCTATCCAGTCGCTTGCGACCGGGACGGCAAGGATGACAAGGCCTATGAGGAGGCCCAGGATGGGGAGTGTCGCCAGGACGCGTCGCATCGCTACTTCTGCTCGGCTGCGCCGTCCTCGTCGCGCCTCGACTTGGCGATGCCGACGAGCGAGATGGCCACGATGGTGCCGCCGATGACGTAGATGGCGGTGTTGCCGCTCATGCCTGTGAGTGGCAGGGTGACCATCTTGTCATCAGTCGCTCGCACCGAGATGGTTCCAATACTGGCGTCGATCGCCGTGACTCCCGTGCCGCTCTCGACGAGGCCATCCGAGTTCGAGTCGACTGCGTCACCCTCACCACCCGAGACCGTCGCAGTGACGGACTTCACGGCACCGTTCTCATACGTGGGGGTGATGGTGACCTTGATGTCGGCGTCCTGCAGCTCGTACCCGTCGGGGGCCGTGGTCTCCTTGATCGTGTACGAGCCGGCGTCGATGCCGGAGACGCCGATGTTGCCATCGCTGTCGGTGACGAACTCATGGGCCGTGTCACCGAGCGAGCCGTCGGCCTGCACGTACTTGCCGCTCGCATCCTCGGTCACGGTGTACTTCGCACCCGCGAGGCCGGTTCCCTGGTTTGCCTTGTCAACCTTGGTCAATGCGATCTTGTAGGCGTAGGTGTTGATGCTGGTCGCGGTGCTCGTTCCCGTGGTTGCCGAGGCGGGGTCCTGCGTCGGGTCGACGGGGTAGGTCACCGTCACGGAGTTCTTGTTGCCGGTCTCGCCGACGGCGGCGCTCGTGGTCAGGTGCGCCTTGTAGGTCACCGTCACGAGGGAGTCCTTGTCGATCGTGATGGGCATGGTGATGGACGCGGACTTCGCAGTGTCGTCGTCCTTGTCATCCTGCACTCCGGTGGTCACGGTGTAGGTGAGGTCCTTCAGGTCGTCGACCTTTACCGTGAGGACGCTATCTGCGTACGAGGTGGAGCATTGGCTGGTGATGTCCGCGGTCACGGTCGTCGTATCGTCACCGTCGCCGACGGTGCCGGTCACGGTGATGGTGACGTCATCGAGCGAGGAGAGCTCGAGGTTCGTCATTGTGTCAGTGATGGTATAGGAGTAGGCGGCGAACGAGTCGATGTTGTCGGGCATGTGACCGACAAGCTTGTACGAGAGGTCCTGTCCGACGTTCGCGTCGGCCTGCTGGGCGTCCTCGGTGCCATCGTCGTCCACGACGGTCTTCTCGATGGTGGGAAGCGATGCCTTTTCGGTCACGGTGACGGCCTTGTCCTTGTTCATGGCCGCATAGATGGGACTCGTTGCCACCTCGTTGTCGGAGACTGTGCTCGCATCCGTGAGGAAGAGGTAGAAGCCCTCGTCGAATGACGATGCGGTCCCAGACTTTACGGTTCCGGACGACGTGATCCCCTTCATCGCGGCGGCGAGGTCGGTGCCGAAGCCGCCAAGCACACGGAACGCGCTGGTGGAGTTGCTGGAGTCCTCTGTCGAACTAACCGCTCGGACGATGTACTCCGCTGCGTTCTGTGCGATGGTGTAGTCGACGGTGGGGGAGGACCCCTCGTCCTCGGAGTCGTCATCAGCCTTCGAATACTCCTCGATGACGCCGACGACGGCGTCCTTCACATCGTCAGACGCCCACTCGATGTGGGTCGCCTTGCCGTCCTTGTCGAGGTCAGCAGTGAAGATCTGATACGCGGTGAAGGTCGTTTCGTTTCCGGTCACCTGGTTGATGGTGATGGTCCCCTGCTCCGCGTCTTCGGCATGGGCAATCAGCGCGGGCGTGCCGCAGGAGATGGCGAGTGCAAGGGCAAGACCTGCGGTGACTGCACGACGGGCGGAGGGGAACGGACGACTGGGCTTCTTCATGTTTCTTGGTCCTTTCTAATCGCTGTTGGCGTCTTTCTTTGTCTTGTTTCGCTTGGCAAGGGCGATGACGCAGAGCATGATGCCGCAGCCCGCGAGCGCGAGGCCGGCGGCGGTGGCGCCGGTCTGCGGGAGGCTGGGGGTGGAGCCGACGGAGGGAGATCCGGCAGGGCTGCTCGGATTGACGGGGTCTGTTATCTGGATGTCGATGAGGCCGGAGGTCGGGTCGATCTTCGTCACACCAGTGCCGCTCTCGACGAAGCCATTCGAGTCTCCGTCGACTCCGTCTTCCTCTCCTCCGGAGACGGTTGCGTCGATTGCCACGAGGGCGCCCGAGTCCGCGTTCTCGGTCGAGGCCGTGAGGATAATGTCTGAGGTGGTCAGATAGCCGCTTGGCGCCGAGGTCTCATGGATCGTGTAGGTCCCCTTGTCGATGCCGTTAATCTCGATGTGTCCATCTGTGTCAGTGGTGAACTCGTGCTCCATGGTGCCGAGGGAGCCGTCCCTCTGGACATATCGCCCGTCTTCAGCCCTGATGGTCATGGTGGCTCCAGGCACGGGCGAGCCATTCACGGAGGACACCTTGGAGATCCTGAGGGCCAGGGTGTACGTCGTGGTCTCCGCGGTTTTGGTTTCTGTGGTCGTGACGGCATTTCCATCAGACACGTCATCATCTGCGGCTAGAAGCCTGACGAGAGGAGCCTTGGAAACCGCTACCCTTGCAGCGATTGGCGAATCAACCTGGTTGATCACTGGATAGGTGAGGACGGCCGAATTGACGTTACCCGGAGTCCCGCATATGCAAGCGGTTGTCAGATGCGCCCTATAGGTCACCGTTACGACGGAGTCCTCGCTGAGGGAACTGTCGGAGACGCCAGCAAGGTCATCGGTCGAGATGGTGAGGATATGGTCATCGTACGATATGTCCATCTGCTCGGTGATGTCACCGTCATTAAGTTGTACGCGAACGGAGGAGATATCATCAGAGTCTAGCGCCATGCCGTCTGGCAGCGTGTCTGTGATTTCATAGGGATAGGTTGGGAACTCGCTCGCGTTTTCCGCGACAGTGGCGACGAGCTTGAAGTCAACGTCCACGTCGACACCAGAGGTCGTCCACGTCGACCAGTCACCGTCATCTCCTTCAACATATTTTCTGATGGTGGGAATGACGGTCTTTTCCTCACCAAAAGCCGTCTTGGCCCCGATAAGAGCAATCACGGCGGTGATGAGAATCAGGCAGACAATCGCGAGTGCATGCTGAGTTTTATGTGTCTTGACTGAGGCACAATCCATTGGTTCCCCCAACATGAGACCTTCGGTCGGGGTGGTGACCCGACCTCCATACAGGACGTATTATGACATGTGTTCGGGGGGGGTGCAACAAGCCTCAAGATACCTGCCGACGAGGTCCCTTTCCTTGGCCCCAGTCGATACCGCTCACCTCGGCCCGGACGGCGAAGGCGGGCCGGCGGGGGACTCGCGACATCACTCGATTTTCCGAAAAACCGCGTCGCAAGGCGCCTTGTCACGCGGCGACAACCTCGTTTTTCACAGAAACGAGACCCCGAAAACCCGGCGTGAGCTGGGGTTTCGGGGTCTCGGTAGTATACCACCTGGGGAGATGGTGGGTGGATAAGGCGGTCAGCGCGATGCAGAGCAGGTCGAGGAAGTATACCACCTGGGGAGATGGTGGGTGGATAAGGCCGCCTCGGCGAAGGCCTGCAGGTCCTTGTGAGTATACCACCTGGGGAGATGGTGGGTGGATAAGGCCTTGAGGGCGCGGGCGAGGACGGTGAGAAAGTATACCACCTGGGGAGATGGTGGGTGGATAAGGCGTTGGCGAGCACGTGGAGCACGTCGGGCGCAAGTATACCACCTGGGGAGATGGTGGGTGGATAAGGCAGAGCTCTTGCTGCTCAGCGAGCTAGTTCTTGTTGCCTTTCCTCCATCTGCTGGAGAACGTCTTCGAACATGACGTCAGAGTCAGCAACGCAGAGGTTGAAGGCATCGTTGCTCTGCCCGTAGTGCTGGATGCACGAGAGCATGTCCTCAACGGCATCGATCTCATTGATTGCCTCGCGGATGGCATCATGGCGACAGTCCGCAGGGGCATCGCCATTGGCAAGAAACTCCTTCTCCAGCTCCTCAGCCCTGGCTATGACAGGGTTCAGGATGTCTCGCTCGAAGTCGTCAAACAATTTGATTTCCATGAGTTTCCTTCTCTCTACACTAGGTTTGTCAACTTCCTTACAGCGTAGGCGTGAAGGTAGGTTACGCTTGCACTCGTTCGAGGGTGTGCGACGAGCAAGAAAAGAGCTCGCAGAGCTTCTCTGCATCTAGACACATAAGAAAAGACCCCCTGCACGAGCCGGCAAGCATGAGCAGGGAGCCAAAACCCAAAGGACGCTCGCGGCGTCCAACCGTTATCGTAATTATACTACAAAGGAAGACTATCTCTCTTGATGCACTGGATGTTCTTGATGCTCTCTGTAATATTCATCTCTCATGTCAAAGAAGGCGTTAATGAACTCGCGTTCTGATTCAACAAAGTGATAGGGTTTGTACTCTCCGTACCCTTCGGGATCGGAGACGGTGACAACTTGGACATCGGTACCGATAGACCTCTGATCAAGATATCTCCTGAGAGAGGGAAGGTCTTTTTCCCCAACATGGTGTTCACCGCGACCAAATTCGACAGCAACGCAGCCGGGCTTAATAAATCTCTTCGCGAGAAGGTAACAGCTCATCGTTTGGCTCCTTCCTGAAGGATTCTTCGTCGGTTTGGACTTGATACTATGGAGATAGGGGAAAGGATTTTTCGAGACAGGCTGGAAGTGCTCTATCATGTCATCAATGTCATCAAATAGCTCTTCCTTGTCGAATTTTCTAAGCTCGTTTCTAAGGCTTTTATCTAGGTTTGTCCTATAGCTGACGTTTTCCAACAGGTTCCAGTCAATTGTAATCATATTGATTTCACCCTAGTTGCTTCTTCTTGTCGAACACGAGCTTCGTCGTCCATCGTCCGTCTTCGCAGTCGAGCTTGACTCCCGCGTCGAACTTCTTGCCGGCCTTTGACGTGAGGCCCTTCATCTTGACCGTCTTGCCGGCGAGGAGCGCCTTGGCCTGCGACTCGGTGAGCGTCTTGCCACAGACCTTCCGGAACACCTTGAACGAGCAGTCGCCTGACTCGACCCAGTTCCCGTCGGCATCCTTTGCCGACGTCTGCCGCTCGCACTTGATGATGCTCTTTCCGCAGGTCACTTTCGCGCCGCAGACGGGACAGGTCCCAACCTCGGTACCACCAGAGGATGACACCTTGGCGGCGGGGGTTGCCTTTGCGGAATCGACCACCTTGCTGACGAGCCTCTCGACGGCGTCGAGGTATTCGCTGCTCGACATCTCGTCGTGCTCCACCTTGGTGAGCATGCCCTCCATGTCCGCAGTGAGCACCGGGCTCTTCACGTCGTCACAGACGGCGTCGATGACGGTCCTGCCGGCGGGGGTGGATCTGAGCTGCTTTCCCTTCCGCGTGAGGTATCCGAGCTCGACGAGCGACGCGATGGTCCTCGCCCTCGTGGCGTCCGTGCCGAGCCCCGCCGCATGCACCTCGCTTCCGGAGAGTGCCTCCTTCGCGGCCTTGTCCTCCACATAGCGCGAAACATGCTCCATGGCATCGAGCAATGTCGCATCCGTGAACGGCTTGGGCGGCGCTGACTTACCCTCCTTGAGGGAGGCATTGCTCACGGTCCTCACGTCACCGGAGACGAGGGATTTCGGGATGATGGTGACGTCCTCGTCTCCATCATCGTTCCTCTTTTCCTCCTTGCCTGCCTTCGCGCCGAGAATCTTCCTTAGGGTTGCCTCGACCGCCTTCCATCCCTCGAACGTCGGCGTGTCGCTCCGGGCCGTGAATGGCTCTCCCTCGCATGTTGCCTTGACCGAGCACGTGTCATGCTCGAAGGCAGGCGACGTGGCTGCGATGAGCGACGAGCACATGATTGCCATCACGCCCCGGGCGTTTCCCGTGAGCTTGTCCCAGCTTGCCTGGTCAAGGTTCTCGGTCGGCAGGAGCGCCGTGTGACCCTCGACCTTCTTGTCGCAGGCGAGCGGCTTGACGTTCGCGCCTGCGGAGAGGAGTCCGCTTGCCTCCGCCAGCGCCCTCAGTTCCTTGATGCCGCAGATTGACTTGATGAGCCGCTCGACGTCAGGCAGGTCTGCCTCGCACACATACTTGGAGGACGTGCGGGGGTAGCTCCCGAGCTTCGCCTCGTAGAGCTCCTGCAAGGCCGCGTCGCAGGCGTCGGGCGTGAGACCGAGCACCTTCGACGCCTCCTTCTGCATCGCGGTGGTGTTGAGCAGCGTTGGTGCCTTCGTCTTCACGTGCTTGCGCTCGACGGAGTCGATGTGGCAGGTCGACCCCTTGCAGGCCACTGCAAGCGCCTTTGCCCTTGCCTGGTCATCCATCTTCTCGCCAGTCACCATCATGTCGCCGAGGTCGAGGATAACCCGCCAGAACGGCTTGGTCACGAAGTTCTCGATGTCGCAGTCCCTCTGTACCACGAGCGCGAGCGTGGGCGTCCTCACGCGGCCGACGCTCCTCTTCTCGTGCGCAAGCGTCGTGTAGGCACGGGTCGCGTTCATGCCGATGAGCCAGTCGGCCTTGGCCCTGCATTCCGCCGCAGCACCGAGCCCGTCATACTCCCGTGCGTCCTTGGCGTTTCTGAAGGCCGTGCCAAGCGCCTTGTCGGTGAGCGACGCCACCCAGAGGCGCCTGCAGGGCTTTTTGAACCCGCAGTACCTCTGGACGCGTCGGAAGATCCCCTCACCCTCTCGGTCCGGGTCGCATGCGTTGTAGATGGTGTCGACGTCGGATCGTGACGCGAGCTCGCGAAGCACCTTGAGCTGCTGCGCGGGCGTCTTGCCGCCTCCGCGGCTTCCACGTGCGGACGCCTTCCACTTCCACCCGGAGCGGTCGGGAATCATGGGCAGCGTGTCGATGCTCCACTTGTCCCAGCCATGGTCATATTCGTCGGGCATACAGAGGGTGACGAGGTGACCCGCACACCATGAGACGACCCAGTCATCCCCTTCGATGTAGCCGTCCTTTCGTGACCTGCAGCCGAGGTGCGCCGCGATCTCGCGCCCGACGCTGCTCTTCTCCGCTATGACGAGGTTCTTCCCCATGTGTCTCTCCCTCTCGTGAGGCCTTCGTCGCGGTTGGTGACCGCGACCGTTGTCTGTCCTGTCCGACAGGATTCCCGTCAGGCAGCAGGCATGATTGTCACGTTGCCGTCCGTGTCGATGGTGACGTCGAAGCGCGATGTCTCGTAGGTGTCTCCCTTGAGGGGACAGTGGAGCGCAAGCGTCTGGCTGCCATCCTCCTGCGCCTTGGTCTCAGAGAAGTCGATGAATGCGCTGTTGCTCTCATGGGTGTCATCGAGGGACTCGGAGAAGTTCACCCATGTGTTGCAGACGGTATACCCCAACATCTCGTCACCAAGGGTCTCCCCGATGCCATGGGGGTTGCCCACGCGAAGGCACGTCTCGGAGTAGGCGTGCCCATTGCCGGTAGTCCTTTCTGCGGTGACTTGCGTCACGCTCCATTGCTTGCCATCCCACAGGCATTCGAGGCTCATGTCCGAGTCATCCACGAGGATGGTGCAGGAGATGCTCCCGTCATCGTTGGACGTGACCGAGCCTGTGTCGACGCCTCGGGCGTGTCCTTCCGGTGCCACTCTTTTCACGGCTTCGTCGAGCGTGTCTGCCGCGACAGGGGAGAGGTTTGAGATTTCCTCCGTGCCGAGCGTCCCTGCTGTCGTGATGTTGACCGTCGTGTCGTCGCCTAACGTGATTGGGTCGTCTTCCTCGGTGCTGCCATCGGCAGCTGTCACAGTGACGAGTGTCGGGTTGACCGCTTCTCTGTTTGTGGCCTTTGCCGTCATGTACGAGATGCCGACGAACAGGACGCATGCGACACCGAGGCAGGCCAGGCCTTCTCTCCACCAGTCCTGTATGATCTCCTTGATTCTCTTCATGGCTCTCCCAGTCTGTCTGATGTGGCTATTTCGTCTCTTGCGTGGATCCCGAGGTGTGGTTGAATTGTTTGAGCCTTGATCCCCTGTTGGTGCATGACACGACTCTGGTTCCTGCCTTGAGGTCTGCGTGAAACCCTTTGTGCCCGGGGTTTCCTCTGTTCTTTGCGGCCAAGGTCACCTCGAACTCGATGACGTTCGTCTTTCCGCCCATCGTGTGCCCCCATCTGGTGCAGTTGGAGTCGTTGGGGGACTTTGTGTCGCAGATGATGCAGGGAATGACGGTGCCGTCTTCGAGTTTGAAGTCGACGGCGTCACCGACCTTGCCGAAGGTCGTCGTGCATGCGATGAGGTATCTGCCGTCGATGGTGAGGATGTCGTCATTCGTCTTGCAGCCCTTCTGCTTCCAGATGAGCCATACGGTTCTGTCTGGCTCTCCGACGCCGGTCGCCTTTGACTTGAAGCCGAGGTGCCAGCCGTCGGCGTCAAGGCAGGTGACGGTGTAGCCGGCGGTCGCGTCGGCGCTCTTTGGGATGGTGATCGTGGTGCCGTTCTGTGCCTGTTTGTACTCCTCAAGCAGTGATCCGTCGAGGTACCCGGCGCCGATCCAGTCGGATGCGTTGAAGGTGGAAAGCCCGATGCCGTCGTCTGGGTTCTTCTCCTCCACGAGCTTCCCTTCCCCGACATAGATGCCGACATGACCGTTTCTGCAGAGAACCATGCCGGGGAGGAGGTTGTCGATTGTGAGGTCCTTGCCTGTGAGCCACGTTCCAGACTTCTTTGCGAGGTCCATCTGTTGGCCGGATCCGTGGTATATCCCTGTGATACCGGCCTTTTCGTAACACTTGGTGACGAGGCCGGAACAGTCCATTCCGTTTTCCCAGTCCAGACCGCCCCAGACGTACGGCACATCGGCTTCGTATCGGTCAAGGGCCAGTTGTGCGATGTACTCGGCTGTCGAGGAGGCAAATCCGAAGAAGGTGTCGCTCTCGCTCTCTGCCTGCTCGATCAGGCCGGCATCGACGCCGGCACCGACGATGGTGGCGGTCGAGGTGACGCCGGCGCCGGAGGCGA
>Ga0065709_1029390_pt1 | contig 25540 bp, 17 predicted proteins | sample Hoacrofraction14_2_FD_59096 | JGI IMG/M metagenome (GOLD analysis project Ga0065709, IMG submission 59096) | Hoatzin crop microbial communities from Cojedes, Venezuela, sample from fiber fraction 14 v1 | ecosystem: Host-associated > Birds > Digestive system > Esophagus > Crop | place: Venezuela...
ATTCGAACCACCGAACCCAAAGGAGCTGAGTTACAGTCAGCCGCGTTTAGCCACTTCGCTATCTCTCCATCATTTGGCGCATCTCTTTTGGATGCGCACTTATACTATCACAGAGTGCTTGAAACCGTCAAACACTTTATGCAAAAAGTCAGTCATTCCTGGTACCAAGGAGTTCTTCCATCGCCGCTTCGGACTTGAGCTTTTTCCACGCCGGCATGATCCGCGAGTAGCGTCTCTGCAGTTCAAGGGCCATGCGTTCGACGATGTACACGAACGGCACCTGGGTCGTTAAATCATACGTCAGCGGCAGCATCGCGTCGTTCACATTCACATCCATGTTGCAGTCCGACATCCTTGCGAGTGTGCAGTCTTTGTGGTTGGTGATTGACAGGATGCGCGTGTTATTGTCGCGGTAGAGCACCACCTGGTTGAGCAGTTCCTGCGTTTCCCCGCTGCGGGATATAAAGATCATCACGATCTCATCGTTATTTGTGAGCAGAGGCGGATAAAACGGATCGGTGATCGCATAGGCGAAAAAGCCCGTGTTGGAAAAGTAGCGCGCCGCGTACTGGGCCGTGGCGGCTGTGTTGCCCATCCCGAAGAAACAAATGAACTTCTTGTCCACCATATACCCCAGCATTTCCTGGATCCTGGCGTTGAACGCCTCAGTTTCCGCATACTGAAAAAAATTCGTCAGATTCTGGCCCGCTTCCTGCCGGGTCGGGACGAGCCCTTCTTCATACATTTCCTTGAGCTTGACCTTGAAGTCATTGAACCCGTCGCACCCCACCGCGCGCACAAAGCGTGTTACCGTGGCCGTGGACACAAACGTCGCCGCCGCCAGGTCCCGCACACTCATATCCAGAACGTCTTCGAGGTGATCCAGAACGTAATTGAAAACCACTGTCTCGGTATGATTCAGAGACTTGATTTGTTCGTAGGTAAACATATTATCATTATCCTCATCCATTGTTTTTATGTCTGTGTCCATTCTACCACACCTTTCCCTCATCCCAAATAAAAAAGGCAGCCAGTGCCGCCTTAAACCCCCGGACTCCTTGTTTGGGGAAGCTGATCTGTTTGGGGTGAATCCGGAGAACGCCAAAGCCAATAATACTTGATGTGCGTGAGGTTCGTTCATTTCCCTTTGACACGTATACTATAGCACACTTTGGGAAACTGCGTGTGATATTCGATGTTACGGAAAAAGGGATTTTATCGGTATTTTCCGGCTTTTCCCTCATACACGCCGGGAAACGCAGGCGTTTTCGTGACATCGTTTGTCACAGGAAGACAAAAAATGAGGGGAGTGTGAATCACTACCCCTCTAACGAAGATCTTAGAAGTCGCGTTTACATTTGAATGTGAGACTTGCGAGTGCCACAACCCCCGCCAGCATCATGCCGGCCCAGAATGTGATCATCGTGTCATCACCTGTATCGACGTTTTCGCCCGCGATATCGCCCTTGGCATCGTCGTCTTCTCCGGCCGTGTCCTGATCACCGTCGTCGGTGTCTTCCACTGTGCCTTCGCCGCTTTCATCGTCTTCTCCGGCCACATAACCGCTGGTCGGATCGATCTTGTTTTTGATTGTAAAGCCATTGTCCGCGCTGCCCGAGACAGTTGCGATGTAGGCTTTCGGCACACTGACTTCCTTGACTGTGTACGTGATGGCCTTGCCGGACTTATTGACGGCGAGATCTTCCCACGTGTAATACCAGTCATTGTCGTCACTGAGCGCGACAGCCGCGCCATACTTCGTGCCGTTGGCGTAGAGTTGAACCTTGACGCTCTTCGTGCGCAGTTCGTACTTGTCGTTGAAGTCGTCCCAAACCTTTTCCACGGAGATATCCGTTGTTTCCGGGGTATGGGTATTCGTGATTGTGAAGCCTTCATACTGGTCACCGTCGATGTCGCTCGTGTAACCATCTGCCTCTGTGAGTTCTTCCAACGTGTACGTGATCTCGGCGCCATTTTCATTGACGTTCAGACCCGTCCACGTGTATGTCCAGTTGTTCTTCTTGGTGAGGGTCACTGCGGAGCCCTTGGCCGTGCCGTTCTCATAAAGCTGAACCTTGACGCTTGTGCGCAGGCCATCCTGGTCATTCGCATCATCCCATGCCTTTGTGACCGTGATGTCTGTCGTTTCCGGCGTATGGGTGTTCGTGATGCCACTGTCGGAGTAAGTCGCCTTATAACCGGAGACCGTATCTTCCTTGACCGTGTACGTGATTTCCTTACCGTTCGCGTACTTATCGAGGTTCGTGAAGCTGTAAGCCCAGTTGTCATCGGCCGTGACTTTCACGCTGTCCTGTGCGACGCCATTGGCGTACAGGCGGACCGTGATGTTTTCCGGACGGAGACCGTCGGCGTCGTTGCCGTCGGACCACGTCTTCGTGCCCTTCACACTCGTCGTTTCCGGCGTGTGCGTGTTCGTGACTGTGAATGTGTAACCATCAGAAGCCTTGTCGACCTTCGTCGTGTAGCCCCTGATTTTCGCTTCCGTGACGGCGTAGGTGATCTTCGCCCCGGAGTTGTAGACTGCGAGGTCTTTCCAAGTGACTGTGAGATCATCGCCCGTGGCGTCTTTCTTGATCGTCGCTGTCTTCGTGACAACCGTCTTCGTCGTCGTGACTTTATTCGCGTCCGTGACGAAGATCGTACCTGTGAGCGTCAGCGTGACATCGGCTCTCATGCCGTCCTGATTGTCTTTGTCATCCCAAACCTTCGTGGCCGTGACGTCCGTTGTCTCAGGGGTATAGGTGTTCGTGATAGTCGTGGAACCATCTTTGTTGGTGGTGTAGGTTGCCTTGTATTCGGCTTCGTTGAAGGTGATTGTGCCGTTATCTTCAACCGCATTCTCATCGTCGTCAAGTTCCTTGACCGTATAGACGATTTCTTCCTTCTTCTTGTCCGTCGTGTTGTTTTTGTATTTCTGGAGACCTGTGAACGAGAAGGACCACTTCCCGTTGGCGTCGGCCTTGACCGTGGCTGTCCTGGACAGCGTGCCATCGGCGTACAAACCAACCGTGATGCTATCCGGACGCTTGCCGTCCTGGTCATCATTGTCGTCCCAAACCTTCGTGCCCGTGATGTCAATCAGGACATCATTGTGCTTATTGGTGATGACTGTATCAAAGTCCTTCGTTTCCGGGTAGTAACCGAGATACTGGTAAACCTTGGCCACCTTCGTGTCTTCCGTCACTTCGGATGTCTTCACGGCATCAAAGCGTTCATTCTCTTCATCCCAGATGATCGTGTACAGCGTGTTGGATATGCTCCACTCGTATGTGCCCTGGAGAACACTTGTGCTGTCAGTCCGCATGAGGGATGCATAGTCACCGGAGTTCCTGGACGCCTTGAGGTTCTGCCCGTCCACAGACTGGATCAGGAGACTGTTCGCATTTTCCGTACCGGCATTGACAAAGGCCAGACCGCCGTTCTTGGACGTGGCTGTAAATGTCGCTGTCGCCGGGATGTCATCGACATCATACCAGGACGTGTACTTCGTCGTGCCGACCGTGATTTCTTCCGTCTGTTCTTCGACATCACTGACGTCTGCGGACGTCACCATATGGTCAGAGTCGTCATTGATTGTCAGGAGCTTGTCACCATAAGTTACGATGTACTTATGGTGCTGGGTGATTGTCGTAGCCGGAACGTAATATTCCTGCAGCGAGTCATCCGACGTTGTGCTTGACGTCGTCGTTGTGAATTTCGAGAGTGTTGTTTCTTCCGTCACCGTGTACGTATACGCGTTACCGTCATCATCGACTTCCGCGAGCTGCGTCCACGTGTATGTCCAGCTGTTCTTTTCGTTGAGTTTCTGCGTATCGACAGTTTCCTCTTTGCCGCCTTCAATCCTGCGGGTGAGTTTAACCGTGATTTCTTCCGCATCCGTGGTGTTTTCATAGCCGTACTGGTCGGTCCACTTCTTCGTGGCCGTAACCTTCACACGGTTCGGATACTTGTGGTTGGTGAATGTTGCATCGGAAGCGCCGAGATCGAGCGTATCCGCATGGGCTTCGTCATTGCGGGTGTATGAGTGGTTCGCATTCGTCCACGTCTTACCGCCGTCCGTGCTTGTCTGCACGCTGCTGTCTTCGAGGTCGGAGACCATGTAGCGGTAAACCTTGATGGTTGTCGTGCCGCCCGTTGTGTTTTCGTAGCTGATGGAATCCTGTTCTACCTTCGTGACCACGAATGTCATCTTCCAGATTGTTTTATCGTAAACAACGTTCACATCTTCTGTGTCAGCTTCCTCTTCAGGAATCACTTCACGCATGTAGTAAGTGAATGTGCCTTCCTTCATGAAGGATGGGATAACGTTGAACGTGATCTTGCCGTCTTCATCATTCGTGCCTGTCGAAAGGATTGTTTCTTCACCTTCGTCATCGACCGTGTAGAGTTCGAATGTGAATTCTTCGTTTTCGAGATCGAGTTCGTCACCACGCTGGTCCGTCAGGGCCTTGGAGGCATCGAGTTCAACACGGGAACCGGTTGCGATTTCATCAGTGTTACCGATAAGCAGGTAACCGTTACAAAGGATCCCGCCACCATGTGTGTAGGACTTATTGCCTGTGACATAGACGCCACCCGTCCCGGAGGCTGCGGCCTTGGCTTTCGCCGTTTCGATGGCTGATTCAGATGGGTTCGCATTCAGACCCATAACGTTGGCCGCCGTGATTGTCTCGTCTTCCATGAGATTCTTCACGACAATACCGTCAGCCGAGCCGGTCCAGTCTTCCTGGCCGCCGCCAAGCATTTCGTTTTCGACAACTGAGTTCAGGGCGCAGAAGTAATCGTCAGAACCATTCTTGACGAATGTTTCATTGGACGCTGCGTATGTATGGTCGGCATTCTTTGCGGACGACGCACCGGACAGGTTCGCACCCGTTTCACCGATATCTTCAAGTGTATCGTAGTCTTCGTTGCCGTAGATGGCCGCGCCTTCTTCACCGACGATGAACACACGGCCGGTTGCACAGCCGGCAACACCGCCGCCATAGCCATAAGCGTCATTGTCCGTGATGATCATATTTGTGACGTACATGTACGCGCCGTCACGGGCGAATAAACCGCCGCCACCCCAGTGAGGGTAGTCCGTGTTTGCGGTATCACCGTCAAACCCGGTGGAGTTGTTTTCAATATGACCGCCGGTGATGACACCCTTGGCGCCGATCGCATGAATGCTGATGCCGCCGCCTTCACCGCCCCAGGCATCATTGCCCGAGACAGAACCGCCTGTCATTGTGAGCTGGCCCGTGGATGCAAAGAACACACCGCCACCACCGTTGAACGAGAAGTTATTGTCAATATTACCGCCGGAGATGGTCATATTCGCAGAACCACCCACGTAGAACCCGCCGCCGCCGAGTTCCCAGTTACTGTTGGAGTCCCAGTCCGCATCAGATGTCTTGTAAGAGTTGTTCGAGACAGAACCGGCTGTCATCGTGACAGTCGTGGCATCCACATGCACACCGCCGCCCGTGCCGTCACTGTCGTTATCGTCGATGGTGCCGCCTTTGATCGTCAGCGTTGTATCAAAGCTGCCGGATTTGGACATATAGACACCGCCGCCGTCATGGCTGGCCGTATTGTCTGTGATTTTCGTTCCTTCTTCAATTGTCAGAGAGCCGGATTCCTCAATGCAAACCCCGCCACCGTTATGACCGCTTTCATTGTTTGTGATGGATGTACCATCAAGTGTGATGGTCCAGCCTTCACTCATACCCTGGTTCTTGCCAGACGCAAAGATTGCGCCGCCGTTACCATTGGCTTTGTTACGAGTGAATGTGACATCAGATCCAATTGTTGCATTGGCATTCTGAAGCGCAAGCGCACCACCATCACTGGCCTCATTGAGGCTGAACGTTGTATTCGTGATGGAAAGCGTCATATAAGTATCTGTTCCCAATTGATGCCCGCTATAGTAAATGGCTCCGCCGTCTCCCATGGCTGTATTTTCAAAGAAATTACATTGATCAACCGTCAGGTTTGTTTCCCCTCTTGTATAAATAGCTGCCCCGGAGTCGCTGGCCCTATTACCTGTGAACTCAGACTTAGTCACTGTCAGGTTCGTAATGTTGGCCGCGTGAATCGCGTGAGCATTATCATCCAAACTACCGTTATTCGTGAACTGACAACTCTCAACCGTGACATTTGCCGCACTGCCGTCAATGACGTTTTCTGTATTGTCATAAGCATTACAATTTGTCATCGTCAGCTCAGCCGTCGATTCAGCGAGATTCAGAGCTCTGTATGCCGTTGCGCCTGTGATATCCACCTTTTCCATATAAAGGTTGCCGTGCACTTCAAAGGCTTCACGTGTCGAACCATTACAATTCACTGTCCCGTTTTTGACATAAAGGGAGTTTTCTTTACTCACCACAAAATACGATGTGGACCCGCTGGCCAGTGTGAGTGTATTCCCGTTCAGATCAAGAACCTTAGCGGCCTGAAGTGTTTTCCAGCCCGTGCCCGCCGGCAGTTCGATGTCGTTGGCGAGGATAACGGTCTGTTCACTGTCACTTTCCATAGCCGCAATCAGTTCGTCCGCTGCGGACACTGTCACACTCGCACCATTCGCAAAGTTCTCATCCTGCATCTGTGCCAGAGTGTAAACGGAGAAGCCATCATTCGTAAAGACAACCTTCTGCACATCGTTGGCCTTGGTGGTCTTGATGGAAGCGTCGAGTTCTTCGATCGTTATCTGCTTCTTGGAGTCATCGAAATGCCAGAGCGTCCAGTCGGAGTCGCTGTCACCGAAGACGGCGTCCGTAAAGCTCATCGTGACCTTGACATCACCTTCCGGCTCGATTTCGTTATCCTTTTCGTCTACGAATGCGATGTCGACGAACTTACTGGAGACGACTGTTTCGTTGCGGTCTTCCGCCTTGTCGGCGAGAAGCCTGGCATAGTCTTCGTAGTCCTTCTCCTTCGTGAGTTCTTCGACTTTCATCTGTGTCCCTTCAGGAAGGGTGCCGGCGTCGAACGTGGCGTGCACTTTGATCATGCCTGCTTTCCCGTCGAGTTCAGTCAGCGTGTTGGCAGGTTCTTCTTCCTCTGCCTCTGCGCTCTCTTCTTCCTGCGCCGTTTCTTCTTCCTCTTCCTTGGCTTCAGTTGTTTCCTGAGCTTCGGTCGGGGTTGTCTCTTCAGATGCTTCTGCTTCGGAAGTGGTGTCTTCCGTGGTCTGTGCATCTTCGCTTTCATCGACAGTCACTTCGGTGATCAGGTCCTCTTCAGTCCCTGTCGTCGTGTCTTCCGCCCATGCGGTTGTGCTCACAGAACCAAAAATCATCATCGTGATGATGATGACGGCCAACAGTGAGCGCATGTACAATTTGAGTTTGGTGGTCAAAGTAGCTTTCTTCATAAAGCGACCTTCCTTTCTTCGTCAACCTTAGTATAGCCCCGCGTTTTTAATTCTCAAAGCGCTTCCGTGACATCTGACGTTACATATCACTATTCGTTTTGGGTCTTTTCATTTTTTAAACTGTCTTTAGTGTCATAAGCACCGGACTTTTACCGCGTTTCCCGTAAGTTTCCACTTAAAAACCCCGTGACATCGAATGTTACAGGGAGGATGAGAGGATATGACGTGTGACAAAAAAGCGCGGCCGTGTGACCGCGCATTCGTATTTATCCCCTGAATAACATGCCTTTTTTTAATCCAGAAGAATCGATGCCGAGCTGTTCCAGAATCTCGTATGCGAACGCAAAGGTCGTTCCCGGACCGCGGGATGTGATGACATTTCCATCCACGCACACATCAGTTTCCTGGTAGTCCGCATCCGTCAGATAGCTCTTCGTGTCTTCATCCGGATACGATGTCACCTTGCGTCCGGCCGCAATCCCGGCTTTCCCGAACGTGCGCGGGGAGGCGCAGATGGCGGCGATGAGCTTGCCGTCAGCGTTTCTTTCCTGCAGGAGTTTCACGACCCTGTCATCATCCTTCAGATAGTCCGCATTCGGCAGACCGCCCGGTAAGATCACCACGTCATAGTCCTCATTCATATCGTCAAAGAGCTTGTCAGCCTGAACCTTGATGCCCCGCGAGGATGTGACGGTGAGATTGTCATTGATCGTAACGATGTCGGTGCTGACATTCCCCCGGCGGAGAATATCGACCGTGCCCAGCGCTTCGACTTCCTCGAAACCGTTGGCTAAAAGTAATGCGGCTGTTTTCATGATGCTTGTCCTCCTTCTTCCAGGCAATAATCCCGGAACGCTTTCAACTTGTCTTCATCGAGCCCGTATTCATTTTTCATAAACGCTTCGGCAGACCCGTCTTTCATCATATCATCGTACATCCCCTCGCCGAGCACATCGGCGACCCCGTAGCGGAACAGGATGGCAATTTCCTCCGCGTCATCGAGCGCGGCCCCTTTGGCCTCTTCCTTCTCGGCCCGGGCTTTTTCCCGCTCTTCACGGAAGGATTTGTTCGAATAGAGGTAGTCGCTCAGAATCGTGTCCTTGTCACAGCCAAGGGCGGCCATGATCAGAAACGACACCGCCCCGGTTCTGTCCTTGCCTGTAAAGCAGTGGAACAGCACCGGCAGACCGCCTTTGTCGTAGTTGTCCAGAATGTATTGGAACGCCCGGTTCCCGCGGATCATATCCATATAAACATCCCACACCGCATCCAGAAACTTCTCCCGCTCTGCCTCCTGCATCTTCGCAATGCCGGCGTTGGAGTAGTCCACGTCCTCATCGGTGTCGAGCTGTTTCATCCCGTTGTAATGCTTGTACACGGCGCCCGGGATGTCCGGGTCCGGGAGGCTTTGGGTTTCCTCGTCCGAGCGCAGGTCAATCACGGTGGAGAGATCGAGCGCCCCGAGCGCTTCCAGCTCTTCATCGTTCATCAAGGCCGGTGTCACCGACCGGTAAAACAACCCCTTGCGGATCCTCCGCCCGTCTTTGGCCGGATATCCGCCTAAGTCCCGCATGTTCATGTGCCTGCGGAAAGTATCATGCTTTATCATCTCGTCCAATCTCCTTGACCCCATTGTAACATAAAAACCGGGAAGCCCCGGTTTTATCATCATATCTTTTTGAAAAGGGTCCCGATCCCCTCGGAAGAGAAGATTTCGATGAGAATGGAGTGCGGCACCCGGCCATCAATAATAACAGCCTTTTCCAGCCCGCTTTCCAGCGCCTTGACGATACAATCGGTTTTCGGAATCATACCGCCCGCAATCACGCCCTGGTTCTTGAGTTTTTCGATGTCTTTGACCGTCACTTCCACAATCAGGGACTGCTCGTCATCCTTGTCGCGCAAAAGGCCCGGGATATCGGAGACGATGAGGAGGTTTTCCGCCCCCAGCGCCGCCGCGATTTCCGCGGCCGCCGTGTCCGCATTGACATTGTACGCCTGGCCCTTGTCGTCCATACCGACCGACGCCACAACCGGGATATACCCGCGCTCGAGCACGTCGAAGAGGATGTCCGGATGAACCGCCTTGACCTGACCGACATAGCCGAGGTCATCAGGGCCTTCGACCTTTTCCGTCTCTATGAGCATATCATCAATGCCCGAAATCCCAATGGCCTTATTGCCATTGACGGCGATGCGCTTGACGAGGTTCTTATTGACGCGGCCGGCGAGCACTTCCTGCACGATATCGACCGTTTCCTCATCCGTGTAACGCAGGCCGTTGATAAACCGCGACTCCTTGTGCGCCCTTGCGAGCGCCTTGGAAATCTCCGGGCCCCCGCCGTGCACAAGCACGACCTTGATGCCCACGAGGTTCATCAGACACACATCATTGATCACATTGTCAATCAGGAATTCATTGACCATCGCATTGCCGCCGTACTTCACAACCACAATCTTGCCCCGGTATTCCTGGATATACGGCACAGCCTCCGAGAGAATCTGCGCTTTTAAAACCGCATGAGATGCCATTGGTCTTTCCTCCTACGTCCGGTATTCCCCGTTGATTTTCACGTATTCATATGTCAGGTCACAGCCCCAGGCCGTCGCATCCGCTTCGCCGTCCCCGAGGGTGACATCAATCGTGATTTCGTCTTCACTTAAAACCTTGAGCGCTTCGTCTTCGTCGAACGGCACCCCGGCGCCGCCGGCGCACACGTCCACCTTCCCGCAGGAAGATGACAGGCTGACCGCGACCTTTTCAATATCAAGATCCGCCTCCGCATATCCGATGGCACATAAGACCCGGCCCCAGTTCGCATCACGGCCAAACATCGCCGCTTTGAACAGAGTCGATGTGATGACACTCTTGGCCACAACCTTGGCGTCTTTGATCGTCTTCGCCCCGGTGACATGGCAAGTCAGAAGCTTCGTCGCTCCTTCCCCGTCCTTGGCAATAGCTTTTGACAGCTCTGTACAAATGTCCATCAGGGCTTCGAACATGACATAATAGTTCTTGTCCTTCATGACAATCTTCTTATTGCCGGCCATGCCGTTGGCCATCACACATAACATGTCGTTGGTCGACGTGTCCCCATCCACCGACACCATGTTAAAGGTATCATTCGTGACATCGTGGATCATAACATCCAGCATTTCCTTACTGATAGCCACGTCCGTCGTCACAAACGCCAGCATCGTCGCCATGTTCGGGTGAATCATCCCCGAGCCCTTCGCAATCGCCCCGATCCGGCAGATCGTTCCGTCGAGAATAAACTCCTTCGCGAACTCTTTCGGCACGGTGTCCGTGGTCATAATACCCTGAACCGCGTCGGCCGACCCGTTCCGGTTCAAGCCGTCCGCAAGCTCCGCCATATGTTCTTTAAAGGGATTGATCGTCATCGGCTGACCGATGACCCCGGTCGAAGCCACGATAACATCGTTCGGGTCCATCCCGAGATGGAAGCCGACGAGATCACATGTCTCATTGGCGATATCCACCCCGTTGGCGTTGCACGTGTTGGCGTTGCCCGAGTTACAAATGATGGCTCTGGCGATGCCGTCCTTCAAATGTTTCTTCGTCACGAAGAGCGGGGCGCCCTTGACTTTATTCTGCGTGTACACGGCCGCACTTGTGGCCGGGACTTCAGAGACAATAAGCGCCATATCTTTTTTCGATGTGTTTTTGCGGATGCCCGCGTGAATGCCATTGGCCGTAAAGCCCATCGGCGCGCAGATCCCGCCTGTGATATCTTTCATAGTCTGACTCCTCTAGAATGACGGCCCGACATACGTCAGCCCCGTCGTTTCGTCCAGCCCGAACATCAGGTTCATGTTCTGGATGGCCTGACCGGCCGTGCCCTTGACCATATTGTCGATGGTCGAGACAACCACCAGCGTGTGGTCTCTCTCATCCATGGCCAGGGAAATATTACAGAAATTCGTGTACTGCACGAACTTCAGATCCGCATTCGCTCCGAGCGGCAATACGCGCACGAAGGTTTCGTCCTTGTACATGTCCGTATAGGCGTTGTAAATGTCCTCGAGAGTTAAGTCGTCCTTCACACTCACATACATCGTCGAGACAATGCCCCGGTTCACCGGCAAAAGATGCGGCACAAACGTGACATGAATGTCCTCGCCGGCCATCTTGGAGAGCTCCTGTTCGATTTCCGGGGTATGCCGATGGTTGGCCGTTTTGTACGGGTGGAACGATTCATTCGTCTTCGGGAAATGGGTGTCTTCCGTCAGCTTCTTCCCCGCCCCGGTGACCCCGCTGGCGGAGTTGACAATGATTTTATTGCTTGTCTGGAAGTGATTCTTCAACACCGGCATAAGCCCGAGATTCACGCTCGTCGGGTAACACCCCGGGTTGCCGATCAGGGACGCCTGTTTGATGTCCTCTCGGTGCGCTTCAGGCAGGCCGTACACCTGTTTTTTGTGAAGCTCCGGATTCTTATAGCTCAGCCCGTACCACTGTTTGTACGCGTCTTCACTGTCCAGACGGAAATCGGCGCCGAGGTCGATAAACTTCACACCCTTGTCCATGCACTTCTGCGCATAGTCTTCCGACACGCCGGCCGGCAGTCCGCCGAACACCACGTCACACAGGTCGATGACCTCATCGTCTTCGAGAAGGGTCATATCACACACCTGATAGAGAGACGGGTAAATGTCCGACACTTTTTTCCCCTTGTCGCTGTGAGCGCTGATCGCCGTCACTTCGGCCTCAGGGTGGTTAAGAAGGAACCTGAGCACCTCGCATCCTGCGTAGCCGCTGGCTCCGATAATACCTGCTTTGATCATAACAGTTCGCCTGCTTTCTTCTTCACTCTGGTGATGTTGGCGGATTCCACGTCCGGGGCCGGACCGCCAATGACCCCGCGGGCCTTCAGGCAGGTCATGAGGTTGATGGCCTCATACACGTCTTCCGCAAACAGATCACTGTAAGATTGGAACACGTCCGCCGGCAGTTCTTCGAGGGTGATGCCATGCTCCACACAGTAACCTACGAGCTGACCGGTCACTTTGTATGCATCACGGAACGGCATGCCCTTTTTCGTCAGGTAGTCCGCACAGTCCGTGGCGTTGATAAAGCCCTTCGCCGCCGCCTCACGCATTTTGTCTTTATTCACACTCATCGTCTTCAACATGTCTTCGAACACCGGCAGACACAGTCTGACCTGGTCGATTGCATCGAAGAGTGTTTCTTTGTCTTCCTGCATATCCTTATTATAGGCCAGTGGGAGACCTTTCATCATCGTGGTGAGGGTGGACACCGCGTTGATCACCCGGGCGGATTTCCCGCGTACAAGTTCGGCGATATCCGGGTTCTTTTTCTGCGGCATGATGGACGAGCCTGTCGCATAGGCGTCATCGAGGTCGATGAACTTGAACTCCCAGGAACACCACAGGATGATTTCCTCGGAAAACCGGGAGAGGTGCATCATAATCGTCGCCAGGGCGTTTGCGAACTCAATCGCATAGTCCCGGTCCGACACCCCGTCAAGGGAGTTGTACATGATGTCACTCATGCCCAGTTCCTGTGCGACCATGAAACGGTCGAGGGGGTAAGACGTCGTCGCCAGTGCCCCGCTGCCGAGCGGGGAAACGTTGACGCGCTTGTCCACATCGTTCAGCCGGTCCATGTCCCTGAGAAACATCTCCGCATACGCCATCAGGTGATGGGCGAAGGTGATCGGCTGGGCCCGCTGGAGGTGGGTGTAACCCGGCATGATCGTTTCGGTGTGCTGTGCCGCGATGTCCGTGATCGTACCGATCATGTCTTTGAGCATCCCTTTGATGTCCTTGATTTCATCATGCACATACAGACGCAGGTCGAGGGCGACCTGGTCGTTGCGCGAGCGCCCGGTGTGCAGCCGCTTCCCGGCTTTCGGATAACGGCGTGTCAGTTCGGCTTCAATAAACATATGAATGTCTTCGGCATCGGAGTCAAAGGTCAGCGTGCCCTCTTCGATCTCACCGAGGATGGCGGAAAGCCCCCGGACGATGTCTTCGTAGTCTTCCGCGCTGATGATTCCCTGCGCACAAAGCATCTTGGCATGAGCGAGGGAGCCGCGGATGTCCTGCCGGTACATCCGGCAGTCAAAAGACAACGATGAGTTGAACGCATTGACGTCTTTATTGAGTTCTTTGGAAAATCTTCCGGCCCACATCACCATAATGGCGCTCCTCCTTGTATCAATGAATTATGTGTTATTTCAGTTTGCCCTGCTTGGCCAGAGCGATGGTTTTGATTGGCAGACCGAACAAAGTGATAAAGCCTGCGGAATCCGCCTGATTGTAGTCGTCGTCCTCACCGAACGATGCGGTCTGTTCGGAGTAGAGGGAGTTCGGGGATGTCATCCCGGCTTCCATGACGTTGCCTTTGTACAGCTTGAGCTTCACGTCACCGTTGACCGTTTCCTGCGTCTTGTCCACGAAGGCCATAAGCGCTTCGGCGAGCGGCGAGTACCAGTAACCGTTGTAAAGCAGATCGGCCAGTTCGAGGGCGACTTTCTGCTTGTAGTGCTGGGTGTACTTATCGACCGTGATTTCCTCGAGGTCCTGATGGGCCTTGAGCAGGATCGTTCCGCCCGGCGTTTCATACACGCCTCTGGACTTCATCCCGACGAGTCTGTTTTCGACCATGTCCGCAATCCCGATGCCGTTGGCACCGCCGAGTTCGTTGAGCTTGAGGACGAGGTCCACGCTGTCCATCTTTTCCCCGTCGATGGCAACCGGTTCACCCTTTTCAAACGTGATTGTCACGTAAGTCGGCGTATCCGGGGCTTTCTCCGGTGTCACGCCCATTTCAAGAATCTTGTCGTAGTCCGGTTCGTTGGCCGGGTTTTCGAGGTCGAGCCCTTCGTGGGAGAGATGCCACAGGTTCTTATCCTTGGAGTAGTTCGTTTCTCTGTTAATCTTGAGCGGGATATTGTGCGCTTCGGCGTAGTCGATTTCTTCATCCCTGGACTTGATGTCCCAAATTCTCCACGGCGCGATTATCGGCATGTCCGGGGCGAAGGCTTTGATGGCCAGTTCGAATCTGACCTGGTCGTTACCCTTGCCTGTGCAGCCGTGACAGATGGCGTCTGCGCCTTCTTTCTTGGCGATGTCCACAAGCCCCTTCCCGATCACCGGTCTTGCGAGGGAGGTGCCGAGGAGGTATTTGTTTTCGTAGACAGCGTTGGCCTTGACCATCGGGAAAATCATGTCTTCCACGAATTCTTTTTTCAGGTCCATGCAGTAAAACTTGGAGGCGCCTGTTTTCAAGGCCTTTTCTTCAAGCCCTTCGAGCTCGTCGTTCTGTCCGACGTCACCGGCCACCGCAATGACTTCGCATCCATAGTTTTCCTTGAGCCATGGGATAATGATGGACGTGTCCAGCCCACCCGAATATGCTAATACGACCTTGTTGAATTTCTGTTCCATAATAATTGTCTCCTTTGTCTTTATTGTTTGTCTTTCTATAAATAAATGGGATTTAAACTCCTTCGTCGTCGCTTTGTCATCACGGTCCTCCTGTAAGAAAAAAACGCCCCTGGAAAATACATTTCCAGAGACGCACTGTGTACGCGGTACCACTCCGGTTGCCTTCGTCTGGAAGACCACCTCTGTCCTTAACGCGGATCAACGTTCCGGCATACTTGATTCCGCCGGTCACTTGCAGGTGCGTGTTCGCTTTCGTCTCTTTAACGGCCTTCCACTCTGTGCCGTCTCGCTTGAAAGAATCGGAAAGTTACTTCTCCTGTTCATCGTTTTGAAATATGGGTACATCATACAGTGAGAACGCATACTTGTCAAACTTTTTTCGCATTTTCCTTTTTTCAAATGCATGTATGACGGTTTTTCAGACATTCCCGTGTTATTGATTTCTTAATGACACACGGTATAATAAGGACAGGAGGACACTCATATGATCAACACAGTCATCTTCGACCTCGACGGTCTGCTCATCGACAGCGAGATCATTTCTTATCATATTTACAACGACCTGGTGGGCCGTTACGGCCACACACTCAGCGTGGAAGAGTACGCCCGCACGTACAGCGGGAAAACCGCCGTCAAAAACATGACGACCATCATTGAAAATTTCAAAATCCCGCTCAGCCTCGAAGGCGGACTGGCGTATGCGGATGAGCGCGAACGCTACTACTTCGCCAAGGGGGTACCTTTGAAAAAAGGCGCTGCACAGCTTCTCAAAGACCTCAAAGACAACGACTACCAGATCTTACTGGCATCCTCGAGCTATAAAGAGCGGGCGGAAAATGTGCTCGATCAGAACGATATCCTCGACTACTTCGACGATATGGTTTACGGCCCGGAGATTGAACACGGGAAACCGGCCCCGGACATCTTCCTCAAGGCAGTCGAAAAAGCCGGGGAACCGGCCGACAACTGCCTCGTGCTCGAAGACAGTGAAGCGGGCGTGGAGGCGGCCTACAGCGCCGGCATCCGGGTCATCTGTGTCCCGGACATGAAAACCCCGGGCGATGCGTTCGTCGCAATGACATGGCATATGCTGGAGTCATTGGACGAGGTCATGCCCCTCTTAAAGAATCAGTAAAAAACAAACCGGGCATTGTCCGGTTTTCTAATGCCTTGAATTTACAGTTTAAATGCAACAGTAAAAGGTGAGTCATATCTCTGACAGAATGTGCTTGTCCAAAAACATTCAGGAGGAAATATGAATCACCATAAACATCTTACAATAACCGAACGTGAAAGTATAATGGTTCTTTCATACCAAGGCGTATCTATCTCCGAAACAGCCCGGTCTCCTGGCAAAGCCAGGTCGGCAATGAGTCGTGAGCTACGGTATAATACGACAGACAATGTCTGTTCGGCTCATCATGCACAGAAGACCTATGAGGAAAGAAGGAAGAAGTGCGGAGCTCACAAAAAGCCCGGCAACCCGGAACTGAAAAAACTGGTGAAGTCAAAGTTTCTTGATCAGCAGTGGTCACCGCAACCGATCTCCGAAAGAATGAAACTGGAAGGATCTGAATGGAAGATTTCGTATAACACGATTTATCGTGGTATTTATGCCGGAGAATTTAATGAACCTGAGGTAACCGTGGTGCCATCAGAAAGCTTCGTCACAGAGGAAAAAGCCGTCACACTAAACATGACGAAGAACGGCGGGGAAGAATGAGAGTTTCGAACGAGATATCACAAAGGCCGGAAGAGGCAGAAAATCGGATCCGGCTTGGAGACCATGAGGCCGATACAGCAGCGGGTACTACAGGCAAAGCCTGTCTGGTCACACTTGTGGAGTGTAAAAGCATAACCCCGGACCGAGGCAAAGAATTCAGTCGTCATGAAAGTCCAATTCTATTTTCCTCTTCCCTGTCATCCCTGGCAGCGAGGAACAAACGGGAACACCAATGGATGAATCAGAGAATATATTCCATAGGGAGAAAATATAACAACGGTCACTGACGAGTATATCGAAGAATTCAGAAATAAGATGAACAAAAGGCCAAAAAAATGTCCTTGCTGCAGAACGCCCTGTGAAATCTATCATTCAATGGAGTTGCATTTAATTTGACAATTCAAGGCCACGAAAAAATCCCCTGAACAGGGGATTCATTATCTCTAAAGGTATTCCGCAAAGGCATGAGCGAGGTTGTCGGCGAACTCGTCTTCGTTGTCGCCTTCGACACGCACGGTGATCGATTCCCCGCATTTGACCTGGGCCCGCAGTACGACGAGCAGTTTTTTCAGGTCATACGCTTCGTTGTCTTTCCACATCGTAACGCGTCCGTCGAACATTTGCGCCAAAGCCACAATCTTGCCGGCCGGGAGCGCATGAATACCTTGTTCATCCTTGATGGTGTAACTGAATTCTTTCATACATCCTCCTCAGGGGAAAAGCAGGGCAAACGGGTTGCCCTGCTTACATGAGACTAAGTTATTCAGCCGCTTTCTTGACGTCAGCGACATCCGCGCCATTCGTGATGGCCACGATGACTGTGTCGGCATAGCCGGCCGCCTTGATTTCGGACTGATCGAATGTCATGAGCTTCTGACCCTTGGCAATCTTATCCCCGGCTGCCACGAACGATTCGAAGCCCTTGCCTTCCATATTGACCGTGTCCACACCGACATGGATGAGCAGTTCAATACCGTCATCGGACTTGAGACCGACGGCGTGGTTCGTCGGGAAGACCATCGCGACTTCACCGTCGAACGGTGCGTAAACGATGCCTTCTGCCGGTTCAATACCGACGGACGGACCCATGGTCTCTGCCGCAAACATCGGATCAGGAATAGCACTGGCTGCAATCACGTTACCGTTGACAGGCTGAACGATTTCGCCCTTGTCGCAGGACATAACGACTTCCGTCGGGACATCCATCGGAGCGGCTGCAGGTTTGTCGGCCATATCAGGATCTTCGTGCCAGAACATCGTCGTGAGGACGAAGGCAACACCACCGGCAATCGCCAGCAGGATTGTGTACATCAGCGGATTATTGATTGTGAGGTAACCCGGGATACCCGTGACACCGTAAGCCGATGCGCCCAGACCTGTGAGCGAGCCGAACCATGCGCCGGCCGCGCCACCAATCATACCGCAGATGAACGGCTTCATGAAGCGTAAGTTGACACCGAAGATGGCCGGTTCTGTGATACCGAGGGCTGCAGATAATGCGGATGGGATGGCGACAGCTTTCGTCTTCCCGTTCTTCGTCTTGACACCGACCGCGAGGCAGGCACCGAACTGTGCGAAGTTGGCTGCGGATGCGATTGGCATCCAGATATTGAGGTTACCGAAGTCAGCCGATGCCAGCATCCCTGCTTCGATAACGTTGTACATATGATGGAGACCCATAACGACCGTAACCGGATAAATGGCACCCATAATCATGGCACCGATCCCCATAGCGACCGTGATCAGTTTCTGTGCAAGTCCGAGGACAATGGTTTCAGCCGACGAGAAGATTGGACCGATGACCATGAACGTTAACAGAGCGGTAACGAAGACCGTCGTGAGCGGCGTGACAAACAGGTCGATGACTTCCGGTACGACTTCGTGGAGCTTGTTTTCAAGCTTGCACATAAACCATACCGATATGATGACCGGAATGACGTGCCCCTGATACCCCAGCTGGTTGATTTGCCCGAGTGTGTAAGATCCGATCTTAATATGACCGAACAGATACCAGACTTTGTAACCATCGGCTGCGCTCCAACCATTCGTCAGAGCCGAGTGGATCATCATCAGACCGATAACGGCGCCGAGGAAGATGTTTCCGCCAAAGACGCGGGCCGAAGATACGGCAACGATAACCGGCAGGTAAGCGAAGGCCGTGTTGGCCACCATGTCCATGAATGCGAACCAGTCAGAGTTGGCAAATGCCGGGCTGACCTTGGCGAGGGCCTCGACGAGACCCATCATAAGACCGGACGCTACGATGGCCGGCAGAATCGGGACAAAGACGTCCCCGAGTGTTTTGACCATGCGCTGAGGTAAAGGCATGTTGGCGGCGGCGGCCGCCTTGACATCCGCCTTCGTAGCAGCTGTCAGACCTGTGACTGCCAGGAATTCGTCGTAAACCTTATTGACAGTCCCTGTCCCGATGATCAGCTGGAGCTGACCGTTCGAACTGAAGACACCCTTGACGCCATCAACGTTTTCGAGTGCTTTGACGTCCACCTTGTCGTTGTCGACAATGGCGAGACGCAGACGGGTCGCGCAGTGCGCGGCCGTGGCGATATTTTCTTTACCGCCTAAGTGACTGAAGATCTCTTCAGCACACTTTCTGTAATCCAGTGCCATAATTTGTGTTCTCCCCTCTATAAATTTTTAACACCTGGTTTTTATTAATCACCGGTCATTCCCGGTAATTCCCTACATCAAATCCAAATCCCGGAAGGCTTTGTACAAGCCGTCCTCTGTGACTGCCGGCGCAATCACATCACTGATAGCCTTGAGTGTGTCACTCCCATTGTCCATGCACACAGAGACTCCGACCGTTTCGATCATTTCCAGATCGTTCATCGAATCCCCGAAGCCGTACGTGTCCTTCACGTCCACTCCGAGATGCGCGCACACTCTTTGAACAGCCTGCCCCTTGTCGAACTTCCGGTTCACAAGATCCCCGTTCAGGCAGGCGTGGGCCGCCACGTCCTGAATGGCGAAGTTGAAGTCTTGTTCGAGAAGCTGACGGGCTTCATCGAGCTGTTCATTGTCGGTGCACATGATGACGACCTTGTAGATCGGCCGGCCATCGTATTCACTCATCGGCCTGATGCCCAGCGATTCACTGAGCGCCTTGCGCCAGCGTTCGATTTCCGAGTTGCCTGCGGACTGGCCCGACAGGAAGTCGCCGAGGTTTTCATCCCCGAATGTCATGTCCCGGGCTTCGATCGTGCGGAACACGCCGTGGCGTTTCAAAACATCCATCGCTGTGTCCCTCTGGTCATCGTCCATCGGACAGTCGTAGATCACCTCGTCCCCGACAAGGATATACCCCCCGCCGAGCGCCACCACGCCGTCAAACCCATACTTTAATAACGGCCTCAGCATGCCTACGTTCCGTCCGGTGCACAGAAACACCTTGTGGCCTTTTTCACGGGCCTTGCGGATCGCCATCAAAGCACTGCCCGGAGGCGTATTCGAACCTGGCTCGGTGAGCGTTCCATCGATATCAAGAAAGATCAGTTTTGTGTTCATGTGATCCTCCTAGGCTTTGGTTTTCTTTGTGGTTGTCTTCTTCGCAGCCGGTTTTTTGGCTGTGGTTGTTTTCCTGGCGGCCGATGCCGTTTTCGTTGCCGGTTTTTTGGCGGCCGGTTTCTTCGTCGTGGTCTTTTTGGCGGCTGTCTTCTTCGGCTTCTCAAGTTTCGGCGGTTCCATATGGAAGTTGCTGGTGCCGAACGAATGCAGGAGCCACAGGAAGTCATGAGCCGGAATATGCACGCCCTTCGCTTCCATCGGCTGACCGGTCAGGAGGTTGATGTAATCTTCTTCCTCATCAATCCAGGCGATCTGTTCATCGTCACTGAAGTTGAACAGGGCGATGAGCTTCTCGTTGCCGTAGTAGCGGCCGATGCCGAGGATATGGTCGTTGTATGCTTCGACGATCCAGCAGTCCGCATCGCTTTCAAACACTTCATGCGAGGAGCGGATGTCCACGAGTTTCATGATGGCTTCATACAGCTTGCCCTGACGGGTGTTCGTGTCATGGCGCATGGCCACATGATCCCAGTTGAGATGACCGCGGTGGATGTAGCGGGAGTCGTCCGCTTTCAAAGGGTCATCGTGATATGTGTAGTCGTTGAGCTGCCCGATTTCGTCACCGGAATAAATGATAGGAATCCCGGACTGGGTGAGCAGGAACGCATGCAGCATCGTATCGAGTCTCAGGGCCATGTCGAGCTTCCACTCATTGCGCTCGTAGTCGGCGGCTTCAACACCGCAGAGGGAGGCCGTGGTCCCGCACAGGCGGGCATCGCCAAGACGCGGGTCATCGTTGTACAGTTCGCCACGGGCGTTGGAGCCCCACTGACAGCCGGTGAAGTAGTCGTTCACGAACTTCTTGTGGGCCACCTGTTCGATCCCGAACTGGGCGAGGAAATCATAGTCCAGCCCCCAGCCGATGTCGTCGTGACACCGCAGGTAGTTCAGGAAGGAATACTGTTTCGGCAGTGCGAACACCGTGCCCATCTGATGCTTGAGGAGACGGACATCCTGGGTTGCAACCGTATGCCACGTCGTAGCCATCGTGGTGACGTTATAAAGCATATGACATTCCGGCTTCTGCACGGAGCCGAAGTAAGGCACGACCTTGGATGGTTCCATAACGACTTCCCCGAGAAGCAGTGTGCCCGGGCAAACGATTTCGGCTGCGATGCGCATCATGCGTACGAGGTTATGGACTTCCGGCTGATTGCGGTTGTCCGTGCCGATGCGTTTCCAAATATAAGGCACAGCGTCCAGACGGATGATATCGACCCCGTAATTACAAAGATTCAGCATGTTGGCGGTCATATCATTGAAGACGCGGTAGTTGCCGTAGTTCAGGTCCCACTGATACGTATAGAACATCGTCATGACGATCTTCCCGACTTCCTCGACCCAGGTGAAGTTGCCCGGGGCGGTCGTCGGGAACACGTCCGGCACTGTTTTTTCAAACTCACTCGGGATTCTCCAGTTATCGAAGAAGAAATAACGGTCCTGGTACGCCTGGTCCCCGGCCTTGGCTCTCATCGCCCATTCGTGGTCGGAGCTTGTGTGGTTCATGACAAAGTCCAGGCAAATGGACATCCCGTTTTCATGGCACAGGTCGGCCAGTTCGGCGAGGTCATCCATTGTCCCGAATTCATCCTTGATCTTGCGGAAGTTCGCCACGGCGTATCCGCCGTCAGAGCGTCCGTCGACCGTGTCGAGGATTGGCATGAGGTGCAGGTAGTTCACCTTGCATTCACGCAAATAGTCCATATGTTTGGCCACGCTCTTAAGGTCCGAGTCGAAGGAGTTGACATACATCTGCATGCCCAGAAGTTCATTGCCCTTGTACCAGTTCGGCACGGCCAGACGCGCTTCGTCCCATTCCTTTAATAAAGGCTTGCGCTGTGAGTAGTAGTCATACATCATGTCGCAGAATTCATCGAACGCTGCGCTGTCATGATACAGCTCAATGTAGAGCCATTTCAGTTCGTCGTAGTACTTTTCCAGTCGTTTCTTGAACGTATTGTCGTAACTTTCCCTGATCATCCTAGCCCTTTCTTTCCATACAAAGAGGAACAAGCCTGTCACATCTGTTCTCTCAGTCTCCTAATATTTTCACATGTTACATTACTGTCACAAAAATTATACCAGTACTTCACTGATTTGCAAATACAAACGCTTTCATTTCTAAAAAAATTTTAAAAACCGACCCTCATGTCATAAAAAACCGAAAAGCTTGTTTCAAAATGTCACAGGATTGTGGATATTGAGTCTGTTATTTTCATAAAATGATTCTTTTTTATATATATTGTTCACATATCCGCCCTCTGATTTACAAAAACCGCCATGTTGTGTCATGCGTTTTCAAACACCGGTCACACATAAAGAAAAAGAGACCTTGCGGTCTCTTAAAAGCCAAACAGCCCTTTCTTCTTCGGGGCGCCTTTCTCCACCGAGAGGACGGTGTAACCCGTCGGGTCGATGGCTTTGTGAATGGCCTCTTCCGTGATGTCCTCCTCACTCTGGAACGTGCTCGTACCTTTCGTGTGGGAGGTTTTGAGCTTTTTGACGTTGAAGTTCTTACGGATGGTGTCGTTGATATGCGATTCGCACATCCCGCACATCATCCCTTCAATCTTGATTGTATACTGTGTCATACCTACCTCCTAGAGCTCCTTGAGCCCGCCGTTTTTCCACGCTTTGTATGCGGCGTGCTGGCCGCCGTCAAAAGTGTACAGTTTGATGTTCATGGCCTTGAGGCGGGCGATGGACTTGGGCGCAAAGCCTTTGGCGATAATCACATCGGTCGGGTTGGCCTCGATCTGTCTGAGCAAATCGTCCGTGCTTTCCGGATAGACAGAAAGAATCTGCTGGCGGCGGACAATGCTTTTGTGATTGTAGCGCACCCAGAACACATCGGCCTTTTCGAAAAACGGAATCCTGGATCCCCCGTCATAGGCAATGGCCACGACTTCTCCCGGATCAAACATAATAATCACTCCTTAATGACAGAGGCCGGGATGTCCCGGCCTTCTGTTTACTGTTGGTTTTGATGGTGGCAGTGCGTGCACTTCCCGCAGCCATTACAGGAACCGTCACAACCGCTGCACGATCCCGATTTGATGCCGCGCCACACCTCGCGTCCGCATACGAACACAAGCAGGGCCAGGGCACTCAGGACAATGATATGTCCGAGAATCGGATTCATAACTTACGCCTTCGCTTCGACGGATGTCAGCGAGTGTACGGAGTCATCAGGGACATAACCCTTGCGGACGAGACCATAAACAATCAGGGCGATCAGGCCGATACCGACAACCGTACCCGCACCGAACTTGACTGCAGGGTCGAAGAACAGACCGGCCACGTTGTATGTGATGAGGGCGAGCGCATAAGCCCAAACCGTCATCCAGCCGATAGCTGCCCACGTCCACTTCGCGTTGTTCATTTCACGCTTGATGGCACCAATGGCTGCGAAACATGGTGCGCAAAGCAGGTTGAAGACCATGAAGGCCATGGCGCTGGCCGGCGTGTAGTCAGCTGCAACGCGGGCCCAGATGCCTTCACCGTTGTCACCGAGTTCTTCAGCTTCATCATCAAAGTTGTACAGGACACCGAACGTACCGACAACTTCTTCCTTGGCGACGAGACCCTGGATCGTGGCGACTGCCGGTTTCCAGTTCCCGAAGCCCAGCGGTCTGAAGACCGGGGCGATTGTGTTACCGACCGTGGCGAGAATGGAGTCATCCATCGAGTTGACGTCTTCTACGCTGACGTTCATCTTATCGGCGAGATTCTGGAGATAAGTCGTGTTCTCGGCGATATTCTGTTCTTCCCAAAGGTTGTCAACCATACCGAATGTTCCGTTGACCGTCCCGAAGGAGACGAGGAACCAGATGACGATCGTCGAGATGACGATGACGGAACCGGCACGCTTGATGAAGGACCAGCCGCGTTCCCAGGTTGCTCTGAGGACATTGGTCATGCTTGGCACATGGTAAGCCGGAAGTTCCATAACGAATGGGGCAGGTTCACCGGCGAATGGTTTGAATTTCTTGAGGATAATACCGGACAGGACAATCGAGCCAATACCGATAAAATATGCGGATGCTGCCACGTAAGGCGAACCGCCGAAGATGGCGCCGCCGATCAGGCCGATGATCGGGAGTTTGGCTCCGCACGGCATGAATGTGGTCGTCATGACCGTCAGCTTACGGTCACGGTCGTTTTCAATCGTACGCGTACTCATGACACCCGGCACACCGCAGCCCGTTGCGACGAGGCAAGGGATGAAGGATTTACCGGAGAGGCCGAACTGACGGAACACACGGTCCATGACAAACGCAACACGCGCCATGTATCCGATGTCTTCCACAATGGCCAGTAAGAAGAAGAGGACGAGCATCTGTGGCACGAAGCCGAGGACTGCGCCGACACCGGCGACGACCCCGTCCTGAATCAGGCTGTACAGCCAAGTGCCTTCCCCGATGGAGAGAGCGCCGAGCAATGTATCAAAGAATGCCGGAACCCATTCACCGAAGATGACATCGTTCGTGAAGTCCGTGGCCATCGTCCCGATGGAAATTTTCCAGCCGCCCATGGCAATCGCATAGATCAGGAACATGACCAGTGCGAAGATCGGCAGACCGAGAACACGGTTCGTGACAATCCGGTCGATGCGGTCGGACGCTGTCAGGGCGTGCTTTTCCGCTTTCTTCTGCACAGCCGTGCTTGTGACTTTGCCGATGTATTCATAACGCTGACCGGTGATGATGGATTCTGCGTCGTCGTCGAGCGCTTTTTCCACCCCTTCGATCAGGGCTTCGAATTTTTCCTTGTCAGCCGCGGAGAGGTTCAGCTCTGCCAGGGCTTTTTCATCACGTTCGAACACCTTGACGGAATACCATCTGAGCAGACGGTCTTCCACTTTGCCCTTGAGGGAGGCTTCGATTTCTTTCAGTGCATCAGCTGTATGGCCTTCATAAACTTCAGGCAGGCTGACGCTCTTGCCGGCCTTGGCGGCCGCCACGACCATCTTGGCCGCTTCCTCGACATTTTCACCCTTGAGGGCGGAAATCTCGATGGCTTCACAACCCATCTGGCTCGCAATCGACTGGATGTCAATCGTATCGCCGTTCTTGCGGACGAGGTCCATCATGTTGACGGCCATGACTACAGGAATGCCCAGTTCGATGAGCTGCGTCGTCAGATACAGGTTACGTTCGATGTTCGTGCCATCGACGATGTTCAGAATCGCGTCAGGTTTTTCCGTGACGAGATATGTCCGGGACACGACTTCTTCAAGCGTGTACGGAGACAGAGAATAAATACCCGGAAGGTCCTGGAGGACGACGTCCTTATCGGCCTTCATCTTCCCTTCCTTCTTTTCAACCGTAACGCCCGGCCAGTTGCCGACGTACTGGTTGGCACCGGTCAGTGCGTTGAACAGTGTGGTTTTCCCGCTGTTCGGGTTGCCGGCGAGTGCAATC
>Ga0065709_1029391_pt1 | contig 25442 bp, 22 predicted proteins | sample Hoacrofraction14_2_FD_59096 | JGI IMG/M metagenome (GOLD analysis project Ga0065709, IMG submission 59096) | Hoatzin crop microbial communities from Cojedes, Venezuela, sample from fiber fraction 14 v1 | ecosystem: Host-associated > Birds > Digestive system > Esophagus > Crop | place: Venezuela...
GCGTTGCAGGCGGCCGTGTACTGGCACTTGGCGTCGATGATCACGCGCAGCGCCTCGTCCATGTCCACGTCGGCGTCCACGTAGATGTTGCAGACACCGTCGGCATGCCCCATGACGGGAATCTTGGTGTGGTCCATGATGTAGCGCACGAAGGCATTGGAGCCACGGGGGATGAGCAGGTCGACGTCACCGTCGCACGACAGCAGCTCGTCCACGTCGGCGTGTGACTCGGCCTGCACGAGGCAGGCGTCGGGCAGGCCTGCCGCTACGGCAGCGTCGTGAATGACGCCAAAGAGCACGCGGTTGGTGTTGGCCGTCTCCTTGCCACCCTTGAGGATGGCACAGTTGCCGCTCTTGAGGCAGAGCGTCGAGATCTGCACGAGGGCGTCGGGACGCGCCTCGAAGATGACTCCGATGACGCCGATGGGAACGCTCACACGACGGAGCTCAAGCCCCTCGTCAAGCTCGCGGTCGAGCGTCACGGCACCAAGCGGGTCGGGCAGGCGCACCAGCTGCTCGATGCCGCCCAGGACGTCGGCGAGCTTGCCCTCGTCAAAGCGCAGGCGCTTCTTGACGGGTGCGGCCACACCGGCCTCATCTGCAGCAGCCAGGTCCTGCGCGTTTGCGGCAAAGATCGCGTCGGCGTTGGCCCTGAGCCCCTCCGCCACAGCCTCGAGCGCGCGGTTGCGCCCCTCGGCGCTCGAAGCGGCCAGCGCGGGTGCATCGAGCTTCATCCTGCGTGCATCTTCGCGAATGCCCATCGTCTACTCCTCCAGGGCCGCCTTGAACGCGGCCAGCAGCTCGTCGTACGTCTCGTATGCGGGGATGTCGGGGTTGTCGGCCTTGATCTTCTCGGTGGACCTGAAGAGGAAGCCCGCCTTGGAGCCGCGGATCATGCCCAGGTCGTTATAGGAGTCACCGGCGGCAAGCGTCTGGACGCCCACCGACTGCAGCGCGCGCACGGTGGCCAGCTTGGTGTTGTCGGCCTCTTCGATGCGCATCTGGTAGCCGTCGATCATGCCGTCGTCGCCCACCACGAGCGAGTTGCAGAAGATCGTGGGCCAGCCGAGCTTGCGCATGAGCGGCTCGGCAAACTGCTCGAAGGTGTCGCTCAGGATGATGACCTGCGTGATCGAGCGCAGCTCGTCCAGAAACTCGCGCGCGCCCTCCATGGGGTCGATCGCCTCGATGACCTCCTGAATCTGCTTGATGCCGGCACCGTGCTGCCTCAGCACGCCCAGGCGGAAGCTCATGAGCTTGTCGTAGTTGGGCTCATCACGCGTGGTGACATGCAGCTCGTCGATTCCCGAGGCATCGGCAAAGGCGAGCCAGATCTCGGGCACGAGCACGCCCTCAAGGTCAAGGCAGACGGCATTCATGGGCTTCTCCTAAGGTCGCTAAGCTAGGTGTGGCAAGCATAGCAAGAGCCAAAAAGCGCGTAGCCGAGAAGGGCCATCGCGACCAGAGACCGCAACACAGAAGACCCGCGGGGCCGCCTATGCCTCCGCCGGGAACTCGATGACGGCCGTGGCGCCGCCGATGGTGGGGTCGGTAAAGTACGCCTTGCCGCCATGCTGCTCGGCGATGCCCTGGACCACGGCAAGTCCCAGGCCCGTGCTGCCCTGCTTGCGGTTGCGGCTGTCCTCCAGACGCACGAAGCGGCCAAAGACGCGCTCGCGGTCCTCGGGCGCGATGCCACAGCCGTCGTCGGACACCTCGATGCGCACGGTGCCGTTGTCCTCGGAGCATCCCACCACGATGCGCGAGGCAGCGTAGCGCGCGGCGTTGTCGAGCAGGTTCCTGATGGCGCGCCCCAGCGCCTCGGCATCGGCTGTGCAGACGACCGGCTGGACGTTCGTGGTCTGGACCTCCACCGTGGAGTGCGTGGCCAGGATGGCCACCTCGTCAAAGATGAGGTCCATGAGGTCGATGGGCACGCGCTCGATCTTGGAGCGGCCCTCATCCTGGCGAGCAAGCGTCAGGAGGTTGGTCACGATATGGCCCATGCGCTCGTTCTCGGACGTGAGGTCCTCCAGCACCTGCTGCTGGTCAACGGCCTCGGGATGGTCGCGCAGCGTCTCGAGCATGAGTCCGGTCGCAGCGACGGGGCTCTTGAGCTCGTGCGACGCGTCCGAGATGAAGCGCTTCTGGTCGTCGACCGTCTTCTCCACGCGACCCAGCAGGTCGTTGAAGGTGACCGCAAGGCGCGAGAGGTCCTTGTCGCCCTCGGGCACCTCGATGCGGTCAGAGAGGTTCGTGGCCTTGATGGCCTCGACGTCGGAGCGCATCTTCTCGACGGGCTTGAGCGTGTGGCCCACGAGGCTCCACGAGGCAAGGGCCACTATACCGAGCACGACCACCATCAGGATGCCGAGCACGAGGGCCACCATATTCACGGCCCGCACGGCCGGGGCAAACGACGTCATCGCCACGAGCGTACGGGAACCCTGGGGGCTCGGTGTGTCGCGCGAGACGACGAGGAACGGCCCCTCGTCCTCGAGGAAGCTCGAGGCGTCGACCACACGACCCGAGTTCGCCGGCCCCATGGGTCCCGAGGGAGGGTTGTTGGCCGAACCGTCGGTGGCGTCGGACGAGGTGTCATCCGTTGGCTCGGTGAGCCCCTGCTGGAGCTCGATGTCATCGAACTCGTGCTGACCGTCCTCCAGGTCGATGCTGTCCGAGAGGGACCCCAGACCCGTGGCGCTAAACGAGGCGGCGATGACGTTGCCGTCCTCGTCAAGGATCTGGAACACGTCGCTGCCGGCGTACTTGACGGCCTCCTCGTAGTTCCCAAGGCCGACCGCCATAGCGGCCTTGTCAAGGTAACGATTGGTAGACTCAGTCGTCAGCTGCTTGAGGATCATATAAGCCGAGAAGCCCACGACGGCGACCATGACGACCATGGCCACGAGCGTGCCCAGGACGGTGACGAGCGTCACGCGCCCGCGGATGCTTTTGGGGCCGATGCCGCTCACTTCTGTCCGCCCGCCGAGATCATGTACCCAAAGCCGCGCACGGTCTGGATGTAGTTCTGGGCAAAGGGCGCGTCGACCTTCTTGCGCAGATAGCCAACGTAGACCTCGACGAGGTTCTCGTTGCCCATGTGCTCGATGCCCCAGACACGCTCGAGGAGCTGTGACTTAGAGAGCGCATGGCCCTCGTTGAGCATGAGGTACTCCAAGAGGGCAAACTCGCGGGGGGTCAGCTCGATGGGGACCCCCGCCCGCGTGACCGAGCGCGCCGCCTCGTCGAGAATGAGGTCACCCACGGTGAGCACCGTGCCCGTGGAGGAACCGCCGCGACGCAGAAGCGCGCGAAGGCGTGCCACGAGCACCACCACCGAGAAGGGCTTGCGCAGGAAGTCGTCGGCACCGATGTCCAGGGCGTCCGCCTCATCGTACTCGCCGTCCTTGGCCGTGAGCATGAGCACCGGGGTGGTCACGCCGGCGTTGCGGAGCTCCTTGCAGACCTGGTAGCCGTTCATGCCCGGCAGCATGATGTCGAGCGTGATGGCATCGTAGCTCTGCGTGAGGCCCTTCTCGAGGGCGTCGTTGCCGTCAAGGGCGGTGTCCACCACGAAGCCCTCGGCCTCGAGGCTCTTGCTGAGGTACTCGACGATATTCTCCTCATCGTCAACGACGAGCACACGCATGACTGCTCCATTCGTCGGGGTCATTAACGAACCATTTTACACGTCGTGAGAAGTGCCCGCCTCGCCGCACAGTGCCGCGCACAGTGACCGCAACTCGTCGTCAAACAGGCTCGAGCGCCGGTAGACGAACATGACCGGGTGCATCACATGGAAGTCCGCAAGGTCAATGACCGCAAGCCTCCCCATGCGCTCCTCCTCTGCAACGCAGGCGCGGTAGAGAAACGCGATGCCCAGCCCACGCTCCACGAGCCGCTTGGTCGCGCCGATGCTGCCCAGCTCGACGGTTCGCGCAAAGCGCTCCGTCGAGAGGCCGCGTGAAAAGAGGGCATCCTCGAGGATGCGACGGGAGCCTGAGCCCTTCTCGCGCATGACCAGCGTGCATCCCAGCAGGTCGTCAAGCATGGCGCCTGCGAGCCCACGCGCGACCTCCGGAGCCGCCACGACCACGAACCATCATCGGCATGAGCCTCCTTGCCCAGAAGCTCCTGGGCCTCTGGTAACCCACGCAGCCACACCACACTTCGAAGTCCCCGAGCCGCATGCTCTTATCCGCGAGGTCCCCGTTTGGAACGCAACGGAGCCCAATTGAGCACTCAAACGTGCCATTTAGGGACTTCACGATTCTCTACGTTCCGTCTGGGGACCTCGGCGAAAGGCCCCCAAGAGGAATCGCCCTTCTCGCCGTATAAGCTGGCGAGAAGGGCGATTGCGTCTGCTAGTTCTATGGTCCCTAGGCCAGGACCTCCGCAAGGATGGCGCAGGCGGCGTCCACGTCGGCGCGCTCGCAGATGAGCGGCGGCAGAAAGCGCAGCGTCTTCGCTCCGCAGGCGTTGACGACGAGGCCCTTGTCAAGCGCAGCCCGCACGACCTCAGGTGCCGTGGGCGCGTCATCGTCCAGGTCACAGCCCACCATGAGGCCCATGCCGCGGACCTCGCTCACATGCGGAAGCGCCATGAGCGACTGCATGAAGTAGGCGCCGACCTCCGCGCAGTGCGTGGCCGCATCCATGCGATCGAGCTCGCCCAGAACGGCCTCGGCCGCTGCGCAGGCCAGGTTGGAGCCACCAAAGGTGGAGCCGTGCTCGCCGGGGTTGAAGGTGGCGGCCAGCTCCTCGCGGGCCAGGAACGCCCCCATGGGGACGCCGCCCGCGATGCCCTTGGCCAGGGTGACGATGTCGGGCGTGACGCCCAGGCCCTGGAAGGCAAAGGGGTACCCGGTGCGATAGAGGCCGCACTGCACCTCGTCAAAGATCAGGAGCGCATCGTGCTCGTCACAGAGGCGGCGCGCAGCCTGCAGAAACTCGACGCTCAGGGGATGCACGCCCGACTCGCCCTGGATGGGCTCCATGAGCACGGCGCAGATGGAGTCGCCCTGCTGCGAGAAGAGCTCCTCCAGGCCCGCGACGTCATCGGGATCTGCCGGGAGGTAGCCGTCGGGCAGCGGGTAGAACGGGTTCTGCAGGCGGTCCTGCATCGTGGCCGCGATGGTGCCGAGCGTGCGTCCGTGGAAGCTCTTGCGCAGGCTCACCACGTTGTAGGCGTAGTCGTCGCCCGAGCCGCCTGCCGCGATGGCACGACGCTTGGACCACAGGCGCGCAAGCTTGAGGGCACCCTCGTTGGCCTCGGCGCCTGAGTTCGAGAAGAACGCGCGCCAGGCCGTGCCGTCGCCGTAGGGGCTGGGAGCGGCGTCGGCGGCCGCCAGCTCGCAGAGGCGGCGGGCCACCTCGCCGCGGTGCTCGATGTAGAAGTAGTTGGAGACGTGCACCAGCCTGGAGACCTGCTCGTTGATGGCATTCACCAGCACGGGATGGCAGTGGCCCAGCGAGCACACGCCGATGCCGCTCAAAAAGTCCAGGTACTCCTTGCCGTCGGCGTCCACCAGCGTCATGCCGTGTCCCTCCACGAACTCCACGGGGAAGCGGTTGAACGTGTGCATGACGTAGGCGTCGTCCAGGCTCTTCTCGTCAGTGAAGGACATTGCGTCTCTCTCCTATTCGGTCAGGCGCTCGGCCAGGGGCGCCAGGGGCGCGGGGGTGAAGTCCTTGCTCGTGCGCTTGTGGTCGTCTCGGTAGATCATGGTGCCCACGCCGGAGTCGGTGAGGACCTCGGTGAGCAGGGAGTGCTGGCGGATGCCGTTGATCACGTGCGCGCGAGGCACGCCGGCAGACAGCGCGCGGACCGACGAGCCCACCTTGGGAATCATGCCCTTGTCAAAGTCGCCGGAGTCAAGCAGACCCTGTGCCTCCTCCACCGTCATGCTCGAGATGAGCGTGGACTTGTCGCTGAAGTCCTCGTAGATGCCGTCGACGTCGGTGATGTAGATGAGCTTGTGCGCGCCGATGCCCGCCGCGACCTCTCCGGCCACGATGTCGGCGTTGACGTTGAGGCAGCCGCCCTGGCCGTCGGAGGCGATGGACGAGAGCACGGGGATGCGCTCGGAGGCGAGAAGATCGAGCAGGTACTCGGCGTTGACCTTGGTGACCTTGCCCACGCGACCCAGCTCCTCGCTCATGGGCTCGCCCACCACGGTGTTGGCATCCATGCCGCTGAGGCCCACGGCCAGCGCGCCGTGCACGTTGATGGCCTGGACCAGCGTGGCGTTGACGGTGCCTACGAGCACCTGACGCACGATCTCCATGGCCTCGGGCGTGGTGACGCGCATGCCGTCCTTGAACTCCACGGGGATGCCCGCCTGCTTCATGGCGGCGCTCACGGCCTTGCCGCCGCCGTGCACGAGAACGGGACGCGCGCCCAGGAGCTTGAGCAGGACCACGTCGTTCATGACCTGGTCCATGAGCTTGCGGTTCTCCATGGCGGCGCCGCCGTACTTGATGACGATGGTCTTGCCCGTGACCTCCTTGAGCCAGGGCAGGGCCTCGATGAGGGTCTTGCCGCGGTCCATCGCGTAGCGCGGCGTGCGTTGGTCGGTCGTGTACTCCATGCTTCCTCCTAAAGACGACGTCCGGCGGGGGCAGCCGCTCCTAGGTGCGGTACTCGCCGTTGATGCGGACGTAGTCGTAGGTGAGGTCGCAGGTCCAGATGGTGCACGAGCAGTCGCCCGCGCCTAGGTCGCAGTCGATGACGATCTCGTTCTCCTGGAACTTGAGGAGCGCCTCGTTCTCGTCGAAGGGCACCTCCATGCCGCCACGGCAGACGGGGATGCCCATGATGTCGATGTCGCAGTCCTCGGCCTTGAAGCTGGCGCCGCTCATGCCGAGCTTGACGGCAATGCGGCCCCAGTTGCAGTCGTGGCCAAAGATGGCCGTCTTGACCAGGGGCGAGGTGGCCACGGCACGCGCAGCCGTGTCGGCGTCCTCGTCGCTCGCGGCGCCGCGCACGTTGACGGTGACGAGCTTGGTTGATCCCTCGCCGTCGGCAGCAATCATGCGCGCGAGCTGCTGGCACACGAAGTCGAGCGCGCTCACGAACTCCTCGAAGGCGGGCGTGCCCTCCTCGATGGTCGCGTCAGGCGCGGCCGCGCCGGAGGCCAGCAGGAAGCAGGTGTCGTTGGGCGAGGTGTCGCCGTCCACGACGACCTTGTTGAAGCTCTCGTCCACCACGGCGTTGAGGGCGTGCTGCAGCGCGTCGTGCGCAAGCGGCGCGTCGGTGGTGACCACGGCGATCATCGTGGCCATGTTGGGCATGATCATGCCCGAACCCTTGACGCAGCCGCCCACGGTGATGGTGGTGCCGGCAAGGCCCTCGGCCTCGCTCACGTAACTGACGGCCTGCTCTTTGGCATAGGTGTCCGTCGTCATGATGGCGTGCGCCGCGTCGGAGCCACCGTCGCGGGAGAGAAGGGCCTGCGCGGCCGGAATGCCCGTCGTGAAGGGCGCGATGTCAAGCTGGACGCCCACGACGCCCGTGGAGCTCACGAGCACCTGCTCGGGCGCGCAGCCAAAGGCCTCGGCGGCCAGGCGGCACGTCTCCTCGGCCACCTTGATGCCCTCGTCGCCCGTGGCGGCGTTGGCGTTGCCCGAGTTGACCACGACGCACTTGGCCACGCCCTGCGCGACGTTCTTGCGCGAGACCTGCACCGGCGCGGAGGCAAAGATGTTCCGCGTGAAGGTGCCGGCGCAGGCGCATGGTTCGTCGGCCACGACGAGCGCCATGTCCAGGCGACTCTTGTTGCGGCGGAAGCCCGCGTGGACGCCGGCGGCGGTGAAGCCCTTGGCCGACGTGATGCCGCCGCCCTCGATGGGTGCAAGTGTGATGGCGATGCTCATATGGTCGTCCCTCTCTTGGTGGTGGACTGTGGTGGCGTGGTCAAAGGTGCTAGACGGCGCAGGCGAGGCCCGTCATGCCGCTCGTCTGATCAAGGCCAAAGACGATGTTGGCACACTGGACGGCCTGCGCCGCGGCGCCCTTGCCCAGGTTGTCGATGACGGCCGTGACGACGGCATGCCCCGTGCGGGGAACGCTCACGACGGCGACCTGTGCGTTGTTGGTGCCGCTGACCGAGGCGCTCTTGGGCTGCGTGCCCTTGGGGCACACGCCCACGAAGTCGCAGCCGTCATAGGCCTCGTGGTAGAGCGCAAGGAGCTCGTCGGTAGAGGCCTCGCGCGCAAGCTTGACGGTGACCGTGCTCAGGATGCCGCGGGCAAGCGGCGCCAGGTGCGGCGTGAAGAGCACGGGGTGCGTCCCCTGCCCCGCGCGCTCGAGGTTGTGCTCCATCTCGGGCGTGTGGCGATGCGTGCCCACGCCGTAGGCCTCGAGGTTCTCGTTGGCAGAGCAATAGTGCGTGCGTGCCGAGGGCTTCTTGCCGGCACCGGTGACGCCCGAGATGGCGTCGACGATGACCGGCCCGTCAACGAGACCCGCGGCGACAAGCGGCCAGGCGGCAAGCGTCGTCGCCGTGGGGTAGCACCCCGGGCAGGCCACGAGCGCGGGCTCGCCCTTCTCGCGGGCGTCGCGCAGGGCAACGAGGTCATCGCCAAAGAGCTCGGGCAGGCCGTAGGCCGCCTTGGCAAGGAGCTCGGGGCAGGTGTGGGGCGTCTCGTACCAGCGCTCGTAGACGTCGGCGTCGGGCAGGCGGAAGTCGGCCGAGAGGTCAAAGACGCTCACGCCCGCGTCAAGCAGCGCCGGCACGCGAGCCATCGAGGCCGTGTGCGGCAGCGCCAGGAAGATGGCGTCGAGCTCGAAGGCCGCCGGGTCGTCGTGGTTGGCAAAGGCGAGGTCAGACGCGCCGAGAAACGCCGGGTACACCTCGTCGAGACGCTTGCCCTCGTCGGCATTGGAGGTGATGAGCACCAGCTCGAAGTCGGGATGGCGCAGGAGGATCCTCACGAGCTCGATGCCCGCATACCCCGCTGCTCCCATGACGCCAACACGCATGTCTGCTCCTCTCGCTTGTCCAAAACGGCGAGTCAACCTTACGTATATGCCATGATAGGCGCAAACGGCCCTAACACGCTCGAAATCCGTCTGCCACGACGCCCACATCTGCACAAAGGAGAAGAACCCCGACCGTGCAGGGCCCTTCTCGCATACGCGTTGTCGTGGCCGTCTCCCCACTTGGTGCCAATCCGCGGAACCATTCCGCAAATCGCGATCAACTGGGGAGAAGCGCCGTCCGGTCCGCGGCCGTCCGCTACCGTGCAGCCAGGGACTCGCCCATGAGGAGGCCCATGACGGAGGCCATCATGAGGCCGCGCGTCCAGCCGCTGGAGTCGCCCAGGCAGTGCAGGTGCGCCACGTTGGTGTCAAACTGCTCGTCCATCGTCACGCGGTTGCTGTAGAACTTGAGCTCCGGCGCGTAGAGCAGCGTCTCGTAGGCGGCAAAGCCCGGCACTACCTTGTCCATCGACTTGATGAACTCCACAATCTCGGTCATGGGACGCTGCGGCATGGCAGCCGTGATGTCGCCGGCCTCGGCGTCGGGCAGCGTGGGCACCACGTTGGAGAACTCCAGCTCGCGCGGCCAGGTGCGCTTGCCGTCAAGGATGTCGCCAAAGCGCTGCACCAGGATGTGGCCCGCGCCGAGCATGTTCATGAGCTCGCCGACCTTCTGCGCATACGCGATGGGCTGGTCAAACGGGTCACGGAAGTTGAGCGAGCAGAGGATGGCCACGTTGGTGTTGGGGCTCTTGCGGTCCTTGAACGAGTGGCCGTTGACCACGGCGAGGCCCCCGTCGTAGTTCTCCTGGCTCACGAAGCCGCCCGGGTTCTGGCAGAAGGTGCGGACCTTGTTCTTGTAGGGGCTGGGATAGCCGATGAGCTTGCTCTCGTACAGCACATCGTTCACGTGCTCCATGACCTCGTTGCGCACCTCCACGCGCACGCCGATGTCCACGGGGCCGGCCGTGTGGCCGATGCCGTGCTCGGCGCACATGCGGTCGAGCCAGTCGGCGCCGCGACGGCCCGTGGCGATGATCGTCTCGCCCGCGTTGATCGTCTTCTGGCCGTCGGCGTTGCTCACCACGACGCCCCGGCACACGCCGCCCTCGATGATGACGTCGTGGCACTCGGTCTGGAAGAGCACGTTGACGCCGGCATCGATCAGGTGGCGCTCGATGCGCAGGTAGAGCTCCTGCGCCTTCTCGGTGCCCAGGTGACGGATGGGGCAGTCAACGAGCTTGAGGCCCGCGCTGATGGCACGGCGGCGAATCTGCGCCTTCTGGTCTTCGTTGCCCAGGCCCTCCACATGCGGGTCGGCACCGAACTCGAGGTACATCTTATCCACACGGTCGATGGTCTCCTGCGCACGCTTGGCGCCAATGAGCTGCGGAAGGTCGCCGCCCACCTCGTACGACAGCGACAGCTTGCCGTCCGAGAACGCACCGGCGCCGCTGAAGCCCGTGGTGATGCGGCACGGCTGGCAGTTGACGCAGTGGCCGATCTTGGCCTTGGGGCAGCTGCGATCCTCGACCGAGAGGCCCTTCTCGACGATCGTGATGGAGCGCGAGTCGCCAGAGCGCAGCAGTCCCAATGCGGTGAAGATGCCCGCGGGGCCCGCCCCGATGATGACGACGTCGGTGTTGATGGTGGTGGTATCCATGATGTCCCTTCCTTGACGTGCACCGGAACAGTTATACCCGATGTGCACGCCCTTGCCACGCAAGAGGTCTATCATCGGTGGGTCATCGTCCACAAGAGCACGGGAGAAGCACATGCAGGCCAGCACAGACACCGCCACGCACGACGCGGAGCCGCAACGGAATCTCGGGGCCATCCTCGCCGTCTACCTGCTGGGGCTCCTGCTGGGCGGTCTCTACGTGGGCATGGCGAGCCCGGCACGCACCGTGGTGCAGGAGGGCTTCGGCATCGACGACGCCACGGGCATCTGGATGGTCAACGTCTACACGCTGTTCTATGCCGCGCTCATCCCCATCATGGGCAAGCTCGCCGACCGCCGCGGCCGCAAGCGCGTCTACACCATGTGCGTCGCCATCTTTGCCCTGGGCTCCGTCATCAGCGGGCTCTCCCAGCCGCTGGGGAGCTTCGGCGTGCTGCTCGCGGGCCGCGTGCTCGAAGCCTCGGGTGCAGCCGGAATGATCCCCGTGGCCAACGCCGAGATCGGCACCACCTTCCCCGAGGAGAAGCGCGGCGCGGCCCTGGGGCTCGCCGCCGCGGTGGCAGGCATCGCCAACGTGCTCGGCACGAGCGTGGGCAGCCTCGTTTTGGGCATCACCGGCGTGGAGCACTGGAGCGTCATGTACTTCATCGCGCTGCCCGTCTGCGCCGCCATCCTTGCGGGCGCCATCGTCTTTTTGCCGCGACGCGACCAGCAGCCGGGGGCTCCCATGGACGTCGTGGGCGCCGTGCTCTTTGTCCTCTTTGTGCTGGCGCTTTTGCTGGGCATCAAGAACATCGACTTCACCGACCTCACAGCCTTCCCGGCAACACCTTTGGCCTGGGGGTCGCTGCTTGCCGCCCTCGCGCTGGGCGCGGCCTTCCTTGCCGTGGAGAAGCGCGCGGCAGACCCGGTCTTCCACCTCGAGTACTTTGGCAGGCGTCCCGTTGCCGTCACGATGGCCATCTCGTTCTTCATCGGCTGCTGCATCATCAGCATGGTCATGGTGCCCGAGTTCGCCGAGTTTGCCATGGGCGCCAAGACGGGCTCCGGCGGCTACTACATGATGGTCATCGGCATCTTCGCCATCGCCGGGCCGCCCTTGGGCGGACGGCTCATCGACCGCTTTGGCCCCAAGCCGGTCCTGGCCTTTGGCCTCACGGTCATGACAATGGGCTTTGCCTTCCTCGCGCTGGTCTGCGCGCCGCACCCCACGCTCGCGGGCCTCGTGGGCGGGCTTGCCGTGGTGGGCCTCGGCATGGGCTTTGCCATGGGGGCACCCACCAACTACATGGTCCTGCAGAGCACCTCGCCTGACGAGGCCAGCTCGGCCGTGGCGTCCATCGCCCTTGTGCGGCAGCTTGGCACATCCATCGGGCCGGCCATCCTCGTGGGCTTTAGCGCGCAGGGAACGCTCGCCAGCTACCAGCAGATGCTCCTCTGCGTCGCGGCATTTGGCGTGGCCGCCCTCGCCTGCCTCACGTTCTACCATCAGCCACAGCAGGCCTGACGCGTGCGAGGCGGACGGCCCTTCTCGCCAGCCCTTCTCGCCCCAGCCCTTCTCCCCAGTTAGTCGTGTTTTGCGGAATGGTTCCGCCATTTGGCACTAACTGGGGAACTTCCGTGGTCCTTCTCCCCAGTTAGTCGCAATCCGCGGAATGATTCCGCCGTTCGTAACCAAGTGGGGACCGCTCCACATGGACCCCGGCGCGCCGGGTCTCCCCTAGCTCACGCCCAGCAGCTTGCCCAACAGCGCAACGACGAGGCTGATGGCCGAAAGCCCCACGGCGCAGATGACGACCTGCCTGAAGATGGGCCTCGCCTTGCCCTGGGCCTCGGTGGCATAGCGCTCGAGCTCGACGGTGTCGGCCCACTCCTTGGTGCCGCAGGTGGGACACAGGTAGCGCTTGGCCTGCGAGGTGGGCACGCCAACGCTGCCACCGCCAATGGGCGTCTGCACGCCCTTGGTGACCTTGGTCTCCTTGACCATCTGCAGCCGTCCGTACTCCTCGCGCGAGACGTCGTAGGTGGTGCCGCACCGCTGGCAGCGCACCTTGATGCGCTCGTCTGAGGGCGTGTTGGCCGCCAGGTACAGCCGCCAGATGATGCGCGCGTTGTAGATGACCCAGCACGCCGTAAGGACAAAGGTCAGGGCGTTGAGAAGAGCCTCCATGCTTGCCTCCTTGAGGTCAGGGCGTAAGCAGATGGTCGCGCACGCGGGTGAGGTCGTCGTCTGACACGCCGCAGGTACGCAGGTAGTCAGCTGCGCTCCCGTACGCCTGCACCAGGCGGTCGTAGGTGTAGCGCATGGTCTGGTAGCACATGAGGAGGCCGCCGGCACGGGCGCCCTTCCTGTCGTCGGGCGTGGCAAGGAAGTCGTCGATGTCGTCCACGTCCGAGAAGGAATAGCAGTAGTCGGCCACGATGGTCTGACTATCCGCACACACGAGGCCCAGCAGCAGCATGGCCACGACGCCCGTGCGGTCCATCCCGGCGGCGCAGTGGAAGAGCGTGCACGTGCCCTTGGGCGCGGCGGCAAAGGCCTCGAAGACGCGGCGCATGGCCTCACGGTTGGCCAGCATGGTGAGGTAGCCGGAGGCATAGAAGGTGACCTCACCGCCCTCCTCGGCCGCAAGGGCCGGATCGCGCAGGTCAAAGTCGTAGACGGGCACGTGGGCGTAGGTGACGTGCGGCCAGCGAGCAAAGACGTCCGGGTCGCCTGCCACCTCGGTGTCGCCGCGCAGGTCGACGACCGTGGCCACGCCATAGCGCACGAGCGAGCGGGCGTCGAGGAGGCTGAGGTCGCTCGTGGAGCCCGAGCGCAGAAAGCGCCGGTAGACCGTGGTGGTGCCATCGGCCGCGTAACCGCCCATGTCGCGCACGTTGAAGCCCGTCGGGACGCGCACGTTGCGCCTGTCGTCCTCAAGTCGCGCCGCTCCCCACCACACCCCGGGCCTCCTTGCCGTCATGCTACAGTGTGTCGTGCTCCACTCTAGCAGTAAAGAAGGGTTAACTCACATGACGGACGAGGGCATCTCGCAGGGCATACAGACCGAGGACGGCTCGCTGGGGGCACTCATCCCCTGGCCCGACGACGAGTCCTACCCCAACATCCCCGCCGACGAGGCGCTCGAGCTCTACCTGGGCTGGTGCGAGTCGCAGGGCATCGAGCTCTGGCCCCACCAGGAGGAGGCGCTGCTGGGCATCGCCGCCGGCGACCACGTGGTCCTGGGCACGCCCACCGGCTCGGGCAAGTCGCTCGTTGCCCTGGGCATGTGCTTCATCAGCGTCTGCACCGACCGCCGCGCCTACTACACCGCACCCATCAAGGCGCTGGTCAGCGAGAAGTTCTTTGAGCTCGTGCGCCTGCTGGGCAAGGACAACGTGGGCATGATCACCGGTGACACCGTCATCAACGGCGGTGCCCCCGTCATCTGCTGCACGGCCGAGATTCTGGCCATGGACTCGCTGCGCGGCGGCGACCGCGCCGACGTGGGCTGCGTGGCCATGGACGAGTTCCACTTCTATGGCGACCGCGACCGCGGCTGGGCCTGGCAGACGCCGCTTCTGGCCCTGCCCAAGACGCAGTTTCTGCTCATGAGCGCCACCCTGGGCGACATGACGCAGATCGCCACGTCCCTCGAGGATCGCACCGGCCGCGAGGTGAGCATGGTCACCGACGCGCCGCGCCCCGTGCCGCTGGGCTACCGCTACGTGGAGACCGCGCTCGAGGGCACCGTGGAGCTCTCGCTTGCCGCCGGCGAGGCGCCGCTCTACATCGTGCACTTCTCGCAGGACGCGGCCCTTGCCTCCGCGCAGGCCCTCAGCAGCTATGGCGTCTCGACCAAGGAGCAGCGAGAAGAGCTCAAGGAGGCCGTGGCCGGCACCAAGTTCACCACGACCTTTGGCAAGACGCTCCGTCGCCTGCTCCTCACGGGCGTGGGCGTCCACCACGCCGGCATGCTGCCGCGCTACCGCCTGTTGGTTGAGCGGCTTGCGCAGCAGGGTCTTCTCCCCGTGATCTGCGGCACCGACACGCTGGGCGTGGGCATCAACGTGCCCATCCACACGGTGCTCCTGACGGCCCTGGCCAAGTTTGACGGCCACCACATGCGCCGCCTCAACGCGCGCGAGTTCCACCAGATTGCCGGGCGCGCGGGCCGAGCGGGCTTTGACACCGAGGGCCTCGTCATCGCGCAGGCCACGGAGTACGACATCGACAAGGCACGCGCCCTGGCCAAGGCAGGCGGAGATGCCAAGAAGGCCCGCAAGATCAAGGTCAAGAAGCCGCCCGAGGGCTTCGTGGGCTGGAACAAGCAGACCTTCGAGCGCCTGGTGGCCGCCTCACCGGAGCCGTTGCGCCCCCGCATGCGCATCACGCACGCAATGGTCCTCAGTGAGGTCGAGCAGGGAGGCGACGCCTGGACGCGCACACACGAGCTCATCGACGCCTCCGCCCAGCCTGACGACGAGAAGGCCGCGCTGCACACGCGTGCCGACGAGATCTTTGCCACGCTCATGGATGCCGGCGTGGTGCGCAAGGAGGAGGGCGTAGACGGTGGCGACGCCTATGTCACGACCGTCGACCTGCCCGAGGACTTCGCCCTTGACCAGCCCCTCTCGCCGTTCTTGCTGGCGGCGCTGGAGCTCCTTGACCCGGAGTCCGACGACTACGCCCTTGACCTCATCAGCATGGTCGAGGCCACGCTCGAGAACCCCGCACAGATCCTGCGCGCCCAGGAGCGTGCCGCCCGCGACGAGGCCATGGCGGCCATGAAGGCCGAGGGCATCGACTACGACGAGCGCATGGAGCGCATCCAGGAGGTCACCTACCCCAAGCCGCTCGAGGAGCTGCTCGAAGCGGCCTTTGCCCAGTACTGCGACGAGGTCCCTTGGGCTCGCGACTTTGAGCTGCGCCCAAAGTCGGTCCTGCGCGACATGATCCAGACCGCGTCGGACTTCAAGGGCTACGTGGGCCGCTACAACATCGCCCGCTCCGAGGGTCTGCTGCTGCGCTACCTGAGCGACGCCTATCGCGTGCTCGACCGCACGGTGCCGCCCTCCAAGGTCGACGAGCGCCTGGGTGACATCATCAGCTGGCTGCGCCTGGTGGTGCGCTCCGTGGACTCGAGCCTCATGGACGAGTGGGCCGGCACCGACTCAAGCGAGGCGATCGACGTGGCCGCGCCCGGTGCCGCCGACGAGGTGGTCCACGACCGGCGCGCCCTCACCATCCTCGTGCGCAACGCGCTCTTTGCCCGCGAGCGCCTGGCCGCCTTTGACCAGTTTGCCGAGCTGGGTGCGCTTGACGCCGACAACGGATACCGCGAGGCGCGCTGGCGCCAGGCCATGGACGCGTTCTACGAGGAGCACGAGGAGGTCCTCATCGACGCCGACGCACGCTCTGCGGCCTACTTCATCATCGACGAGTCCGACGAGAAGAGCACCCACACCTGGCACGTGCGCCAGATCTTCCACGACTGTGACGGCGACAACGACTTTGGCATCTGGGCCGACGTGGACCTCGACGCCACACAGGATGACTCGTCGGTGGTCTTCAGCTCCTACCGCGTGGACTTCGTGGACGACATGCTGTAGCAGACGCGGCACAAATAACATACATTCTGCAGCGCATGGCCAAGAAACGCCCAGTTGAGCTTGGCTCTTCTCGGCAGAATGTATGCTAATTGGCCCCACAGCCGAGAAGTGCAAGAAGGCCCGCTGCCAAACAAGCAGCGGGCCATCCGGGAGGACGTCGTTCTGTAGAGGCGCTTCTACGGCCTGATCACGATCTTGAGGCCGTCCATTGAGATGTTGGTCTCGAAGGCCTCGTTGATCTGCTCAAGCGGGAACTTGTGGGTGAGCAGCTCCGCAACGGGCAGGCCACGCTCCTGGGCCTCCTTGAGAATCTCCATGGAGTGGACCCAGTCCTTGGCCTGATAGGTCCACGACCCGATGACCTTGATCTCCTTGTTGCAGATGTCCTGGTGCGGGTTGTAGGTGGTCTCGCCGTTGTCCACGAAGAAGCCAAGCTCGCACATCGCGCCACCGCGACGCACGTACTTCCAGATGGTGCTTGCCGCCTTGGGAGAACCCGTGCACTGGAAGGCCATCTCGGCGCCCTTGCCGGTGATCTCCTGGACGCGGGCAATCGCATCCTCGGTCATGAAGTTGACCGTGTAGGCGGCGCCGAGCTTCTGTGCCATCTCGAGGCGACGGTCATCGCCGTCGACGGCGATGATGTTGCGGACGCCCATGGTCCTCACGGCCACAAGAAGCAGCAGGCCAATGGGACCACAGCCCTGGACAAGCACGTACGAGTTGTGCTTGAAGTTAAAGATCTCCTTGGCCTTCTCGACGGCATGGGTCACGACGGCCGCCGGCTCGATGAGGGTACGCAGGTCGACGTCCATGTCACTCACGTTGAAGATGACGCCGCCAGCGTTGATCTTCATGTAGTCGCCGTACCAGCCGTTCATGTTGCGGATGGCCTCCTCGCCGGGGATGAGGCCGAAGATCTCGCCGTTGTCGCACAGGTGGATGTGCTCGGGGTCGTTCAGGCAGGTGTCACAGTGGCCGCAGGGCTTGAGGCCCGTCACGACCTTGTCGCCCAGGGCGAGGGGCTTGCCGCACGCGTCATGCGTGACGTTCTTGCCGATCTTGACGATGGTGCCGGTGCCCTCATGGCCAAGCTCGATGGGAATGTAGCCAAACGGGTCGCCCTTGTACTCGTGGACGTCGGTTCCGCAGATACCCACCTGCTCGACCTTGACCAGGACCTCGTCGTCACCAATCTGGGGAATGTCCTCCTCGATGACGTCAATCTGACGCTCGCCCACGAGGACGGCCACGCGGGCCTTTGCGGGAATGTCATACTCTGCCATCTCTTGCTTCCTTTCTGTGTGCTTCGGTCTCGCTAGCAGATGCCAAGCAGGCCAAGGACGAGGCCGATGATGACGGTACCGATGATGATCCAGTTGACGTTCACGTTCTTGCGCATGAGGTTGAGGCAGCCAAGGGTGTACAGCAGCGGCACCAGGCCCTTGAAGATGGTGTCCAGGTAGGTCTGGATCATCACCGGGTCGCCCTCGGGCAGAGGAATGGACAGGATACAGTTGAACTTCACGAACGAGGCAGTCATGGCACCGATCATGAGAAGACCCAGGATGCTCGCGAGCTTGGTGATGACGTCCATGTAGCCGCCGTCATAGAGCTTGGTGATGAAGTTTGAGCCCACACGATAGCCCAGGACGGTGAGAACCCAGCGGCACAGGATCGAGGGCACGTTGTAGATGAGCAGGAACACGAGGGGTCCAAGCACGCTGCCGGTCTCGGCACAGAGGGCCATGCCCACGCCTGCCGCGATCACGCGCAGCACGCCCCAGAAGATGGCGTCGCCGATGCCCGACATGGGGCCCATGAGCGAGGCCTTGACGGAGTCGATGGACTGCGTGTCGAAGTCCTCCTTCTGAGAGTTCTCGCGCTCCATGGCCGCAACGAGGCCCATGCAGAAGGTGCCGACGTTGGAGGTGATGTTGTACCAGGTGCTGTGACGCTTCAGCGCGTCGCGACGGCGCTCGTGGTCAGGGTAGAAGCGCTCGAGGGCAGGAAGGATCGACCACATGAAGCCCGACGCGCCAGCCCTTGCGCCGCCGCAGTACATGGCGAAGACGTTGAAGGAGTGGAGGAAGATGCCCTTGAGCATCTTGCGGTCCTCGGCAGGGAGGTCCTTGGTAGAAAGGGTGATCTTCTGGTTCTCGGAAGTCTCCGAGAGGCTCGTCTCTTCGTAACTCATGCGAAGAAGTCCTCCTCTTCCATCTCGGCCTGCGAGGACGCCGTGGCGGTCACACCCGACTCGCGCAGGGACTTGATCTTGTTCTTGAGGTCGATGGTCTCGAGGTCGCGCAGGGCGGTGACCACGAGGATGACGGCACCAACGGCCGCGACGGCAATCATGGGCATGCCAAGGTACTCAAAGAGCACGAAGCCGAGCAGGAAGTAGATGGCAATCTTGTTGTCCCAGAGCATGCGGAGCAGCAGGGCCATACCGACGGCAGGAAGCAGGCCGGCCGCTGCGTTGAAGCCGTTGGTCACAGCAGCGGGAATGACGTTGACGAGGTTGGCCACGGGCTCGGCGCCCACGAAGACGCCCAGAAAGGTGGGGATCGCCATGGCAAGGTTCATGACCAGGGCGCCGCCAAAGTGGGCGATGAAGACGTTCTTACCCTCACCGGAGTCGGCAGCCCAGTCGATGACGGGAGCCCAGAAGGACATGAGAACGTTGAAGATGAGCGAGTAGATGATGTTGGCGAAGATTGCGACGGCAACGCCCAGCGTAATTGCCGGACCCTGCTCCATGCCCATCTTCGTGACGAAGCAGATGGCCATGACCGTACCCGAGACGGGCTCCGCCGAGGTGGCGCCGCCCACGTTGACGCTGCCGATGAAGATGGCCTGAAGGGCCGCGCCGATGATGATTCCCGTCGTGACGTCACCAAAGATGATGCCGGCAACCAGACCGACCCCCAGGGGCTGGTCGATCATAGGCTGGCCAAACGTCCACTGCACGAAGTAGCAGATGAACGCGGCGAGAAATGCCTGAAGTGCAAGACCGAGCATATGCGTTGACTCCTTTCCAAAACCTGACTGTTCGTATGACTGCGGTCGCGTGCGGCCGTTGTGTCCTAGAGCTTTGCCAGAAGATCAGAGACCTTGACCTTTGCGTCAGTGACGCCGACCTGGTGAACCACGGGGATGCCCTTCTCGCAGAGCTTGCGGGCGGCCTCCACCTCGTCCGGGTTGAGCGTGACGCCCGTGGTGAGAAGAACCTTCTCCCCGTCATCGGAGCGGTCGAAGCGGCCGACGTTCGCCACGTTCACCGCCTCGACGTTGCCGGCGGCACCCTCCACGAGCCTGAGCGCATCCTGGATGCAGTCGGTCAGCGCAAAGATGCGCATGCTGCCACCACGGGGGTCGTTGGCCACCTTGATGGCGTCCTCGACGGTACGGATGAGCAGCTTCTGGCCCTGGGGGCACGCCATCTTGAGCGTGGCGGCCTGGGTCGAGTCGGATGCCGCGTGGTCGTTTGCGACGAGGATGCCCTTGGTGTTGAGCTCCTTGCCCCACATGAGGGCAACCTGGCCGTGGATGAGCCTGTCGTCGACCCTGATCTGAACAATCATGTGTTACTCCCCTCCTACACGCACGTCTTCTGACGTGATTGCCTACGCAAAGAAATCGTCGTCGTCGCCGTTACCGGCGTCATCCTGCCCCGCCACGCTGACGCACTGGATCTGGCTCGCCGCCAGGTCGATGGTCTGCTGCACGTGTTTGGGGGTAAGCGGCGCATCATCAAGCAGGAACGCAAGCACGAGGGCCAGGTTCATGCCCGTCACGTGGACGATGCCCCGCTCCTCAGGCTGCAGGGTCATCACCTTGTTGCAGACGCTGCCGCCCAGAAGGTCGGTGAAGATGATGGCGTCGTTGCCCTCGCCGACGGAGTCGATGAACTCCTGGATGCTCGGCGTGAAGTCGGACTCGTCCACGTAACAGTCCACCGCGGTGACGTTGTCCACGTCGCCCGTCAGGATCTTGAGGGCGCCCTTGATGCCGCTTGCGACCCTGCCATGAGATGCAAGAAGAATCCTGCGCATGTCTCTCCCCTTCCTATGCCGTGGGCTCGGCACCGTTGGCAAACACCTTGACGACGCGCTCGAACGTCTGGCAGAAGCTCTCGTAAGCGGCAACGGTCATGTCGTGCCAGTAGACGATGGCGTCGTCCTTCTGCGCGGTGCGCTCGTCGATGACGCCACGGACCGCCTCGCCCGCGTACTTGGCACCGTAGGTGTAGTAGTTGATCTTGCGGATGCCTGCGTCGATGGCCTTGTGGTAGTCCTCGTCAGACACGCCGGAGCCACCGTGCATGACCAGCGGAACGTTCACGCGCTCGCGGATCTGGCGAAGGACGTCGAAGTTGAGGTGCGGCTCACCCTTATAGATGCCGTGAACGGTGCCAAAGGAGCAGGCAAGGATGTCGAGGCCCGTCTCGTGGATGAACTCCTCCGCCTGGTCGGGGTCGGTATAGATGGCCCCAGCCTCCTCGGCAGTGCCGCCCTCGTCCGTGGCGCCGCCCTCGCGAGATCCCATCGACCCAAGCTCGCACTCGAGACCCGCGTCATAGCTGGCGCACATCTCGGCAGCGTGCTGGGAGTACTCGACGTTCTTCTCGTAGCTCAGGAACGAGCCGTCAAACATCACGCCCGTGAAGCCCATCTCGAGGGCACGGTGCGCATAGGAAAGGTGCTCGCAGTGGTCGAGGTTGAGGCAGATCTGGGCGCTCGAGCGCTCTGCAAGGGCGGTGACGATGGGTGCCACGGTCGCCAGGGGAACGATCGGCTCGTGTCCCTCGGCGTGCTGGATGATGATGGGGTAGCCCGTCTGCTCCGAGACCTCGATGGCGGCACGAATCGCCTCGAGGCTTGCAGCGTTCACGGCTGCAACGGCCATGTTGTTCTGCTCAGCGATGGAGCAGATGTCCCTCAGGTTGATGAGCATGCTCTCTCCTAACTTTTCGATTCGTTCCGAAACTATTTCGTTTCGTTTCACACAGACATGATTATCGCTTTGTTTCATTTTGTCAAGAGGATTTTTGCTTCAAATTTTTTATTGATTCGTTTCATTTCGTTTTTTGCTATCATTCAATGCAGGCTACAAGCAAGGGAGAACGAATGGTTATCGAGACCAGTCAGCGAAAGCTCTATAGAGAAGAACGCAAGCGCGCCATCCTCACATACCTTGAAGAGGACGCCTCGGTGCGCGTCTCGGATATTGCTGAGCGTCTCGACGTCACGCAGGCAACCGTGCGGAAGGACATCCGCGAGCTTGAGGCCGAGGGCCTGCTGATACGCACGCATGGTGGTGCCGTTCGCACGGACTCGAATCGCCTTGAGCTGTCCGTCGGCGAGGCGGCCATAACCGCACACGCGGAAAAGGAGCGCATCGGATCCGCGGCCGCCCAGATGGTCTCTGATGGTGACGCCATCTTCATCCAGTCCGGCACGACGTGCCTCGAGCTCGTGCGCGCCCTTGGGGGGAGAAGGGACGTGACGCTCATCACGAGCGACCTGCTCATTGCGATGACGGCCGAGAGGGTCCTTGAGGACGGGACCGTCATCCAGCTTGGCGGCAGCCTGCGCAGCGGCTACCACTACACGCAAGGCCCCGAGGCCGTCGAGCAGCTCCTGCACTACCACGTGCCCAAGTCATTCCTCTGCTGTAACGCGTTCTCGTTTGAGCAGGGATTCTGCGCCCACAGGATCGAGCAGGCCAAGTGGGTGCAGACGCTTGCCAGCGCCTCTGACTACCGCGTCATGCTCCTGGACTCCAGCAAGATTGGCGCCGGCACCCTTGTGCGGGCCATCGGGTTGGAGGACATCGACTGCCTCATCACCGACACCGGTGCGACCGACGAGCAACGCGCCCGCTTTGCGAACGTGGCGCCCGACCTTGATGTCCGCTACGTATAGGAAGACTCGCTTCAGGCGCGCCGCAATTAGCATGCATTCTGCAGCGCATGGCCAAGAAACGCCCAGTTGAGCTTGGCTCTTCTCGGCAGAATGTATGCTAATTGGCCCCACAGCCGAGAAGTGCCTGCACGCGCGTCACCGCCACGCCTCCCCTACGCGCCACCCTCGCGCCAGTCGTTGGGGGTCATGCCCATGCGCTCCTTGAACACCTGGTGAAAGCGGCTGTAGCTCTTGTAGCCCACCTCGTGCGCCACCTGCTCAACCGGCAGGTCGCCCGAGCGCAGCAGCTCGCAGGCGTGCTCGATTCTGGCGTCGATGATGAACTGGCTCGCGCGCTTGCCGGTGGTCTTCCTGATGTACTGTGTGAGGTAGTTCTCGTTGTAGCCAAACTCCTGCGCCAGCGACCGCACGCTCACCTCGGCCGAGTGCTCCTTGATGTAGTCGAGCATCTGCGTCACGCGCTCGTTGGGCCCGTGCGAGCTGTAGGTCTTGGCCGTCGAGAGCGCGTAGAGCAAAAGCATCGTGCGCGCCTCCACGTCAAAGCCGCTCCGGTACCCATTAGCGGCGTACGCGTTGATGAGGGCGGCCATCGCCATCTGGATGGCGCGGTTGTCCACGTCGGTGAGCACCAGGTAGGTGCCGCCCGTCTGACCGCGCATGAAGCGGCCAAAGAGGTTGTCCTCCTTGATGAACCGCGCGTAGGCGGGCTCGCGCAGCAGCTCGTCTCGCAGGCAGACGTTGCAGATGATCGAGGTGGGGTCGTCGACGTCGAGCATGTGCTCGCAGTCGTGACCCATGATGCAGGCCGTCCCCTTCGAGAGGTAGAGCTCGCGCTCGCCGATGCGGTTAATCACGCGCCCCTTGAGCACGTAGGCAATCTCGATGTACTCGTGGCGGTGCAGCGGCGTGGGCGAGCTGACCTCATGCGCCACGAGAAAGATGTTGTCCTCAAAGGAGATGCACCCCTCGGCCATGAGGGCGTCGAGCGTCAGCTGCCCGTCCTCGAGCACGCCGGACATCAGGACGGGAACGTCATGATCATCCGTGCGAGCCTCCATGAGTGCCACGAGCGGCTCCACTGCCTGCACTTCTCTGCTGGTTCCCATGTCTTTTGACCGCCTAAGAAAATAGGAGCGTGTTTGTGCCTTCTCGCCCAGCATAAAGCCACAGCACGCCATCGCATGCTGAAATCTGTGAGCGGCATCTTCCTAAGAAACCAGCAGGCCCTCCCAAGAAAAGCGAATTGTCACATGATAGCGAACCTTGGAAAATGACTTTCAGTTCAAGGCACCACGACTCCGCGGCAGAGCCGCCACCCACCACACAGAGGAGAAGCAATGGCAACCAGCAACACGACAAAGACCAAGGTGGGCATCTTCGCCCTCACCCTCCTGTCCATGTCGGCCCTCGGCATCACGCCGTCCCTCAGCCTCATGGCACAGTACTTCATCGAGAAGGGCGTCGACCCCAGCAGCATTGGCACGCAGGTCCAGCTGCTCATCTCGATTCCCAGCCTTCTGGGCATTGCCGCCTCCTTCATGGTCGCCCGCATCGCCAACAACGTCTCCAAGAAGCTCCTTGCCCTCGTGGGCGCGGCCTGCGTGCTCGTGGGCGGCATGCTCCCCTATCTCATGGGTGACAGCCTGCTCTTTTTGCAGGTGTGCTCCGGCATCGTCGGCTTTGGCGTCGGCGTCATCACCAACGTCACGCAGCTGCTGTTCACCGACTTCCTCCCGCCCGAGGAGCGTCAGACCGCCATGGCCCAGAACACCGCGTTTGTCTCGCTGGGCGCCATGGCCATGATCGCCGTGGGTGGCAAGCTCGCCGCCAGCGGTTCCTGGCGTGACAACTACCTTGTGTACATCTCCGCTGCCGTCGTCCTCCTGATCTCGGCCCTCTGCATCCCCTCCTACAAGGGTCGCGCCGCCGCCAGCGATGACGCCGCTGCCGCCACGAAGGACGCCCCCAAGGGCAAGCTCGGCCTGGGCTCGATCGTCGTCGCCCTCCTCGGCGTGCTCTACATGATGTGCTACAACACCTTCAACTCCAACATCGCCATGTATGCCGCCGAGGTCATCTCTGACACCACCACCGCCACCACCGTGGGCTCCCTTGCCGGCACCATCAGCCTGGCCGGCGGCCTTGTGTGCGGCATCGTCCTGGGCAAGCTCCTCCCGCACTTCCAGAAGCAGTCCTTCGCCGTGGCCTTTGCCATGCTCGGCGTGGGCTCGATCGTCCTCGCCTTCGTCGCTTCGCCCGTCCTGATCTACGTGCTGAGCTTCCTCATCGGCGCCACCTGCTCCATCTACATGAGCCAGGCCCCCTTCACCCTCTCGGTCATCAACGAGCCCTTCATGATCGCCGCCGCCATCGGCACCTACGCCGTGGCAACCAACATCGGCGGCTTTGTGCAGCCCATCGTCATCAACGCGATCTCGGGCGCCGTCCTCAGCGGCACCGCGGCCGACGCGCTCATCGTCGCTGGCGCCATCGCGCTGATCACCTCCGTCGTGCTCTTTGTCACCGGCTTCCAGAAGAAGGAGCTCGAGCGCGCGTTTGCCAAGAAGGCAGAGTAAGCGTCCCCCGGGGCAGCTGGCGCATCGCGCCGGCTGCCCCTCCCCCTTTACGCGAATGGCCGGCAGTCATGGTCGGCCGCGCCCCAGATGACCCTAGGACAGGAGAGAAGCGCCATGACCAAGCAGTGGAACGCACAGTGGATCACCTCGACCGTCGAGCCACCCCTCAACGAGCCCGACCTCACCGTCGAGCAGATGTTTGTCACCCACGACATCCCCGAGCCCCTCCCCAACCCCGAACGCCTGCGCCCGCCCGCGCTGCTTCGCACGCGCTTCTCGCTGGATGCGGGCAAGGAGGTCGCCAAGGCCGAACTCGCCATCACCGCGCGCGGCTTCTACCAGGCCACCATCAACGGCCAGAACGTGACCGACACCATCCTCACGCCCGACTTCACCTCGTACGCCAAGTTCCTGCAGTACCAGACCTACGACATCACGGCACTTCTCGCCAATGACAACGTCTGGGGCATCGTGCTGGCCGACGGCTGGTACGTGGGCCGCATTTCGGCCACGGGCGCGTCCTGCCAGTTTGGCGAGCGTCTCTCGTGCCTGGGCGAGCTCACGGTGACCTATGCCGACGGCTCCACGCAGGTCGTCTGCACCGGTCCCGACTTCGAGTGCTCCACGGGCCAGTGGCAGTGGAGCGACATCTTCATCGGCGAGCGCCAGGACCTGCG